>OFFL01000630.1_pt1 | contig 36245 bp, 33 predicted proteins | sample 1521391 | NCBI WGS metagenome assembly OFFL01 (sample SAMEA3504082, study PRJEB24116) | mouse gut metagenome | biome: mouse gut; feature: mouse-associated habitat; material: faeces | place: Denmark | collected 2011
ATGTTCAGGTTCTCGAAATCGACAAGGACAACCGTCGTCTCTCTCTCGGCCACAAGCAGCTCGAAGAGAATCCCTGGGACGTATTTGAAACCGTATTCACCGTTGGCTCAATCCACGAAGGTACCATCGTTGAGATGGTAGAGAAGGGTGCTGTGATCGCACTTCCCTACGGTGTTGAAGGCTTCGCTACTCCCAAGCACCTCGTGAAGGAAGACGGCAGCCGTGCCCAGGTTGACGAAAAGCTCAACTTCAAGGTTATCGAATTCAACAAGGACTCTAAGCGCATCATCCTTTCTCACAGCCGCATCTTCGAAGATGAGCAGAAGGGTGAACGTGCCGAAGCTCCCAAGAAGGCTGGCAACCGTCGTGGCGGCAACCGTCGTGAAGAAGCTCCCGCTCTCACTACTCCGCTCGAAAAGACCACTCTTGGCGACCTCGAAGCTCTTGCTGAACTCAAGCAGAAGCTCGCTGGTAAGTAATCATACAAGAGCATGACGCGTCATTGAAAAGTGACCGTCTGTCATCGAAACTCAGAGAGGCCATGTCATTGTGACATGGCCTCTCTCGTTTTATTTAGCCGGAAGTCGGATCAGGATACGGCTACTTAGCAGGTAGTGTCTGGTTTTATCATCCCGCCGAGGGGTGATGTGGTCACTTGCGTCCGAAGTCTGCGGGGATTTCGCCCCACACCGGAGTGTCCCAGGTGAGGATCGGATTGGTGATTTCGTTCTCGCGCAGCCAGTTAAGCGCGCGCTTTACCATGGCGAATAGTTGCGCGTTGCTGTCGGTTGGTGTCAGGGTTGTCTTTAGTTGGCGGTTACGTACCCATGCGCGTGCGGTGCGTGAGTCGGTGTAGATTGGAGTGTGAGGTCTCCCTTGCTGCTTCAGCAGGGCAAGCCCATGGACGAGCGCCAGGAATTCACCGATGTTATTTGTACCGTCGGCAAAAGGTCCTGCATGGAAAATGCGTTCACCGGTGCGCACCCAGACACCCTGGTATTCCACCGGACCCGGATTCTTCGAGCATGCCGCGTCCACGGCGAGTGAATCCTGGTTTATCTCAGGAAAAGCGTCGTAATTCACATGGGCATCTTTGTGCGAAGCTATGGATTTGAGGATGTCGAGGTCCTCCGGGTCGCCGCGATAGGCTTCGATAGCTTCCTCCTGCGAATTGAAACTCTTATATTTGGCGTTGGGATAACCTTTGGTCTGAAGCTGGCATTCCTCCCATGAGTCGAAGACTCCGGTGGCAAATCCGTTCCATACCACGTAAAATTTTTTTCTCGGGGCCATCTGTTGGTTCGGGTTGTGAGGGTGGATGAATCAGGAGAGTGTGAGATAAATGGATATGTCGACATTGCGCATACCGAGACGTGCGGCGATGTGGGGGTTGACGATCTTGCCGAAGAATGTGAATGTCGCTTTCTGCATCCCCGGCAGGAGTTTGAGGGCATTGCTTACCCCCTCGCATGTCACTATGCCCGACATGAGGGTGAGGAACGTGTTGCTAAGAGCCATCGCTGCCGTGCGGGCCACGGCACATCCTGCATGGATGAAGCAGATGCGGTTGTCTATTTTGGCCGAACTCTCTATGGCCGAGGCCTGGGCGAGATCAACCGGAGTCATCGATGGAAAAGCGGAGCCGTCGTCCGAAGCGAGGTCAAAGGCGAGCACGCCGCGTTTCATGGCGCTCACCCCTTCGCGGTCAATGCTGAATGGCTCGCGTGTCCTGCTCACCACCACCACGTCGGCTGACCGGAGGGCGTTGTCGAGAGTGCGTTGGTGGAGCGAAGATGTGATTACCCATGGGCCGAGTTCCATCGAGGCGCGTCGCAACGAGTAAATGTCGTTGTCATACATCCTTACCATAGAGCCAAGTCCTACAGCTGAACGTGCAGCGGCGCAGGCCGCTATGCCGGATCCTATTATGAGTGTCTCGCAGGGGACTATGCCTGCCACGCCGCCGAGAAGTATCCCTTTGCCGCGCTGCGAGTCAGCCAGAAGTGACGAGGCCATGGCCACAGCCGCACGGCCGTCGATTTCGGCCAGAATGTCGGCAAACGGAGTGCAACCGCGCTCATCTTCGATAAGGTCCACGGCTATGGATATGATGTGTCGTCGCAGCAGTTCCTTCACAGCCATAAGGTCCTGGTTGGCAGGATGAAGAAGGGTAAGGAGCATGGCTCCACGTCGCATTTTGCGCACATCGGCTGCTTCGGGTGGGGCGAGATGTATTACTATATCACATGCCAGGGATTCCTCTCGTGTGCCTACGCTCACTCCGGCCCGGAGATATTGGTTGTCGGTGTAGTGGATGCAGTCGGCCGCCCCCTCCTGCATCTTTATGCGGAATCCGCGGTCGATAAGCTGACCTGCAGCCTCGGGGGTTATCGGAAACCGGCGTTCGGCCGGATTGTCACATTTAGGCAGCCCGATGGTGAAAGCCCTGTGGCATGTCATGGTGTCCTGGGGTTGCTCCTGTGGAGTGGGTGTGGTGGCTGGCATGGTGGGAGAGGGGTGTTAAGATTTGATTGGAAGATGAAATTTAGCGATGAAAGTGGCACACTTGCTCTCTATCTGGTTCTCGTCCTCGAGCAGTGTGCTGTCAAACGTGTGCATCGCACGTGAATAGTGGGGACGGCGTTCGGCGAGCTGGCGCGAGATGTGCTGATCGAGCTCGTCGTCGGTAAGCGAGGCTATCAGCGGACGCTTGTGTCGCCCGCGTTTAAGGCGTTCGAGCAATCTGGCATGCGATGTGTCGAGAAACACGGTTATGCCGTTGGCGTTCATTACGTCCATGTTGTCGCCGAAACATGGAGTGCCGCCACCGCATGCCACAAGGGTGTCGGGCATGGAGCCCACCTCAAGGAGCGATGCACGTTCTATATCGCGGAACGCAGCCTCACCCTTCGAGGCGAATATTTCGCGGATGGTCATCCCCTGCTGCTCCTCTATATAGTCGTCGAGGTCGATGAAGCGGACATCGCAACGTGCAGCGAGTGCTTTGCCGAGAGTGGACTTGCCGCTCCCCATGTATCCTATCAAAAAAATCGGTTTCATCAGCTCGTGATGTGGGTTTATGTGTGATGTTGGCAATATGTTAAATATGATATGACCGTGAGCAGTGTCACCGGCGCCGTGGCAGGAGGTCGCGCAACCCCACATGCTCCATACGGAGGGCCATGAATATATAGGCTATAAGGAGAGGGGTGCGGATTATCATGTTAAGCCAGGGTCGGTGTCCGAAGGCTATGAGCTCGGCGAAGAACCACAGCAGCAGCGCGCTGAAGAAGTAGAAAGCGAGCCGGGGCACATTGTAGCCGATGGGATATTTGATGCGGCCGGCTATATAACTGGCCACCATCATGGCACCATAGCATCCCAAAGCCGCCCAGGCACACCCCATATATCCGTAACGAGGCACGAGCAGCACGTTGAGCAGAAGCGTAACGCCAAGTCCGAACAGAGAGAACCACATACCCCACACCGTGCGGTCGGTGAGCTTATACCACAGCGAGAGATTGAAGAATATGCCGAAGAAAAATTCGGCTATCATCACTATGGGCACCACTTTCAGACCACTGAAATAGCTTGCGGCGATGAAGTGGCGCAGGATGTCGAGATAGAACATCACACCAAGGAATATCACCATGGCGAAGATGACAAACCATTTCATGGCGTCGCGGTAGCTCTGGAGCTTGTCCTCCCCACGGTCCTTGGAGCGGGCGAAGATGAATGGCTCGTAGGCAAACCTGAACGCCTGGATGAACATCACCATCACGATGGCTATCTTGTAGTTCGCGCCATAGATACCCAGTTGGGACATGGCGGTGGCTTTGTCGGGGAAAAGGATGGGGAAGAGGATTTTGTCGATGGTCTGGTTCATGATTCCTGCCACACCGAGCACAAGCAGCGGAGCCGAGTAGACAAGCATCTCACGCCACAGGCGTGGATTGAAACGCCATGGAAATCCGCGCAGTTCAGGGATGAGGAGCAGCAGGTTGACCGCCGAGCTTACCAGATTGGCAAGGAATATGTAGCCTATGCCGAAATCAGGGTCGTAGAACCATGCTATCCATCCTGGGGCCTGTCGCCATAGCCAGGGGCAGATGAGAATGAAGAATAGGTTGAGGCCGATGTTGATGGCTATGTTGATCAGGCGCAGTGCGGCGAAACGCATCGGCCGCTTGGCAAATCTCAGATAGGAGAAGGGGATCGCCGTGAATGCATCCAAGGCCACTGCTATGGCCATCATTATTATGAATGACTCATGGTGGGCACTGTCCATCCAGGCCGAGATGGGACGGATGAACACCATCACAAGCGCTATGAACACCGTTGAGCTTACCCCGAGCGATATGAGCGAGGTGGAGTACACCTCCATCGGATCCTTGTAACGGTCATGGTTGGCAAAGCGGAAAAAGCCTGTCTCCATGCCGTAAGTGAGGATGATCAGTGCCAGTGCCACTATGGAATAGATGTAGGTGACTATACCGTACTCCGCCGCCGGGAACATGATGGTGTAGAGCGGCACCAGACACCAGTTGAGAAAACGTCCTATGATGCTGCTTAGTCCATAGATAGCTGTGTCCTTGGCTAAACTTTTTATACCTGCCATGATGTGAAATTCTGTAAGGAGGCTCAGAAGAGCGATTGCATTGATGAGGGTGGATTGAGGTGGAGATGAGTGTAGGCCAGCGAGGTGACTTCCCGGCCGCGGGGTGTGCGCCGCAGAAACCCTTCCATGATGAGAAACGGCTCATATACCTCCTCGATGGTATCCTGCTCCTCCCCGATGGCTGTGGCTATGGTCGACAGCCCCACAGGGCCACCGCCGAACTTATGTATCATCGTCAGCAGCAGCTTATGGTCCATCTCGTCGAGTCCATAGCGGTCAATGTTAAGGGCCTCAAGTGCATATCGGGCTATCTCGGGGTCGATGTCGCCGCTTCCTTTCACCTGTGCGAAGTCGCGAATCCGGCGCAGGAGGGCATTGGCTATACGTGGGGTCCCGCGGCTGCGCATGGCAATCTCGTGGGCTGCCTCGCCGGTACATTTTACTCCGAGGAGAGCCGCCGAGCGCAGGATAATGCGTTCAAGCACCTCGTGGCTGTAATATTCCAGGTGGCAGTTTATGCCGAAGCGGGCACGCATAGGGGCAGTGAGCATGCCTGACCTGGTGGTCGCGCCTACCAATGTGAATGGCGACAGTGAGAGCTGTACAGAGCGGGCACCGGGTCCTTTGTCAATCATTATGTCGATACGGAAATCCTCCATCGCGGAGTATAGATACTCCTCCACCACACGGCTCAACCGGTGGATTTCGTCGATGAAAAGCACGTCGTTTTCCTCCAGCGATGTGAGTATGCCGGCCAGATCGCCTGGCTTGTCGAGCACCGGGCCCGAGGTGACCTTGAAGTTCACCCCCAGCTCGTTGGCGATTATGCCTGCGAGGGTAGTCTTGCCGAGTCCCGGAGGACCGAAAAGGAGCAGGTGGTCCAGGGCTTCTCCGCGCATGCGGGCTGCCTGGACAAAAACCTTCAGGTTCTCCACGATTTTTTCCTGACCGTTGAAGGAGTCGAAGTATGAGGGTCTCAAAGCCTTCTCGAAGTCGCGGTCGGGGTTTTCGGTGGCACGTATGTCGAATTGATTTTCCATTTACAACACAAAATTAGTGATTTTTTGTGAAGTTTTGGATTTATGAGGGCTAAATGAGTGTGTAATTAAGGAAATTGTGTGTATATTTGTGGTGGTCAAAGAAAAAAGTTTTCATACAGTTTCTAAGATTCGCCATTAAGAACAATCATACACATCAAATTATAACCCATCTCAAAAATCTAAATCCAAATGAGTAAACCTTATGTAGTGGGTATCGACATAGGCGGTACAAACACAGTCTTCGGCATCGTTGACGCTCGCGGCGCCGTCATAGCAAGTTCTTCAATCAAGACCCTCAAGCACTCCGATGTAAATGCTTATATTGATGAGCTCTACAGTGAGGTGACTCGTCTGCTCGAGGCTAACGACGCTGTTGACAAGGTGCACGGTATAGGTATCGGCGCGCCCAACGCCAACTATTATACCGGCATGATTGAAAAGCTCGTCAACATACCTTGGCCCACTCCTCTGCCTCTGGCTCAGATGGTCAGCGAGAAATTCGGCATCCCTGTGGCCATTACCAACGACGCCAACGCGGCGGCTATCGGTGAGATGACCTATGGCGCTGCCCGCGGTCTGAAGAATTTCATCATGATCACCCTTGGCACCGGCGTAGGCAGCGGTATCGTCATCAACGGCCAGCTCGTGTATGGCCATGACGGTTTCGCCGGAGAGCTCGGTCACACAATCATGAAGCGTAACAACGGTCGCCTCTGCGGATGTGGACGCACCGGCTGTCTCGAAGCCTATTGCTCTGCTTCAGGTGTGGCTCGCACAGCCCGCGAGTTCCTCGAAGTACGTCAGGATCCCTCGCTCCTGCGCGACATCCCTGTTGAGTCAATCACTTCAAAGGATGTATATGACGCAGCCGTGGCCGGCGATAAACTTGCCAATGAGATATTTGAATATACCGGCAATATCCTCGGTGAAGCTTTTGCCGATTTCACCGTGTTCTCTTCTCCCGAGGCTATCATCCTCTTCGGTGGCCTTGCCAAGTCGGGTGAGCTCCTTATGCGACCTCTCCGCGAATCAATGGAGAAGAACATGATGAATATGTTCAAGGGAAAGGTTCGCCTGCTCCTCTCCGAGCTTAAGGAAGCCGATGCAGCCGTGCTCGGTGCCAGCGCTCTTGGTTGGGAGGCAAAGATGCCCACACCCATGACCATGCCTGCTGCTCCCGCAGTTGAATAATCGATAAATTTCGATACGCATAATAAAAGCTGCCGGCACTCACTTACATAAGTGAGTGCCGGCACTGTTTTTTTGATTTGGGGGTATGGCTGTGAAGCCGTGCCCCTAAGAGTTCTAAATCTCAACGCTCTGTCCCGGTTTGTCCAGGCAGTAGCACTTGGTGTGGGCCACGGGTGGAACGTAGGAGGCGAAGTCACATGCTTTCTGGGGCTCTCCCCAGAAATGCATCGGGAAGAAGTTGTCGACTTTCACCTTTGTAAGGAAGATTTCGGCACCGCGTGCGAAGTCGGCTCCCATACGTGCGTCAACCGGGAACATTGCAATCTTTATTTCAGGGATTTCCTCTGCTATGCGGTTGACTATGGTGGTGAATTTGGCCTCCGCCTTGGCGATTTCCTCCTTCGTGGACTCTTCGCTCCAATGCCAGTCGTTGAGGTCGCCGGCATGGAAGATGACGCTTCCGTCCTCAAGGGTGATGGCATAACTTACTCCGGCGTCAGTTGAGCCGTAGGCCTTTACCTGACGGATGCCAGGGATACTGTCGATGATGTCGCCGGGTGTCATCCATGCCACCGACAGACCGGTCTTGGGGACCAGTTTCGAGAAGATGTCATAAGCGAGGATATAAGTTCGTTTGCGGTCCTGCGCAAGTTCGAAAATGGATGTGTTGAAGTGATCGGGATGATGGTGCGACACGAAAAAGAGCACAGGCAGTTCCTTGTCGGCTTCGAGTACCTTGTGGAGCTTCTTGTCGGGGTCTTTATAATAGTCGAACACCATTATGGCAGTGGGTGTGGTGATTGCGAATCCACTGTGATCAAGATAGGTAACTTTAATCATGACTCTTGGGGTATAAAATTTACTTTATTAGTAACACCCGGAGCCGATGATGGGTTCATTTTCGGAAGTGCCGCAGGAGGCCGTCCTCAAACACCAGATATATTCCGTTTTCATAGAGCCACACCTCGCGGAGATAGGACGGTCCGGCTGCACGGTCGACATCCTTTGGGGCCCCGAGTGACAGCCTGCATTCGTCGCGGGTCATGTCGAGAGCCACATGGCCGTCAATGATGCGCTGCCAGTTTTCATCAGTGATACCGGGGTACTTTTTACGTGGGTCGGAGAACGAGAATAGCGATGAGAATGTGCGCGGAGTTGAGCCTTTGGCACCAGGATATAGGAAGATGCGGGCCGATGTGCCCTGGCTGTCGGTGAAAGCTATCTTGATGGGATAGACGGTGTTGCCGGGGGTGACCGAGTCGATGGTGACAGGGACGAACTGGCGTCCATGCACTGAGTTGTCCTCATCATTGCGCCATGAGCGGGTGAGGATATAGAGATTTTTCCCTTCGAGCAGATGCCGGGCCTCTTCTACCATTGATTCTTGCACTGTGAAAGGAACTGAAAGCGAGCTCTTCTGAGCCAGCTCTGACAACGGTTGGTTTACACGGTAGGCCATACGCGTCCCGGCAGGGGAACGGAATATGAGATCTGTTACTTTCCCTCCGGTTATCGAGGTGGCTTCAGCTGCGCCGTCGTAGGTGATGATTTTCCCGGCGAGAGTTTCTGAGGCGGGAGCTGTGTGTCCGAACAGAAGTTTGATTTTATCGTCGGTGACCACGAATCGTTTTCCCTCTTCCCAACAAGGCAGAGGTGCGTCGGCCACGGAGATGAGAAACGTGTCCTCGGGAGTGACGACTATGTTTTCCTTCCTCACATCGCCGCTCGTTATTTTTGGGGTTGACTCCACGCCTGTGAAGCAGCTTGAAAGTAAGGTGAGAAGAGAGAGGAGGGGTAAACAGATTGGTTTCATTGACGTTAAAATAACTGGCTGGATAGGTGGGTTGGGGAATTACACATCAAGAGCGCGGCGGATTATGGAGTATCCTCCCGCGCTCTTGCGTGTGTCGGAATCCGGTCCTATGTCGGTAGGGACGGAGTTATTATTTCGGCTCTATGCCGAGGTTCTCGAACATGAATGAGTATACGTCGGTGTACTCGTCGATGACTTTGGCTATAGGCTTGCCGCTGCCGTGGCCTGCCTTTGAATCGATGCGGATGAGTTTGGGGGCATCGCCGGTGTCGGCTGCCTGAAGTGCGGCGGCATATTTGAACGAGTGGGCAGGTACCACGCGGTCGTCATGGTCGGCGGTGGTGACAAGTATGGCCGGATAGGGGGTGCCATCGTTGCGGATGGTGTGGAGGGGTGAATAGTCAAGCAGATATTTGGCCATTTCGGGCGAGTCGGCGCTTGTGCCGTAGTCTGACGCCCAGTTCCATCCTATGGTGAAGAGATGGTAGCGCATCATATCCATTACGCCCACCTGAGGTATGGCCACCTTGAAGAGCTCGGGGCGCAGGTTGACAGTGGCACCCACAAGAAGACCGCCGTTGCTGCCACCGTTGATGGCGATATGTTCGGGTGAGGTCCATCCCTCGTCGATGAGATATTCGGCAGCTGCGATGAAGTCGTTGAACACGTTCATTTTCTTCTGCTTTGTGCCTGCTTCGTGCCATTCTTCGCCATATTCCGAGCCACCGCGCAGGTTGGCCTGGGCATAGATGACACCGTTCTCAAGCAGGAACATACGGTTGGCTGAGAATCCCGGGGTGAGTGACACATTGAAACCGCCGTATCCGTAGAGGAACACCGGGTTCTTTCCGTTGCGTTCGATGCCTTTCTTATAAGTGAGGAACATCGGGATCTTAGTACCGTCAGCCGAGGGGTAGAACACCTGTTCGGTCACATAGTCGTCGAGGTTGACGCCATTGATGTCGGCCTGGAAGAGACGACGGCTTTCACCGGTCTTAAGGTCATAAGAGTAGTGGGTAGAGGGTGACGTGAATGAGGTGAAAGCATAGAAGATATCCTCGGGATGCTTGCGGTCGGTTGAGAAGCCGACTGAGCCGAAGCCGGGAAGTTTGACTTCCGATTCCTTTTTGCCATCCATCGAGTAGATTTCCACATGGTTGGAGGCGTCTTTTTCGTAGGTGAGGAAGAGCTTGTCGCCGGCAAACTGAGCTCCTACGAGTACACCATCAGCTTCGGGCACGAGTTCGCGCCAGTTGTCGCGCTCGGGTTTGGCGAGGTCGGCCATCATAAGGCGGTTTTTAGGTGCTCCGTAGGATGTCAGAATGTATATTTTGTTGTCAATCACATCGATTACGCCGTGGGTGTATTCTTGTGTCGACTCCATGGTGCGCCATGCACCGTTGTCGCGTACTTTGAGCTCATTGCCCACGCCTGCTCCGCCAATGCTGACGAAGAGCACGGGCTGTGACTCAGCCACGTCAGCCGAATGGAAGTGGAATGGATGAGCCGGGTCGCTGAAAGCGATAGTGTCGTCGGTCTGCGGGGTACCCATCTTGTGATAGTACACTTGGTGGTTCTGGTTGGCATTTGAGAATTCCTTACCCTCCTCGGGGCGTGGGTATGCGCTGTAATAGAATCCGTCACCGTCCCATGTCGCACCAGTGAACTTGGCCCACTCTATGTGGTCGGGGAGAAGTTCTTTGGTCTTGGTGTCCATGACGTAGATTTCGGTCCAGTCGGAACCGCTGCGCGAGATGGTGTAAGCTGTGTACTTGCCATCTTTTGACTGGAACACGCCTGTGAGGGCTACTGTGCCGTCGTCGCTCAGGGTGTTGGGGTCGAGGAAGACTTCGCGGTCGGCAGCCTCAGGTGCGGATGCACGGTAGAGCACCGATTGGTTCTTGAGGCCGTCATTCTCGTAGAAATAATATAGACCGTCGTTGCCGCGCCAGGGGAGACCGCGTTTCACGAAGTTGTTGAGCTCGGTGAGGCGTGTGTTGATCTTGTTGCGGAACGGAATTTTGGAGAGATATGCTTCAGTCACGGCATTTTCGGCCTCGACCCATTTCACAGTCTCGGCTGCGGTGTCGTTTTCGAGAGGACGGTAGGGGTCAGGGACAGCGATGCCGAAAATGGTGTCGACAGTGTTGTCGGACGGAGCCGCCGGATAGGTGAGGTGCTTTGAATTTCCGCACCCGATGAATGTGCTACAAGCCATGGAGGTCATGAGAGCGTAGATTAATCGGTGATTTTTTGCCATGTGAAGGATATGTTGATTAATGGGTTTATCTACGCAAAATTAAGTATAAAATCCCACTATCTTGCAATCAGGCAATAAAAAAATCGTGAAAACGATTCACGATTCTCTAAAATTATATACTTTGACTTTGTTGTCTAAATAAGGGGACGAGTATGAACGGTCGGTTTTTGAGTAGCTTTTTGATTAATCGTATGAGCCGTTCGATGTCCCTGGAAAATTTGAGCAAGATGCGTTGTCGGGTTATTCGTGAGGATGTTCCCCATACATCATTGCTGCTGATTCGCAGTACCAAACAAGTACTTTCTTGAACATTTTCGTTACTTTCATAATGTGGACATTTTAAAAGTTAAACATCAGTTCGTTAATAAAATCCCTCTGCGTCCTCGTTGATAATAATTCATAAACGTGTGTTGGTGTTTTGTTCCGGAGAACGCTTGCAGGGGTTCAGAGGTGGGCGGTAAGTTATTTCACTTCCTCGAAGTGTTCACGGATAGAACAGTCACCGGTGGTGCGGAAGCTATCGTGCTCTCCGATTGTGTGGAAGAAATTGTTTACCTCTGCTCTGAAAACCTTAAACATTCTGGTCATAGTTGCAGAAATTTTTAATTAAACCTAAAATAATCTTTCTTAAATTCTCAACGCCGACTCTTCAGCGTTGTTACATACATAAAACATCTAAATCCGATGCAAAGTTAGAGGAAATAATCGGAAATGTGTTTAAAAAATATGTTGTTTAACATATTCCTGCCGTCCTGACGTTGTAGTTCAGTGGATTAACAATGTTAATTAAAAGTGTTAAAATCGGGTATTCGTGCCGGAAATCATTTCTGTTACCTGCTTATCTTGGGAAATCCTGGTGTGGTGGTGATGACAAATGGGAGCGAATCTGGACTTTGGATGGTGTCGACGGTGACAAGCAGGGCCTCCACGTCGGGCACTCCTGCCAGCATTATGACAGCGGAGTCACATGTCATGGCCATGCAGGCGGTGGCATAGGCGTCGGCAAGCATGGCATTAGGGGCAATGACCGTGGCCGAAAGCAGGTCGGTGTGGGCCGGACGGCCGGTGGCCGGGCTGATAGTGTGCCAAACGCGCCCCTCGGCTGTGCGTCGGAAGTTGCGGTAGTTGCCCGAGGTGGCCACTCCGCCGGTGCCCGGCTCGATCACAGCCATGCGGCTGTGTACCACAGAGGTGTCGTTGTCGATGGGGGCATCGACCATTATGCGCCATTCTTTCCCGCGTGGGTTGACACCTGAAAGTGCTATCTCACCTCCTATTTCCACCATGTAATCTTCGCATCCGTTGCGACGCAGCATTTCGCCTACGAGGTCGCAGCCGTAGCCTTTGGTTATGGCAGAGAAGTTGAACTCTGTCTCCGGCGATTTCTTTATGATGTCGCCCGATGGGGAGAGTGTGCAGTCTGTTATCCCCACGAGCATTAAGGCGCTGTCGATGGCCTCCTGTGTAGGCTCGATGCCAGAGTTGCGGTAGCCGAAACCCCATAGGTTGATGAGTGGTGCGACGGTGGGGTCGAATGCTCCACCGCTATGACGGTTGACATCCTGCGAAGCGAGGAGGATGCGGCTCACGAGGCTGTCGGGCTTCATGGAGCGGTTGGTGTTGATGAGAGATATGAGTGATGAATCGTTGAAGGGAGAGAGCGACATCTCCACCTGGCGCATCACAGCCCGCACCGAATCATCGAGCGGAGTGGCGGAGCGGTAAGTGATGTGGAAAGTGGTGTTCCACACGCCCCCTTCCATGGTGCGGTAGGCGGGAGCTTGGGTGCACGAAGCGGCGGTGCTGAGAACTATTATATATATAAGGTGTTTAAAAAGTGATTTCATGAATGACTGTGCATATTAATTTCCGGCAAAATTAGTAAAAGATTCCGAAAATATGTGCTACATTTGCGAGATACAAATTATCACCGGGCGTATACTTTGCTCCGGAAGTGCGGTCATGATGCCATCGGTAGTGTCATTATTTGCCATTTCGGTGTCATGGCCATGCCATAATGCTGTCGAAGACTAACCCTAATCAAAATATGACTATGAACAAGACTTATCTTTTTTTGGCCGATGGCTTTGAGGAAATAGAGGCTATTGCCACTCTTGATCTTCTGCGCCGCGCCGGCGTCAATGCCGTGACAGTGTCAATCAATGAAACTTTGGCCGTGAAGGGCGCACACGGAGTGGAGGTGGCAGCTGATGAGCTGATTGCCGATGTGAATCTCGAAGAGGCCAACATGCTGATAACTCCCGGCGGAATGCCAGGGTCGTCCAATCTCGCAGCCAACGCCAAGCTTTGTGAAATGCTCTCGGCGCAGAATGCACGTGAAGGGAAGATCGCCGCTATCTGCGCTGCCCCTGCTGTGGTGCTCGCCCCGCTCGGCATCCTGGAGGGTCACGACGCGACATGCTACCCCGGATTTGAAGGTGCGCTGAAAGCCGGAGGCGCCTACCACAAGAACCAGCGTGTGGTGGTGGACCGCAATATCATCACCGCCAACGGCCCATCGTCGGCCATACCTTTCGCGCTCTCGATCATCGAGGCACTTAAGGGCCAGGACGCGGCTGACAAAGTGGCCGCAGGGATTTTGCTCTAAGGCATCTCGGAATCAGGAAAGTTAACATTTATTGTCACCCTCTCATGCAAACTTTTGCAGGAGAGGGTGCGTTATACTTGCACTCGGCCACCTGCCGGGCAAGAACCGAATAAACACGTTTAACATATTAAAAAAACATAGGAATTATGAATGATTTCAATGAAATAATCAAGAGCGATAAACCAACGTTGGTCGACTTTTTCGCTACATGGTGCGGCCCTTGCAAGATGCAGTCGCCTATCCTGGATCAGCTGAAGGAAAAGGTTGGTGATGCCGCAACCATCGTAAAGGTGGATGTGGACCGCAATCCTGAGCTTTCGGCAAAATATCAGGTGCGTTCAGTGCCTACTCTTATCATTTTCAAGAACGGAGAGCCGCAATGGCGTGCTTCGGGGCTTCAGCAGCTTGAAGTGCTCGAGGATAAAATAAAGATTCAGATGGAGCCCGGAAAATAATATTCATTCCCCCCTCTCTAATCTCTAAAACCGATATCTTATGAAAAATCTTGAAGAAACACTACAGGGATCAGTTCCCACCATGGTGGAGTTTTATGCCACATGGTGTCCTCATTGCCAACGCATGATGCCTGTCATGGCTGAGCTCAAGGAGCGCACTGCCGGAAAGGCTAATGTGGTTCAGATTGACGGCGATGAGAATTCCGATCTGCTCGACAAATATCACGTGAAACATTTCCCGACATTCATTCTTTTCAAGGATGGACAGGAGGTGTGGCGTGACGGTGGAGAGAAGCCATACAGTGAATTGAAGGACATGATCGACCGATTTGTCTGATGCTTTTCAGTCTCTGAGACATCATAAACCGACCTCCGGTCCGGACGACGGCTAAGCCACGTCCGGACCGGCTTGCGTTTGTCTTGTGATGGCATGATGTGTGTGGGTGTCGAATGTCCTGGGCGCTCTTGGAAGGGTGGCGCAAAACTTTTGGTGGTTTTGGGGAGATTTGCTAATTTTGCGGTATGCTACCATGAGTTTATGGTGGCGCATAAAGTTAACCATGTAAACCGCTTATCGCTATGTCAGAGACATTGGAAATTTCAGAGGTTTATCGCGCCGCACAGGTGCTCCGCGATGTTGCCCGCCATCCGCGCCTCATTGGGGTGCCCAAAATCAATCCGGAAGCTGAAGTTTATCTTAAGCCGGAGAATCTGCAGCACACAGGCGCCTTCAAGCTGCGCGGTGCATATTACAAGATTTCCCAGCTGACTCCCGAGGAGAAGGAGCGTGGCGTGATAGCGTGTTCGGCAGGTAACCATGCCCAGGGTGTGGCGCTCGCAGCCACCCGGAACGGCATAAAGTCGCTCATCTGTCTCCCGGCCGGAGCACCGATTTCAAAAATAGAGGCCACAAAGCGTCTTGGCGCCGAAGTGTGTCTGGTGCCTGGTGTGTATGACGACGCATATCAGAAAGCCGTTGAACTCCAGAAGGAGCACAACTATACATTCATCCATCCGTTTGACGACCTTAAGGTGATAGCCGGCCAGGGCACGATAGCACTTGAGATTCTCGAGGAGATGCCCGACGTGGAGGCTGTGATAGTGCCTATAGGTGGAGGCGGCCTGATAGCCGGCATAGCGTTCACGCTCAAACAGCTTAAGCCTGATGTGAAAGTCTACGGAGTGCAGGCCGAGGGTGCGCCCTCTATGGCCGACTCGGTGAGGAAGGGGGAGAGAGTTCATCTCAACCAGGTGTCGACAATTGCCGACGGCATAGCAGTGAAGGAGCCGGGTGTGAACACCTTTGACTTCTGCAACAAATATGTGGATGAGATTGTTACGGTGAGTGAGGACGAGATTGCAGCTGCGATCTTGGCTCTCATCGAGCAGCAGAAACTTGTGGCCGAGGGTGCCGGCGCGGTGTCGGTGGCAGCGGCGATGTTTAACAAGGTTCCGATCAAGGGGAAGAAGACGGTATGTGTGGTGTCGGGCGGCAATATCGACGTCACGAGTCTCAACCGTGTCATCACCCGCGGATTGGTGAAGAGCGGACGTAACTGTACGCTCACTCTTGACCTCAGCGATAAGCCCGGACAGCTTTCGGGTGTGTGCCGCATCCTTGGTGAGAATGGCGCAAACATCATCTCTGTCACCCATGAGCGAAATTCCAACATGACTTCGATAAACGGTTGCCTGCTGCGCATAGAGATTGAAACCCGCAACAACGAGCACATCTCGGAGTTAAAGAAGGCCCTTTCGGATGCCGGCCACCATGTGGTGGAGTGATGGTTTCCGGAGTGTCATAATATCATTTTGATCCGAAAAAATATGAAACGTCTACCTGTTATCATCCTTGTGCTGGCCGCAGTGCTGACCGGCTGTAAGACAAACGAGAACAACTACCGCCAGGCCTACGAGGCGGCAGTGGCCCAGCGCGAGGAATCGGCAGGGCTTGATTCCACCATATATTCACGCATACGCAACAGTGCCCGGACATCCAAACTTGTGGTGGGTGCCGATTCGCTTCCTGTGAGGACCGAGTATATCGGCTATACCGAGGACGGCGGAGCGTCGCGCGCGACGGTGAAGCGATATAATATAGTGGTGGGGCAGTTTAAGCAGGTGTTCAATGCGAAAGCGATGCGGAAACGCCTGTTGGAACAGGGATATGACAGTGCGTTCATTGTGCATACCCGCGAACCACTCTACTATGTCGTGACGGCTACTTGCGCCACACCTGAGGATGCTGCGCGAGAATTCGAGCGTGTGAAATCCGACAAGAATATAGTGCTGCGGGCACCGGTGCCTTTTGTGCTTCAGCCTATGCATCTGGCGCGCTGAAACAGAGGGCGTGGAGAGGTGGCGCCACGCGTGAGGCGAAGTTTTTTGCTCTCACTTATTTGTCGGACTTGTGAAAAATCATTAACTTTGCCACCGCAATAGCCATGAAGAAAGAAAACGTAACGCATAGAGGCGTAATAGAAAGTGTCGGTAACAAAATCCTTATAATCCGGACAGAAGACGAATGCCGTTGCGACGGATGTGCCGTCGTGGCCTTGTGTAACACCAAGGACAAGAGCAGCGAACTTCTGACCATCGACACTCCCCATGCAGCCGATTTCGTACCCGGCGACAGGGTTGAGGTCACGGCCACTTCAAGTTCGACGCTACGGGCCACATGGTGGGCCCTGGTGCTCCCTACACTCATATTTGTCGGTGTGATTCTGGGGGCGAGGCTCGGTTTCCCATCCCTCGGAGGATGGTCGATCGCTGTGGGATTTGTTGCGTTAGGACTTTATGACCTTGTCCTTTACAAGATGCGTCGCAAGCTGGCGCAGAAGATGATTTGGAAAATTACCAAGATTTGAAGCATAATTTAAGACCATGAGCATTATAGTAACATCAATCATTGTCCTCGGGACTATCGGAATAGTCGGGGCAGCGGTGCTTTTCATCGTGGCCCGGCGTTTTCATGTTCAGGAAGATCCACGTATCGATCAGGTAGAAGCACTCCTTCCGGGTGCGAATTGCGGCGGTTGTGGCCGTAGCGGATGCCGCGACTTTGCGTCGGCATGTGTCAATGCCACTTCGCTTGACTCGCTTACCTGCCCTGCCTCGGGCAGTGCGGTTATGAAGCAGATCGGCGATATCGTCGGGCTTACGGCTGCCGAGTCGAAACCTAAAATCGCAGTGCTTAAATGTAACGGCACATGTGACCTGCGCCCGCAGGTGGCCCGATTCGAGGGCGCTCCTTCGTGTGCGGTGCTTGCTTCGCTTGGTGCCGGACAGACCGGATGTCCCAACGGATGTCTGGGATGTGGCGACTGTGTGGCCGCATGTCCTTACGACGCTATCAAGATGAACTTCGAGACCGGCCTTCCTGAGGTGATAGAAGATAAATGTGTGGGCTGCGGAGCCTGTGCCAAGGCTTGTCCGCGCGCCATCATCGAATTGCGTTTCAAGGGCCCGCGCGGCATGCGCGTGTGGGTGGCCTGCTCCAATAAGGAGAAGGGTGCCGTGGCCATGAAGGAATGTAAGGTGGCTTGTATCGGTTGCTCGAAGTGCCTTAAGGAATGTACCCACGAAGCTATCACGATTGCCAACAATCTGTCGTACATCGACTATGAGAAGTGTAAGCTCTGCCGCAAGTGTGTCGACGTGTGTCCGACTCATGCCATCCATACCGCCAACTTCCCTGTGAAGAAGGTGCAGCCGGCCACTCCGGCTCCGAAGGCGGCAGAACCCAAACCAGAAGTAACTCCCGCATAAAAAGCCTTATCTGACATGAAACTCCATACTTTCAAGATCGGCGGTGTGCATCCCGCTGAAAATAAGATTGCTGCCGGCAAGCCTATCGAGACTCTGCCGCTCCCCACGGAGGTGGTGCTTCCTGTGGCGCAGCATATCGGCGCTCCCGCCAAACCAATAGTAAAGAAAGGTGACAAAGTGAAGCGTGGCGACCGCGTGGCTGAAGCCGGCGGTTTTGTCTCCGCTCCTATCCATACTCCAATCTCAGGCACTGTGATGAAGGTGGATGTCTGCAAGACTCCTCAGGGACTTCCTGTGGAGGCCATCTACATCAAGAGTGACGAGGCTGACCGCGAAGCGGATGCCGCTGCAATCAAAGCTGCCGCTCCTGTACGTGGCGAGGCCGAACTTGCAGCTCTTGACGGCAAGGCCATCATCGACCTTATCAAAGAGGCCGGCATAGTTGGTCTCGGCGGCGCGACTTTCCCAACGCATGTGAAGTTGTCGCCCCCTCCGGGCTCTAAGGCTGAGGTGGTCATAATCAATGCCGCGGAGTGCGAACCATGTCTGTCATGTGATGACATGCTTATGCGCGAACATGCACCTGAAATTGTCAAAGGTGTGCAGTTGCTTATGCGCGCGGCCGGCGTTGACCGTGGCGTTATTGCGATAGAAAACAATAAGCCTGAGGCTATAGCCGCCATCACCGATGCTGCCGCATCAGTGCCGGGACTCGAGGTGATGCCCATGCAGGTCAAGTATCCTCAGGGTGGTGAGAAACAGCTCATCGAGGCAGTGATAGGTAAAGAGGTGCCTTCGGGTGGTCTGCCTATCGCCACCGGCGCGATTGTTCAGAATGTGGCCACAGCCTATGCCGTTTACCGGGCAGTGGTTTATGGCGAGCCTCTGATGGACCGTGTGCTCACAGTGCATGACGGAAACACCGGACGTAATCTCCGGGTGTCGCTCGGCACAATCCTCGCTACTCTTGTCGAAGGCGTGGAATATGAGAAAATCATTCTCGGCGGCCCGATGATGGGACGCACCGCCTCCACTCTGCAGACCCCTATGATAAAAGGCACTTCGGGCATACTGCTTGACAAGCGTTATGCTCACCGTCGCCCCACTGAGAACTGTATACGTTGCGGTGCCTGTGTGGAGGCTTGCCCAATGGGACTCGAACCGTTCCTGCTCAGCACATTGTCACGTCTCAAAGAGTGGGAAGAAGCCGAGGAGCAGAAGATTGCCAACTGCATAGAGTGTGGTTCATGCAGCTATATTTGTCCCGCTTCGCGTCCGTTGGTCGACTATGTTCGCCTCGGCAAGTCGACAGTGATGGGAATCATGCGAGCCCGTGCTGCCGCTGCTAAGAAATAAGTCGTTGGTGAGCTGCTGTCCCACGCTTTAAGCCGAGGAAGCAGATGCCTCAAAGTTATATAACGCGTCGTCCCTGCCTTCCGAGGCAAGGGGCGACGTTGAGTTATGTGTGGCAGACCCCGCAGGCTTTATTTGTGGCTGATGTCGGCTCAAATCAAAAAAATCTTATTTGCAGCAAGGTGAAAATCGAAGAATTATTGTTAAATTTGTAGCCAGAAAAAATAATTGTTTTACCACCAAAACTTACGGATATGACCCATATTTCTGACCGTGTACAGGCGTTGGCTCCATCAGCTACGCTTGCAATGTCGCAGAAGAGCAACGAACTCAAGGCTCAAGGTGTTGATGTGATTAATCTCTCGGTAGGCGAACCTGATTTCGAGACCCCTCACCACATCAAAGAGGCAGCCAAGAAGGCCATTGATGAGAACTTCACTTTTTATACTCCGGTGCCCGGTTACATGTCGCTGCGAAAGGCCATCTCCGAAAAACTCTCACGAGAGAACGGTGTGACATACGCTCCTGAGCAGATTGTGGTGTCAAACGGTGCGAAGCAGGCTCTCTGCAATGTCATCCTGGCCACCATCAATCCCGGCGACGAGGTTATTATCCCAATGCCGGCATGGGTGAGCTATGTTGAGATGGTGAAACTTGCCGGTGGTACTACCGTAGCCGTGGAGGCTGCCATAGAGCAGGATTTCAAGATCACTCCCGCGCAGCTTGAGGCCGCCATCACTCCGGCCACCCGCATGATACTCATCTGCTCTCCGTCCAATCCCACAGGCAGCATTTACTCACGTGAAGAGCTTCAGGGGCTTGTGGACGTGCTTGCAAAGCATCCCGATATCATGGTGCTGGCCGATGAGATATATGAGCACATCAACTTCACAGGCTCGTTCACATCGCTTGCCTCTTTCCCCGAAATCGCTGACCGCACCATCATAATCAACGGTGTGTCAAAAGCGTATGCTATGACCGGCTGGCGTATAGGCTATTGCGCAGCTCCGCAGTGGCTCGCCAAGGCTGTCACCAAACTCCAGGGCCAGTACACCTCCAACGCATCATCGATTGCTCAGAAAGCTGCCGAGGCTGCATATACGGGCAGCCAGGAGTGTATCAGCGAGATGAACAGTGCGTTTGAGCGTCGTCGTAATCTCGTGGTGGAACTTGCATCGCAGATCCCCGGTCTGAAAGTCAACCGACCGCAGGGCGCGTTCTATCTCTTCCCTGAGGTGAGCGCCTATGTGGGCAAAACCACTCCCGAAGGTAAGAAGATAGAATCATCGGCCGATCTGGCTATGTATCTGCTCGAGAGCGGCCATGTTGCCACTGTCGACGGAGGCGCATTCGGCATGGAAGGATATATCCGCTTGAGTTATGCCACCTCTGACGACAATCTCCGCGAGGCGCTGCGTCGTATAGCCGAAGCTCTGGCCGCACTGAAATAAATCAACGTTTTGCAATATATCGATTAACCAAAATATGGATTTTATAGAAGAATTGACCTGGCGCGGCATGATCCACCAGATGATGCCGGGCACAGACGAACAACTCAAAAAAGAAATGACCACGGCATATCTGGGTATTGACCCGACTGCTGACTCTCTGCATATAGGACACCTCGTGGGGGTGATGATGCTCAAGCATTTCCAGCGCGCGGGCCACAAGCCTATAGCCCTGGTGGGTGGCGCGACCGGTATGATCGGCGACCCCTCGATGAAGAGCCAGGAGCGTAAGCTTCTGGACGAGGAGACTCTCCGCCACAACCAGGAGTCAATCAAGAAGCAGCTTGCCAAGTTCCTTGACTTCGACTCCGATGCACCCAACGCTGCCGAGATGGTCAACAATTATGACTGGATGAAGAACTTCTCGTTCCTCGACTTTATCCGCGACGTGGGTAAGCACATAACCGTCAACTATATGATGGCCAAGGACTCGGTGAAGAAGCGCCTGAGCGGTGAGTCGCAGCAGGGTATGTCGTTCACTGAATTCTCCTATCAGCTCTGCCAGGGATATGACTTCCTGCATCTTTACAAGGAGAAGAACTGCCGTCTGCAGCTCGGAGGTTCCGACCAGTGGGGCAATATCACCACAGGTACAGAGCTTATACGCCGCACAGTCGGTGGTGAGGCTTATGCCTTGACATGTCCGCTCATCACCAAAGCCGATGGCGGTAAGTTCGGTAAGACCGAGAGTGGTAACGTATGGCTTGATGCCCGCTACACATCTCCTTATAAGTTCTATCAGTTCTGGCTCAACGTGTCGGACGCCGACGCGGAGAAATATATCAAGATCTTCACTTCGCTCACACGCGAGGAGATAGCTGGACTTGTCGAGGAGCAGGCCAAGGATCCCGGTCTCCGTCCCCTCCAGAAGCGTCTGGCCAAGGAAATCACCACTATGGTGCATTCGGCCGAGGATTATGAGATGGCCGTGGAGGCTTCGCAGATACTCTTCAGCAATAAGGCCGGTGAGACTCTGCGCAAGATTGACGAGGCCACACTTCTCGCAGTGATGGAAGGTGTACCTCAGTTTGATGTGCCCCGCCAAGCCATAGAGGAAGGTGTGAAACTCGCCGACCTCCTCACCGATGTCGCCCCTGTGTTCCCATCGAAGGGCGAGATGCGCAAGATGGTGCAGGGTGGTGGTGTCTCCATCAACAAGGAGAAGGTGACCGACCCCTATGCCCCGGCATCGGCCGACATGCTGCTTAACGATAAATATATCCTCGTGCAGCGTGGCAAAAAGAACTATTTCCTGCTGAAAGTGAGCTAATCACTTTTTGTCAGTGATACAATATTCGAGAGTGATGATTCGTTATCTAAAGTGATGAATCATCACTTTTTTATATCTGTTCGCGTTGCGTTTGTGATGCTTCTGGCTTTTGTCTGGGCCGGGGGCGGAAATGTCGCGGCCCAGAATCTTAACGACAAGTTGATGAACCGTCCATACGCTGATCTGCGCAAATGGCATCTCGGGTTCTCAGTAGGGCTGCATACTCAGGACATGTCGTTCACACACAACGGCTTCGTTACCGAGAATGGAGAGCAATGGTTTATGGAGCAGCCCTCGTTCTCACCGGGGTTCTGTGTCAACGGTCTCATTGACCTGCGTCTGAGCTCGCTCTTTAATCTGCGCTTCACTCCCGGTATGTATTTCGGCAACAGGGATGTGTCGATGAGGGAATATAACACCGGTGCCACGTTGAGGCAGAATATAAAGTCGGCTTATGTGGTGCTCCCGGTCGATCTGAAATTCTCAGGTCTCCGTTACCGCAACTCGCGACCCTATATCACCGCGGGAGTTATGCCGACATTTAATGTGTCGAGGCAGAACAGCGACTATATCCGCACCAAAGCCGCCGACATGTATTTGACATGTGGTTTCGGATGTGATTTCTATCTCCCTTACTTCAAGTTGATACCTGAGATCAAATTCTGCTTCGGCCTTACCGATATGGTGGATCATAATCGTCCTGACTTGTCGGAGGAACCTGACAAGCTTAAGATAACCCAGTCGATTAAGAAAGCCGTCTCCCGAATGGTGGTGTTCACATTTTATTTCGAGTAGCCGGATGGTCGCTCAACCTATTATTCAGTAAGGATTTATCCATGAAAGCCGCCAATCATATCCAGCATTTTTCGTCACGACTCATCGTGTGGCTCGTCGCCACATTGGGTGGTGTCCTCGGTGCTTACGCCCAGGGTGATGCGTTGCTTACGCACTACTGGGCCGTCCCTACATATTATAATCCCGCAGCTGTGGGTGAAAGTGACAATATACGTCTGCGTGGCGGATCGCGATTGCAGTGGATCGGGATTGACAATGCACCGCGCACTTTCCTTGCCACCGCCGACATGCCGTTTAAGTTTCTCAACAAGAAATTCGGTGTCGGAGCCGTGGTCCAACAGGAGTCGATGGGTCTATTCCGCAATCTTACCGTCGATGCGCAGATAGGTTATAAATTCAATGCGCTGAAAGGTGTGTTCACAGTGGCTGTGCAAGCCGGCTTGCTCAACGAACAGTTCAAGGGGTCGGAGGTGTATATACCGGATGATGACGACTACCATCAGTCCACCGACGATGCCATACCCAACCGTGACCTCGGCGGAAATGCCCTTGACCTTGGCATAGGTGTCAATTACGTGCACAAGAAATTCTGGGCCGGAGTGTCGCTTCTGCATGCCAATAATCCCACCGTGACATTCACCACGGAGAACGGAGGAGATGCCGTAGGTGGCAGTGTGACAGGGGCTGACGGCGAAACTGCTAAAAAATATGAATTTACCGCCTCGCGTGTCCTATATTTTACCGCCGGGAGCAATATTCCGGTGAAAAACACGTTATTTGAAGTGATACCTTCGGTTCTGGTCAGGAGCGATTTTACCTTCACAAACTTCGAGATAACAGGTAGGGTAAGATACAATAAGCTCTTCAGCGCCGGTATAGGTTATCGTCATAACGATGCCCTGTCACTGATGCTCGGAGCAGAGATCAAGGGTGTCTTTATCGGCTACAGTTATGATTACGCCTTGAGCGACATTGCCAAAGCCTCGTCGGGAAGCCATGAAATATTCGCCGGCTACAGCCTTAAACTTGATTTCTCCGAAAAAAACCGAAATAAACACAAGAGTATTCGCATAATGTAACTTATGAAAAAGATAATTCACATTCTTCTCGGTCTTCTGGCCCTTTCGGTGGTGGTTTCATGCGCTACCGGGAGCCGTAATTCCATGGGTGGTGAAGTCACCGGCGTAGGTGGCACCTCATGGGCCGAACCCACACCTTACGGCATGGTGCTCGTGTCGAGGGGTTCTGTCAAGATGGGGCCTTCAAAGGAGGATTCGCTGTGGAATCTGCGTGCCGATGCACGCGGGGTTTCAGTTGATGCCTTCTGGATGGACGAGACTGAGATAACCAACTCGAAATATAAGCAGTTTGTCTTCTGGGTGCGCGATTCCATCATCCGCGAGCGTCTTGCCGACCCTTCTTACGGTGGCAACGAGGAGTTTAAAATCGAGGAGGACCGCGACGGGAATCCTGTGACTCCGCATCTCAACTGGGCTAAGGCTATTCCCTGGCGTAACGCCAATGAGGATGAGCAGCGTGCCATCGAGAGCGTGTATCGCACCAATCCCATCACAGGTGTGCGCGAGCTTGACTATGAACAGCTCAACTACCGCTATGAGACTTACAACCACACCGAGGCTGCCCGCCGCAAGCATCGTCTCAATCCGGCGCGTCGCGAATACAACACTGACCGCCCGGTGCCTACCGATGTACCTCTGATATCAAAGGATACAGCCTATATCAATGACGACGGTGAGATAATCCGCGAGACCATCACACGTGGTCTTACCGGCGACTTTGACTTCGTGAACACATATATAGTCAACGTTTATCCCGACACCACTGCCTGGATTAACGATTTTGACAATGCGTATAATGAACCATACGTGCGTCTCTACTTCTCCCATGGCGGCTATAACGATTACCCTGTGGTGGGTGTGAGCTGGGAGCAAGCTAACGCCTTTGCCAACTGGCGCACCGACTTCCTGCGCCGTTCGCTTGGACGCGAAGGGGTGTATATCGAACCCTATCGTCTCCCCACCGAGGCTGAATGGGAATATGCCGCCCGCGCCGGCAAGAGCGAAAATATGTACCCATGGGACGGCGACCTGCCTCTCACAGAGGATCAAGGGTGTTTCTATGCCAATTTCAAGCCCCAGGAAGGTAATTTTGTGCAGGACGGCCAGCTGATAACATCGCGCGTCGGCACCTACGCCCCAAATGACTTCGGTCTCTATGACATGGCCGGTAATGTGAGTGAGTGGACCTCCACTGCATTCACTGAAAGTGTTGGTAAGCTCACCAGCGACCTCAATCCGGAGTATCGCTACGATGCCGCCCGCGAGGACCCCTATAAGATGAAGCGCAAAATTGTGCGTGGCGGTTCATGGAAAGATGTGGCCCACAACGTCCGTTCCGACATCCGCATGTGGGAATATCAGAACGAGCAGCGCTCCTACATAGGTTTCCGTTGTGTACGCTCGCAGATAGGATTCGCCAAGGGTACCAAGGCTAAAAAGTAACATCCAGTTAATTCGATACTCTACTCCAATCTCTACTAACATACTCAAGATTTCCGATGGAAAAAGATAAAATAAAATCAAAAATTGACACCATCCTTACCTGGGAAGGTGGCCAGCGACTGTTCAACTTCGCTTACAGCGTCGGTGCGGCAATCGTGATCTGGGGTGCGCTGTTCAAGATCCTGCATCTCCCTGGCGGCAACACCCTCCTCTGTATAGGTATGGGCACTGAGGTGCTGATGTTTATCCTCACCGCTTTCGACCGTCCCCCCAAGGAATATCATTGGGAAGATGTGTTCCCGGCCCTCGATAAGAAGAATGGAGCCGAAGGAGCAGCTATGCCTATGGACGGAGCTATGTTAAGCCAGCGTCATCACACTTCGTCTGCCGAGGCCCGCGAGTCCGTGGGACTGCCTGTAGGCGTGGAGCTTTCGGAAGAGGATTCGCTTTCGCTCAGCGAGAGCATCCGACGTATGTCGTCGGCTGCCGAGCAGCTTTCAAAGATGGCTGAACTCACCACTGCCACTCAGGATTATCTTGCCCAGATGGCTGCCATAGCACAACAGATGCAGCAGCTGCGCGAGACCACCGAGTCGCTCAACAGTGTCTCCAATGTGCTTCTCGAAAGCTACCGTGCCATCACCGAGAACTCGGCGTCGATCACTCAGAACTCAAAAGGTTATATCGATCAGATGAACGACCTTAACCGCAACATCGGCGGTCTGAACACCATATATGAGATTCAGCTCAAGAGTGTGTCGTCGCAGCTTGACTCGATTGACCGCGTTAACCGTGGCATCAAGGATATACGTGACATGTATGAGAAGAGCGCATCGCAGAGTGCCCGCTATTGCGAGGAGACCGAGAAGATGGCGCGTTACATGCAGCAGCTCAATCAAGTGTATGAGAAGATGCTACATGCCATGACCGTCAACATGTATCGTCCGATGATGAATGATATCCCCGGCGCACAGTCGTCAGGGGCGGTGAATTGACACAATTATTTTATCACGACAACCTATAGTCACTCCACATTATAAGATATGGCCGAATCAGTAGTAAGGCTCTCCCCGAGGCAGAAGATGATAAACCTTATGTATATCGTCCTCACTGCCATGTTGGCTTTGAATGTGTCAAGCGATGTGCTCGACGGCTTTGTGCAGGTCGAGGACGGACTTGCGCGCACCAATGCCAGTGTAGGGCGCCGCAATGATGCCATCTATGCCCAGCTCGAGAGCTTCACGGAGCAGAACCCCGAGAAGGGTGGTCAGTGGTTGCAGCGTGCCTCTGATGTGAGGCGGCAGGCCGCATCGCTCTACGCGATGGTCGATTCACTTAAGACAGCCATAGTGCAGGAGGCCGATGGCCCGGAAGGGTCAGTGACCGATATCAACCGTCGTGACGACCTTGAGGCCGCCGCGGTGGTGATGCTCTCTCCCTCGAAGGGCAACGGCAGCCGTCTGCGTGAGGCTATCGATTCCTACCGCGAACATGTGGTGTCGCTCGTGGCCGACTCAACCAAGCGCATCTCAATCATGGAGGCTCTATCCACCGAACCTTTCCGCCGGCCGGGCACAGTCAACGCCCAGAAATGGGAGGAGGCAAAGTTTGAGAATCAGCCTGTGGTTGCGGCCGTGACCCTCTTGACAAAACTCCAGAACGACATCCGATATGCCGAAGGTGAGGCCCTTGGAAATCTCTTGGCCGCAGTGGATGCCGGTGATGTGCGTGTAAACGAAATCAATGCTTTTGTGATTCCCTCCTCGCGTATGGTGATGAGGGGTGGAAAATATTCTGCCAACATCGTGCTGGCGGCTGTCGACACCACCGCGCGCCCCGAAGTATATGTCGGAGGCAAGAAACTCACCAATGACAAAGGACTCTATGAATTTGTCACATCGTCGACCGGAACATTCGACTATTCAGGATATCTTGAGGTGACCCATGGCGACGGCACCTCGACCCGCCATCCGTTCCAGTCGAGCTATACCGTGATGGAGCCGACTGCCACCGTCTCAGCCACGATGATGAATGTGCTTTATGCCGGCATAAACAACCCAATAAGCATTTCGGTGCCCGGTGTGCCGATGTCGGGCGTGAGCGCCACGATGACCAACGGCACTTTGACGCGTCAGGGTGACCAGTGGATAGCACGTCCCGGTAAGGTGGGCGAGAACGCTACGGTTTCGGTCACCGCTACTATCGACGGTAGGCAGCAGCCAGTGGCTTCTACCACATTCCGTGTGCGTAAACTTCCCGATCCGGTGGCGTTTATCACATTCGCGGGTCAGAATGGCGCTAAGGAGCGCTACAAAGGTGGGCGTCCGATAGCCAAGAATGTGCTTCTTACGGCTCCGGGTATTGACGCCGCCATTGACGACGACATGCTCAACATTGACTTCCAGGTGCTCGGTTTCGAGACGGCTTTCTTTGACCAGATGGGTAATGCGATTCTCGAGGTGTCAAACGGTGCGTCATTCTCGCAGCGCCAGAAGGATCAGTTCAAACGCCTCTCGCGAGGAAAGCGATTCTACATCTCGCGTATCCGTGCCAAGGGTCCCGACGGTATTGAGCGTGTGCTGAGCCCTGTGGAAGTTATAGTCAACTAACACCAACTCCCGATAAACAACTCATAACTACTATAATATGATGAAGAAAATTCTTCTCACCGCCATAATAGCCATCTTTGCCGCCTCGGCCTTTGCACAGGAGTCGAGCAGCTCTGTGGTGCGTCGCCGTACGGCCGATGACCGCAAAGGCTCTCAGAATGCCGGCGGGGTCACCCAGCGTATGCAGTCATTCTATGAGAATGAGCCTATGAGTGACTCCGAACTGCAATGGATGCGCGTCATCTACCGGCAACTCGACCTTACCAAGGATGCCAATGGGGCGCTCTATTTCCCGGACGAGCCTATCGACGGCCAGGACAACCTTTTCCGCATCATCATGAAGCGCCTTGCGGCCAATGAGCTTGGCGCCTACGAGTATCTTGACGGACGCGAAGTGTTCTCGGACAACTACAGGGTGAAGGTCCGCGATGTCCTTGACCGTTTCTCCATCCCTTATACCGATGCGAAGGGCTCAAGCGAGAAGAACCCTAAATTTATTATCGAGGAGGTTGATGTGCCTTCATCCGAGGTGCTCACCTATTACATAATCGAGCGTTGGGAGTTTGACAAGCGTTCCAACCGCATGCGCACACGCATCGATGCAGTGTGTCCGGTGCTTCACCGCTCTGGCGACTTCGGTGGCGAGCCTATCAAATATCCTATGTTCTGGGTCAAATATGATGAGCTTCGCCCCTTCCTCTCCACTCAGAACATTTTTACTGACGATGACAACAACCTTGCCACATGCACCTATGACGACTACTTCCAGCTAGGGCTGTATGATGGGGAGATATACAAGACACGTAATCTCAAGAACAAGTCGCTGATGCAGATTCATCAGGATCCCGATGAACTGGCCCATGCGCAGGACAGCATCCAGCGCCGTCTTGACTCTTTCGAAAACAAGCTCTGGGTGCCTTCGCTCGAAGAGCTCGCTGCAAGGCGCGAGGCCGCCGAGAAGGCTGAACTCGCTGCTGCTGAGGCTGAGGCCGGTGCTGAAAGCTCTGAGGCCGTTACCTCGGATGAATCAAGCGAAAAGAGTGTGAGGTCCACCCGCTCTACCCGCTCCAAGCGAGGCCAGGCCACTAAGAGTTCTACTACCAAAAAGGCCAAGCCTGCCAAGGTTAAGAAGCCAAAATCAGTGAAGTCATCCTCTACAGCCACACGTTCGGTGCGCAACCGCAGGCGCTGATGATACAGGGCCAAAAGGCCGGGACGAAACATATATTTTACAAGATCGCCATCACGAGGTAAACAGTGACTCGTGATGGCGATTTTGTATTCATCCCCATTGCCAAAAAAACGTTATGGTTTTAGCGAATATTAACTGTAAATATCGTAATATCACATAAATAGGTGTAAAATTCAATTATTTTTTAGCCTTACATTTGCAGTGTAATACTAATCATTAATCATCACATTTTTATTTATGAGAATCTTACCTATTGCACTTATTATGGCTGCGGCAGTGGCTATTCCGTCAACGGCGGACGCGCAAAGCCTTTTTGATAGAGCAAAGAAAAAAGCGAAGGAGAAACTTGAGCAGACTCTTAACAACGCGGGAGCCAAGCCTCAGAACAAAACTAAGAAAACAGCTGAACAGACTTCCCGCTCAAACTCGTCGAATAGCGGAAGCGGCACCTCCTCGTCGGGTTTCACCGAAGAGGAACAGGACCTTTACACTCCGGTGGATATGCGCGATATGCATGTGGGCACCATCCATCCCGGTATAGCTTTGAAAAATGGTTGGCATTATGGCCCGAGGGAGACTCCACAGACCGCTTATGTGACAATCAACGGCGATGTCTATGATTTCGGGAATTTTTACGACGGTCTGGCCCATATCAGCTCTTATGAGGATGGCGATTTCTACATCGACATGAAAGGCAACAAAGTGCTTGAGTCAGGAATGGACGGTGATCTGCGTTATGGTCCGCGATTCAATAACGGTGTGGTGATGGAAATACGCAAGGTGAATACGAATGAATTCCCACAAAGATCACATGCCATGATTCTTGATAAGAAGGGCAATGTTATTAAGGAGTTCAACACTGATATGGCCTCTAATTTTGAGGATGGTGTGGCTGTTGTGGTATTTGAGACCAAAGCAAAGACTCTGAGGGAGGGTGACACATGGACGCTTAAATATGTGGATACGAAAGGTAATTTCATCTTCCCTAATCTTTGGTTCACATCCAAGAGTGTTTCGCCCAGTGTGGCTGTCAGGCAGATGATGCGAAGCTCCAGGGAAGGGTTGACACCTTATGTGATCTATGATGATAACCAGAGGGCTTATCTTTGGGGCTTCCATGACGGTAAAGGTAATGTGGTGATCAAACCCAAATATCTCGCAGTGCGAGATTTCCACGATGGCCTGGCAGCAGTATGCCACTTCCCCACCGATAAAGGATCGGGTGCTGAACCCCGCTGGGGATATGTCGATAAATCAGGTAAGGAGGTAATTCCTGCCAAGTATACCGTCATGCCATCCGATTTTGATTCGGGTATGGCCAGAGTGCTCACACGCGACCTTGACGCTTATATCATAGACAAGACCGGGCGTCAGATATTCGGTCCGGCCAAACGGTGGCCGAAGGAAGGGATGGAGGATCCCGGCTATTATATAAGCCCGTTCTTCAATGGTATGGCCGTCCTTGGCTACAGGGCTGAAAGCTGCAACAACGGCGAGATGATCTACTATAGCCCTATTGACACTAACTTCAACAAACTCGCATGGACTCGTTTTGAAAATAGTAATGCGACAATGAGCAATAGCGGGGATCCGGTGCACTGGCAGGATGTCAGTGACCCTGTGTATTACTCGGAGGAAGAGGGGCTGCTTTATGTAAAGCCCGGTCGTGCGGATGCCGGCGGTTGGCTTATTGTCGATCCTAGGACCCTTGATGAGAAACAGTCAAATGTGCTCTTCAGTTATCCGCATGTAAGTGGACTTTCACGCTACTTTGACAACGTGGGCAACCGAGGATATGTAAACACCGATGGTGAATATGTGATTAAATTTGTCAAGAACGAATTTTAATCCTCTTCATAGATAATTGATAAGTAGACGAGCCATGTCCAGCCCATAGATAGGGAGGTCATGGCTCGTTTTGTCATTTTTTTGAAATGTGGGATGGTTGGGGAGAGCGGTCAGCGTCGATTGGCCTGCACTTTCTTAAGATTTGGAAGGAAGGCTGCGACAATGCCGAGGAGTGGGGTATAGGCGCAGAAGTTGTAGACAGCTTCGATGCCGTAGATGTCGGCATAGTCGCCAAGAACAGCCGATGCTATACCACCCACCCCGAAGGCGAAGCCGAAGAAGAGTCCGGAAATCATGCCGAGTTTGGTGGGCAGGAGCTCCTGGGCATAGAGAAGTATGGCAGGGAAAGCTGACGACAGGATGAAGCCCACGCAGAAGCTCATTATGACTGTGAGCGGAAGCGATACGTGGGGCATGAGGAGGCTGAATGGTGCCGCTCCGAGAATCGAGACCCAGATGACGAGCTTACGTCCGTAGCGGTCTCCGACGGGTCCCCCGACAAGGGTGCCCGCGGCCGTAGAGACTACAAATACAAACAGGTAGATCTGCGAGTGTGACACCGACACACCGAAACGGTCAATCAGGTAAAAGGTGTAGTAGCTCGACAGAGAGGCCATGTAGATATACTTGGAGAAGATGAGCACTATGATGATGCCGATGGTGAAAAGAGTGCGTTTTTTGGAGAGGGGGAGTTTGGCGTGGTGCTCCGTCCTCTCGGTGCGAGTGCGCAGTGTGCGGAGATATTCGCCATACCATCGGCAGATAGGACGCATGGCGGCGAAGCATAATGCGGCAAAGAGTAGGAACCACATCACGTAGTGGCGATTGTGGGGCGCAACAATCAGAGCCACCAGCAGAGGGCCGATGGAGCCTCCGAAATTACCTCCTACCTGAAACACCGATTGCGCGAATCCGCGTCTCTCATGTCCGGCCAGCGAGGTGATGCGTGAGGCCTCAGGATGGAGTGTGGCCGAGCCGATGCCTACCATGAACACTGCCGCCAGAATGCCGGGGAGGGTCTCGCAGTAGGAGAAGAGGATGATGCCTATCGAGGTGCTGCACATACCCATCGGGAGGCTCCACACGAAAGGCCGGCGGTCGAAGGCATAGCCTACAACCGGTTGGAAAATCGAAGCTGCCAACTGGTATACGAGGGTTATTAATCCGATCTGGGCGAAATTAATCCCAAGGTCGGCTTTCAACATTGGGTAAACTGCTGTGATGACCGACTGCAGAAGGTCATTGAGGCAGTGGGCGGCACTCAATGCCAGAAGCACATTGAAAGTCGGCATTGAGGTGAGGCGCCGTAGTCGCGATGTAAGATTCATAACAAAAAACTCTTATGTATATGTCTCAGAAATTACAGTGTGTGCCGTGGAGGAGTGTCATTGTCATATCCATGTGGCCTTCTTCCATATATATTCCAGGGGACCGTGATTATGGCGTCCCACCCAAAGGCGGCAGAATATGTATTGGACAATGAAGATGGCTATCCCCACAAGCTCGCTTGCCGTGATGCCTAAACGCAGGTAGAGTCCCCAGTGATAGAACAGGGCTGACCCGATGATGCCTTGGGTCACATAGTTTGTCATGCTGAGTTTGCCGTAAGGGATAAGCAGGCGGAGTACACGATTCACATTGCTTGTGCAGTAGAATCCGAATAGGATGCCACATAGCAACATGGCCATGAAGCACAGGTTGGCAAGCGAAGAAATGAGTGTGAGCAGCGGTTGGCGCAGGTTTGGGTTGTCGATATATCCCCCTGCCATTCCGTCAAGGCCGTGGAGCGGGAAGAAACACAGGGCTGTGATGGCGAGCAGTTTGCCCCAGGCAGGGAGCTTGTCGCGGTGAAACCATCCTTGCCGGCCTATGAGCATCCCGAGCATGAACAGGCCTGCTGTCTGGAACAGACGTCCGTGTTCCCAGGCCCAGGCCAGAGAGGCGAGCTGTCCCTCCCAAAGGTTCACCTTCACGGTGTCGATGAAGGAACCTCCCGACTGCATGGCGAATGTGGCAGCCCAGAATGGTCCGGAATTGATATGGGGAATCTCGTAGTCAGGCGATATTATCGCTTGTGTTATCTGGTATAGGCAGGTGGGTTGCAGGAGGCAGATGGCGCTCAGGACTATCACTGTCCGGTTGGACAGCCGGCATGTAAGCACAAGAATGAACCCTATGAGTGAGTACATCACAAGGATTTCACCGGTGAAAAAACATGCGTTGAAATTGCCGATGACAAATAGCAGCAACAGGCGCCAGCAGAAACGGAGCCTGAAGTCGCGTCCCCGCATCCGTTGGTTGTCGTGCTGTATGAAGAAGCTGAATCCGAAGAGCAGCGCGAAAATCGCGTAAGCTTTGCCACCGAAGGCAAAAAAGAGTCCGTCCCAGATGGCTTTGTCTGTGAAATTGAGCCATTGGCTCTGTGATGAGGTGTCGGGGAATGAATAGAAGTTAAAGTGCTCGATGGAATGGAGCAGGATGATGGCAAGCACCGCAAATCCACGTAGTGCGTCGGCCACATCCACTCGCGCGTGTCTCTTTGGTGTATCCGTCTGCATTGAGTGATGATGGTTGGTGTGGCGGGTAGATATAACAAAAAACGCTGAATTCAGAAGTTCCTGATATTCAACGTTTGTTTTGGTGGGCGCTGAGGGATTCGAACCCCCGACCCTCTGCTTGTAAGGCAGATGCTCTGAACCAGCTGAGCTAAGCGCCCGTGTTCATTTGCAAAAGCGATGCAAAGGTACGGATAATTTTTAAAGTTGCAAATTTTTCAGCAAGAATTTTGCGTTTTCTTGCGAAAAAAAATCATTTTTCGGGCAAAATGATGAGTGTCGACGAGCTTTCAGACCGCAAAATCTCGTTGGCGGCCTGACGGATGTCGGCCGGAGTGACGGCACGGTAGCGCGCCACGGTATCGTCGGGATTCTCGCCGTGCATTACAGCCATGGCCAGATTGCGGGCCTTGTCAAGAGCGTTGAGCTGATTGAACAGATAGTTGCTTTCGAAGCGGTTCTGGGCGCGGAGCAGCTCTTCGGCGGTGGGGAGCTCCTCTCTGATCCGGGTCAGCTCGCGGTCAAGCATCTGCTCGGCTTCGGCCAAGGCTTCGGGCGAATCGGAGCGCAGGCGTCCCGATACCATCAGGTAGCCTGGTTCTTCGGTGCCGGCTATTGAGGCGTCGGCTGAGGTGAAGAGGCCGCTGTCGCCCATGAGCAGCGAGCGGTAGAAGCGCGATGCGCGTCCGGAGGCAAGGATGTCGGTAAGCAGGTCGGCGCATATGTACTGATGCGTGCCGTAGCGCTCCATAGGGAATGCTTTTATGATGCACGCCTGTGGCACCTGGCGATGGATGACGCTGCGTTTCGATCCGGCAGGAGCCGGCTCGGCGGGATACTGACGCGGGGCTATCTCTCTTGAGGGGATGGGGCCAAACCATTTCTCGGCAAGATGGCGCACGCGCTCGAGCGATATGTTGCCTACCACGGCCATTACGGCGTTGTTGGGCGCATAGTGCGAGTGAAAGAAGCGGCGCACATCCTCCATGCCCACTCGTTCTATATGCTCCGGCTCCTTGCCTATGGTGGGATAGCGGTAGGGGTGGACGCTGTAGAGCATCTCGCGCAGGCGGTGAGATACGTCGCCGTAGGGGCGGTTGAGGCACACCTGCTTGAACTCTTCTATCACCACGCCGCGCTGCACTTCGAGCGAATTGGGGCTGAAGGCGAGGCTAAGCATGCGGTCGCTTTCAAGCCAGAATGCGGTTTCGGCATTTTCGGCAGGTAGCAGGTCCCAGAAGTTGGTGAAGTCATCGGAGGTCCATGCGTTGTTGGTGCCTCCGGCCATTTCCAGCGCTCCGTCGAAGTCAGGTATGTTGACCGAACCGCCGAACATCAGGTGCTCGAACAGGTGGGCCATACCGGTTAGGTGCGAATCCTCGTCGCGGGCTCCCACATTGTAGAGCAGGTTGAGCGCTACCATGGCCGTAGAAGTGTCGGCATGGTGCACCACGCGGAGTCCGTTGTCAAGAGTAAACAGGTTGTATTCCATCAGTCCATAAATACGAAATAGACAGCCATAACGAGGCATATGAATGCTGCCAGATGGTTCCAGTGGAGCGGCTCACCCTTGAAGAACACCACTGTAAACAGGGTGAATACCACAAGGGTGATTACCTCCTGGATGACTTTCAGCTGCATCAGGGAGAAGGCCCCGCCGTTGCCGGCATAGCCGAGGCGGTTGGCCGGTACCTGACAGGTGTATTCGGCCAGAGCTATTCCCCATGACAGAAGTATGACCACGATAAGCGGCGTGGAGGAGGTGATGAGCTTCATCTGCTGGAGCTTGATGTGCCCATACCATGCGAAAGTCATGAATATGTTGGATACCACAAGCAGCGCAATGGTAAACCAAGCGCTATTTGCCATACGCGGGTAATCTGTATCAGTTCAGAACTTTCATTGATATGATGCGCACGTCAGTGACGGGGCGGTCGTTGGAGTCAGTCTCTGACTTCTGTATGCGGTCGACCACGTCCATGCCTTCAATCACCTCGCCAAACACGGTGTAGGCACGGTCAAGATGCGGGGTGCCTCCTACGGTGGTGTATGTCTCGCGCATCTCGGGAGTGAACACTACCGGACCCTGTTCGGCAGCCATGGCCTCGGTGCGGCGTGCCAGCTCGTCCTGAAGTTTCTGGAGCCCGGCCTGGTCGCGGTTGCGGCGCATTGACATTATGGAGTCGCGCTGCTCGGCTGCCAGAGAGTTGAAAATGGCTTTTTTCTGCTCCAGCTGCATGTTGCGTTCCATCTGTGCGAGCTGTCCTTCGGAGAAGGTACGTCCGGTGACGATGTAGAACTGCGAGCCGCTTGACTTGCGCTCGGGGTTGACGTTGTCGCCGGTGCGGGCTGCGGCAAGCGCACCACGCTTGTGGTAATGGAGAGGCCAGTTGATTTCGGCGTCAATCTGATAGGAGGGATCGCCGTCGCCGAGCATCTTGCCGGCAGCGGCATTACGTGAGTTGGGGTCGCCTCCCTGAATCATGAAGTCGTTGATCACGCGGTGGAACAGCAGTCCGTCATAGTAGCCTTCGGAAGCGAGTTTCACGAAGTTGTCAAGATGCTTGGGGGTGTCGCCGTAAAGGAGTATTGTGATGTCGCCCATGGTGGTGTGCATCAGCACTTTCACGTCGGCGCGGGGTGCGGTAGCGGTCATAGCGGTATTGGGGTTGGTTTGAGCGTTGAGGGCTGTGGCAGAGAGTGTCAGTGCCAGAGCCAGAATGGTGAAAATTCGTAACATCAGTTATGCGATGGGTCAGATGCCGCGCGGGTATATGCGCTTGTATATGCGGCGGCTTTTGAGAAATCAAAGCCGCCGTTTCTTTTTTATCTTCTCAAGG
>OFFL01000635.1_pt1 | contig 36110 bp, 29 predicted proteins | sample 1521391 | NCBI WGS metagenome assembly OFFL01 (sample SAMEA3504082, study PRJEB24116) | mouse gut metagenome | biome: mouse gut; feature: mouse-associated habitat; material: faeces | place: Denmark | collected 2011
TAATAGTTATATGATAAAATCGCAAATTATTTCTATTTTGGATAATTATCCCGTTATAGCACTTGCCGTAAGCGGAGGCAGTGACAGTATGGCAATGTTGGAGTGGTTTAGGCAAAACCGCCCCAAAAACAGCTTTTTTATAGTTAACATTGACCACCACATAAGGGGAGAGGAGAGTAAAAGAGATAGCGATTTTGTGCGTGATTATGCTAAAAAGTACGACATAAAATTTGAAAAGTACGATGTAGATGCAGTTGTTTTTGCAAGGGAAAAAGGCTATACGCTAGAGCAAGCGGCACGCATATTAAGGCATAAGATATTTGAGCAAGTAACATTTGAAAAAGCGAATGTGATTGCTACCGCACACCATGCAAGCGACCAAGCGGAAAGCGTGTTAATGCATATAGCAAGAGGCACAGGTATAGGCGGGCTTAAAGGTATGAGTGTACAAGATGGACATATTATAAGACCGTTATTGCAAACACGTAAGCAAGAGATAATGGAGTTTTTGGCAAACAATAATGTGTCGTATTGCACTGATAGTACAAACAGCGATAACGATTACAGTCGTAATTACATACGAAATGTTGTTTTAAAAAGTATAGAGCAAAAATATCCAAATTTTGAGCAAAGCTTGATTAAATTATCCGACAGAGCAAAGGAAATTGCCGACTTTATAGATATAAATACTCCACCTTTGTATATGCAATATGGCGGGATATATTGCAAGTTGGAGGACAAGCATAGTGTCATTTGTGCGGAAATGATAAGGCGTGCATTCAGCTTGTTGGGTATAACTTTCGATATAGAGCAAAGGCATATAAACAGTATTATAAATTTTGCAAAAAACAACACTAGCGGTAGTATAGATATGCCTTATAATACAGTTGTATACAAGGAAAATAAAGGTATAGTAATCGCAAAAAAAACAGTTTATTCAAATGAAACATATCGATTTTCGGACGGTTTTTTTGAAATAGGCGGATTTGAGTTACAAGTGCAGCGCGTACAATACCAAGATTGTTTGACAAAAAATGACTCGCAGTTTGATTTGGAAAAAGCTTTATTTATTGCAGTAGACAAAACAGAAGAACTTGTTGTAAGGTTTAGAAACAGTGGAGATACAATACAAAAGTTCGGCGGTGGCAGAAAAAGCTTGGGAGACTTTTTAACGGATAAAAAAGTACCTCTTAGGTTAAGGGATAGACTTCCTGTTATTGCAAACGGAAATGATATTATTTGTGTTTGCGGTGTGGATATCGCACGAAGTGCAAAAGTGGAAAAAGACAGCAAAATAATATACAAAATCACATTAGCAAGTGATTAAACGATAAAATTAGAGTTTACTTAAGGAGAAGTTTTATGGTAGGCAGTGATATTGAAAAAGTACTTGTTCCTAAAGAAGAAGTAGAGGAGATTGTCAAAAGATTAGGCGAGCAAATTACAAATGACTTTTTAGGCGAGGAGTTAATTGTTGTTTGTATTTTAAAAGGGTCTTGCATTTTTTTCAGCGATTTGGTTAGAGAAATCAATCTTGATGTGAAATTTGATTTTATGGTATTGTCTAGCTACGGAAATAGTACGACATCAAGTCGCGAAGTTAAAATAATCAAAGATTTAAGCGAAGATATTAAAGGCAAAAATGTTTTGGTTGTAGAGGACATTATCGATAGCGGCAGAACAATAAAGAGTTTAAAAGAACTGCTTGAAAAAAGAGAGCCTAAGTGCTTAAAGATAGTGACTATGTTAAACAAGCCTGATAGACGCGAAGTTGATATCGTAACAGATTATAATGGTAAAGTTATACCTGACGAATTTGTTATAGGATACGGCTTGGATTATGCACAAAATTATCGCAATCTTAAAGATATTTGCGTATTGTCTCCGTCCGTATATATGAAATGATAAAATGGGGGGGATAAATGTTAAAAAATAGTGTACCGGATTGTTTAAAAGCACTTGCGAGCATTTTCTCGCCCTTTGCCCCTTTGTATATTGTGGGCGGAGCGGTGCGGAACAGCCTTTTAAATTATCCTGTAAGCGATTTTGACATTGCATCCGACCTGCTTGCGGAAAAAGTTGAGGAACTGCTGGATGGTAGCAATTTTCAAATAGTTGCAAGTTATAAAAGGACGGGTACGCTTGTTATCAAATGCAAACAATATAAATTTGAATACACTACATTTAGGCAAGATAGTTACCCTTTAAAAAGTGGTATTCATACCCCAAGTAAATGCATATTTACTAAGGATATGCAAACAGATGCTTTAAGGCGTGACTTTACTTGCAACAGTTTGTATTATGACATAATGCAGGACAAAATCATAGATTTAACAGGCGGACAGCAAGATATAAAAAATAAAATTCTATGTACGGTAAGAGAGCCCAATCAAACTTTATCCGAGGATGCTTTAAGGATAATGCGACTTGTAAGATTTGCGGTTGAACTTGGTTTTGAGATAGAAAGGCAAACATTTGAGGCTGCAAAAGAATATGCAAGCGGATTGCAAGAAATCTCCAAAGAACGTATAAAAGACGAATTAGTAGCGATTTTCAATGCGGTTTTTAAGTATAACAGTAAAAGTTTAGGCGTAAAACCTAGTGATGGAATAAGGTTGCTTGTGGATATCGGTGCAATGAAGTATATCCTGCCCGAAGTGCTTGATATGATAAATGTACCGCAAAATCCTAAATTTCATATTTACGATGTTTATAATCATTCATTAAATACAATAGACAATTTGCCTCCTGACCTTATGATGGCGGGGTTATTGCACGATATCGCAAAAAGTGTTTTGCTTAAAAAATACGGCAATATGTATATGCACGAGCTCGCGGGCAGTGATATGGCAAGGGAAATTATGTCACGGCTTAAGTTTTCCAATACGGAAATCGAAAGAATAAGCAGACTTGTTCGAATACACATGTTTAATGTGGACGGAAAGACAAGACTATCCAAATGCAGAGTTTTTATTGCGGATAATTGGGATTACTTTGACGATTTTATCGCATTAAGGAGAGCAGATGGTCTGGCTACCAATCCCGACAATTACGACGAAAGTTTAGTACAAAAAATGATTGACATAAAAAATCAAATGGTAAAAGACGGATTGCCTATTACTATAAAGGATTTGAGTGTAAACGGCAATGACTTGTTGCAATGTGGCTACAAAGGTAAAGAAATAAGTGAAATGCTCGGCAAAATTAGACTATGGATTTTGCAAAACGGCAAAGTACCGCAAAGGGAAGAAATATTAAATAAACTGAGGAGGGTATGATAATGGATATTGCTATTTTAGTGCTTACGGCGTGTGTGATTATGCTTTTAGTAGCGATTTTCGTCTTGTTAATTTTAAAAAACAAAGGTCGAAACGGCAATATTGGGAAACTTTTGAGTGATAGCAACGATAAGCTTAAAAAGGATATTGTCGACGATATCGCACAAAAGTACAATACTGCAAACAGCAGCATGCTTGACGAACTAAGCAGAAACAACACATCTTTAAACACAACGTTGACGCATGCCATATCCGAAAATAATACTCATCTTACAAAAACCATTTCCATTAATAACGGCGAGCTAAATAAAACGCTTGACGCTTTTAGGGAGGAGCAACAAAGAAAGTTTAATTCTCTTGAGACAAAGCTTGCAGAAAAAATACAAAAAGTATATGAGGAAATGATAAACGCATTACATAATCAAAAAAACGACAATATACAAAGCAATGCGGATATAAGGGAAACTTTGACCAATCAACTTAATAACATAAAAACGGAAAATATAAATAGCAACACAAAAATAAAAGATACTTTGTCCGCAAGGCTTGACAGTATCGATAAAGAAATTGCAAAAGAGCTTGACAAAATAAGGACGGAAAACCAAAGCAAGCTAAACGAAATGCGTGATATGGTCGATAACAAAATGCAAGAGACATTGAACGCAAGGATAAATGAGTCATTCAAACTAATAAGCGAACAGTTGATGGCAGTAAGCAAAGGTCTTGGGGAAATGACAAATTTGACTACAGGTGTCAACAACCTTAACAGGATAATGAGCAATGTAAAAACACGCGGCATTATGGGCGAAGTGTTTTTGGAAAACTTGCTAGAGCAAATCTTGACATCCGAGCAGTACCAAAAGCAGTTGATTTTAAAAGGTAGGGAGGCTGTGGATTTTGCAATCGTTCTTCCGGGCAAAAAGGAAGACGAAAATGTGTATTTGCCAATCGATGCAAAATTTCCTATCTCTGATTATCAAGAGTTGGTGGATGCTAGCGAAAGTTATGACAAAGCTAAAGTCGATGCGGCAAGAAAGAATTTGTTTAAACGGATTAAGGAAGAGGCAAAGTCAATAAGCGATAAATATATTATCGTGCCAAAAACAACAAACTTTGCCATTATGTACCTTGCAACAGAGGGATTGTTTGCGGAAGTTGTAAAGGATACCAAACTGCTTGACGAGTTGCAAAACAATTATAAAGTAGTAATAAGCGGTCCAACCACAATAACCGCACTGCTAAATAGTTTGCAGTTAGGCTTTAAAACACTGCAAATCCAAAAAAACAGTACGGAAGTATGGAAAGCGTTGTCCAAATTTAAAACGGAATTCCAAAAATTCGCAAAAAGTTTGGAAACAGTAGAAAAACAAGCCAACACAGTTGTTAAAACTATTGAAGAGACAAGCAAAAAGACAAAAAGTATAGAAAAAGTTTTAAACAAACTAGACAAGATAGACTATGACCCGCAAGAAATAGGGTTATTGGGAGGCGTAAGCAATGGCGAAGAGCTTTCAGACAATTAAAAGTGATTTGCATATTCATACCATTCACAGCGATGGTGCGATGACCGTCGGCGAAGTTATGGATATTGCAAAACATAAAGGTCTTTCCGCTATATCCATTACCGACCACGATATTGTGAGCGGTGTCAGCGACGCTTTGCTTTATGGCAAACAAATTGGACTTAAGGTTATCCCGGGGATAGAAATTTCCGCTTTCAGTGTTATGGCGGTGCATATATTGGGTTATGGTATTGACCATAATTCGCCTGTATTGCTTGAAATGCTTAACGATTTATTAGAGCAAAGGCAAACCCGTGCACAGGAAATATTGGAAAAACTTAAAAGGTTTAAAATAGAGCTTGACCCGCAAAAGTTGCCGACAGTTAATATAGGCAGAAGTCATATTGCAATGGAACTTAAAAACGAGGGCTATGTGTCATCCATACAAGAGGCGTTTGATAGATATTTGGGCGAAAATCGTTTGGCGTATGTCCCCAGCAAAAGGATATCTCCGCTTAAGGCGGTGCAAGCGATTAAAGAAAGCGGCGGCAAGGCGGTTATCGCTCATCCGTTGCAGTTACATAATAGTAAAAAATTAATACCTTTAATAGAGGGGTTATTACCTTATGGCTTGGATGGGATTGAAGTGTATTACCCTACCCACACGCCTGACAAAACGGCGATTTTTGAAAAGTTGGCAATACAATATAAATTGTTTGCAACAGGCGGGAGTGATTTTCACGGCATAAACAAAAATAATACCATAAACAACATAGGCGAAACATTTTGCAACCTGCCTAAGGAGTTAAGATAGTTTTGCAGGCAAAACCTAATTAGATATAAAAATAACTTGCAATTTGATTGTAAAATGATTATAATTAAATGACAGCTTTAAAATAATACAATGATATAATAGTAAATTTGGAGAAAGATAAAATGGCTAAAAAAAATAATGCACAATTTGTACAAGAAATAGCAGATATAAATGAAAATTTTCCACAATGGTATACGGATGTGGTTTTAAAGACGGAACTTGTTGACTACGGTCCTGTAAAAGGCAGTATGGTTATTCGTCCTTACGGCTACGCTATTTGGGAAAATATTCAAAAGGAATTGGATAAAAGATTTAAGGAAACAGGTCACAAAAACGCTTATTTCCCAATGCTTATACCATATAGCTTTTTAACAAGAGAAAAGGAGCATATCGAGGGCTTTGCACCCGAAGTTGCTTTGGTTACACATTACGGAGAGGAAGAATTACCCGAAAAATTGGTAGTAAGACCTACAAGCGAAACAATCATTTGCGAAATGTATAAAAAATGGGTAAAAAGTTATCGTGATTTGCCTGTACTTATCAATCAATGGGCAAACGTATTCCGTTGCGAAAAAACCACAAGACCGTTTTTAAGAACAAGTGAATTTTTGTGGCAAGAGGGACATACTTTGCACAGAACGCACGAGGAAGCGGAAGAAGAAACCTTTAAAATGCTTAATGTTTATGCAGAATTTATGAAAAACGTGCTTGCAACACCCGTACTTACAGGCAAAAAGACGGAAAAGGAAAAATTTGCTGGTGCAAATGCAACTTATGGAATGGAAGCAATGATGCTTGATGGTAAGTCTTTGCAAGCGGGCACTTCTCATGACTTGGGTTGCAACTTTGCTAAAGGCTTTGAGATTAAATATTTGGATAAAGACGGAGAATTGAAATTCCCTTATCAAACAAGTTGGGGTGTATCTACTCGTTTGATTGGTGCATTGATAATGGCACACGGCGACCAAAGAGGACTTGCATTACCACCAAGAGTTGCTCCTATTCAAGCTATTGTAATTCCAATAGCATCGCATAAAGAGGGAGTTATTGAAAAAGCGGAAGAATTGTACAAAGAATTAATGTCCGTAGGTATCCGTGCGGAAAAAGACTTTAGCGATAACACACCGGGTTGGAAGTTCAACGAGTGGGAAATGAAAGGTGTACCTTTAAGAATCGAGCAAGGTCCTCGTGATATTGAAAACGGTGTTGTTCAAATTGTACGTCGTGACACTTTTGAAAAAATAGAGGTTAAAAGAGATGGGCTTGCGCAAACGGTTGCAAAACTTTTGGACGAAGTGCACGAAAATATGTACAACAAGGCAAAAGCATTTATGGATAGTCATATTGTTACTTGCAACAGCTTGGAAGAAATGCAAAAAGCTTTGGATGACAAATGTTTTGTAAAAACTATGTGGTGTGGTTGCCCTGAATGTGAAAGCAAGATAAAAGAGCTTTATTCCGCAACGGCAAGAGTTATGCCTTTTGACCAAACTCCTGTTGGCAACAAATGCGTATGTTGCGGTAAGGAATGCAGTGAGAGCGAATTGAAAGTCATTTATTTTGCAAGGGCATATTGATTTTTAAAAATAAATTTTACAATATAAAAAGGTGGCAAACTGAAGTAAACTATTTGGGGTTCATTTCAAATGCCACCTTTTTAATTTGCAAAGCGTTTGGTAATACAAAATATAATCACAAAAGACAGGCTCAGGCTATTTTTTAAGAAGGTTAGAAACATTATTGCTAAAATGTTTGGGCAAATTTAAAATTTGTGTAAAAATGTTGATTTTAAAAATTTTTTATTATATAATATATGTGTAAAAGTATCCCTAAATTAAGTTTTTAGGGGACAAATTATAAAAAAAGACAGCAAAACACTTGCTGTCAAAGTAAATTTTATAATTTCGAGGGGAAGATTATGACAAAGAAGAGAAGTTTTGTTTTAATTGCTATTGTTGTTATAATGGCACTGAGCGTTTTAGGTTTGGTGGCATGTAAAAAACCTGCCGATGTAGACGGCGTAAAAAATGACAACAACTTACAAACCGAGCAAACTACACCTAACTATAACGGAGATAAGGACGAAGTAAGTGATGATGAGTCGCCTGTTGCAAGCGTGGGTTTTGGGTTTGAATTGGTTGGCAGTGACGAAAATGCTTATTATGCTATTACAGATGCATCTTTTGCAAATATTGATGGCAAAAAATATGCGGAAATCATTATTCCGGATGTCTACAATGAAAAACCTGTAAAAGCAATTAATAACGAAGTATTTAAAAAGTTTGATAGTCTGTCAAGTGTAATCGTACTAGGTCACAATTTAGAGATTATCGGCGATGGTGCTTTTCGCGATTGTGCTGCTTTGGCGACATTTGAGTTTTTTGAGGCCGCCGATACAGGAGACTATACAATAGTGCCATTAAAATCTATTGGTAACAGCGCGTTTATGAATTGTAATGCTTTGGGCAAATTGGTATTTTCCGACAAGTTGGAAACATTAGGTTTAGGTGCTTTTAGAAATTGCAGTAAGTTAGAAAGTATTGTGATTCCTGAAAAAGTAACCGAAATACCTGCTCAAACTTTCCAAGGCTGCTCTAGTTTAAGATACATACAATTATCAAAGGAAACTACAAGTATAGGTGCTGAGGCTTTTGATAAATGCACTAACTTGTTGGTCATCTCCGAAAACGAGATAGATGTTCCTGACGATAACAAAGTTAAATTACCAAGTTCCGTTATTCTTCCTAGCAAAGTTACTTCTCTTGGCGAAAAAGCATTTAATGCTTGCACAAAAATTACAAACATAACTCTTCCGGAGGGTATTGTAAATATCAATGAGGGTACTTTCTATGGTTGTACAGCTATGGCGGAAGTTACTTTACAAGGCGAAATCGTTGAAATTGATGATAATGCTTTCCGCAACTGTTCGGGTATTAAAAAGTTTACTACTCCAAGCAGTTTAAGAAGAATCGGTAAAAACGCTTTCAGAAACACTTCTAAATTGGAGTCAATAACTTTAAATCAAAGTTTGCACACTATTGATGACGGAGCTTTCTTGCTAAGCGGAATTAAAAGCATAAATATTCTTGGCGGTGTAACTTACATTGGTAAAGAGGCATTTGCGGAATGTAAAAAATTAAGCAAAGTAGTTTTTCCTGCAACTTTAAGTGTTATCGGGGATGGTGCTTTTAGGGAAACCGGTGTAGAAAAAATGGATGTTTCTACGGGCGAGGATGGTGTTGAAATTGAAACCCCAACAGGAATCCTTGAAATAACCTATGAATTTACAGGTACAGTTGAACAGTGGAATGCGGTTATCAAAAACGGTCCATCTTTCTGGGGCAATATAAACTCTCAAATAAAAATAATTTGCAATGGTAGTGCGGGAGAGCAAGTTGATTTGGTATTAACTCAAGTACCGGTTGAAAATGAATAATTGAAAAAAATTTAAAATAGTTTAAAAAGGCATCTTGATAATAAAGATGCCTTTTTGTCTAACATTAAATTACTGTTTGAAATAAATTGTTAAAAAACAATAAAATATCTTTAAAAAGACGCCTTATAAATTAATTATAATTTGTTTAAAGATAACTTTTTTTATGTGATTGAAAATTAAATTTATGATATTAATCCAATTTTTATAATGCGATTGTATATGATTATGTCGTTTCAATTAGATAAAAATCAGCCTAAATACTTCTTAAAAATTACGATATTTTGAAATTCTAAAAAATAAAAATACACCCCAAAACAATTTGTTTTTGGGTGTTACTTTTTATGTAAAGTTTAAAGTAGGCAAAAAGTGCCGTTCACTGCAATAATCCTATCAAAAATCGGGACTATTGGGGGTAAAAAATTGCCGTTAATGTAAAGTTTGGGTACATGGAATAAGTATATCTATGTACATATTATATGTATATTATAGGGTCAAAAGTAAACTTTTGTCAACGTTTAAATAAACATTTTGTAATAGCTTTACAAAAAAGCCACAAAAACTTTAAAAAACTTTTCCGAAAAACTGCGATTTTGTACATAGATATACTTATTCTATGTAAGTGAAATTGGAGGTTTTATTATGACAAAAGGTATAAAAAGAGCGATTGTGTATTTGTTGATTTTGGCAATAATATTTCTAACGCTTTTTACTGTAGTGCTTGCAAAAAATAATGAAATTTTGAAAAGCCAAAATGATGTCAATGTGGAGAATAATAAAAGTCAACCGATTGTCGATATAGGAAAAACTTATACTGACATTGAGGGAGACTCCGCAACTATAATTAGCAAATGGAATGAGGCAAGAGCAGAGTCGTATACATTAAACAAATTTGTCAAAATAGTTTTAAACAGTGATTGGGTTTTGGAAACTTGGTTAGATCTTCAAAATTATCAAAGAGTTATTATTGATTTAAACGGACACTCTATAACCCGTTCAAATCTTACAAGCCCGGCTGCAAATGGAAATATAATTGCTGTAAAAGGGCAAGCGACCTTACATATTGAAGATAGTGTATTTGCATCCGACCCAAACGGCATATTGGAAAAGGCAGAACAATTATCTGACAATATGACATTGGATGAGTATGCTACTAATCCCGATTTGTGGGAAGAACAAAGCAAAAAATTGGTACAAGATATAGTTGACGCTACAGGTATAGGTTATATAGGCGGAGGCAATGTAACAGATGCAGGTGGGGCAATATGGGTAAGTAATGCTACATTGCAAATTGACGGAGGAATGATATGTAACAGTAGTTGTCATGGTGCAGGTGGCGGAATATATATCGGTGGTCAAACTAGTGTATTACAGTTTAATAACGGTATTGTATGTAGTAATTTTTCAAATAGTGAAAACGGAGGCGGGGGCGTTTACTCTGCTTCGCCTATATGTAATATCAACGGGGGATTGTTTGTTGGCAACCGTACTATTAATCGAGGTAGTGCAATAAGAATAGATGCAGGTAAAATGTCAAACTGTGTTGTAAAGCGAAATTGGCAAGTAATGATGGGGTCGTTATATTTAAACAACCATAGTAGATTAATGTTAACAAATGTAAGGGTTGAAGGTAATGTTTCTACTTATTCCTCGGGCGCGGGTGCTTATATTACAGGTAATGAAACAGGCTCGATAATAGATATGTATAATGTTTCGTTTATCGGTAACAAATGTTTGGGAAATACCGATGATTCCGGTGGAGGAATTCAAATATGTTATGCCTCTTCAGTATATTTGCAAGACTGTATTTTTAAAGACAATTATGCTACAGCAGGAGGCGCAGGTATAGATTTTTCGTCAAAGGGAACTTGGGATAAAACTTCTAAATTGCAAATTGGCGGTTTTTTGGATATGAGTGGCAATGTGATTGCGGATGGAACAAATTGCGATATAAAAATAAAATCTAATGGTAAAATAAGGATAGAATCTCCATTGAAAATGAATGAAGAAAACACCAATCAAAAGCCTATTTATTTGTCGTTTGTTTCAAAAGAGGGGTTGTTTCATACTTTTACCTCTTCGTATTCTACATTTCCGCATGACATAGACCCGAACAAATATTTTACTTGCGGTATTGATGATTATGCTGTTGTTTTAAGTAGTAATGGGGAGTTAATGTTTGCAAAAAATAGTGAAGCATGCGAATATGATTTTATGTTTTTGGAAAATAATGAACGCAAGAATTACAGTGAGAACGAAAAAATTCACGGCTATAATGATAGTGATATTCAAAGCTATATATTGGGAAAAATCTTGCCAAATACTTCGGTAAAATACTTTTTGGAAAGACTTGCACCTCTAGGTATAGATAAAAATAATATGAAGCTATATGATGGTAAAAACAAATTAATATACGAAAACGGTGCATTATCAGGCGGAATAAGTGAAAGCATATTGGATAACGGCAATGAGTTAGCAGTAGGAACAGGTTGGTATATCGAGTACAACAAAGGTGGTACTACAGAACGAATAATATTATCCGTATTGGGTGACGTGAACGGAGACGGTAGGATAAGTGCAAGCGATGTTACATACCTAAGACAAATAGCAAGTGATAGCGCGTTATATGAAAAATTAAGTGTGGAAAAGAAACTTGCAAGTATGGTAATAAACAAAGGCAATGTGACAAGTGCAGATGCCGAAATCGTAAGGAATATAATCGATAAAATGCTAACAATAAACATATTCTTTTAATATAAACCAAGGTCGGTATTCCGACCTTGTTTTTATAGTATAATCTACTATCAAAAAACAGCTCACTTAATCACAATGATATATTTTTAAATATAATTAATAAATTAATATCGATTTTTGAAGAGTTTATTTGAATTTTTTCAAAAATAATACAAGGTTGACTATTTATAAAAAATGTTGTATAATAGTAATAATAATTTATCTTTGGAGGAATTATGGGAAAGGCTAAAGATTTTATTGCAACTCATAAGACTGCAGTGATAATTGCTGCAGTAACTATAGTTGTTATTATTGGTTTGGCAGTAGGTATACCTTGCGGGATATTTTTTGCACCTAAGCATGGCCAAGTAAGTACTTATTCTTATGAAAAAACTGCCGATTTTGATTTGGCAAAAGATGGATATGTAATCAAAAAAAGCGAGGATAAAGACTTTAAAGTATTAAATATTGCCGATTTGCAAATGTCGGAGGTTTATACTATTTCGCAAAATAAACGTAATTACGATTTGGTTAGAAGATTGGTTGAACAAGAAAAGCCCGATTTGTTGACTTTTACAGGCGATAATTTTTGGCTAAACAATGCAAAGTCCGCAACTAAAAAGTTTATTAAAAATATAGATAGTTTGGGTGTGCCGTGGGCGCCTGTATTCGGTAACCACGAGCCTGAGACGGAAGTAGATAAAAATTGGATAATCGAACAATTTTTGACTGCTCAAAATTGCATATTCAATTATGGCGAAAATGCTAATAGAGTAAAAGATTTGGCAAAAGGTCCAAACAACATTGACGGAGTTGGTAACTATGTTATTAATGTGCTTGACAGCCAAAATAAAATAATACATACAATTTTTATGATTGACTCTCACTCCAACAATGGCGACCAACACCCAGAAAAAGTTGAAAATATAGCGCAAAGCAGTGGCATTGACGGACTTGACGGGTGGTATACAAAAGACAATTATATTTTTAAACCAAGCGAAAAGGATAACAGCAAGCTTGATGCGGTTGGTACAAAATACGATTATATCAAAGCAAATCAAATAGAGTGGTATGAGTGGGTTGTAAAAGGCGTTGCAAAATTGAACAATGCACAACTAAATGCAGATAATGTTGTTCCGTCTTCAGCTTATTTCCATATCCCATTGCCGGAGTTTAATATCGCTTATGCAATTTATGAAAAGGAATTGATTCAAAAGTATGGTAACATTAAAGATAAAAACGGTAATTACACTATCGACGGCAGAGAAGAAGTAAACGGCAACTTCGGTTTAAATAGAGAAAATGTATGTTCGCCTTATTACAATAGCGGTTTCTTTGCAAAAATGCAGGAACTAAAAAGTACTAAGGATGTTATAGTCGGTCACGACCATGTTAACAACTCTTCCGTAGAGTATAAAGGTATTAGGTTGACTTATGGTTTGAAAACAGGCGACGGCTGTTATTGGGATAGCACAGGCACGGTAAGCGGCGGAACGGTTATCGCGATAAATAACATAGGTGGTACAAAAACTGCTCATAAATATATGCCTTTTAATTAAATGAAACAAAAAAAACAAACAGGATATTTCCTGTTTGTTTTTTAGCGATTATGATACAAAATTAATTGAAAATCGGCATTAAATTGTATTTGTGCATTAAATTGTTGGATATAATAATTTATATCATTATTAGAGTATAAATTAATTAAAAAAAACAAATAAAAGTCGGCAAAACCGACTTTCATTTTGTTTTATATCATATTAAATTAATAAATAAAATTCAAATTAAGCGTTTTTCTCAACTGCAGCTATAATCTCTGCAGCTTTGCCGTTACAGCCCAAAACGTTAACAAGTTTGTGACGAACGATTTCCTTAATGTTAGCTCTTGCATCGCCAAGATATTGACGTGGGTCAAAGTGGTCAGGATGCTCATTGAAATGCTTACGAATTGCAGCAGTGCAAGCAAGTCTTAAGTCAGAGTCAATGTTGATTTTGCAAACTGCCATTGATGCAGCTTGACGTAGCATTTCCTCAGGAATACCGATAGCATCTGGCATTTTTCCGCCGTTTTCGTTAATAATTTTAACAAATTGTTGAGGAACTGAAGATGCGCCGTGAAGAACGATTGGGAAGTTAGGAAGTCTTCTTTCAACTTCTTCCAAAATGTCAAACTTAAGTTGAGGTTTTTGACCTGGTTTGAATTTGTAAGCGCCGTGGCTTGTACCGATAGCGATAGCCAAGCTGTCAACACCTGTTTTAGTTACAAACTCTTCAACTTCTTCTGGACGAGTGTAAGATGCATCTTCTGCACTTACGTTAACAGCATCCTCGATACCTGCAAGTCTGCCAAGCTCAGCTTCAACAACAACGCCTCTTTCATGAGCGTAGTCAGCAACTTTTTTAGCAAGTTCGATATTTTTCTCAAATGGATGATGAGAACCGTCAATCATTACGGAAGTAAATCCGTTGTCGATACAATCTTTGCAAAGCTCGAAAGTGTCGCCGTGGTCTAAGTGCAAGCAGATTGGTAGGTTGCTGTCGATAACTGCAGCATCAACCATTTTGCGAAGATAAGTAGCATTAGCATACTTACGAGCACCAGCTGAAACTTGAAGAATAAGTGGAGCTTGTTCTTCTTTAGCGGCATCAACGATACCTTGAATAATTTCCATGTTGTTTACGTTAAAAGCACCGATTGCATATTTGCCTTCGTAAGCTTTTTTGAACATTTCTTTACTAGTAATTAATGGCATAGTAAAAAATCCTCCGATTGTTTTTTGTTTAATGTATATATGATAACACATAATTATTAATTTTTCAACAATTTTCTAATAATTTTGCTTATTTATTACGAAATTTTTTATTTGTTGCAGTGTCGTTATATTTAACAAAATAATTACAAAATAAATTTACTTTTGTTTTTGTTTATGTTATATTATATATAAGTAAGCTTTTTTGTGTAAAAAGGCGGTTTTGATTTTGCTTGCTAAACGGCAAAGCCCGTGGCAGATAATTTAACAATTCTATCACATATTTTTAAAAAAGTAATAAAATATAAGTAGTAAATTTTATACATATAAAGGATATTATGGCAAATAAGAAAAAAGATTTTGACGTAAAAGCAACAAACCGCGGTGTTAGGGTAAAAGTAGGTAAAAGCCGTGCAAAAACAATAAAATATACATCAACAGTGTTTATAGCGATTGCCGTATTTGTATTGGCAGTGGTTTTGGCTGTATTGATACTACGTTTTGTATTCCCCGAATATTGGAAAAGGTTTATTGCTATCTTTTATCCGCCTAATACGACAGAAAAAGCCGACGGAGATTTGGCGGTACATTTCCTTGATGTTGGTCAAGGCGATTGCATAATTATTCAACTGCCTGATGGTAAAAATGCAATTATCGACGCAGGTGGAGATGCAAAAAATACTACTAATGAGAGATGCGAAGACAGAATAATAAGTAACATAAACGAACTTAAAATAAAAACTTTTGATTACATGATTTTAACGCATACCGATGCTGACCATGTGGACTATATGGATACCGTACTTGAAGAATACGATGTACTTAATATTTATAGACCTGCATTTAACAGCAAATCGGAAAAAGCTGTTGGGGTCAATCCTCAATACGGCACAGTGCAAACAGTCACTTATGATAACTTTGTTACTGCCGTAAAACAAGAGCAACAGGAAATCGGTGCGAAAGTAGAGTTTAATATAGGCAAAAAAGAAATAGTCGGCAAAGGTTACAGATTTGATATCTACGGTGTGGAAGAAAAATGGTATTTGAAAGATGTTGTCGGCGATGAAGAAAAGATAGACGCAAAAGAAAAAAATAAAGTTTCACCTATGGTATTGCTTACATACAATGCCGAAAAAGATGTCAGAAAAATTATGTTTACGGGCGATGCCGAAGGCAAAGGCGGAAACAATGGCGAAAGTTTGTTTTTGGAAAATTACAATGATAATATAGATATAGACTTATTAAAAGTCGGTCATCACGGCAGCAGTTCTTCTGCAAGCGACGAGTTTTTAAAAAGGCTTGACCCGGAATATGCTGTAATAAGCGTAGGGGTTGAAAACAATCACGGACATCCAAATCAAAATTGTTTGGATAGGCTTGCAAATTATGCTGACGGAAGGGGACAATACGGCGTACAAGTTTATATGACCAAAGTTTACGGCGATATAGTTGTCAGAGTCAATAAACAGGGAGATATGTCTTTTAAAACGGACATAAACACTGCCGCATGAAAACTAATCTGATAATTATAGGAGAAAACAGTCAAATTAATAAAAGCGTAGGTCAAGTTTTGGCGGAAATGCTTGAACTGAATTATCTTGATTTTGATGGCTATTGCGATTATATCAATTTGGTAAGCCGTGATAAAGTCATACAAATATATGGTAAAAGGAAATACAATGAATTGCAAAAGGAAACTTTACCGCAAATGCGAGATTTTTGCGATAGTGTTATTGCTTTTGATGAAAAAGTATCAAGGTTACCGTCCGTTTATAATGTTGTAAATAAAACCGCATTTATCGTATGTATTGCTAACAAAGATAAGGAAAAATACGCAAAATATGCGGATATATGGATAACTTTGAACAAAAAAAGTAAAAAAGTATTAATAAACGAAATAATAAGAAAATTGGGAGATGTACAATGACAAAATTTGATATAGAACTAGTTGGAAAAGTTGGGTCAATGGCTCTGATTAATAAGGAATATAATGACATAAATTACAATGTAATCGCAAGGCTTTCAAAAGAGTTGAAACCCGGTTATATTTGGGTGACTTCGGGCGCTGCGGAGATTGGCAGACTTGATTTTATAAAAAGAAATGGTTATGAGCTTGACGGAGATAGTTCGGAAGTTAAAACGGATTACGCTGCGCAAGGACAATCAATTTTAATGAGCAATTACAGACAGTATATGGATAGCCGCTATTCCTTAAGACAAATTTTAGTTGAACATCAACATTTTAACAATGAAGTTAAAAGAGAATATTTAAAAAAGCTTTTAATTCGTTGTCCAAAACAAAATGCTATTCCTATTATCAACTATAACGACCCTCTATCTACTGAAGAAATCATAAAAATGGAATTGATACAGCTTGGAAACAGCGAAAACTATGTTCACGGTATAGATAATGACGAAACTGCAAGCCAAATCGCGTGTTTAGTTAAATCAAAAAGATTATTGATTATGACAAGTGTGGATGGAATTTACAGCGATGTTAACGACAAAGACTCTTTGGTAAAATTTATTAGCGGAGCTACAGTAAGCGAAGTTGTACAAAACATTGAAGAATATCAAAAAGCCTGCTATGGCGCAAGCAGAAAAGGTGCAGGTGGTGCTAAAGCAAAGCTTGAATATATTAAAGACCCTGTGATGAATGGTACAGAGGTTATAATTGCAAACAGCAAATATAAACTAAAAGATATTTTAAGCGGCGATGCTCCAAGTACAAAAATCGGTGTTGATTTGGGTGCGAAAAGTAAGTTTATATAAAGAGAAAGAGTTGAAAAGTTATTTTAATATAAAGCGTTTATTTTTATCTAAGCTTGGAAATAAAAATATTAGTAAATAAAAAAGGTATGTTATGAATTATGATGTCTTGATTATAGGCGGAGGTCCAAGTGGATTGACTGCCGGAATATATGCTGTACGTGCAGGTTTGAGTGTTGCGATTGTTGAAAAACAATTTGCGGGAGGACAAATTGCCAACACTGAAAGTGTTGAAAATTATCCTGCGCTTTTAAATGTAAGTGGTTTTGAACTTGCGACTAAAATGTTGGAACATGCGGAAAAGTTGGGCGTTAAAATTATTTATGACAATGTTGTAAATTGTAAGTTTGACAATAATGGTAAATTAGTTGAACTTGAGAGCGGCAATGAGATTAATGCAAAAACCGTAATTTTATGTGCAGGTGCAACACCACGAAAATTAGGACTTCAAAATGAAGATAAGTTTGTAGGTCGTGGTATTTCTTATTGTGCAACTTGCGACGGTGCTTTTTATAAGGATAAAATCGTTGCAGTAGTAGGCGGTGGCAACACCGCAGTTAGCGATTGTTTATACCTTGCTAAGTTTGCAAAACAAGTGCATTTGATTCATAGACGTGATAAATTGAGAGCAAGTAAAGCAGATACAGAAAAATTGATAAATAGTGGCGTTAATATTATTTATAATAGTGTCGTATCGGAAATTGTCGGAGATAATAAAATATCTCATATAAAATTGCAAAATGTAGAAAATAAAGAAATAAATGAAATGCAAGTTGACGGAGTTTTTGTTGCAATAGGTCAAATACCAAGCAATATTTGCCCTCAAATTGCTCGTGATGAATATGGTTATATATTGGCTGACGAAGATATGAAAACAAATATCGACGGAGTTTTTGTAGCGGGCGATGTAAGACAAAAAAAAGTACGTCAAGTTGTGACAGCAGTAAGTGACGGGGCTATAGCCGCTGAAATGGCAAATGAATATATTTTGAACAATTACGGCAATTAATGAGTGTGAAATAACAATTTATTGTGTTAGAATTGAGGCAAAACGTAATTTACATATAATTTACATAAAAATCGTGAAAAATATTTGACAAAAAAATTTTTAGGTGTTATTATATAGTCACGATAAAGGTGCTGCGGTACCTCGTAATAAATTAGCTCATAATTTTCCCCCTTATCATTGTCGACTTGCTTGTTATAACGAGCAAGCCGACATATTTTTTGTCGAAAAGCAAACTACACATTTGCATTTTAAAATGTGTAGTTTGCTTTTTATTTATTCGTTATTGTTTAATGAAAATTTTGACGGAAAAGTTGTAGGCTTTAATTGTTTATCGGAAATTATTAGGTTAGGCGATGCGTTAGATATAAGTTGCAACAGTTTGTTTTTTATTTTTTTGTTATTTGGCACGGTATAAACACAAGGATATATTTTGTTAAGATATTTTTTATATACCAAGCTGTTTACGCTTGACTTGGCACTCGTTGGGAAATTTGCCGAAAGCATATCTCCTATATCATACCAATAATTACTGCTGTCGGATGAAATCGCTATCCAATCGCAGTTGCCTACTGCGGATAAAAATGGAACTCCACCCAAAATCAACAGTTTGTTTTCGGTTAATTTCCTAATTGTGCTAATTGCGTGGTTAATAAGCATTGCTTGAGTTTTGCCTTCAACGGGTATGCTTGCAGCCATATAAATGCAATCACAGTATACTGCATCAAATTGATATTCGTTGAAAATCACGTCAAACATATCTTTTAAATATTGAGTGCTATCGTCAAACGATATATCAAGTGAATACGCTCCACCCCAAAACGGGCAGGTAACCACAGGTTTATCGTTTTGTTTTACTGCCAAATTTTGTTGGTCGGAAAAGCTTTTTGAAAGTGGGGATATTGCAAAAGGTGTAATCCATAGCGCTGCTAAAATCTTTTTACTGTGGATATTTTCTACAATAGATTTTAAACCGTTTGGGAACTTTTTTTCGTCAATATCAAGTATGTTGCCACTATTTTGTGCATATCCGTCTCCTATGATAAACATATTATAATCATTCTGCAAATTGTGGATTTTTTCATTTACTATTTGTGCGGTTATGTTGTTTTTGTAATCACTAAAGGTATTGTATGCAATAAGTCTTGTAGTTTTTTGAGTTTTATCATTTAGGTTTAAGTTCTCTTTTAAAACATTAATGCTATTTACAAAATCCTCTTCAATTCGAAGTACTTTGATAAGCTGCATATTTTTATTTACAGCATAACCTTTAAAATCTCGCGTTATTTTTAGAACATTGCGGTTAAAATCATAATCGTACTTTGTAAAGGTATCTTTTTCGTCAAGACTTACAAACATTAAGGTGTTGTTTGTATTGTCTTCTTTAAAATAGCAGATGCCAAAGCTAGTGTTTTTACTAAAATTACTTTGATATTCCGCAATACAATCTATCCCACTGCCTTTATACATGTTTTTTTGTAAAAAAGCAGATAGTTTGTTTTGTTTGCTGTTGCAGTTGATTTTATATGATGGTAACCAAGTTTGGTAGCCGTTTGTAATCATTTGAGTAAATTTTTTATCTATTGGCAAATAAAACTCAATTTTAAAGTCTTTAAATTCTTTGCTTGTTTGTATTTTAGAGCAAAGAATATCGTCCTTTAAATCTATATCTATTTTATAATCATTATTTTTTAGTTCGGTTGAGTAAACTTGACTTTCGCCGATAATATATGAAATTTTACAATTTATTATTTGCATTTTATACCTTCTTTAATATTTTATATTATAATTTTAGACAAAATTGTATAATTGTATAATTTATTTTCATATTTTTGTTGACAACGGTTTAATTAAATGGTATACTAAATTAGTAATGATTACTAAGTTTTATCATTTACTATTTAATTTTATGGAGTTATTATGAATAAGTCTGTGCAAAGGGATATCGTATATGAAGTGCTGAAAAGCACAAAGGAACACCCGACAGCGGATACAGTTTACGAAATGGCAAGGGAACTTGCTCCTAATATTTCAAAAGGGACTGTTTACCGCAACTTAAATCAGTTAGTCGACAATGGTATGGCAATTAAAGTTCCTGCCGTGCTTGAAAAGGATAGATTTGATGCCGACATTAGCAGGCACAGTCATTTGATTTGCGAAAAATGCGGTGCTGTTATTGATTTTGACGATAGTAAATACAAAATAAATATAAAGTTAAATGAAAGTAATGGTGCTGTTCCAAAAAGCTATAGCTTGGTTTATTACGGACTTTGTCCTAAATGTAGCGGCAAAATTGATAAATAACAATTTGTCATGAGCTTTGCAAAAAGTCCATTTGAATATATAAAAAGTATTTAGGCAATAATTTTTATGTTGTTGCAAAAAATAAAGTAAAACAATTTATAAGGAGATAAATTTATGAAAAAATTTGTTTGTTCTGTATGTGGTTATGTTCACGAAGGGGATTCTGCCCCAGCTAAATGCCCTCAATGTGGTGTGCCTGCTAGCAAATTCAACGAAATGAAAGATGCTGTAATGACTTGGGCAACCGAGCACGTTGTAGGTAGTGCTAAAGATTTGGAGCAAGAAGTTATCGCCGGTCTTAAAGCTAACTTCGAGGGCGAGTGCACAGAAGTTGGTATGTATCTTGCTATGAGCCGTCAAGCAGATAGAGAGGGTTATCCTGAAATTGCTGAGGCTTATAAGAGATATGCTTTGGAAGAAGCTGAACACGCAGCAAAATTTGCAGAGCTTTTGGGTAATGTTTTGACAGATAGCACAAAACGTAATCTTGAGATGAGAGCAGAGGCAGAGAACGGTGCTTGTGCAGGTAAATTTGAACTTGCGAAACTTGCTAAACAATTAGGCTATGATGCTGTACACGATACTGTACACGAAATGGCGAAAGACGAGGCAAGACACGGTCAAGGTTTCCAAGGTCTATTGAATAGATATTTTAAATAATAGTATAGCAAATGAAAGTGGCAGATTTATGCCACTTTTTTGTTTGCGCAAACTAATTAATTGGTAATTATATTGATTACATTTTTGGTAAATCACAACATTGATTAATAACGAAATAGTTTAAAGTTTTAATATTTATTTAGATTTTGGCAAATTTGTTCATGAATTTTTGTTTTTACTTACCACATACTAATTGTATGAAATATGTAGTATCGTATATAGGCAATTTTATTTGGAGGTTATTGGGTGGAGTTTGGCTTGCTGCAATTTGGTTTTTGATTGGAGTTGCTTTGACGATAACCATTGTAGGATATCCTTTGGCGGTAAATTGTTTTAGGATAGGTTGGCTGTGTTTAAAACCTACAAACAAGCGGGTAGGTGTGTATTTTGAAAAATATTTGCTATTAAATTTGCTTTGGTCTTTTTTGGTCGGTTGGATGATAATTCCTTTTGCGGTACTTTCCATAACGCTTCATATTTTGAGCATTTTTGGTATCCCTTTAATTTTGCAGTGGGTTAAGGTAGGAAAAGTTTGTATGTTTCCTTTTGGGGCTATTATTAAATAATAGCCTTAATTTTTCAATAGGCATTGATTTTTAAACTTTTATATGATATAATATTTAAAATTATAATACATAGGGGATAATATGATTTACAATTTCAAGCAAGAAAATTTTAATAAATTCGAAGTTTTCGAAATAAATAAAATGCGACCTAGGAGCTACTACATACCTTTTGGCAGTTTGGATAAAATGTATGACAATACATATTTGACTGAGCGCTACAACAGTGATATGGTAACTATCCTTAACGGAGTTTGGAATATTTTATACTTTGACGACTGCAGAAAGTTAGAGGCGGAGTTTGACACTCAGGCTAACACTTTTAAGTTCAGCAAAATAAAAGTACCTAGCTGTATTCAATACCAAGGGATAGAGGCTCCTTGTTATGTCAACCAAAGATACGAATTTAAACCTAATTTACCAAATGTGCCAAAGGATTCTCCGGTAACATTATTCCATAAGTTGATTAATTTGGAAAAAGTTACCGATAACGAAGTTTTGACTTTTTTGGGTGTTTCTTCTTGTTTGGAACTGTATATAAACGGCGAGTTTGTAGGTTACAGCGAGGGCTCGCATAACCAAGCCGAGTTTAATGTTGCGCAATATTTGCAAAACGGCGAAAACGAAATCGTATGTCTTGTTTACAAATGGTGTAATGGTAGTTATCTTGAGTGTCAGGATATGTTTCGCAATACAGGTATTTTCCGCGATGTTTACTTGACACATTATGGTACTACTTTTGTAAGAGATTTTACTATAGAGCCACGTTATTTGTCTAAAGGCAGGTATGAGCTTTATATTTTGGCTGATGTCGTAGGTAGTTTGTACAGTTTGATTTACACTATCAAAAAAGGGGATGAAGTCTTACATACTATTACAACCAACAGCGGCGAAAAAATAAGATATATTTTGGATAATGCTATAGAGTGGACTGCCGAAACCCCGGAGCTCTATACATTGGAATTACAGCTTATTGATAATAAAGGTATTGCAATGTGTCTTCGCCGTGACTTTGGTTTGAAAGACATTAAAATAAGAGGAAATGTACTTTATTTTAACGATGTTGCAATAAAAATAAGGGGAGTTAATCACCATGATAGTAACGAGAGTACAGGTTACTATATGACTACCGAAGACTATTTGCGAGATATCGAGGCTATGAAAGCGTTGAATGTAAATGCTGTACGTACTTCACATTATCCTCCTGACCCTATATTTATTTTAATGTGTGAACATTATGGCTTGTATGTCATTGATGAGGCAGATATCGAGACACACGGAGTATTGCATAAGGAATATTGGCACCCAAAAGCTATAAGCCACAATTTGAAATGGAAAGAGCATTATTGGGACAGAGTAAGAAGAATGTACGAGCGTGATAAAAACTCTGTTGCAGTGACAATGTGGTCGTTAGGTAATGAGTCGCACGGATATAAGTGTCAAGATTATTGCTATAAAAATTTAAAGAAAGTCACTAATATTCCTATTCATTACGAAGCTGTAATTCGTACAAAAAGGTTTGCTTACGACGTAATATCCGAAATGTACAGTGCTCCTGATAAATTTCAAAAATATCTTGAAGACAAATTGCCTTCTAAATTTTACAACAAGCCTTATATGCTTTGCGAGTATGCTCATAGTATGGGTGTAGGTCCTGGCGATTTGGATTATTATTGGGATAAATGGTACCAAAAAGCAAGCTTATTGGGTGGCTTGATTTGGGAATGGCGTGACCACGTGGTAAAACACTCAGAAAAAGATGCAAAATATTTATATACTTATGGTGGTGATCACGGCGAGAAAAAACATGATAGCAACTTCTGTGTAGACGGGTTAATGTATCCTGACGGCAGGCCTCATACAGGTGCATTGTGTATGAAAAATGTTTACAGCCCTGTAAGAACATATAAAGACAGCAACTGTTTTATTGTTTGCAATAGGCAAGATTTTTTAAGTACGGAAAATATTGAGATTTGTTGGAAAGTTTACGAAAGCGGAATCGAACAAAGCTCGGGTGTTGTGGAACAAATTATAAGTCCTAAGGAGAATGTTCAAATAACTCCTTATATATTAAAAGACCTTACAAAGGATGTATATATTGTCTTTACTTATACCTCGAAATCAAACGGAAATGTTTTGGGCGAAGATTGTATTTTATTAAATGAAAACATTGCGAAAATCGATATTAAATCGGGTACGGAGGTAATAAATAGCGGTGAGAATATAAGAATAAGTTTTGACGGCGGAGTGCTTGTAATCAATTTGCTTAACGGACTTATTTCGAGCTATAAGCTTGACGGAGTTCAACTTATAAATAATAAACCTCTAAGAGCTGATGGCCTATCCGGACTTGTTGGTAATGTGTTTGCTGCACCAATCGATAACTATATGTATACTACCAAAATACTTGAAAAACAAGGCATAAACAAATTGAAAGTAGTGTTTGACAGCATAAGCTATACGGAAAACCCTTGTGTGGTAAAAACAACTCATTTAATGGTATCGGGTAAAACTCCGTTAATTAAGTACAACACTACTTACACAATAGGCAAGAGGGGAGAGTTTAAGGTGGATAGCGAATTTATCTCGCTTGGCGGAAAATACGATTTGCCTAAGATTGGATATAACCTAGAGATGGCAAAAAACTTTAAAAATATAGAGTATTACGGCTACGGAAATGTGGAGAATTATTCCGACTTTATCAATCAAGCAAAACTTGGAATATTTAAAACAACTACGGGAGAAATGCTAGAGCCTTATATTAAACCTCAGGAGTCAGGTAATAGGTGTGGTGTACGTTTTGCAAAAGTTACCAATGACGACGGATTAGGACTTGAGTTTATTGCGGATGGAAAACCGTTTAACTTTAATGCTAAAACTACTACGGAAGATAATTTGATATCTGCAAATCATCTTGAAGATGTTAAAATTATGGATTTAAATAATATCTCCATTGACGGTTTTGTACGCGGTATAGGTTCGAATAGTTGCGGACCTGATACACGTGATAAATTTAAGTATATTTTATCTAAACATAATCCGTTTACCTTTTCGTTTATGGTAAGACCGATTAGAAAGGAGAATAAAAACTAATGCAATTTATTGCTTTTGATTTAGAGAGTACGGATGGTTGTTTTTCAAGTGGCAATATTTGCGAGTTTGGCTATTGCGTTGCAAACGAAAAATTCGAGATTGAAAAGCAAGATAATATATTGATTAGGCCTATAGGCAAAATGAATTTTGCCTATTATAGGGTAAAACTTGCTTATCCATTAAAAGTTTATTATAGGTCTCCGTCTTTTGCAGAAAACTATGCGAAAATCGGGGCTATTTTGCAAAAACCCGATTGCGTAGTGTTAGGACATGCCATACACAACGACATAGTAGGTATTAACAGCGCTTGCAATGTCAACACGTTAAAGCCATATAATTTTGTCTTTGTCGACACTCAAATTTTGTTTAGCATATACAAAGGTGCTTCGGGCGTTATAAGTCTTGACAAAATTGCGGAGGAGATTGGGGAACAGTTCAATCATCACAGAGCAGATGAGGATGCCAGACTTTCGCTTTTAACCCTCAAGTACATTTGCGAGAAAGAAAAAATGACTTTTGAGCAACTGATGGCTTATTACGAGGCTACAATAGGCGTTAACGACGATGGGGTTATCACAAATTTTGTATCTAAAAAATGTGCGGGACAAGCTCCGTCCATAACAAGCAAAAATTCCAAACGTAGGATATTGGCAATGTTTGAGCCTGTGCCTGTGGATATTGAGTATATCGATAAAAACAATCCGCTTTACAAAAAAAAGATATTCTTTAACCGTGACACAATGATTGAAGATATCGATTTGACAAGAGCTGTTTGGACAAAATTGGAGGCTTTGGGTGCCAAAGTTGTACATTTTATCAACAAGTGCGATTTTTATATCGGCAATTTGGAGGATAGCGAAAATTTCAGTTGCAAGGTTTTGAGTATGCAAGAGCTTTTGGAAATGGTTGGGGAAATCAATATTGTTTCATATAACGATAAAGCCATATTGGAGCGGTATATGGAGTTGAAAGAAGAGCAACGTAAAACCGAAAAATTGAAAAAAGTAAACGATAAAAACAAACAAAGCTTAAAAAAATGAGTGTTTGTGACTGATGGTGCAATAAAATTTGATTTTATTTGTTTTGTTGCCAAAACCGTTGCTTATTATTAATATAATTAAAAATTATTTGTCGATTGAGCATAAATTGATATTGCTTGCTTGACAAATATTTTTTTATCGTGTAAAATAGGTAAGATAATTTATTTTATAAAATATATAATAAATACAATCTTCGCAAATTTTTGTTTGCGGAGTAAAAAATAGGAGTATGCTATGTACAAGAAAGTTGATTCTAGTATGGATTTTTGTTCTCGCGAAAAGGAAATCATAGATTTTTGGAACGAGAATAAGATTTTTGAAAAAAGCGTAAATAAAAACGACGGTAAGCCGTATTTTACTTTTTTTGACGGCCCACCGACTGCAAATGGTAAACCTCATATAGGGCATATTTTGACCCGTGTTATGAAAGATATTATCCCACGTTACAAGACTATGAAAGGTTATAAAGTTTTGCGTAAAGCAGGTTGGGATACTCACGGATTGCCTGTAGAACTAGAGGTTGAAAAACTACTAGGAATCGACGGTAAAAAAGAGATTGAAAATTATGGTATAGAGCCTTTTATCAAAAAATGCAAGGAAAGCGTTTGGAAATACAAGGGCGAATGGGAAAAAATGTCCAGCCGAGTAGGTTATTGGGTGGATATGGATGACCCTTATATCACTTACAATGACAATTATATTGAGTCTATTTGGTGGGCAGTTAAACAAATTGCCGACAAAGGCTTGCTTTATAAAGGACACAAAATCGTGCCTTATTGTCCTCGTTGCGGAACAGCACTTTCTTCTCATGAGGTGGCACAGGGCTATAAGGATGTAAAGGAAAAATCCATATTCGTCAAATTTGCAATCAAAGGGGAGCAAAACGCATATTTCCTTGCTTGGACGACTACTCCTTGGACATTGTTTTCAAACGTTGCACTTTGTATGAATCCTAACGAAAACTATGTGAAAATCAAGGCTAATGACGAAATTATCGTAATGGCGGAAGCTTTGGTATCCACTTTGTTTGAAGAGTATGAAGTAATCGATTGCAAAAAAGGTATCGAATATGAAGGTACGGAATATGAGCCGCTTTTTGATTTGAACACCACAAAGCAAAAGGCATATTATATCACTTGTGACGGCTATGTAACATTGACCGACGGCTCGGGTATTGTACACATTGCTCCTGCATTTGGTGAGGATGACGCTAATGTTGGCAGAAAATACAATCTTCCGTTTTTGCAAATGGTTGGCACTGATGGTAAGTTTACCGAAGAGTGCGGTGCAGATTTTGCGGGCGTATTTTGCAAGGAAGGCGACAAAACAGTTATCGCAAACCTTAAATCAAGAGGCCTTTTGTTTAAGGAGCTAATGTACGAACACAGCTATCCATTCTGTTGGAGATGCGATACACCGCTATTGTACTATGCACGTTCAAGCTGGTTTATCAAAATGACAGCCGTACGCGACAAGTTGCTTAAAAACAATGCGAGCGTAAATTGGATGCCTCCTACAATCGGTACGGGAAGAATGGGTAATTTCTTGGAGAATGTAATCGATTGGGGTATTTCAAGAGAAAGATATTGGGGCACACCACTACCTATTTGGGTATGCGAGGACTGCGGCGAAACTCATGTAATCGGCTCTAAGGCGGAACTTAAGGAATTGGGCGGTCTTGACAAAGATATAGAACTTCACAGACCGTACATTGACGAGGTGGTTATCAAATGTCCAAAGTGCGGCAAGCCAATGCACAGAACACCGGAAGTTATGGACTGTTGGTTTGACTCGGGAAGTATGCCTTTTGCACAATGGCACTATCCGTTTGAAAATAAGGACATCTTTGAAAAGCAGTTTCCTGCAGACTTTATCAGTGAGGCAGTTGACCAAACAAGAGGATGGTTTTACACCTTGGAGGCAATATCAACATTATTGTTTGACAAGGCACCATTTAAAAATTGTATAGTTTTAGGGCACGTAAACGATAAAGACGGTATAAAAATGAGTAAGCATAAGGGCAATGTAGTTGACCCTTGGACAGTGCTTGACAAGCAAGGTGCGGATGCGGTAAGGTGGTATTTCTACACAGGTTCAAGCCCATGGTTGCCGTCCAGATTCAGTGCGGAAAATGTAAGCGAAGCACAAAGGAAGTTTATGGGTACTTTGTGGAATACGTACGCATTCTTTGTACTTTACGCAAATATTGATAAATATGACCCGACAAAATACAATATAAAAGATTGCAAATTGTCGCTAATGGACAAATGGATATTGTCCAAGCTACAAACTTTGATTGAGGAAGTTGATAGCGATTTAAACGAGTACAAAATCACAGAGTCTGCAAGAGCGATTGGCGAGTTTACGGACGAACTTTCTAATTGGTATGTAAGAAGATGCCGTGACAGATTTTGGGGTAGTAGTATGGATGATGACAAGATTGCTGCTTACACAACGCTATACACCACACTTGTAACATTATCAAAAGTTATTGCACCTTTTGTTCCGTTTATTGCGGAGACAATGTATCAAAACTTGGTAGTGAACTTCTTTAAAAACGAGCCGGAAAGCGTACATTTGTGCGATTTCCCTGTGGCAGATAAAGCGTTTGAGGACAGCAACCTTGAAAAAGATATGAGCTTTGCTATTGCAAGCGTAGAGCTAGGTCGTGCTGCAAGAAACGCATCGAATATGAAAAACAGACAGCCTTTGGCAAATATCTATATCAAAGCGGATATAAAACTTAATGATATGGGTATGCTTGACATTATCGCAAAGGAATTGAATATCAAAAAGGCGCAGATCGTGCAGGACAACAGCAGTTTTGTTGGATATGAGATTAAACCTCAACTTAAGACTATTGGCCCTAAGTATGGCAAATTGCTTGGTGGAATTCGCGAGTATCTTGCAAATTGTGACGGCAACAAAGTTGTAAGCGATGTAGAAAACGGAGTACACAGCGTAGTAATCAACGGCGTAAATGTGGAGTTTGCAAAGGAAGATTTGTTGATTGGTACAACAAGTAAAGCAGGTATGTTCAGCGAGAGCGACAAAGGCATAACAGTAACAATCGACACAAACTTAACTGACGAATTGATTAGAGAGGGTGTTGCAAGAGAACTTGTTTCAAAAATTCAAACAATGCGTAAAGAGGCAGGCTTTGAAGTGACAGACCATATCAATATCGGCTATGTTGCAAACGGAATGTCTGCGGAAGTTTTGGCAAGAGACAAGAGCATTTTATCGGACGTATTGGCAGACAGTATAAATAACGGAGCAATCGACGGATATTCTAAACAATGGAATATAAACGGAGATGAAGTATCATTATATATTCAAAAGGTATAATATATGGCAAAAGTGGCAAACGGATGGAAAGATTATGAAATAATAGCTACCGGCAACGGGGAAAAATTGGAGAGATGGGGCAAACTTATAATGCTACGCCCCGACCCTCAAGTTATTTGGCCGTCAAAATTCAAACTTTCGTCCTACAAAGGCATAAACGCCATATACAAACGCTCCTCGACGGGTGGTGGGGAATGGACTTTTACACAAGACATTCCGCAAAACTTTGTCATAGAGCGAAAAGGTCTTAAATTTAATTGCAAGTTGATGGGCTTTAAGCACACAGGGTTGTTCCCCGAACAAGCAGTAAATTGGGACAAAATGTCCGAGCTTATCACAAACAGCAGACGAAAAATAAAAGTGCTTAACCTGTTTGCTTATACGGGCGGTGCAACGGTGGCTTGTGCCAAAGTAGGCGCACACGTAACGCATGTGGATAGTGCAAAAGCTATGGTGGACAGGGCAAAGCAAAACTGCATATCAAGCGAAGTTGCTACGGAAAACACGCGTTTTATAGTAGATGACTGCAAAAAGTTTATCGAAAAGGAAATAAGGCGTGGCAACAAATACGATGCAATTATAATGGACCCGCCAAGCTATGGAAGAGGCCCTAACGGCGAGACTTGGAAAATAGAAGAAAATCTTTTTGATTTGGTAAAACTATGCCGTGAGGTACTTGTGGATAATCCGTTGTTTTTTTTGATAAATTCGTATACAACAGGCTTGCAACCTATAGTGATAAAAAATATACTAACAATCGCCCTAAAGGACTTTAAGGCGGAAATAGATGCCTACGAAGTAGCACTGCCAACCAATGAGGGGATAGATTTGCCTTGCGGTTGCAGTGGACTTGCAACTTTTAAAAGATAAAACCAAAGAGGTCTATCTAAAACAAAAGACACGTCTTTTTAACAGTTTGGGTTATGGTTTACACTAACTAACCCTACACGCAAAATACAGGAGGTAAAAATGCAACCTATCACATATAAAGATTTGGATATTGCCTACGAAGACAATCATATAATCGTGGTAATCAAACCATTTAATATCCCGTCGCAAGCAGACATAACAGGGGATATGGATATGCTTACTTTGATAAAACAGTATCTAAAGGAAAAATACAACAAACCGGGGGATGTTTTTTTAGGCTTGGTGCACAGGCTTGACAGACCTACGGGCGGTGTTATGGTATTTGCAAAAACTTCCAAAGCCGCAAGTAGACTTTCCGAAAGTATAAGGAACGGCGAGTTTGACAAAAAATACTTAGCGGTGGTTTGCGGTAGCCCTACATACAAAAGCGGAAAGCTTGAGCACTACCTTAAAAAGGATAGCAGGGATAATACCGTTGTTATCGCTCCGTTTTCGGAGGAAGGTGCTAAAAGGGCAGAGCTTGACTACAAGGTGCTAGACGAGGTGCAAGGTTTTAGCCTTGTTTCAATCAATCTTATAACAGGCAGGTCGCACCAAGCCCGCGTGCAAATGGCAAGTTTGGGCACTCCTATTTTTGGAGATATGAAGTATGGTGCGGATGTAAGGACAAAAGGCTACAATTTGGCATTGTGGGCAACCGAAATTAAGTTTTTCCACCCTACAACAAAGGAAAAAATGGTTTTTCGTGCATATCCGCCTGAAGATGCGAGCCCTTGGAAAGCTTTTGATATCTCCAAGTTTTTAAATATAAACAAAAAGCAACTTGCAGATTCGCAATAATCGTAAAAACACATTAAATTTAACAATATTGTTGTTGTAAATCAAAAAAACGATAAATAATGAAACACAAAAGGATATTATACAGCCTCACGCAGTGGAAGAAAGTGCAGAGAACGCAGATAATTTAACAATATAAATGAGAAGGAGAATGAAAATGGATAAGAAAAGTCTAGTTTTTGATAGTGTTGTTGAAGAGGGGCATACAATTATTTGCAAAGTGCATAAATGGAATTTGGCTGATAAAGCAAGTGAAGAAAGCAAATTTAGTGTTACAAAACGCGTTATAACAAAATTGTATAGCAAGTATGAAGACAATGCAAATATCGCTAAATTGATTGATTTTGTACAGCAATTAGAAGACGACAGCATAGACAATGTCGAAAGTTTAATCGGACTATATGCACTTGATGAAGTAATGAGCTTATTAGAGGATATTCTTATATGAGTAATACATTTACTAATGAAGAGTTTGAAATTGTGTTTAGTAAAATTTATAAAAAATTAATGAGTGATAAAATAAAGCAAGATTAGCTTAAAGCAGATATAATGATATAATAATATAATAATATGTTGCACGCAAAAGTCGACAAATAACTGCAAAAAGTAGCGTGAAAATTATAAAAATCGACAAATAATTGCAAAAATATTATGACAATTCGACAAAATGCTATGATAAATCGACATTTAGCTATAAAAATAACGTGAAATAACCTAAATTACGACAAAAAGTGTCGGTAATGGCGGAAGATTGTCGAAATAAGCGTGTGCGATATAACTTAGACAAAAATTTTTTTAACATAACTATCTAAAAGGAGGTAAAGAAGATGGAAATGATTGAAAGAACATTAGGCGGCATGCTTGATGATTTGGCAGCAAACTATTCTAACTCGGTAGCTATAAAATATACTACCAGAGAGTACCAAAAAACTTGGTCGGAATTGAACGAAAGATGTAATGCGGTGGCAAAGGGTCTTCTTAGCCTCGGAATAAAAAAGGATGATAAAGTTGCAATTTGGGCTACAAACGTACCCGAGTGGTATGAAATTTTGTTTGCATCCGCAAAGATAGGTGCAATTTTGGTAACCGTAAACACCAACTACAAAGAGTTTGAGCTTGAGTATTTGTTAAAACAATCGGATACAAAAATGTTGGTAATGATAGAAGGCGTTAAAAACAACAGCTATGTAGATACAATCGACAAATTATTGCCGGAGTTTAGGAACAGCAAAAACGGCGACGTAGACAACAGCAAGTTTCCGTTTTTAAAAAAGATAGTATATTGCGGGAGCAATACACCACGCGGTTTTATGAATTTTGAGGATATTGTAACCGCAGGTGTAAATGTTACTGACGAAGAGCTTAACGAACGTATGAATAGTTTAAATTGTCACGAAGTAATTAATATGCAGTATACAAGCGGAACAACAGGTTTCCCTAAAGGCGTAATGCTTACTCACTACAACATTATCAACAACGGCAAATCGATTGGCGATGGTATGAAATTTACCGATAAAGACAAATTGCTAATAACAGTGCCAATGTTCCATTGCTTTGGATTGGTGCTTGGCTTGATGTCCTGCATAACTCACGCAACAACAATGGTGCCTGTGGAGTCGTTCAGCCCAACAAAGGTTATGAATGCCATTACGGTGGAAAAATGCACCGCAGTACACGGCGTGCCTACAATGTTTATTGCAATGCTTGAGCACCCTGACTTTGAAAAATACAACTTTAGCAGTTTAAGAACAGGTATAATGGCTGGCAGCCCTTGTCCTATCAAGGTTATGCGCCAAGTTGTTGACAAAATGAATATGACGGAAATTACAATAGTATTTGGACAGACAGAGGCGTCCCCTGGTTGCACCCAAACAACTACAGAGGACAGTTTGGAGCTAAGGGTAAACACCGTTGGCAGAGTATTTGACGGCGTAGAGGCAAAAATCGTTGACCCTGCAACAGGGGAGGAAGTTCCTACAGGCGTAGCGGGTGAGTTTTGCGCAAGGGGCTACAACATTATGAAAGGCTACTACAAAATGCCGGAGGCAACTGCAGAGGCTATTGACAAGGACGGATGGTTGCACACAGGCGACCTTTGCACTGTTGATAAGGACGGCTACTACAAGGTTGTCGGAAGAATTAAAGATATGATAATCCGCGGTGGCGAAAACATTTATCCAAAGGAAATCGAGGAGTTTTATTACACTCAACCAATCGTAAAAGACGTGCAAGTAATCGGTGTGCCATCCGAGCAATACGGTGAGGAAGTTATGGCAGTTATCATACTGAAAGAGGGGGAAATATGTACCCCTGAGGAATTAAGGGAACTTGCCAAAGCCCACCTTGCAAAGCATAAAGTGCCAAAGTATATAAGGATAGTGGACAGTTTCCCTGTAACGGCAAGCGGAAAAATTCAAAAGTTTAAAATGCGTGAAGAGGCAATCGAGTTATTAAAACTTCAAAGCGCGGCAGAAATTGAAACAGCATAAGGAGGGAAATATGAAAATAGGTTTTTCAACATTGGGCTGTCCCGATTGGACGCTCAGCGAAATTTTGGCGACGGCAAAAGATTTGGGCTATAACGGTGTGGAAATCAGAGGTATAGCAAGCGAAATGTACGCCCCTACTATGAAATGTTTTTCGGACGAACAAATCGAAAAAACAATCCAAAAACTAGGCGGATTGGAAATACCGATTTTGACATCTAACGCAACCATTGCAACCAAAACAAATATCGATATAAGCATTAAGGAGGCAATGGAGTATATAGAGCTAGCGGGCAAAATAGGCGCAAAATACGTGCGTGTAATGTGTACAAACAGGGCTATGTTGGATGACGGCGACTTCGAGCTTGCAACAGGCTACTACAAAGCTCTTGCTCAACACGGAAATAAGTACAACGTAACCCCACTTATGGAAACAAACGGAATGTTTTGCGATTCAAGCTTGTTAAAAAAGTTTATGGATAATATAGGGGAGAGCAATATAGGTGTTTTGTGGGATATTCATCATCCATACAGGTACAATAGGGAAACTATAAGTGAAACTATTAAAAATATAGGAGAGTATATAAAATACACCCATATTAAGGACTCTGTGAGGGAGAACGGAACAACCGTATACAAAATGATTGGCAACGGAGACCTACCGTTAAAAGAGGCAATAAATGGCTTAAAATCTATCGGCTACGATGGATACGTTACTTTGGAATGGATAAAAAGGTGGCAACCTGATTTGGCAGCCCCCGGTATTGTATTTGCAAGGTACATTGATAGTATAAAAAGTTTGTTAAAGGAGTAAATATGCAAAAAATTCCACAAGATTACACTTCTAAGCTTAGTGTAAAAGAAACAGAAAAAGCAATCGAATTACTACGTGATTATTTTCAGGATAAATTTTCACAAAAAATGAATCTACATAGAGTAAGTGCTCCATTGTTTGTAAGGACGGATAGCGGTTTGAACGACGGCTTAAGCGGCACTGAAAAGGCAGTTTCTTTTGACATTACGGCAATCCCTAACAGCAACTGTGAAATTGTACATTCACTTGCAAAGTGGAAGAGGATGGCACTTGGCAAATACGGCTACAATGTGGGCGAGGGTATTTACACAAATATGAACGCCATAAGGCGTCAGGAGGCAGTGATTGACAACTTGCACAGTGTTTACGTTGACCAATGGGATTGGGAAAAAATAATAACCGAAAAGGATAGGAACTTTGACTTTTTAAAATCGGTGGTACGCGACATTTACTCGGTAATTTACGACACCGCTTGCTATGTGGAAAAAGTTTTTCCTAAAATAACCAACAGGTTGGTAGACGATATTTACTTTATCACATCCGAAGATTTGCTAAAGGCTTACCCAAATATGACCACAAAAGAACGTGAAAATGCAATAACCAAAAAGTACGGTGCAGTGTTTATCATGCAAATAGGCGAAAACCTTTCCAACGGCGAAGTTCACGATTTGCGTGCCCCTGACTATGACGATTGGGCGTTGAACGGCGATATAATGGTTTGGTACCCCGAGCTTGACAAGGCTATTGAACTATCCTCCATGGGAATACGTGTGGATAGCAAGTCGCTAAAATATCAACTTTCGGCAAAAGGACTTGAGCCAAGCACAAACTATCATAAAAACGTTATTGAAAATACATATCCGTTGACAATAGGTGGCGGCATAGGACAATCGAGGTTGTGCCAATTATTGTTGCACAAAGCACATATCGGGGAAGTTCAAAGCTCCATTTGGGATAACGAGACTATCGAGGAGTGCGAAAGCAAGGGTGTAGTATTGCTTTAAAATTTAAATAAGTATACAAATAAAAAAATCTTGTAGTTGTTGCTACAAGATTTTTATTTTACATTATTTTTTTAGGTCAAGCCCAATAAGCTCGTTAAGGGGAATACCGTATAAATCCGCAAGCTTAACACAAAAATCAATGTTGGGTAAACTTTTATTATTTTCCCATGTAGATAAACTTGTGATAGAAATACCCGTGGCATTTGCTATATCTTGTAGTGTTTTGTTTCGCACAATTCTATTATGCTTTAATGCGTCCCCGATAGTAATCATAAAATTTGTAAGTACTCTGTTTATTTTTGTCAAATAATTTTATCCAAAAAATCTTACATTAATTATAGCATATTAGGTGCAGAAAAACAATGCTAAAAGAGTAGTAAAACAAGAAAAAAAGTTGTTAAAATGAGTTGTTTTACTACTTTTAGTAGTAATTGTTTTTATACTTGTTTTATATTCAAGTTTGAGTAAAACTTTTGATAAATTTACTTAACGTAAACATTGTAGCAAAATCTGTTGATTAAAACTTATAATTTCCAAAATTGGATATTTAAAATTTAATTGTTGTAAGATTAGTGATATAATATTTATACGATAAAGTTTTTAAGAAAAAAATTTATAAAGTAAAAATCAATAATGTAAATGACACTAGCAGTATATTAAAAAACTGTAACGATATTGTTACAGTTTAAATGTTCATTTGTTATGGAAAATCGCGTCCGATTAATTCATCAAGTGATATTTCGTAGTAGTTAGCAAGTATTACACAAAAATCAATATTTGGCAAAACTTTTCCGTTTTCCCATCTA
>OFFL01000638.1_pt1 | contig 36058 bp, 38 predicted proteins | sample 1521391 | NCBI WGS metagenome assembly OFFL01 (sample SAMEA3504082, study PRJEB24116) | mouse gut metagenome | biome: mouse gut; feature: mouse-associated habitat; material: faeces | place: Denmark | collected 2011
GTTGAATTTCAATTATTTCAAAGAACTCTTATGATTTTTTAGTGGACACTAATGATAAGACTTCAATAATGAGAACGCTATTCATATTGCTCCGCAAGGAATTCATATTGTTCAGAAAGAACAAGTTTCTCCCCAAGATTGCATTTATTTTCCCATGCATGGTGATTCTTGTCATTCCACTGGTAGCCACTATGGATGTCAAACATGTAGGAGTGACAATAGTCAGTCAAGATAACAGTAAATTGACAAACAATATTATCGCTAACTTGGAAGCATCCCCATTTTTTTCTGTCTCATTAGAAGGCACATATAATAAGGCACTTGAGTATATTGAGAGTGGGAAGACGGATGTAATTCTTGAAATCCCATTGGATTTTCAGAAAAAAATGGAAATCGGCAACAATACGATGCCCCATATCAGCGCCAACGGAGTCAATGGGACTAAAGGCACTTTAGGCGCAAAATATGTGATGGAATCCGTCATGCGTACTATCGCGGAATTCAGAGGCATTGAGATAACTGACCAAACTTCCATCTCTTATCTATATAATCCCACCCTTGAATACCGCAACTACATGATACCGGCACTTATGATCATGCTATTGATCATGATATGTGGATTTCTTCCGGCGCTAAATCTTGTAAGTGAGAAAGAGACAGGGACAATCGAACAGATGAACGTCACCCCGGTAAGAACCCACATATTCGTCTTGTCGAAAGTGATACCATATTGGATAATTGGTATAATCGACATCTCGCTCGCAATGCTGATTGCACTTATCATTTATGGACTCTCTCCGGCCGGAGCCCTGCTTGCAATATTCCTTGCTGCCTTGTTGTTTATATTCGTTATGTCCGGGATAGGAATCATTATCGCCAACTTTTCTACCAAGATGTCACAGAGTATGTTTTTGATGTTATTTGTGGTGCTCCTATGTGTGCTTATGAGCGGACTGTTAACCCCAATAAGTTCAATGCCGGATTGGGCACAATATACCACCTATGCCCTACCTCCGCGATACTTCATTGAAATAATGCGCTCGATATATCTGAAGGCGACCCCGATGTGTGATTTGACGCATCAATATATTGCATTATTCGGGTTTGCAGTGGTCACTAATGCGTTGGCAGCTTTAACCTACCGCAAGCAGAGATGACATCCATTATATAGCACGCTGTTTCCCAGCCCATTATCGTCCGCCGGCAGTTGACGTGTCAACATTGGCATCCGCTTTGATGCGTCTCTGAGCACTTCGTTTTTGATGTCCCCACTGAAGATTGTAGCTGATACTTAAGTAGAGCATACGCATATCAAGGCGCATGTGCTGCTCGTTTGTGTTCCATTTGCTGAGCATCTTAGAACCTTGATCATATTTTCCAAATGGCATAATCATACCAGCACCAAATTGCCAGTCTTTCCAATTATAAGAAAGGTCGATCACTGAAATATTCTCGCCCCAACTGATTTTTTCACCCCACAGATCATGCTGGGCACGCATATATTGGGCTGAAAACACGAAGCCCCAATGCATAACCCGCAGGTTTGCATTACCGCTCCAGTTGTAATTATGTAACTTGTAACCAGTGCCGCACATTCGCTCCATCCTATATTGAAGATAGCCACTCAGCATCAACCATTTGGGAATAATGTCGATTTGTGGAGCGATGAAAAATGAGAGATTCTTCAAGCCTCGGCTATTCTCGTAAGTGGTGATTAGCCGGTCATTATCCCAATATAACAGTGGTGTGATTGCATTTGGACTGGTAAAAGCTCGTATGCCGAATAATCCCGCTACTCTCGGCACATTGAAATTATAGCGTAGCGTAAGCATGTATGAATTGGAGGTTTTCAAGTTCGGGTTACCGATACGCCATTGGAAGCCGTCAAGTTGCTGTGGCGCAATGTTTGTTTCTGCCAGTGACGGAGTCGACTGCCATGTCTCAAAACTTAATTTGAATTGATTATTCTGATTAATACCATAAGTGACTGTGGCTTGGGGACGCATATTCCATGAATTGCTCCCTTGATTTGACTCTTTAAACATAAAGTCTGTATAGTGAGCTCCCATCCCGGCAGTGAGAGTAAACTTCTTTATCCGTTGGAAATATTCGGCAAAGAAGTATACCTTGTCTTGTCTCTGATGAAAAATTTCACCTCCAAGGTTCTCATACACCGAACGGTTACGGTTGGCCGCGTATGAGACTCCTGCCGTAAATCGCGAATTTTTCCAACTCTTGATATAGTCAGCTTCTAAACCGTAGGCTTGATTACGGTCTTTAATCATCGTGTGGATGTCGGTAAGATATTCTGCTGCATCGGGTAACTGCTCTATATAGTCGGAATATGATCTGCCAAAATAAAAAGAACTGTTGAAATCAACCACAAGCATTTGCTTATTGGCGAAATGCTGCTCAAAATATACAGACAGATATGGTTTGGTACCTTTGTCGCCGTGCATATCAGTAAGGAGAATATCATCCATACCATTGCTCAATGACAGCAGACCATTATACGTAAACTTGTCAGTAAACTTTCGATGACAAGACAAATCGACCATCAACACCGTAGTATCGGGGTTGATATAACTATACGAAGCTGTGAAATTACCCATTGTATTATCCATTATGCCACCACGCGAAGTTTCGTCTCTCGTCAGGGAAGTTCCATCAGGATAGGTAAAGGTCTCGTTGTAATCACGATGTGATTTAATCCTGTTGGTCAACTTGAATTTGCCCCATATTTCAAATTGAGACCGGCCGCTATTAAACTTCAAATCCGCAAAATAATTACCCCATGCCTGATTGAGAGCGGGCATTACATTTGTCATAAGCGACCCTCCTATGGTCGGATTTGACACAACAAAATTCAGCACATAGTTTGCTCCTTTGTATCTTAGACCTGGATTATCAATCCATTCTACACGCTTGATGGTCTCAGGAAGCAGCGTTTTGACTTGGTCAATCGTAGACTCCCGTCCGTTTATGCGCACCTGGACAGTTTGTCCGGCAGCTTGGATTGTCCCTAACGATTCCATGACGGCAAGGGATGGTATCATAAGATTGTTAAGTAATTGCACTCCATTCTTCGAATTATCCACCGCGCTCTGCGAAGGATAATACAAATCCATATCTGCCTTGTGGATGACCTTAGGCGCTTGTATAACTATCTCCTGCAACTGTTGGGTCGCCATAGTATCTACCGTCTCCTGTGCCATTGCTAAGATTGCAATCAGAAACATCAGAATCGTTATGAGAATCGCTTTCATTCTTATAAAATTTTAAGGCAAAGTTACGGCCAATAAAAATAAAAACTCTCAACAAATGTTGAGAGTCAAGATTTTTAACACTATCTACCGCCATTTTTTTGCAGGCAGTACATATGTATAAACTTAATATTGTGACAAGCACAACAAAAATCACTATCTCGAACTGGTTGCCATGCTTTCGGTTATAGTCAATTTTGTGTCGGATTGAATTTTTCTTGTTGTGAAACCGAACTGAATCTTACATTTCTCGGAATATTGGGGGATGGACAAAACCGAACAGTTTGAATACCTGATATTCAAGGAATAGTCTTTTTTGAGGGTATAATCAGCCATGGCCCAGTTCCAGTCATCATCATCCAATTCAGGTTCGCAATAGATGATGGATGTCACTATGATAAGTGTTTTCTGTGAAAAATCGACTTTAGAGTATACAAAATCGGAAGTCAATGCCAACGCGCCATCCGGAAGATTTGCTAAGTCTCGCGCTGAATTGATTATGTAGTATTCAGGAGGATCTGCCGGTGCGTTGAACCCCTTATTATCATACTCGCATACTGATTGAACCAATGGTTGGATTGACAAATCATCAGTCTGTTCCGGTTCGTCTGAACAGGAAATCAAGCTGACCAAAAGAATAAGTGATAGATATTTCAGTATTCTCATTTTTATTCTTTGGTTTTGTTAAATTTTCTTTCCCCAATAGTAGGTATTCCAATCGTCGCGGGCATAGCCCTCACGAAGGACCTTGAAACTATTTTCTGAAGCACCTTCTATTTTCTTACCATCGAAATAGACGAACCAGTTGTCTTTGGCATAACCATCTCGTAGCACTTTGAAACTATTCTGAGATGCACCCTGGATTTTCAATCCATCATAGTATACGTTCCAGTTATCCTTTGCATACCAGTCAGACAGCACAGTAAAGGAATTGGATGAAGCTCCGTCAATCTTTCCACCGTCATAATAGACATTCCAGTTATCTTTCGCATAGCCATACCCCAAGGCTTTGAACGAATTACTGCTCGCACCGTTAAGCTTAACGCCACAATAATATACATTCCAGTTGTCTTTCGCATAGCCATCGCGCAATATTTTGAATGACGATGCCGAAGCGTAATCTACGAGGCTCCCCTCAAAGAACACTTTATCGCCATCAACAAAGTATGACGGACGATGATGCCGCCCGACTTCATACTTGTCATGACTCCCATGTACATCATGCCGTTCTTGTCCTAAGGTGCAGAGAGCACTGAGTATAATTGAAAATATAATTGCGTATCTTTTCATTTTGATTCGATGTGTAGATAATACTTTTCCCTGACATCATCAGCCGGGAGCTGATGCAAAAGAATAATTCGGGTGGTCTTATTTTCCCAATATTTTATTGCGTCAAATCCATCTGTCGGTAAACATTTGAACAATATCAATTTCCCTGCTGCACTCTGAGCCTGTCCGATATTACACGCCATCAGACTCATAAGTGCATCTTGTTGATATGAAAGACGATCATCTTCCGATAAGCCACTGGTATTTCTTACACCGATATGTCCATAACGAGTGCCGTTCATGACCTGAGCATCCAATGCGGTATATTCATATTTTTTATCAAGTAGACAATATATGCCGTGATTGGAGGGATTGGCGATTGCGAAACTGCCTTCAACCCAATCATAACAGAGGAAGTCTCGCTCATAAAGATATGTGGTTAACGATGTAGAATAAACTACTTTCCCATCCAGATAACCTTTGAGCTGATTCTTTATTTCTCCACTTTTGAAGAAATATGTGCTTAACTGACTATTGAAATGCTCCTCATTCGTGGTATATGAATTATGTCGTTCATAAATTCTTACGGTGTTAGGAAATCCATCCGCGCACCACACGATAGAATCATAATGTTGGGTGAATTCCGGAAATCCAAAGGGCTGATATCGTTCGTAGTAGTCAGTGACACGGTAGATTATATTGTCAAATGGTGCCGGAACAGTGAAATCATTGTTCATAAATGGCATTAATCCAGCTTTGACAAGTTTGAACTTGTATTCATCGGGCAATTCCTCGGAATCAGGTTCGGGCTTAAGTTCGCCAAATGTTCTCTTGACGAGCAAAATAGTATTCACCACTACTTTCCCATTTTTAGCGGAAATTGTGATTTGTTCCATCGCTTCCGGTTTTCCAGAAGCATCCTCCGGGAAATGGCACTTTACTTTGCGGCCGTCAACTGTGAATACGCCCCACCCACAATCGTAAGTGTTGGATCCATCAGTGCCGATTGGCAATAGATTATCGTAATTATTGCAAATGAGGATTATATCGCCTCCTTTATAATCAACCTCAAGATTGAGCTTGGAGACGGCATCAAGCATATAGTCATATTTTATATCCTCCGGTGATTGGTTGTCATGCGACCAACACATCCAGTCCACCATTTCATCGGAGTCACTTGAACACGAAGAAAAGCAAAGCGCTATTATCGTGAGTATGAGTATGAGATATTTATTCATTGTCGTTTATTTGCTAATGATTGAATTATAGATGTTTCGGATAAGGACAGTATCAGGACTATTTATCTGAAATGAACCACTTTCGATACGTGCGTTGATTTGAGGTGCGGTTATAATGGAATCATTATAGATGAAGCCCAGCCTTTTGCCAATTAACCGCTCTGTGTCGTCTGCCCATTGTCGGCGTTTTTCCGGTTTCACTTGTCCTTGAATCAATAACTGACTGACGGTATCACCATTGATGACAAATGTGTCCCGGACTATCACAACTCTCTCAAAGTCCTTGACAGTGGCCAACGGTTTACCTACAATCGAATTGTCCGAATTGTCCGGATAGTCGGCAAGCAGATACCACCCATCAGCCCTGCGATGCGACGAGCAAGCGCAGAGTATCAAAAGTAATACCATAAGGGCCTCTATGATTGATTTAGACAAACCGGACATCTGAAAAACTGTAGATTAGTGTTTTAATAGTCAGTCTCTATAAAGTCAACTTCTTCACGAGGTTTATATTCAAGTTTGGTAGTCGCATCACCAATAGTTATTCCAAACGCGCTGAGTTGCGTATTCATCGTGCCCAAAGGATTGTCAATAAATTGTCGTTTGGCTTTCAGGAACTCTATGCGACTTATTTTTTCATAATCGTCGGCTGAATACATAAGCATCATCAGGCGTCCGGTCTGTTGAATACCAGTGGCCGTGAAATTATACAGGCCGGAGTCGTCAGTTGCTTCCAAAATCAAGCCTGGCAATCCGCTGAATTTCCAAGGTCCGTTCATCACTGGGACTTCGGGAGTGAACCACACCTTCCACTTTCGACCGTGAAGATTGCCGGTTGCCATCTGACATTCGTAGCCGAGAATAGTCTTGTTGCTGTCGGTAAGTTCCCATTCAATCTGAGGGATTTCTTCTTCATAGCAATATTTCTCAACGCCGTTGACGTCGTAATACATCATCTTGTTACCGTTCAGATTTTTGAATATATAGTAAGAGCCGTCGCGTCTGGGCATCTCGTCAAGTTTTCCACCCAGATACGCTCCACGAGCCATTTCTTTATATCTCGCCTCACCTTCCGGAGTCGACTGCAGAGAGTCGAGATATTCTGTCATCGGTGAATAGAATTTCGACTCTTTTGCATTGGCAAGCAGTATGTACTGATTGGGGGTGAGGTTGCTTCCATCCCGCAGGTTGACACGCGATGCGGTGTAGCTAATTTCAATATCTGCTTTCTCTTGTGCTACTGCGGTTATCGCCACAAGGCACGTTACTATTGCTGTTATGATTCTTTTCATTTTTTATCTGTAATCAGTTTCAAGAAAATCCCAATTTTTATTGATATTATCTTCTTCCTCGTCATCATCCTTTAACTCTTTGACCGACTGTCCGGTAATTGCAGCAAGATAAGCATATGGATTATCAAGAATATATCTGGCAGCCTTGAGCATTTCCTTGCGGTCAGCACGAGAATAATTTGATATTGAACAAAGTGGACTGATTTCTTTCGAGCATCTCTCCAGTCCGGTCGCCTCAAACATATACATGTCGTCTGCATCGACGGCTTCAAGAATCAGCCCCGGCATGCCATGAAATTTCCATGGACCAAATGAGGCTGGTATTTCCGGCGCGAACCAAGCCGTCCATTCCCGACCGTGGTAATTACTCCTTGCCATTATACACTCATAGCCAAGCACGGTTTTTGTTGAATCTCCAATGGCCCATTCCATCTCACCCATAGGCTCGGTATATGTGTAGTAGTCGTTGCCCGATTTATCAAAAACTTTCACCTTATTGTCTGCGAGAGATTGAAACACGCATAACGTTGACGAAGGACTCAAAGGTGCAGAGCCTGACTTTATTGCCTTTGTCAACATCATATTGTATTCTTCTTTCCCTTTAGGTGTGGAACACAGGGAATCGACGTATTCTGCCATGGGGTCGCAAAATTTAGAGACTGCGCCGTTGGTGTAAAGGATATATTTCTTCTCAAGGTCGTAGCCTGTGTGATTTTTATATTTTTGAAGATAGCTTACACGGATGTCAGCTTTATCCTGTGCGACAGCAGTTATCGTCACGATGCATGTTACTATTATTGCTATTAATACGCGCATATTTTTATCTATAATCAGTTTCAAGAAAATCAAATGAGGAATCTATAAGGCTATTGGGATCAATCTCATTGCCATTTAGATCTGTCACTTTTATATTAGCATTTGGAGGAATACCTTGAGATTGAAGAATATAGGCCAGAGGATTGTCTGTGTATTGTCTTTTGGATTTAAGAAATAGTTTTCTATCTTCCTTACTATACCAATCCTGCCTATACATTTGGGGTATGGGAGTATCAGTCCGTTCTATTCCAATCGCTTCGAATTTATGAGAACCAGTCGCATCTTCAGCCGACAGTATTAGTCCGGGTAATCCATGAAATTTCCATGGGCCATCATGTATTGGTAAATCTATTGCAAACCATACATTCCATGTCCTTCCATGATAATTGGTTGAAGCAAGTACACATTCGTAATCGAGTATAACTTTAACCGAATCACCAATCTCCCAGCGCATTTCATCCAGACTCTCATCATAGAATGCGAATTGGTCATCGAAGTCATCGTAAACCCTCATGCTGTTGTCTGAAAACGACTTACAAACAAAAATATTTGCAGATCTATCGGGTACTGCTGCACCTTGTCCCTTACTCATCATTGAAGCAGCCATTTCGCCGTAAGCGGTACACGCGGCATCTGAACGGGAAATAGAATCCATCCACAAGGATGTGGTATTATAAAACATTGATTTTTCAGTGGATGTGTGCAGCCGATAATCTACAATAGTTTCTTTGTCAGATGTTGTAGTGTATTTATAATCCAATAGAAATTTGTCATTTTGTGCGATTGCGGTTATCGCCACAAGGCATGTTACTATTAATACCTTTATTCTGTTCATATATGAGGGGGTTGAAAGTCAATTAATGCTTATTAGTAATCAGTTTCCCATGCTTGCCTACAACGATCATATTTTGGACGAGAGCTCGTAGAGCCATCGGCGTTAATCTTAATACCCCTTGCGGCCATAATACTTTCAAAATTATTGATATAATATTCATGATCTGCAAGAATTTTCTTGCGTTCACCTTTCTCGTAATCGCTGACTAAATACATATCAGGCACTGGATGCGATGTGCTTCCAACTTCGGTTGCATCAACATGGAAATCGTTTCCTCCATCTGCACTAAGTATTATTCCGGGCAACCCTTGTAATTTCCAAGGTCCGTCCTGAATTGGTACTTCCGTTGTAAACCATACAGTCCAAGTACGACCGTGATAATTGGATTTGGCCATAATACAATCATAACCTAAGATTGTCTTTGTTGAGTCTTCCATAATCGACCACTCAATTTCAGACATGGGCTCTGTATAATGAAATAGACCGTCCCCTTTACGGTCATATACAGCTAATTCTCGTGCTGTATAATCTTTTGAAACGTAAAGGAACTGTTTTTTTTCTGGTGCCAATCCGAGCTTTCGTCCATCTAATGTAACTGTGCCATCAGGTTGAACTACTCTCCAAGCTTTCATCTGTATCTCATGCAATTTTGCCTTACCCTCCGGGGTAGAGTTGCACGAGTCACAAAAGAGACTCTCTGTATTGTAATACAACGACTTTTGTGGATTTGCGACCAATACCATTTCGTATGAGTAGGGTTTGCCGCTATCTGTGTCTCGATTAGATACGGTATATTTTATCGCTAAATTTTCTTGTGCGACGGCGGCTATAGCCACAAGGCACATTACTGTGAGGGTGATTATTTTTTTCATTTTCGTAGGGAGATTGTAAATAGCAGTTCGCGTCCGCGGAGCCATCGCTGCGACTCAAAAGATGAGAGCTGACTGTAAGTTGTGTAATTATATGTACGTTGATTGAATATGTTATTGAGCAAAGCGGAGAGTTCAATACGTTTGCTGAGTTTATAGACCACCTTCGTGTCGAGCAGAAACATGTTTTTATACGTACCCTCGGTGAGTTCGTTGCGGTAATGCTCACCCATCATACGCCATTCCCATTTGGAGTGTGGCATTATGTTGATCAGCAACGAGTTCTCCATGCCACTGAGCCATGAGTTCTTGACTCCGTTCATCCGGAGCTGACTATCAGAGAAATCTATTGAATAATCAAAACTCAGCCACTTTAACGGCGCACCATTAATTTTAGCACCAACACTCCACTCAAGGCTTACTGAGTTAACGGCATTGTTTTCGGAGAAGAGATGCGCCTCGCCACGATTGAATGAGCCGTTGACGTTTGCCGAGCCACGCATGAAGTCGAGAGTCTTTCCGATGCTACCCATAGCCATCAGATTTTGTCCGTCACTTTTGGCATCGGTATAAGAATAGACAATATAATCGCCGTAGAGTTGCTGCGCCATTGTGTATGGGAGGTGCGACCACGACTGCATTACCATAGCGTTGGCAAACACTCCGCGGCGAGTGTGCTTATAGGCGAAACTTGCAGAAATGTTCTGAGAAGTAGAGTTGTAAAACTCATCCACCCCTTGTTTAAATGTACGGTAGTTGGTCATGATGTAGCCAGGCTGAATCATGTTGAGATTCATAGGGGAGCGACCTGTGCCTCCTCGAAGAGTCATTGAAAAACGGTTGTTCGGTTTCCAGTTCATGCTGAGCGAGGGGGAGAAATATACCTCAGAGCGGTTGGCAAGAGCCTTGTCAAAGGTGTAATGCGCGAAGCTGACAGGGGCATTGAGAGTGAAATTCACACGCCTAACCCAATACTCAAACTTCGGGGTGGCATAGACTGTGAAATAATTTGTATTCAGCACATTTTCAGTCTCTCCCGGTATCTCTTTCGGCATATCAGGCAGTTCGGTATTGAGCGAGCGCAAATATCCTTTCACTCCACCTTCAAAGCTGACTGTTATACCCTTGATTGAGAAAGCGTAGGCGGCACTCTCATGGGTATAGAAAGCATGGTCGCCGATATGTTGACGGATATTGTTGCCTTCTAATGACACATTGAGTGTCTGCGGCAGCGACACCCATTCGTTATTGCTCTGAAACGTTACCAAATGTTTACCGTTGAACCGCTTGATCATCTTGAATTTGTTTGCCACATAATAGTCGGGCAATTTTGCTGATTGTTCGTTAGGCAACGAACCGGTCACACCAAGACTTACATCATCCCAATCGATATTTGTAGATAGTGTATTGTTGATGAAAGTTGTCTTTTGATTTACCTCATAGATAAACTTGCCGGAAAGAGAGTGTGAGCGATCGCGTCCATCACGGTTTTCAGTAATCACACGGTCGCCGCTTTCGAGAAAATATGTGGTGATATTGGCAGCCTGGGCTGTGACGCGGTTAAACGAGTAGTCAATCTGCGCCTTGAACTCACCATTCCTCACTTTCCAGAGGCTGTTTGTTGATACCAACGCCGAACGGTTAAACAGCGTGCGTTTGCGACTAAGGTTCGGTACCCCTGGAAGCAACACGCTGACATATTGGCTCAGTCCTGTCGCACGGCTTGAGGCGAAGAAATCAGTGGCACTTGCCGACAGATCCTCTCCTATATTGTTGGTCTTGAACGTTGTGATGTTCTGAAATCCGGGCATGACGGCCATCGCGAACAGTTCGCCATCCCACACAGCTCCCCCCGGTTGCCATGCGTAACCGCCTCCGGCATCGCCATGAAAAGTCCATGTGGCTTTCGCTTTGTTCTTCAGTTTGAGATTGATAGCAGCCTTATCTGAGAAACTGATACCCGACAGTACCTGCATAGGCTGGTGATTCTCCATCACCTCGACGGCGCCCACATCATCGTGGTTTATGCCATTGGTGGCTATGCCGTATTTGCCACCCAAGAGGTCGGAACCCTCTATGTAGAACTTGTTTATGTCCTCACCTTGATACTGAATTTTGCCTGAAGCTGACACATCAATACCTGGCATACGTTTTAGGACATCGCCAATACTGCGGTCTTGTGCCTGTGCGAAACTCCCAACGTTGTACGTAATTGTATCCCCCTGCTCCCGGATTCGGTCAGCTTTCACCGCAACCTCTTTGAGCATAGTGGCCGAAGCCTCCATGACGATAGTAACCGGCAACTGAACGCTGTCGAGTTTTACAGACTGCTTTGCAAAACTCATCATCGACACATCGAGGGTATAGCCCTTGATGCCAGGTGTTGAAATTGAGAACTTGCCGTTGGCATCAGAAGTGGCATATTTCTTAATCTTCCCCTCAGCATTACGCAAAATCACAGATGCCCCGGTCAACGGCTCATTCGAGCCCTCCTCCACGACCACACCAGACACATTGACCTGCGCCACACCAGTCAGCGCAGCCAATGCAAATGCAATTATGAATAACAGTCGGTTCATAGGTCGTGAGGATAGTTGGTTTCCTCTTTGTCGTGATGGACGATTTGTTTCTCATTGGTCGGGGTTGAACCAACTCCATAGGCTGCTTGTATTTTCGACGCAAAATTTGAGTTTGAGTATTTCCACCAGTTGTTGAAAAACTTGTCACGGCTTACAGTGTTGTATCCTCGTTTGTCATCATAGGTGAATATCCCGACTTCTGAATTGGGATTCTGCAAAATACCGTTGGCTTCAAAGATATAATCATTGGTGGCATCATGTGCTTCGAGAATCAGTCCGGGAAGACCACATAGTTTCCACGGCCCTTCTTGAATGGGAATCTCGGGTGCAAACCAAGCTGTCCATTTTCTTCCACGGTAATCAGTAGATGCTTCAATACATTCATGCCCCAATATGGTCTTTGTGCTATCACAGATTTCCCAGTTCGGTTTCTCCCAATCTTCAGTATATTGCCAACTTTCCATATCAAAATATAGGCGCTCAGTGACTTGCCTCTCAGGAATGTTTTTATAGATATAACTCCAATAGTGACCACAAGCCAATTGTGTATCATCGCGCTTGCCACTCATAGTTTTTGCCTGATCTATGGCCCAGAAAGTCGCGGGGTCACATACCATTATAGAATCCTGCCATAATCTCTTTGTCCCGCAAAAAACGGATTTGTTTTTCCCGATTCTGAGCATTACAGGATCCTTAAAGAAATGAGAATTACGCTTTGTCGTATCGGTAACTTCAATACGGGTGTAATGCACCTCAAGGATAGCCGGTTCGGCATCCTTTACGAAATCTTTTGCAAATGCTGTAGTTGCAGCCAACAAAAGCAGTATAAAAAATAGTCGCCTCATAATCATTCGTGATAGTCTGTTTCAAGGAAATCATCGGAGCCTTTGTAGTCAGCATCAACTTTGACTTTCCCTCCAGTCATGGCACGGATCCGAGACGAACGGTTGCGTCTGGCGTAATCCTTCATTTTCAAAAATGACTTGCGTGGGGTATTAAAAAGATTATCCGAATCTATAAGAATAGGCTTGAATGACTCATTGCACTTTTGGATTCCGGTGATTTCAAATCCGTATTCCCCATCCTCTGTTTCTGCTTCAAATATCAATCCCGGAAGACCGCACAGCTGCCATGGACCTTCCTGAATTGCCACCTCCGGAGCAAACCACGCTTTCCATTTGCGGCCATGATAATCCGCCGTAGCAAGGTTGCAATCGTAGTCGAGTATGATTTTCGTCGAATCACAAATCTCCCAATTCAAATCATTCATGTCGGTTTCATATTGATATACGTCGCCACCATTAGTATTCCACACAGTGATAATATTTGACCGGAAATCTTTTTGATTTTTATATCTGCTCTCCGCCATAAGACCTTTATCGCGCATTATGGCAAATGCGTCTGCTCCGCTATTCATAAATTCGTTAAGAGCGTCGTGCATCGCCTGATCCCGTATAGCTTTCCCTGTAGGGTCATTTTCCAGGGAATCAACGTAATACGTTTGAGGATCATAATAGTATGATACACCACGCCCTATCTGCAGGACATATTTATTTTCGGAAACATCTGATGTATCTTTTTCCGTGTTTTTAATCTTATGCCACTCTTTATATTGCGCTTTCATAAACGCAACGGGCCTATCTTCCGCTGCCATTGAGAGCGGAACATACATCAATACACAAATTATGTAAATCAGTCGTTTCATCTTCATTCGTGATAATCGGGGTCAAGAAAATATATGGCTACGTCTGCGACCATAAATCATATATGGCAAAGAGAGCTATTATTGTGGGTATGATTGGGTGATTCGGTCAAAGCTTTGATGAGCAAAATTAATCAATCTTTTCAATTTGGCTCTTAACAAATGTTGAGAGTCATGGGTTTTAACACTATTTATCGTTATTTTGCAATAATAATCAGTTGTTATTTCAAGATTGCGGAAGCAGCTCCCGATTGTTCGCCGACTTCATTCCCTCGTTGTACTTTCTTGCCGTAACCGAATGTGTAAGTAGCAGTGAAATTTATACGAGGGTGTGATGATGTGCCGATGATGGTCTGTCGCTCACTATAATATGGTGAAACGGTGGTGTTTGTCGCGCCATTCCATCCTTTATTGAAGAAGTTGGCAGCCATGACACGCAGATTCCAGTTAGCGTTGGCCCACCCTACAGTTACACTGTGGAAATTACGACCTTTGTTTATTCGGGGAGAAGCGGTAAACATGCTTTTATGAGGGCTTTCATAATAGGCTTGAAAATAGAAACTATCAAGATAATAAATGGCCTGAGCTGTCACACGGAACGAATTGCAGTTGTCGTTAAAACTACCGGTTGATTTGTAAAACGACTGACTGGGATTGGCATAGAGTTGGAGTTTTCCGTCAAGAAGTTTCCAGTTGGCGGCTAATCCAATCTCTCCATTAAGATAATCACCGTCATTGATATATGACCGCAACAGGGCTTTCCCATCCTCATAAGGAGTATAGACAAGCAATTGACGATCATACATACCAAAACAGCGACCGTATGCGCTCATGCCAAAAGCATTTGACGGCATCCATGTATATGCCAGGTTGACTGTTGTGTGTCTGCAATTTTCCAATAATGGATTTCCTGTAATATACATCAGTTCATTCTCACGGAGTAAGTCGGATGATTTCTCTGAGATGCCTGGGCTGTTAGTTGCATACTGAAAATAAGCGGAGAAGCTGTTTTTCTGATTTGGAACATACCGCACATTTATATGAGTGAACGGATAAGTGTCACTGTTCTTTTTGCCATTTATATCGCTGTTTTCCCAAGCAAGACCGGCATCAAGATTAACTGATATTTTCTGTGTCTGGAAATTGTAGCCGACCATACCTGCGCCAAAAGCGTTATGGAATTTGTCTTTATATCCGTTGTCTCCGGTGTATTCAAGACGGTTGATGTTGTCGCCATAGTTCCCACCTAACATCACAGAGTGTTTCTGCCCGAAATTTTTTCGGATATATAGGTTCAGGCGATAGTTGTAGGCGTTCTCTTTAGCATGACGGTAAATAACCGGCTGATTTGATGCTGAATAATAGGTATAATCATTGCCGTGGGTATAGCTGAACAAAGGAGAGAAGTCAACTGAGAAACCCTTTGGCAGAGCAAAGAAATATGTGCCCGAATAAGCGACTGAATTAGAACGGTTCGGATTTTTTCGGTCAAAAGAATATCCCTGAGTTGAATTGGGAGAATACTCCAGTTTGCCTGAATATTCATTTGTGGGTATTCCTAAGTTGGTAAAGGCAAGCAGATTGCGTATCTGGATTTTGTTACTGTTATACGTGGCACGGAAAGTGACAGGATATTGGTTCTGCTTATAATGTGACGATTCAAGTGTTTCCTTACGGATTAGCGAAATTTCTTTGCCATCCTCCCCGGTCAAACTATAAATGCCCTCTGTCGTGCTCCCAATATGGTGGTTGCTCCAGTTGTTGGCACCGGCATACAGGTCGTATGTCATCTTCTTGTAAGAGAACTTTGAGAATATGTTGACACGACTTGACAAGCCGACAAGGAAATTTTCATTAGCAGTCACCTTTGTGTAGCCTCCGTATGCATATTCCTGCACTATAATGTTTATCACTCTCTCAGCCCCACGGAAACGAGGATCAGTAGGAAATTCGAGATATTCAACACGCCTCACATCCGCGGTTCGCAGTCCTTCCATTTCCTCTTTAGAGGCTTCAAGAAAATTGATGTAAATGGCTACGTTGCCGCCTACATTGTCGGTGACGGTCTCATCAATCGGGTTTATCCTGATTTGAGGAATAGCCATCTGCCGCAGAAGGTCCACAGCGTTCTGAGCCGCGTTTTTCTGCTTTCCTGACGGGATATAGGTTGCCTTTACCAATGAGGCACGTTGCATCTGTGCTTGCACCACCACCTCATTCAGGTCTTGTGTTTTTAACGTGTCAGCTTGTTCCTGAGCAGATACAGGAATTGCAGCAATAGCTGACAATATGATTGATGTGATAACTCTTGCCATAGTTGTGAATCTATATCAGGTACGATTTGAAGTCGAATCAATAATCAAAGTTACAGTGAAAAAAATAACAAAATTCCCAGATAAACCAAATGCCCACTGTCAGGCTAAGTGGGTCAAGAATCCACCTCCACCATTTAGTCGATTGTCTATTCCTAACATCATTTATAGCCCAATCGTGGAGGAGATGGTAAACCAAATCCCGAAAATTAGCACCAACCATAAATTTGTCCATCTGTTTTCAAGTTATTATGTTTCTGATAAGCAAAGATACAACCAATAAAAATAAAAACTCTCAACATTTGTTGATAGTCAAGTTTTTTAATGGGACATAGTTGTCAGGAGGCGGCTTATGGCTAACCTCCTCGCGAGCAGGAAACATCGGTAGTAGAGTGTCGAGAACTCGGTTGTGGGATATCGCATTCTGTGGGCGGTTTATATATAATAAGACAGTCAACATGCTGAAATCATCACCCCCAGAGATAAAAAATTCACATTACGTTTTGATACTGAAATTTTAATCTGTGAGTACCTTGATAGTTATAGGGAGGGATATGTGTAATCTCGGTGGCATCTGCTGAATATCTCTCCTTTGCTTTTATCAAGCCTGTTAAATTTGCTCAGATGCAGATACGTGAACCGGCCACGCAGTGGAAAAATTGATTCACACCTCCAAAAGCGAGCCTTATGTGACAGTCCGCCAACTCACTAATAGGTAATTTAACACTGTCTGCTATCGCTTTTTCGCAATCGGCTCAGATGTGTCGGCGTGATTTTCAGGAAAGAAGCGATGTCTTTGAGAGAAAAGAGGTTAAAAAGGTCGGGGTGTCTATTGATAAGGTCATCGTATCTTTCCTGTGGTGTCTTGACATACAAGTCAACATAGCGGTCATAGACTGTGGTGTAAACCTCTTCGGTGGAGTGCATTATAACATCGCGAAATTTTGGGTCATTATCCATGCGTTTCTTCACTTCCTCTGATGATACACAGTAAATTTTGCAATCTGTCGCGGCTACTATCGCCAGTTTAGCCTTTTGTCCGTATATGCAAAAAGGCCAGTCGCCAACAAAACCTTCGCCAAACACCAATCCCATCACATGCTCGGTGCCATCAGCGGAACGAGCCACATATTTAAGCGTACCGGATTGGATAAATCCGATATAGCGGCCGACCTTGCCTATTGAGACAAATTCCTCGCCCTTGGTAAAATGTCGCAGTGTACCCTTGCTGACGCAAATCTCGCGCCACGCATCAACATCAATATGCTCAATATATGTATTGAAATTTTTAGTCATATAATATTTTCATTGTCAGCCAGCTTGGCGATTTTTCTTCGACAAACGGTGAAAGTTAATTGCCTAATAATCGAGCAGACGACCGCAGTCATGCCAGTCACCGATCATTTCGCCTCTGGCACTTGCCTCTATCAGTTTGGAAAGGCGGCTATTGAATAACTCCGGTTTAGCTTTTACTCTGTGGATATTATCTATCCTCACACGACGGTAGAGTGCCGGCATGGCCTGAAAATTCTCCCATGCAGAGGGCGTTTTCTTGAATGCCTTGACTATCTCAGGCATAATTTCAAATTTTGCGGTAAGATCGGGACAAGCTCTACGGCCGCTTTCTGTCATCAGGCCCAGTTTCTCCAATCTGCGACACCGTTCCTTATTGAGCTCTGTCCATTTACCGGATTTGGTTCTCGGTCCGAATCGTTGCAGTGGTTCTCCATCTACATTTTTCAATGTAGAGTCAATCCAACCGAAACATAGAGCCTCCTCGACAGCGTCAAGATACCAGAGAGCCTCCTCTGGAGGTGTTTTGCCACGTTTCGCAATGACCCAGCACTCCCGCTCGGTGGCATGATTATCGAGCAGCCACTGCCGGAATTTCTCACGTTCTTTTATGTCAAGGATATTTGTAGGTGTCATGTGTCTCAATCAAACCAATTTTTTGAAGATACAGAATTATCAATCTTACAACTTCAGATGGTAGATTCTTGTTTTCTCACCCCAAGGATGATGACAGTGTCCGATGAAATTGAGTCCGTATCGTTCATAATAGCCGATATGGTCTGTACAGAGATAAAGGTCGTGGAAGCCCAACGTTACTGCATCCTCTGCGACATGCTCTATCAACATTCTGCCGTAGGCCTTTCCACGGCAATCCTCCTCGACATACAGTGCGGCAAACCACGGAGACAGGTCCATACGTGAATTAAAATCATTGGTCACCAATCCGGCACATCCGATGATTCTATTACCGTCAATCAACAGATACCATTGAGGGAGAGGATTGACTGCCCCGATGCAATAACGCAGACAATCATCATACACCGCCATTGAGTCTTCCGTAGCCCATTTCTCTTGAAAATAGACTATCGCTCTTTCAAGGTATTCCGGATTCTTCCGAAGAGATATTATTTTCATATCAAAATGTCATGCTGTTTCTATTGCTCATTGTCATTATACTGCTCCTTTCATTCTGTCTGGAGCGAACAATCGGTAGCTTTGGATCTACTTACCGTCACCAGCCATACACCGCTGAATATCAACACCACAGCTATGCCTTTGAGGAGCGTGAATCTATCAAGGCCAAGCCATATACCAACCGATGTAGCCACAACAGGTTGAACATAGTTATACATTCCCACGATGGTTGGACGAAGATTTTTCTGTCCTATCATTATACAGATATAGGCTATATAAGTGGCGCCGACAACTACTGCCGCCACCCCAAACCACTCGGTGACGCTTATATTAACCCAGTTGGTCGATGCTATTACCGGCGAAGTAAGGGGCAACGCAACTATTGATGCTGAAAGGAACATCCATTTCATAAGTGTGACGAGAGAATACTTGCGGATGAAGTCCCGGTAGAGTGTGAGATAAAGCGCATAGCTCAACTGTGCCATGAGTATAATGAAATCGCCGAGCGGAGGATTGGCTGCCCCCGCGTCCGACGACAGCGTGTTGCCAAGCATCAGTATCAGGGCTCCTGAGGCGCCGATGACTATTCCTCCTGCTTTCTTCAGACTGATTGGCTCTCGGAGTATAAGCCACGCAAGCAGCATGACCCACATAGGCATCGTCGTGGTGACGAGACACGCTTCGCTCGGTGTGGTGAGGCTCACGCCTACAATGAAACATCCTTGGTTGAAAAGCACGCCAAGCATTCCGGCACCGAAGAGACGTAGAATATCCTGTAACGGCACATGCTCCTTTGGCATAAAAATTGACGTGATCCAAAACAGCACTGCGGCACCTGCCATTCGGAAATCGACTAAAAGAAGCGGTGCTATAACCCCGGAGGCAAGTACAAGTTTTACTATCGGTGCCATGAGGCCCCAAGTCACATTTGCACCCATCATGGCCAAATGTCCTTTAATCTTAAAATCACTCATAATTACAGATTGCACTAAAATCTATGCGTTCTTAACTTGCATATATCTGAAATTCCGTACAAAATTACAAAAAAAGCTGTTATGAGCGAGGTCATGACAATAAAAGCCCTAAAAGTTGAATAGGCAGCTCCCTCAAGTCACCGTTAATTATGTAACATCACTTTAACTGTTTCACTCATGAAAGTTTTGGTTTAACTCTCGGTTTAACTTTCATAGTAAAACCACGGTGTACACAAAAGAAAAGAAGCAGCCAGATTTTTAGTCTAACTGCTTGATTTTTATATTTTATCAACAAACCACCTGGAACCGCGGAATACGCTTTAACTAAGTAGTATTCATATTATTGTAATGCCACGCTTTCCATCGTTCACGAATTGCACACGGCACTATTTCAATGTTCTTCCCAATTGTTTACATTGGGTACTACAAAGATATTTCATATTCTTTGATTGTCAAAATTATGAAATGTTCAATTCATTCACTTACCTCGTCAACGCTTAGGTTATGCCTCATATATATTTTTGGAAATATCTGCAAGAGAGTTAGAGAGGAATATGAGAAGGTCGAGACTTTTCTTAATTTCGGAATTCGAAAAAGAAGGTAAACCAGTTCGTCCGTGAGAAAGCTGGTGAAGAACTAGTTTTTCGTATAATCTAACCTCTTTGATGATTGGAATGAGTTTGGTTAGTTCATTCGTACAATCATACTCTCTTATTTTGTTAAGACAATCCGTGACTTTACCCGAATCTGTTTTGGTCCCATCATTCAAAATATTCTGCAAATCGTAATTCAGATCCTCAGAAAGAAGTACCTTTTTGCCATCAACTTTGAGATATACTTTTTTTGTCCCAGATAATAGATTATTTATTATGCGGCCGGACTGATCCACACTTTCCATATGAAGCCATAACGCAAGTTCATGTATCTGTGTTTCCAAGCACTGACGAATTTTATTCGCAATATCATTCGATGCAATTCTCCCAGTTATATAATGGTCGTTCAGCGTCTTGGCATCACGACTCTTTAAAACAGAAGAGGAAGCAATATTAATACTGTCACCGACTACCAATAAGGAATGCTGTATCCATTTGTTCTTCTCATGGAGAATTATTGCGCTCTGGAATAGATTATAATAACTTGCATTATGAGTTAATATAATCTTTTGATATTTATAAAAATGTGTTAATATATAATGAGTAAAAAAAGTACGATTTGCCATATCCATACTAGAAATAACATCATCAAGTATGAGCAATTTTTCATGTGAGTGATCGCCAAGCAACTCTACTGCACTTAATTTAATCAATAGATTTATGATTGTCAACTTAGCCTCATTAAAATATTGATCGATATTTGTTGATTTTTTTAAGCCAGAATGTCTATCTTCAATAATGATATTATAATCATTAGTGCCATCTACTGTTATATTAATATTGAGATAAAATTCTTTTTTAAGAACACTGTTGACTTCTGCTAAAATCACTTCAAAACTATCTTTTACAAAATCTGTTGGAATGTCAGGGAAATTTAGCCCCCATAACATAGCGTTAAGAGAAAGTTTTCCATCTTGATCAAACGGGAAATAATGACTATCAACGTATGATAACATATAGCAATCTACATTTGATGTGTTCAAAGTATTGTATGTTGTGTTATTAATCTCAACAATGAAAGGAGGTGTTTCTGCATATGCTAACTTGGTTAACCAATTATCACGTCTTCTGATTTCATCAGCTGGATCAATTGCACCGTCAACAGCATTTTTATACAATCTATTATAATACATTGTTAGTCTGATGGCCTCATACAGTGAACTTTTTCCCGAACCGTTCTCTCCATATATAAGAAGGTTCATATCTTTCATATTATTGACTTCCACAGCACTGGAAAATCCTTTAAATTTCTCAATTTTTATATTTTCAATAAACATATTATTCTCCTTTGAAAAATTCTACCAATCGGTTTTTTATTGCATTATCTCTTTGCTCGATAAATGAGAATGAGGGAAAATCATTTAAAGCAAATATACGTCTAACCGCTGGAATATCACTATTTACATTGTAATAACTTGCTCTCTTCTCATAAGTTCCATATCGACGAGGACAATCAACTACTATTGCATTACCCAAAGAATCTAACATTTTTTTTGTTTCTGTAAAAGATGACTCATTATCAAGTGTCAAATCTAGATCTTTGTTGGATAAAATCCTATCAACAGAAAAATTTTCCAACCCCTTAGGATTGTCTAAATAGTAAGCCAAGAGAGCATAAGGTACTCGCATTTTTCCCAATCGGTCAAAATATGAATTCTCAATAGAGATTTGCTTGTAATCTTTGATATCCTTATCATGCATTATATTGCAGATTATTGAATAAATCTCGTTATCCACGGAAGTTGTAGCCCCCTTATAGTAACAGTATCTTATCAAGGATTGCAGAAATGAAACAACTTTATGGGAATCAGGATTAGGATGTTTAAAAATATAAGCAACTACTGCATAAAGAGGATACTGATTTGTATATACATTTATCAGCTGTAACCATGCGGATAGTTCATCCTTATTTGTACTTGCCTCTTTTACCCACGAGATAGCCTCAATAATCTTATTAAGATCATTGAGTACTTTGTCATAGCTTTCTATCAACAGTGGGGATACGTCATTAGTTGTAAAAAAATCCCTTAGATTCTGATTATATCCAGGTTCATTGTTTAGTCCACGTATAATATGCATATAGAACCTGAATAGATCATCTATTTTCGATCCAATAATTAAACATGATTGCTTTAATTCACTCCATTTTTCTATAAAATCATTTCCCGTATTAGTTGAACGAGATTTATTGAAGAGTTTTTCCTTAAAAATATCTGCATCTTCCAGGTTTAAACCACGATCATTAAGTGTCTCGAATATAGTAAGAGCTTGTCCAGATGCTTTATCTGCATCTTCATCAGTAAGTTCTATTGGCAACATATAAACCCGCTCTACAATAAAACGAATAAATTGTATAGTTCTTTCATTCCCTATATTATTCGCAAGATAAGAAAACCAATTATAGAAACATAGGGCATTATACTCTATTAGGCTTGAACATTTTGAAAATTCTATCTCATTTTTTTTATTTTTTACAATCGATAATTTTTGCTCAAGATCAGAACCATTGTCCCTCGATAGCTGCGAAAGATTATGGTTATCGTCGTTTTCAAATACTTGTGAGTCAATTCGTAAATTTTTTTCTGCACCCGTCCAACCTTCGATAAATAAAGTCCTCTCTAGTTTATCTAGACCTTTAAACATACGATGAGCTACGTATAGTAAAATCCACAAAGTAATTATACGTTGCTGACCGTCGACTACTTCATAAGTGTTTTTATTCTTACGACCATGTGCAAGAACTAAATTTCCGATAAAATAGTCATCATCTCTTCTAAAAGCGTCATAGAGATCTCGATAAAATTGCTCACATTGATCAAAAGTCCAAGAATAGGGACGTTGGTAACCGGGAATCTTGTATAGTTTCTCGTTTACGAATAAGTCCATAATATTCTTTTGTTCTGCATTAAGCGAAAGTGCCATAAATCTGTTCTAATGTTTAAATTACAAATTTACTAAAAAATCTAAGATCATCTCAATATAACTGCTATATTTTCAAAATAAATCATGATGGGGAATAGGGTATTCGATAACAAATTAATTGCATTGCCATATCGTATCCATTTTTGAGTAAATGTTTTTTACTGATTCTACATATATAGTTTTGCCTTTCCACTCGGCTTGCTCCTCTTGGTCGTTGGTAATGACGAGGAGGTTGTCGCAGTGGAGTTCTTCGGATGCTTCGACGAGGGCATCGAGTTCACGCTTGCGGGTTTTCTCGGAGGTCATGTCGTAGCATACTTGGATCAGTTGCTCGACCTTTGTGCCGCGGCGGGTCACGAAATCAATTTCCTTGTCGTTGCGGGTGCGGTAGTAGAATAGTGTGTTGCCCGGTTCGTAGCCACGGCGCAGGAGTTCCACGAATACTTGATTTTCCAAAAGTCGTCCGAGGTTCTCGCTTAGGTTAAATGCGGTGCTCTGCACAAATCCGTTATCCACAACATAAACCTTGCGCGGAGCTTTCTTCATCAGTTTCAGTTTATTGTTGAAGCGAGGTAGATAGAAAAATAGGTAAGGTTCGGCGAGATAGTCGCAGAATTTCTTAGTAGTTGCCACACTTGACAATCCCAACTCTACAGCAAGTTCGTTTGAGGAAATCGGGTTGCAAAAGTTGGAAAGTAGGTATGTGGCAAGGTTATACAGATCGGTCGTGTTCCTTACATTATGTCGCTTCGCAACATCTTTAAGCAATATGGAGTCGAATAAAGTGGAGAGATAGTTCTTTGTGATAGCTCTCGCCTTTATGGTTTCGGGATAACCGCCGTTGCGCATATAATCATCGGCGAGTACGGTGGCTTTGGCAAGCTGTTCCTCACGCGGCGCATGGATGTCGATGTCATTCCAGCTCATGGTTTCGTCAAGGCTGAAAGGGAGCATGTCTATTTTCAGATAGCGTCCGGTCAGTGATGTCGCCATTTCACTGCTCAGGAGTTTTGCGTTGCTTCCTGTGATAACCAAATTCTTGCCGCGACGATATAGTTTGCTTACCCACATATCCCAGCCGGGGAGGTTCTGCACCTCATCGAGAAGTAGATAATCATATCCGGGGTATATGTCATCAAGAGCCGACATCACCAAATCCTCATTCCAATTCTCCAACAACTGTGCATCATCAAAATTCAGGTAGGCAAAATTCTTCCCTTGAAGCATCAGCAAGGCAAACACTGATTTACCAACGCGTCGTGGGCCTGTAATCAGTTTGATTAGTGGATTGGAGAGAAGTTCCTCAACATCATGTTTGGTTTGCCGCTGTTGGTACGGACGAGCCATCAGCTCATCGCGTTCAGTCTTTTGATTGAAGATTATATTTTTCATTGCCGTCTTATTAGACTGCAAATTTAGCTCTTTTTATTCAATTAAACCACTGTATTGAATAAAAGAGTATATATTTTATTCAATACAAAGGTTATTATTGACTAAATACGAAAAAAAATTGATACGACCTTACGCCAGTTAGCGTAGAGTATCTTCGGAATTTTGCCGGACGCATCGGCAGGTGCGAAACGGCAATAACTGGCTTCCTTACGAATGAGGCGCACGATTTTCGTGCCGTCTTCATTGAGGATAAGCACTGACACTGCAAAGCCAAAGTGCTTGAAGCCCTGACTGACTCCGAGAAAGTATGAGGCGAGGTCGTTGTCGAGAATGAAGTCCTCGACTTCATTCTTAACCGAAACAGAAACGAAGCAGGTATCATACCGCAAGCCTGAGCCATAGCAGACCTCGGCGTTGAAACATTGGCAGGTGGCGAGGGTTTCGTCTTTCTCTATGAGGTCGAGAATAGCGAAAGGTATTTGATTGTCGCCGCCCCATGGGATATAAGAGAGCTTATTATCGACAAAGGTAGGCACGATGTCAACGTCCTCTTTGAATACCGAGGAAGAATTGCCCTTGAAGATTGTATGAGCCGAAAGGCCGGGCAGGTCTTCAACCGAGTTAAAATTGAGGTTGTCTGAAAAAAAAAGTCCATAACTTGCTGAATTTTTCAGCGAAGTTATGGTCCTTATGAGAGTTACGAAAAGACGCGCTTATTTATATCATATCAGTATTGGCATTACTATACTTTTCTTGCCTTTCGCTTTCCTTATTTTGTATTTCGTTAACGACATCGCATCGGAAAATAACCAGTTTCAATAAATTGCTATGAGCCGCTTTTGTGAAATCAAAAAAACAAAGTTGAATGTTTTTTTCCCTATTTTCCATTCAGCGATACATTTTCCGGAATTTTCAGCAAGTTCTTTATCATGAGGTATTTCACACTCGAATATAGGGTTGCCATATTTCGAACTTAAAATGGATTTTATTACCTTACTTTCTGATATTATCTCTTCCATATTAAGGTGATTAAATCCATTTACATCCAGTCTATAAAGTTTCCCCTCATTATAATAAGGAGTTACATCATGAAATGTGAAATCTCCTATATGGTAACCATATACTTCATCATCTTCAAAATTTGCAAGAAATTTCTTTTCAAATTTATTAAATTGAGCTTCAGTTATACCGAATTCAAGACCCTTTAATGCTTCTTTTCCTGCATTTGGATTTGTGGTTTCATCAAAGGTAGAAATAAAGGGCGAGTTTTCACCTATAGCTACTTCTTTTTGTGTTTTATCTTCCGTATTAACTACGGAATCTGAGTTTGTATTTTCATTTTTAGTATTTGAATTGCAACTAACAAATACTAAACATAAACTTATAAGAATGTTAAACCATTTCATATTATAACAGATTTTATTTGTGCAAAGTTATGTCGCAGTTTTTTTGAAATGGCAAAAATAGTTTTTTTGAAACGGCAAAAATTGTTGAAATGACTGCACAAGAACAACAGCAACACTTCATATAGTCGGATAAAATTGCTATCTTTGTCATTATGGCAAAATTATCAACTACTCCAATAGACAAGGTGCTGGGTGCGGTAGCTACCACCCGAGAAGAACGGCTGGCAACTCGTGACAAACTTGTCGCCGTGCGTTTTTATTATTATACCGAAAAGAGAGGGCTTCGGTTGGATGACACAATGAAGATACTTTGTGAGAAGGAGTTCTTTGTCTCTGATAGGACTATCACCACTATACTGACCAAAGATGAGATGATCAGTACAATGCGGCAGGATCCGGCTAAATACAAGCAATTCTGCCAAGAACATCAAGGATTCAATTGGAAGTAACGAAAAGAAACAGGCCTGAGGCCCAATTTAAGGAGCCTCAGGCCTGTTTTTAAATTCAATCAGGAGTATTTATACCATAGTGCTCATTATGACGCCTATGCCCTTTTCTCGGATAGGCAGAGCGATGAATCTTTTGTCAAAGCCGACAATATCGCCGCGCTCCTCCGGGTCATCCTCTCTGAGATACATATAAACCTCTCCATCAGCCTTCATTACCTCGTCACCATGAAAAGCGAATGAGCAGAAAGTGTCGGTGTCAGCTTTCTCGGCCTCAAAATCGACCTTCTTTCCCGTAGTGGCATTATATCGCGGAGTGATGGATGTCTGAAGAATATTGAATCCGGCAAACTTGTTGGGCTGACCATCAACAATATCGGTCAGGTCTTTAAACGCTTTCACATCAAAGAGAATTAAGTCTGAAAGGTGTTTGGGGGTCAACACGAGACAGCGTTTCTCAAACGGTATACATCCGCATCATCAAAACGCTCCTTAAGGTTCAATATATCCTCGATCGAGAGGCGTTTGCGTCCGGCCACAACATCGCCCGTGATAGATATTACGGGCGTGTATATCCCGTCCTCTTTTGGAGCAAAGGCGTGAGCCGCCTTTTGGGCTGTCTTTGCCCGGAGGGTGTTGCGATGCCCCATCAGGACGGATTCAAGCTGATCATAGCTGTATTCAAGAACTTCGGGCCGTCTTACGAGGGTATTTTCGGTCTCAAACTTATCAAGTTCAATCTTGATCGGCGTATCAACGCGCTGTGTAACCTTGATCGGGTACGTAGTATTGTTTATCAATACCTTGGGATCAATGCCGGAAGCGGCCATATTTATTGCATTGTAATCAACGCACTCCGAAAAGTCCTTTGCATATTTAAGGAAAGAGCTTTCCGGGTAAAAATTCTCCATGAGTTGTTCAACCCATATTTCTTTTGTCAGTTTTGCCATATTATTAATCGTAAATGCTATAATGTTTATCGTGATTCTCTATGAGTCTTTTGTATAATGTCGGATCTTTAGCTAGCGCCTTAGATCATTCTTCCTGTAATCATTGAGAGTCCAATCCCGACGCTCGTTATCGCGATTTCGAGAACTCTCTCTAATCATTTCGGTAATGCTTTTAGTTTCGGGTAAATGTGCAACCATCAATTTGAATCCTTCAAAATTTGATTTAGCCAAGGGGTTCAATCCTCTCCAATCGTTTATATAACGTAAACGATCGCCATTACGAAAGCAGAATTTTCTAAACTCCTCATCGAATGTCTCATCAAACTCCTTTTGCTTGCGTGAGAGATACTCCGACACCTTTGTCGCATTATCATATATTAACGGATATACTTGCTTGTATTCCATCTCGCTTATCAAGCCTCGCTCACAAGCCATTTTTAAGCGGGCGTCAGTCAGGCTTTTCAGATCGATACACGGACAATTCCTCCACCGCACCTACAATCGCGGCCATATCGGCGTTTTCTGGCAAATCAAGAGCCTTGCGGATCTGCGCTAAATGAGACCTCTCAACCTGCTCGTATGATTTGGTCTTACTCATATATTGGGCGTGCGATATGGCGGAATCATTGAAATACAGCTGTAAAGCGTTACTGTTGGCGGGGATGTCGCAGATCGAAACCTCCTTTAATTCACATTTGACTATTATATTGCCCTGTTGTGATATGATTTCAATGCCTATACTTGCGGCTTTTATGAAACCGTCTCTCACCTGTCGGGCTACCTCCTTGCCAAGTTCATGGTTTTCGTCAAATACAGGCGTGCCATACAGCTTGCCTTCCCGTACATGCACGTTGGCCCATCGCCCGATAACACCTCTACCCCTGTCATGATTGTAATACATGACAGGGTTCATCAGAAACCGTGATATGTCAATACCATCGGTTTTGACAATGGTCTGGTGAGAGTTCAGGCTCTCGTCAGACAATAAAAACTCTTTTTCCATAAGATAATGATCTATTTGTTTGTCTTTAATCTATTCATCTCATCACGGATGACAGCGCACAACTCGTACTCCTTATTGGCTATGCTTTCAGCTAGACAATATTCAAGCTGCTCCATTGATTTTTTTCGCGCCTGCCTATCGGCCATTGACGAGTATATACGCTCGAATTGCCTGTGAGTCCTTTTCAGTTCCAAAAGTGACTGCAATGCAATATCCTTCTTCACCGTTCCACGCTTGCGGCAGAACAGGTTGAGCTTGGCCGTATTCATCCTTTTGTCATCGTCAGAATCACCGTATATCACCCCTGTTTCATAGGCAAGATAATAAATCGCCCTTATCTACCGTTGTCTCTCGTCGGAATCACTCAGAGCCTCAATCAGACACTTTGCCTCCGAGAATGTCAACTCACGGCTACTTGTCGTGCGACCGTCGGTGCAATCCGCAATCATATCACGTTTTAAGTCCATCAAGCCCAGCTCATTCAACTTTGCATGCAATTTCCTGAGCTGAGCCAGACTGATCATCCTGCAATCCCTCATGGCTCCTTTATGATTGTTGGCCATACAATGCCGGATTTTTGCATGTCGAGACCGTTGACCCTGTATAATATCGGCTTGAAACACTTGATATTGCCTAACGACTCCATAATTTTGAAATGTCCCATCGGTACGTGATCAAATGGCATATCCTCGGTGTCAAACACAGTCACCATACGTCCGAGCTTGCCTTGTTCGGTTATATAGAATGTGACAACTACCGTTGTCGTGCCCTCGCATGCCTCGGGGATGCTCTTTAAATCCACCTGGCTGCTGTTTGACTTGATGCTTAACAATTTAGTATCCATAATTTATAGTTCATTTCTTAATACTTTATCTAATAATATCTCATTCATCAGATCACCGAAACGTCTTTTTGATGACATCTCTTTCAAGCGTCTCTCATCGCTGACACCCTGCTCCCGGGCGATATACATGATCTCGGATGCGCTAAGACCTTCAAGCCTGTGCCACAGGTTTACACGGCGCAAAAACTCACTGTAACCCTCCTTGCCCCATCCGGCATTCTTTTGCAGATTGTCACGGAAATACGGCATACCTGCAAGCTCTACTCCGCAATTTGACAGCGTCTTTTCCCTGAGGTCATGAAGATACAGCATCACGGGATGTGTTATCTTTCCGGCCTCATCGATTATCAGGAGCGGTTTCTCTTTCATGTTGATTTCATGGGCAGCACGTGCTATCATGGCATTTACATTACCCTCGAAATCAATGCCCAATTCCCTCAGGAGCGATTTGAAGAACTGACGGGGATTCATCGACTTCTCAAACGTCACCCGGAACACATTCCTGCGGCATGAATAGGCCTTAAGAGCCGTCGTTTTCCCGGTCCCTGTGTCTCCTATAAGCCCGATTATCAACCTGTGGGCATAAACGGCATCACACAGCCTCATAACTGAATCAAAGTCAGCCGTGTTGTATATCGCCTCCGGGCTGTCGTTCTTTATGAAGTTTTCAAGCCTCGACACCATTGCGGAGGACACATTGTCCCACTGCTCGTTGTCAATGGCAGAAAGCGTCGCTCCGCTCACACCTGATTTTACGGCAAAATCCGCACGGCTCAACCCTTTTTGCTCACAATATTGCGATATAAGGGCCTTCAATTCAATTTTTTGTTGTACCTTTGTCATATATCTAAAGTTTAATAGTTCCTATTTTATGGACTTTTGGGGCGAAAGGTGACTCTTTCGCCTTTTTGTTTGCCCATTGTCACCCCGACAGGTGGTGACCTCCGAAAATACCGGGATGTCCGGCACCTCGCTTATATTCACTCCGAGACGTTCAGCCTCATGGGCCTTCATGCCGCCCGCTCTGAACTCCTCGAGTATATTCTTTGGCGTAAGTTTGGCGTTCATGGCGTATGCGGCCTCTGGATCAACCGCCTCCGCACGCTCCGCAATTTCAATCTGACGCCGTTTGAACGCTGATTTAATGCCGTTCAAACGGCCTTTGTGCTGATTCAGAATCTTGATGTCCTCATCCGTCTGATCGCATATCGCACCATGCGCATACTGTTTCCTTTTGACACATCCAAATGGCGCGTCAGTCTTTGCGTCAAAGACATATATGCAGTCATAGTCCACATATCTGACGGCCACTTTCTTATTATTCAGCCCGACAAACATATCTTTATCAAGCTGATATTCATAGATTACACCGCCTCGTGATATGTTTATCTGACCTTTGCGCACTGTGTATTCACCCTTGCGGACAAACAACCTCATACGCTCCATCTCATCGACCGGGAGGCCTATATTTTGGCGTGCCTCGTAACGCTCGACCGGGCTGATTCCGTCATTTCCGGCCACAGTTGAGTTATACTGATTGACAACCTCAATGGCTATCATCTTTATCTGATCCGCGGTCAGGAACGCTCCCGCGCGGTGGTATTTGTCCATCATCTCCTGTGATGTCCTGCCATTCCTCCGGCGTGTGCGGATTCCCTCACCTACGTAACCGTACATTGGTTTGCAGAATCTTTCGCCGAATGTGCCGAAACTCCTTTCAATCATGCCCTTGTGTCTCGGATTGGAGGTCACAGTCCATGTGCAGCCACTTTTCTCAATAGCCTCTTTGAAGTGTGCGGCCTCCATAGTCTTATGGAATGAGTGATTGTCGGAGACAATCTCCTGTGGCAGTGTCCCGGTAGTGGTCACCGCGTGTTCAATGCCCTTCAATATAGACTCCGTATTCTCCGACAAATCAACATTGTAACCGACAATCTTACCGCTGTGGGCATCCATCACGGTAAATATCATCAATGTGCGGTAGCCATCCATATAGAAAGGAAGCCTCCACCCGTCCACCTGCCATTGGCCTCCTGGCGCGCTTGCGCGTGCTATTCCGGCATACGGCAGGTCTGAGTAAGTCCACTCGTCATTGCCGTTCCTGTTTTTGGCTACCATAGGCAGATACTTGTAAAAATTGGTCTTGACCCACGAGAGCGAGGGGGTATGATACCCGTACTGGCCGCAAAGCTCAGTTATAAACCTGTGGATTTGCGTGGGGCCGTATTTCTTACCGCTACTCATTGCATCGAGCAGCCATTTTCTAACTACATCATTGATTTTATTGTTATTACCGCCTCTCCGGTCAGTGACCATCCCCTCGGCCCCGTTCTCACTGACCTCGCGCATGGCGCGTGAGAAGCGGTGATAACAATATTTTTCAGGCATCACGGTCTTAAACGCCTCGTACAATGCGCCGAGCGATCCGCAATAATTGTTGACTACACCGTCGCGGTAAATCTCGGCGGCTTTTGTCAACACTGCGTGCATTTGCGCACGCTCGATCGCCTTATTTCGTGGTACGGAAGGCACGGAATAAGTGTCAAGATATTTCGTACTGTCATATACAGCGGCATCGTACAGACACATTGTGAAAGCATCCGCACGATAACGTGAGGGACTGAACGACCCACGCGAAAAGCCGGTGTTATTCTGACAGTATTGCACGTAAACGTTTGTTTGACTCTTTTTCTTGTTTAATCACAGTCTCAAACACCTCGATAGCTGCGGCTTCTACTCCATAGTTAACGGATGTGCCATTAAACCAGCTGGTTACAAGCGTACGAGATACCCCGGCCTTTCGCGAAATCTCAGCACGATGACCACGCAACAACCGCTTAGAAATCTCCTGTCGTAAATCTTTGTTAATTGGCATTTTTTTAGTTTACTTTGCAAAACATATTGTTTACCAATACAAAATTAGCAAACAATATGTTTATAGTAAACAATACGAGTGTTAATAACACTTAAATAGTAAACAAAATGACAAATAAAACAATAATACTGGATCGAGTAAAAAAATATTTTTCTCTAGATACTAATAAGGATTTAGCGGATTTTTTAGGAGTCTCTAAGCAAACTATTTCAAACTGGTATAATCGAAATACTCTTGATTATGAAATAGTTATATCGAAATGTACTCAAATAGATTTTAGAATAGATCTCAAATGGTTACTATGTGGGAAAAATGGAGATATTGATTGGGACATTTCTATATTTCAAAAGCGTGACCAAGACACATACGACAAGCAACTTGATGATGATGAAATCGAGGATTATTATTTTAATAGAAATAGTTCCGATAGAATTAAAACGATTGATTTAATTCTAAAGAAAGCCAATTATTTAGAAAAAGCGGCTCTAACAACAGAGCTTGTAGACTACATCTTCAATATTGTCACATATATTCGCATGAATAGCATTGATTATAATCTAGATAAATTATACACATCCTTGAAAAAGGATGAAATAACTATGGATGGTATTGAGGCTCTCTTTGATAAATTAATTGATAATGACACTAGATTATATGAAATAATATCTCCATATAAACGCGAATTAAAGGCTATTAATGCTCTTATGGATTTGGATGACATGGAGCAGTGACGTACGAGTTGATTAATTCTTCCTTATCATTCCGCATGAGACCTCCATGTAATATAATGGCTTGTTTGGGTTTCTTTAACGAGAATGCAAGTTCAGTATAAAGCTGAAACTTTACATTTTCGACTCCATATCTGGGAAAATGTAAAGTCGATGTAAAGCCGTGTAAACTTTTGCCATTTCAAAATAACCCCCACAAAATCACGACTATAAATTTTCAAGAGTACAATTTTATGCGATTATAACTCAATATTTGACAAAAAACTGAGTTTACAGTATCTCGGTCGTAAGATGGGAGAATGGGCATATCTATATAATTCCTCATTGATTATTCACGTGAAATATCAACAATTTGGAATCTATCTCTGATATGTATATATAGAAACCCCGAAAGAGCATAAAGCTCCTTCAGGGCACATCCTAACATAAATTTACCCTTTAGGTTGGCATGGATCATTACCATAGCTATGTTTTGCACGAATACGACCGTTCACACCATGAATAGCTACATCTTGACCCTTGTTGATAGCGATTTCGCGTGCACGCTCAAATGCTTCGCGTTGTGTTCTGAAATTTCCAGAACTCCGTTGTGCATTTTCTTGCTTTGCCTGCCACTAATCACCATTACGAACTACATGAATGTTCTTTCCAGCCATAATTTACCTCCTTTCTGATTTTGCAAGTTACAAATTTGCAAAAGTCCTCCTCCTTATGCTAAGTATTCTCAATAAGGTAGAGAAGATAACCTATACATATATAATCGTTACAAGAACCGTGCCAAAAGGAAATTCCGTCAGTAATAATCAAAATGATCCACAGGATTGCAAACGATGATTTTAACATAAATACAGTTTGGTGATAAAAATGAAGGAATGTAATAAGCATAAAATCTAATACAAAATTCTCACAATGAAAAAGGATAGATACGTGGCGGCTCGTGTTGGTGTCGGTATGCCGTCAAAAGGTGACGGTGAGCCGTGGTTCACTGACACCCATTGACCGCATCCCGACTATTGGAACGGGCTAAACACCGACATCCTCAATGCCCTGTGAGGATGCGACAGGTGTGTCGCCTCACTGGACTCTCATCGTCAGTCCGTGTTCTTCACGCCCGTTCTGGGTTTGGAATTGAGCCGCCACGCCACTCTCCGTTTAGTTTCGCCCACGGGAGCAAGAATGTGACCACCGTGGATCATTCGCAGGCTTCATTAACGTCGGAAGTCACATACTTGCTCTTTCCTGGGATACATCACAGCCTGCTACAAATAATCATTTTCGTATGTCTGTCGTCCAGTGTCACCCTGAAGGGCTGCGCCGGGCTCTACTTTCATACCGGTTATAAGCGGAGTTCAACGTTTGTTCGCTCGTGGCGATGAACATGACGGAACGGGGTATTCTTTGCCTTTCGGCTTAAAAAATCTCCAGACCTCCCTTTGGTCGGCTCGTATTTTTTAAGCCGGGAGGCGAACACCCCTTGCTTTCCGTCACGCGGGGAGTTCATCGAGCGAACAAACATCAAACTGCGATTATACGCATTAAAAAAAGAATGGCAATCCACTACTACGAGGAAGATGAAATAGAGGTGGGCAACCCAATCAACTGCCAAATGGTGGTAAACCATACGGTAGAGTTGACCGAGGAAGAAAAGGAACAGGCACGGCAAGACGCAATAGAGCGTCTGCGACAGGAAGAAATGGCAAAACTGCGCAAGCCTATCCAACCCAAGAAAGCCACCGAAAAGAAAATCCAAGATGTTCAACCCAGTCTTTTTGACTTTTAACACCGCACTGCTATGAAACCCAAGACAGCATTACAGAAACAAGTGGCGAAATTATCTGCCACTCTCCGCCCAATATCATCGGTGCAGACCGAATGGGCATACAAGCATTGCATTGAGCATATAGCCTACCGCACCAAAAATGGTACGACTACTTGCCCCGACTGCGGTCACGTCTGGCATACCAAAGGAACACTTGTTGACACACTTTGCGGTTGCAGTTGCCCAAACTGCGGTACTGAACTCAAAGTGCAGGAAACACGCAAGCGCACCCAAAACCAAACAAGCTATTTCAGCGTGATAACCACTTGCAAGGGATTTCAAGTTATACGAGTGGCACAAGTGCGCTATGAAAGTCGCAAAGGAGAGCCGATGCGGTTCTACTGCTCCGCGGTAGTCCAACGGTGGATTTCTCCCGATACCAAAGTTACCGATATGGCTCTGCTCCGTGGCTTTACGTTCTGCTACTGCGATGTATGGGCTTTGGACAGCGATATGGAGATACGACCGCACAACAGCCTTTATGACGATGTTGTGGCGTTGAGCGATGTATATCCGAGAATGTCTATTCTTCCGCAACTAAAACGAAATGGGTTCAAGGGCAATTTCCACGGAGTATCTCCCTTGCGTCTTTTCAATGCTCTGCTTTCCGACCCACGGATTGAAACGCTGATGAAAGCCGGAGAGATTGAGGAAATGAAATATTTTCTATCCAATCCTGCGACTGCCGACAATCTTTGGGCATCGTATCTGATAGCCAAACGCCACCACTATAAAATCAACAATATCGGAATGTGGTGTGACTATCTGATGATGCTGAAGAATTTGGGCAAAGATATACGCAACCCCAAGAATATCTGCCCACAAGATTTCATTGAGGCACACGACCGAGCCAACCGAATGATAGACGCCAAGAGAGATAAGGCGATAGCCGAGCGTATGCGCCAAGCCGAGATAGCACAGCGTGAGCGTGAACAGCAACAACTGCTCCAAGAGAAAGAACGAGAAGAAGAGTTCAAGGCTCTCAAATCAAAATTCTTCGGATTGGTAATCACCGACAATGAAATATGTGTAAAGGTACTTGAAAGCATAGATAAATACTATGAAGAAGGGAAAATGAAAGACATCTGCGTGTTCGGTGCAGGATATTACCTCAAAGCCGACACCCTCATTCTTTCAGCAAGAATTGACGGACAGATAGTTGAAACCGTAGAGGTTGACTTGCGTACCCTCAAAGTGGTGCAGAGCCACGGCAAATACAACAAGGATACTGAATACCACGACCGCATCATTAACCTTGTCAACAGCAACGCCAAGTTAATCCGTGAGAGAATGACCGCCTAAATTTTTAACCCGACCTGCGTCATCAATGGCGCAGGTCACAAAACCCCACAAGATATGAACGTGATAATTGAAAGTCTGATTTTTGACTTTGACGATAAGATAAGAGCGGTTGTGCTTGACCTCATAAACCGCATATTGCTGA
>OFFL01000655.1_pt1 | contig 35133 bp, 28 predicted proteins | sample 1521391 | NCBI WGS metagenome assembly OFFL01 (sample SAMEA3504082, study PRJEB24116) | mouse gut metagenome | biome: mouse gut; feature: mouse-associated habitat; material: faeces | place: Denmark | collected 2011
AGCTGCCGTTTTAATGAAAGCCTCCGAGTCAGTCAAATGATTCGGAGGCTTCTTTATTTTTCTCCTCCTTTTTTTAGTAGGAGGAGAGTCTTTTCATATAGCTTGGAATGGGGGAAAAATTACATTCTGCTCATCTGTATGATATCGATTAAAATAGGTCGTAATCCACTTACAAAACATTCTACAGCGATAACCATCAGAATAAGTCCCATGAGGCGCATCATTACATTGTTTCCTGTTTCTCCTAGAATATTGACCAATCGTGTTGAAGCTCTTAATATAAGGTAGGTAATGAAATAAATCAAAGCAATCATTCCTACTAATATGCCCTTCATAGTCCATGTATTAGCATCATCCATTAACATGATGCCATTCGCAATCGCGCCCGGGCCACATAGCATAGGAATGGAAAGGGGAGTAATGGAAATATCATTTGCATAGGTTTTGATTTCTTCATCCTTTAGCTTTGTATTGGTAAAACGCGCCTGAAGCATATCGTAACCAATCTTTAATATTATAAATCCTGCTGCTATTCGGAAACCATTGGTGGATATACCGAAGAACTTAAAAAGAAATTGCCCGGAGAAAGTAAAGGCAAGAAGGGTTATAAACGAAATGATGGTAGCACGTTTGACGATGTGTTGTCGCTCTTCGTCAGACATTCCTTTAGTCATTGTTAAAAAGACCGGCATGGTACCCAGTGGGTTTGTTAATGTGAAAAATGAAGTAAAGCATAGCAATGCATACGGTAAAAGTGTATCCATGAGTGTTATTTTTTAGGTTATGCGCAAATGTAGTTTTTAATTAGCAGATAGCCCAATAAAGTAATGATATATTTTTGAAAGAAGATTTTTTATATAATAACTTTAGTGCATTTGCTGTATATTGGATTAAATTTTATCTTTGTCTCAGAATCTAACATCATCAAATGAACTACTATTACTTAATAATACTTGTGTATGCATGGTTCTTTGCAGGTGTGCAATCTGTTATTGCACAAGAAAATGTATTGCCGAATCACGAATACTATACAGAGGAATATATTACGAAAATTTATGTTGAGGAGCCCAAACGTGCTTTGGAATTGCTTGATGAAGCGGAGAATTTGAATAGCATGCCCTTGAATATTATAAATGATTTACGTGGCAGGGCTTATCGGAATATGTATATGAATAAATCTGCATTCGTTTATACTCGAAAAGCTTATGTTGCTGATTCTATTCAAGGTACAGATTCGTCTCATTTTTTACAAATGACGATAGATTTGGCTGAAGTTTCATTCTTATTGAGTTGGTTTGAGCAGAGTATGCGATATGCTACAGAGGGAATTGCCCTAGCACGTAAAAACGGAGATAAGAGAGCTGAAGGTAAATTATTATTTTGCTTGGGAGAAAATAAAAAGGTACTTGGCTTTAAAAAGGAAGGGTATGATTATTTTGATCAGGCAATAAATCTGGTAAAAGGAGAGAATGATGTGATTTCCATGCAGATGCTTTCTTATTTTTATGGGTTGAAAATGACTTATCTTCTTTCTGACGGTTGTTATGATAAAGTTCTTTTAATAGGATTGGAGCGTGAGAGCCTGATACATAGAATGGCTGCTTCCAAAGAGTATCCAGATTCATTTATTGATTTACAATATTCTTATGTATATGTCAAGCTTGCTTATGTAGCATTTAAGATGCAAAAATATGAAGAAGCTGATAATTATTTCAAGAAATATAGTTCAACAAAGGCTGCTTTGACTCCTGACGGTAAATGTGATGCTGCTCCCTATTTGCTTTTGACCAAGCGTTATAAGGAGGTATTGGAAAAATGTGAAGATTTTAAGAATGTTTTGAAAAGTCAAGATACTCTTAATCAACAATATTTAAGTGTTCTCCAAAAAGAAGTAGCAGCCTACGCAGGTCTGAATGACTTTAAGAAAGTGGCGGAATTACGCGAGTCTATTCTTAATATTGTCACTCATATGTATAGAGATGAAGTAAGAAATGCAGCTTTGGAGTTGGATGCAGTTTATAAGGTGAACGAAAGGGATAAACAGATAGCGAAGCAGGACTTTCGATTAAAGATGCATACCATATTTCTTTTTTTTGCAATCGGGTTTATTTTGCTGATGTCTTTTTTCCTTTGGAAAAGCTGGAAGTATAATCGTACTATCAAATCTAAAAATAAGGTGCTTGTACGCCTTATAAATGAACAGTTATCTCCAAAAGAGAATGATGAGATTGCGCCTGAGCCTTTATCGGATGAAAACCGGGAGGGGAAAACTTTATCAGAAAATGGTATGGAGAGGGAAGAAAATAGAGTATTGTTTAATAAATTGAATGAAACTATTCTTCATGAGAAATTATATTTGTTACCCAATTTATCGAGGGATGATTTGGCGAGAATCGTACATTTGAACTATGCTCGTTTTGCCAGAATGATAAAAGAAAATACAGGTGGTAACTTAAGTGGATATATAAATAATTTGCGCTTAAACCATGCTATTCAGTTGTTGAATGAGCATCCCAATTATACGATGAAGGCGATAGCGGAAGATTCTGGTTTCAACAGTATGCCTACTTTTAATAATCTGTTTAAGAAAAGAACAGGAATGACTCCTTTTGAATTTAAAAGTGCACAAAAAAGAATAGAGTGTATAATTGCCTGATTATCAATGCGAAAGAACTATTATTTATATCTTCTGAACAAATCTTTATAAATAGAATGTTTCTCTAAATATATTTTTCGTATATGATTGTTTTTTTTGCATCGAAAACTATGTATAACGTTATTAGATGTAGAAAATGAATTATGTGGTATATCTGAGCCTATTATTAATATTCTTCTTAATTATAATTTTCATTTATTTTGCTAAAGCATATAGAAGATATCGTTCCGAATTGGATAGAACGTTGCTTGAATATCATTCTTATGTAGTAAAAATGGATGAATTGGAGAAAGAAAATATCCAATTAAGGCGTGAGCTGGCTATAGAGAAGAATACTGCAAAAGAAAGGGAAGAAAAATCAAATCAGCTTAAAGCTGCTTTCTTGGCTAATATAAGTCATGAGATACGCACTCCTCTGAATGCCATTGTCGGGTTCTCTAATCTATTGATAGAGTCAAGAGATGCTTCAGAGCGGAAGCAATATTCACAAATAATCAATGCAAACAATGAATTATTGCTTAATCTTGTTGATAATATATTGGATTTAGCAAAGATTGAATCCGGTTATGTCTGTTTACATGTTTCGTCTTTTAATCTTTCAGAACTTATGAGGGAGATTGCTATGAAATGTGAATCCAGAGTGAATGATAAGGTAAAAGTTATTGTTAAAAAGCCGGAGAATGATTATTGGGCTGAATTGGACAAGAAGCGTGTTACACAGATTCTAGAGCATTTTGTAATGAATGCATTAAAGTATACTTCGCAGGGACATATTAAAATTACTTATGAGGTGAAGGAGACAGCAGTTATACTAAGCGTTACAGATACCGGTTGTGGAATTCCTTCTAATAAATTGAATAAGGTGTTTGACCGTTTTGAAAAGGTGGACTCTTTTGTTCAGGGAATCGGCATCGGATTGTCTATTTGCAAATCGATGGTAGAACAAATGGGAGGCCGTATAGGGGTTGAATCGGAGCTAAATGTAGGAAGTAAATTCTGGATTGAAGTACCCTGTCATCCTGTTTGCTGCAGTAAGGAGAAAGACAATGCATATTTGATGTCACAGAATTAATGCCGTGTTCGGGGAGGTAGTCTGAAAAAATAAAACCTCACTAAATTAACATCTAGCGAGGCTTTATTCCTTTTACATGGAATTTGTGCGCCTGATAGGACTCGAACCTACACGTCTCACGACACCAGATCCTAAGTCTGGCGCGGCTACCAATTACGCCACAGGCGCGGCAATCCTTTCGGTAAGCGGTTGCAAAGGTAATGCTTACTTCTGAAATAACCAAATTATTTTATCATAAAATGCATATAATCCTTTATCGTTCGTGATTGTGTAAATATTCACGTGCAGTTTCAATAATAGTATCAATTCCTTTGTTGTAATCTTCGGAGGTGATATCCACTTTTTTATCCGGTTTAATACCGAACTCCAAATGTTTCATGTTCGGGTCATACATCGGGCTTGCAGAGAAGCGGACAGACCAACCATTGGGGAGCTCGGAAGAGAAGGGGAGACCTGAACCGCCACCGGTTTTGTCGCCGATGACGGTGACTCTGTCTAATTGTTTCATGCGGTTTACAAAATCATTGGTGGCACTATATGACCGGCGATTGGTCAATATGACGGTATGTTTCTGCCAACGTACACGATCCATAGGTGGCTCAAGATATACGGCTTCGGGGGTGGAGAACTCATTATGACCGGGGCCGGTTTTGTAGGACATATAGCCTATCAGTTTTTTTTCGTTGGTAAAGCGTTCTGCCAGTTTCTCGGCAGTAGTGAGGTTGCCTCCTCCGTTATTGCGGACGTCAAGGATTAAGCCATTGCAGATGGCCAATTTGCTGAGAATTTGATCCAGATTGCCGGAACCGATGCCCGACTGGAAACTTCCACAATATACATAGGCTATATTATCTTCTAAAATCTGATATTTAAGTCCTGAGGCAGTATTATAATCCTTTCCTAAATAGCGACTTTGGATGCTATCATCAAAATTGCGCGGATAACTGTCATACCACTCCCGATATTGGGAGGTACGATCTTTTGAAACCAGATTGACATGTCCGTCCCGCAGTTCATTTAGCATTTCCGATAAAACATCGAAGAGTTGTTCATTACTCATGCCGGGAGTGAGCCGATTCTTATAGTCGGAATGGATTTTATTCCAATCTAATCCGTATTCCTGATTCTTATATTCTAGAAAGCAATAGTGTTCGTCAATGATTTTCCATAAAGCTTCGAAGTTTCCATCGGGAGAATCATTGAAAGTATCTTCGGTGATGCAGGAAGTGCCTGAGAGAAGCATCAGGAGGAAGATAGCAAGGTGTTTGAATATTTTCTTTATCATATACAGTTTAATATGGGCTGACCTTTGGGGACATTCCTACTTTATTTTTGTTTTTTATCAGATAGAAATTCTTCACAAAGCCCAGCATGAATACATGAGACCAAGTGTGACTTTTCAAGTGATTGACTTTGGCCTGCTGAATATCACAAATATATCCTGCCCGCACATTCATGTTGCCTATAGGAAAGTCGAGTGTGAGCAGTTGGCGAAGTGCCGGTTGATTGTGCAAAGAGGTGAAAAGAATATTTTTTCCTCCATGCTTCAAATTGAAAATCTCATAATAAGATTGTCCATATTCAGGTGAAAACATAAGTCCCATCAAAGGCACGTTGGCCTGATAACGTGCTATCAGGGGATAGTTACCGATGTGAAAACGGTAGATAACCATGCCGGAGCCTGCAATATTCACATACGCTTTGGCTTGTGCGGGATTGTTGGAGTTTCTTGTGTTATATACAAATCCTCCGTTCAAGTCAATCATGGGGCCGGCAAGGATTTTCAGGCTTTCTGTCAGCTTGAACTGATAGTGCCAAGCATAATTCCAGTTGATTAGTCCTGCCAGTTCACTGCCTGTTTCGGCTTTATTGTCTGTCAGTGACAGATTAATCTGAAATAGACTTTGTGCAGATACGTTGCCGTCCAGTAGTTTGGTCATTCTCATACTTTCTCTCAGGATGCGAATCTCAGGACCGGTATATTCTACCGGAGAGAGATAGGTGTCGAGGATATTAGTATACCCTGCTCCATAGAGGGTAGCCCGCATGACGTATCGGTTTGCCTGCAAACTGTCTTCTTGTGCTTTAGTCCCAAGAATAGAGAGCGATAGCAACAATAATAAGATGATTCTTTTCATGGATTAAAATAGTTTCATTTGACCGGTTATCTCATCTATGATATCCGACTCACTTTTACCATGGTCAGGGTCTTCTATCATTGTCTCTTCGTTATTGTCGTTATTATCTTCTTCGTTTTCTCCCTCGTTATCTTCTTCTGCAGAAGTGGATTCGTCGGGGAAACGGACAGGGGGCAGCTCGTTGATGGATTCCACTGCATACGTGGTTATTCGTTTTCCTTTTGCTTTATAGCTTTTTACACCGATAAACTCTTCGACATCAATCTCCAGAGCTTCGCGGAAGCTATCGTGACCGCCAAAGATGATTTGTACGCGCGGATAGACGATGCTGGTCAACAGAATCAGGCGGCTGTCTTTGTTTTCGCCTAGGTAGTTGAGCTTCTTGGAAGTCGCTTCAAAGGTGAATCGCTTTAAATAAGGATAGCCTTGTTGGTCAGCGTCATAGAGTGCTGCCGACCAGACTTTGTTGGCATCGAATTTTTCAATTACACGGATTCCCGGGTCATAATGATTGTTCAAGTCAAAGTTAGTGGTATAGAACTCTCCGTTGTCCTGAACTATCAAAATGAGGTCGTCACTTTGGAATTCTCCAAGGTATTGGCCACGCTCGTCATAATTCAGTCGTAAGACGTCATGGTCAAACCACACTTTACGCCCTCCCAGAGTAGAGCCGCCACGCTGCTTCAAAGCAATCTTATGTACCTCATATTTACTCAGGATATTACCCATGGACTGGCGTCCCTTGATATTGATATCACTGAAATCTTTTTCATAGATTATCTTCTTGATGCGCGGATTCGGTTTTAGTGTTATCTTGATGACTTCTGCTTCACCGTTAGGGTTAGCCGTGAAATAGATGATACGCGAACCGGGAGCTCCCTGAGTCACATCGTATTCGCGGTCACGGGTAATTGAAGTGATATTGAACCGCTTTATATAATGGAATCCGTCTTTACCATCGCGATATACCACATTGTAAATGGTGCGTTTGTCGTTCTTTTTGAAAACGTTTACGTATAATACGTTTTTACCGATAAACATCTTGTCGGCTACACGGACCACTTTGTATTTTCCGTCTTTATAGAAAATAATCACATCATCAATATCCGAGCAATTGGCCACAAACTCATCTTTCTTCAGGCTTGTGCCGATGAAGCCCTCCTCGCGGTTGATATAGAGCTTCTCGTTGGCTTCGACTACTTTTGCTGCCTCTATGGTATCAAAATTGCGCAGTTCTGTGCGTCTCGGATAATTTTTGCCATATTTTTCTTTCAGCATTTCATACCAATTGATGGTGTAATCGACGATATGTGCAAGTTTATCATTAATGTCTTCTATCTCTTCTTTGATGCGGGCGATGTTTTCATCCGCCTTGTCTTTATTGAATTTTAGGATACGCGCCATTTTGATTTCCAACAATTTCAGGATGTCCTCTTTGGTCACTTCCCGGATGAATTGCGGATAGAATGGAGTCAAACGTTCGTCAATGTGTGCACAAGCGGCATCCATGTCTTCAGATTGTTCGAACTTTACGTCTTTGTAAATACGTTCTTCGATGAATATCTTTTCAAGAGAAGCAAAATGAAGATTCTCCAGAAGTTCGCCTTTGCGTATTTCCAGTTCCTGGCGAAGTAGCGACAATGTATTGTTCACTGATTTTTTCAATACGTCACTGACAGTGAGGAAGTGCGGTTTGCGTGCATCAATCACGCAGCAGTTGGGCGATATGCTGACCTCACAGTCTGTAAATGCATATAAGGCATCCAGTGTTTTGTCGGAAGATACTCCGGGAGCGAGGTGTACCAATATTTCTACTTTTTCTGCCGTGTTATCATCTACCTTACGGACTTTTATCTTCCCTTTTTCAACAGCTTTCAAGATGGATTCTATCAGTGACGAGGTTGTTTTTCCATACGGAATTTCCGTAATGGCCAGCGTCTTGTTGTCCAACTTATTTATTTTAGCGCGTACTTTCACCACCCCGCCACGCTCTCCGTCATTATAACGGGATACATCGATAGAACCTCCGGTTTGGAAATCAGGGTATAGTTTAAACTCTTCTTCGCGCAGATAGGCGATAGACGCATTGCATAAATCGTTAAAGTTATGCGGAAGAATCTTTGAAGAAAGCCCTACGGCAATGCCTTCCACTCCCTGAGCGAGAAGAAGTGGAAACTTGACCGGTAGTGTGATAGGCTCTTTGTTCCGACCATCGTATGAAGATTGCCATTCGGTGGTTTTGGGGTTAAAGACCACGTCAAGGGCAAACTTTGAAAGTCGGGCTTCAATGTAACGGGGAGCTGCTGCACCGTCGCCGGTCAGAATGTTGCCCCAGTTTCCCTGGCAGTCAATCAACAAGTCCTTTTGTCCTAATTGCACCAGTGCGTCACCGATAGAAGCGTCACCGTGAGGATGGAACTGCATGGTGTGGCCTACAATGTTGGCCACTTTGTTATAACGCCCGTCATCCAATCGCTTCATGCTGTGAAGGATACGTCTTTGAACCGGTTTAAGCCCGTCATTGATATGAGGAACGGCACGTTCCAAGATGACATAAGAAGCATAATCCAAGAACCAGTTTTGATACATGCCACTTAATTGGTGCTTGACAGATTCATTCTTGGTATCTGCAGGCCGATAGTCTGAATGTTGGTTTTCCACTACGGGAGTATTTTCATCGTTCTGTTCTTCTTTATCGATAATATCTTCGCTCATATATATTTAAATTCCTTAATGTTCTGCTGATATGCACGCAAAAATACGATTTTTATTGAAAAAAATCATTTACTTTGCACATTATTTCGTCCTAATTAAGGGACGACAACAGGAAAAACAACAAAAGTGTAAGAATAAACATAAAAGGAAAATGGCACAAGAAGATGTTTTTAAGAAATTAGTTTCTCACTGTAAAGAGTATGGTTTTGTATTTCCGTCAAGCGATATTTATGACGGATTAGGTGCTGTCTATGATTACGGTCAGATGGGAGTAGAGTTGAAGAATAACATCAAACAATATTGGTGGCAGAGCATGGTTTTATTGCACGAAAATATTGTAGGTATTGATTCGGCAATCTTTATGCACCCTACTATCTGGAAAGCATCGGGACACGTTGATGCTTTCAATGATCCCTTGATTGATAACCGCGACTCGAAGAAACGCTATCGTGCCGATGTCTTGATTGAAGATCAACTGGCTAAATACGACGATAAGATAAATAAAGAAGTAGCCAAAGCTGCCAAGAAATTCGGAGAAGCTTTTGATGAAGCTCAGTTCCGCAGCACCAATGCGCGTGTGCTGGAGCATCAGGCTAAACGCGATGCGCTCCACGAACGTTTTGCAAAAGCATTAAATGATAATGATTTGAATGAACTCCGCCAGATTATTTTGGATGAGGAAATCGTTTGTCCTATTTCGGGTACAAAGAACTGGACAGAAGTGCGTCAGTTCAATCTGATGTTTACTACCGAAATGGGTTCTACTGCTGATGGTTCAATGAAGATTTATCTTCGTCCTGAAACGGCACAGGGTATTTTTGTGAATTATCTTAATGTGCAGAAGACAGGCCGTATGAAGATACCTTTCGGTATTGCCCAGATTGGTAAGGCGTTCCGTAACGAAATCGTTGCCCGTCAGTTTATCTTCCGTATGCGTGAGTTTGAACAGATGGAGATGCAATTCTTTGTAAAACCGGGTACCGAACTTGATTGGTTTAAGACATGGAAGGCAACTCGCTTGAAATGGCATAAAGCATTAGGATTTGGCGATGACCATTATCGTTATCACGACCATGATAAATTGGCTCATTATGCTAATGCTGCAACGGATATTGAATTCCTGATGCCTTTCGGATTTAAAGAAGTGGAGGGTATTCATAGCCGTACTAATTTTGACTTAAGCCAGCACGAGAAATTCTCGGGTAAAAGCATCAAATATTTCGATCCGGAATTGAACGAAAGTTATACTCCGTATGTTATTGAAACATCGATTGGTGTAGACCGTATGTTCCTGAGCATCATGAGTGCTGCTTATACAGAAGAAAAGTTGGAAAATGGCGAAACTCGTGTCGTTCTGAAATTGCCTGCAGCATTGGCACCGGTAAAATTGGCTGTTATGCCGCTGGTTAAGAAGGATGGCTTGCCTGAAAAAGCGCGTGAAATCATGGATAATTTGAAGTTCCATTTCCATTGTCAATACGATGAAAAGGACAGCATCGGTAAGCGCTATCGCCGTCAGGATGCTATCGGTACTCCTTATTGTATTACGGTGGATCATCAGACACTCGAAGATAATTGTGTGACATTGCGCAACCGCGATACTATGCAGCAGGAACGTGTCGCTATTTCGGAACTGAACAATATCATTGCCGATAAAGTAAGTATAACAAGTCTGTTGAAGACTCTGCAATAATTAATAATGTATGAATAAAAGTATTCTTTGGCTGATTAGCCTGTTGTTTGCCGCTTCTTTTGCTGTTGTTTCATGTAGTGAGTCGGATGGTGAAGAAAATCCTTATGCAAACTGGCAGGAACGTAATCAGAAATATTTGGACTCCATTGCGGCTGAGGCAAAAGCGAATCCGGGCGAATGGAAAATCATCCGTTCCTATAAACTTCCTCCTTTGGGCTTGAATGAGCAGGGAAAAGTGAACGAGTATGTTTATTGTAAGATTATAGACAACGGAGAAGGAGAAAGACCTCTGTTTACGGATACTGTGGCGGTTAATTATCGGGGCAAGTTAATAAACGGGACTGTTTTTGACCAAAGCTATAAAGGAGAATTGGATCCGAGCACTGCTGTTCCGGCCGAATTTGCAGTGAGTCAGGTTATCGTTGGGTGGACAACAGCTCTTATGAATATGACCGTAGGCTCCAGATGGGAACTTTATATTCCTTCTGAACTTGCTTATGAAGAAACAGGGAGCGGTTCGATACCGGGCTATTCTACCTTATTTTTTGATGTGGACTTGGTGAAGCTTATTCCTTTGGCATCAAAAGGTAAAAGTGTGGAGCCGGCCTTGGATGCTGAGTGATGTAGGAATCTTTGAATAGAAGATTTGAAGCACGGGAAATATATCAAAGCGTATAAATAGTAAGGGTGTGTTAAAATGACAGTTGCACTGGAATTTTGACACACCTTCTTTATTTATATATGCTTGGAGCATGGAAGGGTAATCTTGCTTTTTATTGTTTGATGGGGTGAATGAATATGAATCTGGCTCCCTGTGTGTACGAGGTGTCCACCATCACCTTTCCTTGTAAGAGTTTGGCTATCAATCGGCAGATATGTAAACCGAGTCCTGTACCCTGCACAAAAGAGTCCAGCTTTTCAAAACGTTCAAATATGACTTCTGCTTTATCTTCAGGAACACCAATGCCGGTATCCGTTACAGAAAAAATGACCTGTTGCTGACTTTCGTCAATATCATAGGATAATACAATCTCTCCCTTAGTGGTGAATTTGGCTGCATTTGTTAGGAAGTTGGTGAGCACTTGTTCCACACGGACTGCATCCGTCTGTAAAATAAAGTCCTGATTGCTCTCTCGAAAATACATCTTGACATCCTTTGGACAACGATGTTTCACGCTGTCTATGGAGATATTGCACACGGCTTGCAAGGAACAAGGTTGTTGGTTGAGTTTGATTTCGCCTGACTCCATTTGGGCTATATCCAGAACATCTCCTACCAGTGTAAGTAACAACTCGCTGTTACTGCTGATTAATTCCGCATAGTTTGTCCATTCTTCTTGTTGCTCTTGTCTGGCACTTTCGGCCATGATTTCGGTAAAGCCTACTATGGCATTGAGTGGAGTGCGTATCTCATGACTCATGTTTTGGATAAAGAAAGTCTTTAAGCGGTTGGCGCTTTCAGCCTGGTCGCGTGCAGTGGTCAGCTCCTCTTGTGTCTGTAGCAAAGTCGCCTGTTCCTCTTGAAGTTTTTGCTTGGAGTGTTGCAGACTGCGGGCAAGCTGCCGGGTGTGGTAATACAGCCATAATGCAATGGCCAACAGACAGAGTAAGACCGTGATGGCTATAAATGTGATATGAATAATGAGCCGGCCGGAGTCTATTTCGGCTTGCTTCTTTTCCAGTTCCAATTGTGCATTCTCGGCTTTAAGCTCGTTTACATCATAAAGGATTTGCAGTTCCTTGTATTTTTCTGTTGCTTTCAGTTTGTTATATTCCTCTAGATAAGCATTGTATTCTGTTGTTGATTGCAGCAGGGTTGCTTTATCATTGACTGCCTTTGCTGCTTCTATTGTAAATTGCAAAAGCTCCATCTTCTGTTTTCGGTTATTATGATTGCTATATACCTTTTTTATTATGGGTAAAACTTGTGCGTATTCTTTTTTGGCTATTAAATAGTAGATAAGTGGGCGCTGTGACTCCTCGAAATCCTTTGCTACGTTCTTGTTTCGTAAAGTGATATCGATAATTTGTTGATAGTAATATTCAATTTCTTCGGGAGAAAGGCCCGGATAATTTCTGAGTATACGCCTATAGCAATTGTAATACGCAATATCATAATTTCTGAATATACGGCCTTTGCTTTTATACTCGTGTTCCAGATGATGTATGATTTTTATCAATTCTTTATCAGTCTCAATTGCTTTTTGATATTGATGATTTTGAGTGTAAATGATAGCCAGTTGTGTGTAGTAAAGATTAGGTAAGACTTTTCTTCCGTCAGCCAGCAGTTTATTGATAAGTATATGCAGTTTCTCCAGATATTCGGTATAGAGTTCACCTGTTGTAGAATGAGACAGATAGAGGCATAAAGTATAAAGTTGCTTTATTTCATCATACAGGTTGGACTGTTGCACTCCTTGTTGATACTCTTTTATGAGTCTTTGTAATGTTTGGATTTTCTCAGCTTCCGGAGCAGTGCGGGTTTTCAGAGAAACTTTGTTTATTTCAATAAAGGTAATGGCTTCGTCTCTTTCATTGCTTTGCGGAAGGGCTTGAGTGTTTTGAAGACATAGGTTCATTAATGAATCATTATTCGTACTCATATTGCAGCAGGTGCGGAGCACATCCAGTTCGGTAGATACGTCATTGGCTCTTGCGGCGGTTGAAAACAAGAGTGCGATTGTTTCAGTTCTGTTGCCTTTGCTGGTTGAAATGTCGAACAGGTGATAGAGGATGGGAATACTGTCTTGAGGGGTTTTCACTAAGGACAGTTCATGCACAAGACTATCCTTCACAGCATTCAGGTTTGCTGCGGTCATAGTAGAAAGACAACACGCTACTATAAAAAATAATATAACCTTTACCCTTCCCAACAAGTTTTATTATACTTGCACAAAGATAAAGATTATATTAAAGTTTTAAAGGATATTTTCGAGAAAAAATATCTTATCCGATATTTTTCACTTTTATCAGGTATTCTGCAATCTGTACAGCGTTCAGTGCCGCACCCTTCTTGATTTGGTCGCCTACAATCCAGAAGGTCAGTCCATTCTCATTGGCCAAGTCTTTGCGGATGCGGCCAACGTAAACAGGATCTTTACCTGCCAGGAACAAAGGCATGGGGTATTCTTTCTTTTCAGGATTATCCATCAATACCAAGCCTTCTCCTTTGGCGAATGCTTCGCGGGCTTCTTCCGGTGAGATGGGACGTTCTGTTTCCACCCAGATACTTTCGGAGTGAGAGCGGAGTGCCGGAACGCGTACACACATTGCGCTGACTTGAATGTCTGAGTGCATAATTTTGCGTGTTTCGTTGAACATCTTCATTTCTTCCTTGGTATATCCGTTATCTGTAAAGACATCAATTTGGGGAATCAGATTGAATGCCAGTTGATAAGCAAATTTATCCACGGTGACAGGCTCATTGGCCAATACCTGACGATATTGTTCATATAATTCGTCCATCGCGGCTGCACCTGCTCCGCTGGCAGCTTGATAAGTAGCGACATGCACACGTTTTATGTGTGAAAGGTTTTCGATGGCTTTCAGGGCAACTACCATTTGGATGGTTGTACAGTTGGGGTTGGCTATCACATTACGTGGACGGTTTAATGCGTCTTCCGGGTTCACTTCAGGCACAACCAAAGGTACATCTTCATCCATACGGTATGCGCTGGAGTTGTCGATTAATACGGCGCCATGCTTGGTGATGGTCTCACAATATTCTTTAGTGGTTCCGGCACCGGCTGATGTGAAAGCGATGTCAACACCTTTAAAGTCATCGTTGTGCTGAAGGAGTTTCACTTCTATCTCTTTACCGCGGAAAGTGTATTTTCGTCCTGCACTGCGTGAAGAACCGAACAACACCAACTCATCCAACGGGAAGTTTCTTTCATCGAGCACACGCAGGAACTCTTGTCCTACAGCTCCGCTCGCACCAACAATTGCTACTTTCATTTTGCTTTTTCCTTTTATAAATTAGTAATACTTTATCTTTTTACCTGCAAAGCGAGCAGGTTCAGATTGCAAAATTAGAACATTTTGGAATATAAATCAGTAAAAAAGAAACTTTTTTCGTAATTTTGTCGATATTATGGTATAACCCTTAAATAAAAGCAATGGAACTATTTGGTTTAGATATACATTTTCCGGTCACTGACCCTACTTGGATATTCTTCCTGGTACTTATTATCATCCTGTTTGCTCCTATGATATTGGGGCGTTTGCGCATTCCTCATATCATCGGTATGATTCTTGCCGGTGTATTGGTCGGTAAATATGGCTTTAATATTTTGGAGCGCGATAGCAGTTTCGAGTTATTCGGAAAAGTGGGGTTGTATTATATCATGTTTCTGGCGGGGTTGGAGATGGATATGGACGACTTTAAAAAGAACAGGACAAAGGGACTGGTTTTTGGGCTGTTCACTTTCTTGATACCCATGGTGCTTGGAGTGTGGAGCAGTATGAGTTTACTGGATTACGGTCTTGTCACTTCTGTATTGTTGGCCAGTATGTATGCCAGCCACACTTTGATAGCTTATCCCATCATCAGCCGTTATGGTCTGTCCCGGCAACGTACGGTGAGCATAACGATTGGCGGAACGGCGGTGACTGTTGTGTTGGCCTTGATGGTACTTGCTGTGATTGGAGGCATGTATAAAGGTGAGGATGTGGGAGGACTGTTCTGGGTCATCTTGTTGGGAAAAGTCTTTGCATTGTTTGGCTTGATTATTTTTCTTATGCCTCGTATCAGCCGATGGTTTTTCAGGAAATACGAAGATGCGGTCATGCAGTTTGTCTTTGTTTTGGCTATGGTGTTCTTGGGGGGTGGACTGATGGAACTGGTAGGAATGGAAGGCATTTTGGGTGCTTTTCTGGCCGGTTTGGTATTGAACCGTTTTGTTCCTCATGTTTCTCCGCTGATGAATCGGCTGGAGTTTGTTGGTAATGCACTTTTCATTCCTTATTTTTTGATTGGTGTAGGAATGATTATTGATGTGCGTTGCCTGTTTACGCAGGGTGAGGCACTTAAGGTGGCAGTTGTCATGACGGTGGTTGCTACATTCAGTAAATGGCTTGCTGCATGGATTACCCAGAAAATATACGGAATGCAGAAGGTGGAGCGTAGCTTGATATTCGGACTGAGCAATGCGCAGGCGGCAGCTACGTTGGCGGCAGTGCTGATTGGACACGAGATTATTATGGAAAACGGAGAGCGTCTGTTGAATGATGATGTCTTGAACGGAACCGTGGTAATGATATTGTTTACCTGTATTATCAGTTCGGTGGTGACAGAGAGGGCGGCACGCAGAATGGTTACACAAGAGAACATGGCCGGCAATGATGATAAGAATAATAAGGAACAAGAACGGGTTCTTATACCGGTGGCAAATCCCGATACAATAGAAGGATTGGTGGGAATGGCTTTGATGATGAGGCATCCTAAACAGAAAGAACCGTTGGTGGCGCTCAGTGTGATAAACGATAATAATGCTTCGGAGACAAAGGAACTGATAGGCAAGCGTAATCTGGAGCGCACGGCAATGGTTGCCGCCGCTGCCGATGCTTCGGTCAAGACGGTGCTTCGTTATGACCTGAATATTGCACAAGGTATTATCCATACGCTGAAAGAATATGCGGTGACGGATGTGGTCATCGGCCTCCATCGGAAGACCAATCTGATGGATTCATTCTTTGGTACGATGACAGAGAATCTGTTGAAAGGCACTCATCGGCAAATTATGATTACCAAGCTGCTGATGCCGGTCAATACGCTTAGACGTATTGTGGTGGCTGTACCCGATAAGGCCGAATATGAGGTCGGATTTATGAAATGGGTGGTGCAGTTGTGTCGCATGGGTAAGTTGTTGGGATGCCGTGTGCATTTCTTTGCCACAGAGGATACTTTGAAACACTTGCGTGCGGTAGTAGAGAAGCAGGAAGCGAATACTTTTACTGAGTTTTCTGTGCTGGAAGAGTGGGATGATTTGTTGCTGCTGACCGGTCAGGTTAATTATGACCATTTGTTTGTTGTGGTTTCCTCCCGTAAGGGGTCTATATCTTATCAGACTTCCTTTGAACGGTTGCCTTCTCAGGTCAGCAAGTATTTTGCGGATAATAGTTTGTTGATTGTGTATCCCGACCAGTTGGGCGACCCGCAAGAGATTGTATCTTTCTCTGATCCGCGCGGGCAGTCGGAAACCCGGGTATATGATAATGTGGGTAAGTGGTTCTATAAATGGTTTAAGAAAGGTGATGAACGAAACTAACATAGAGTGGCAGCAACGTACGGAGTTGTTGTTGGGTAAAGATAAAATGCAGCGTTTGCGGAGTTCCCATGTACTTGTTGTGGGCTTGGGAGGAGTAGGCGCATACGCAGCCGAAATGATATGTCGTGCCGGTGTGGGACAAATGACGATTGTGGATGCCGATACGGTGCAGCCTAGTAATATCAACCGTCAGTTGCCGGCTTTGCATTCCACACAGGGACGGTTGAAGGCGGAAGTTCTGGCGGAACGCTTCAAAGATATCAATCCTGATTTGCAACTGCATGTGTTGGCGGAATATTTAAAAGACGAGCGCATTCCTGAGTTGCTGGATAGTGCCAAGTTCGATTTCGTGGTCGATGCCATTGATACGGTAGCTCCCAAATGTTACCTTATCTATAATGCACTTCAGCGCCGTCTGCCTATTGTGAGCAGTATGGGAGCAGGTGCAAAATCAGATATAACCCAAGTCAGGTTTGCCGATTTGTGGGAAACTTATCACTGTGGCTTGAGCAAGGCGGTGCGAAAGCGTTTGCAGAAAATGGGTATGAAACGTAAGTTACCGGTTGTGTTCAGTACAGAACAGGCCAATGCGGATGCGGTCATTTTGGTCGATGATGAAAAGAACAAGAAGTCTACAGCCGGAACGGTGAGTTATATGCCCGCTGTGTTTGGATGTTACTTGGCAGAGTATGTGATAAGAAAATTATAGTCATGATAGAGTTACAAGGAATAACCAAGAGTTTCGGTACGTTACAAGTGCTGAAAGGGATAGACCTGCTGATAGAAAAAGGTGAAGTTGTCAGCATTGTAGGTCCGAGTGGAGCCGGCAAAACGACTTTGCTCCAGATAATGGGCACATTAGACAAAGCAGATGCAGGGAAGGTGGTACTGAATGGTACGGAAGTCAATCGGCTGAAAGAAAAAGAACTGTCCGCTTTCCGTAATAAGCAGATAGGCTTTGTTTTCCAGTTTCACCAGTTATTGCCAGAGTTTACTGCTTTGGAGAATGTGATGATACCGGCACTCATATCCGGCACTTCTTCGGGAGATGCGATGAAGCGTGCCAAAGAAACATTGGATTTTCTGGGACTTGCCGGACGCGCTTCCCATAAACCGGCCGAACTTTCGGGAGGAGAGAAGCAACGTGTGGCTGTGGCACGTGCGTTAATAAATACCCCGGCGGTTATCCTTGCAGATGAACCGTCGGGCAGCTTGGATACCCGTAACAAAGAAGAACTTCATCAGTTATTTTTTGATTTGCGGGATAAGTTGGGCCAGACTTTTGTTATCGTTACGCACGATGAGACTCTTGCCAAATTGACCGACCGCACCATCCATATAGTGGACGGACGCATCTCGCCGGAGCTTTAATGGAGAGAAATATGAATCTTTTCGTTCTGTTCTTTCCACTTGTCCACTTGGAATCCGCCTGTGGTTCCTTCTTCCAGTAAGATTCCGTCCATGCTTAGTGTGAGGGTTGTTTTGGTTCCTGCAGCAAGTTGTGTGGTCAGCTTTTGCCGGTAGCTTTTAATGGTACCGTTCTTCAGTTGAACGAAGATTTGGAATAATGGGGCCGGTTGGGATGGAAATACAGAAACGAACTCTTTACTCCATTCTTTCCTGTCTGTGCTGGGGCTTATGCCGAAGCGTATGGTTCGAGGAGTTCCCTCCGGTTGGGCGCTATAATAATTAAGGTTACTATAAATATTTCCGATATAGACCCACATAGAATCGATGGCGGTGCTGAAAGCATTGCCGTTGGTCTCGGTCACCACTACTCCGAGTGCAGCCGTGGCACGTATCAGATGCGCTTGCATATCCTCTTGGCCGATATTGATGATTTGTGTGCCGAATACAAGGTCGTGTGCAGGATAGTAAACCGTATCGACCGGTACTTTCCTCAGTCCCAAGGAGGTTCCCTGCAATTCTTCTCCGATGATTAACTGAGGGTCACTGAGAGCTGCATCGTTGGTATTGAAAAACTTAGGATATCCCCAATAAATCAGATTGTATGTCCCGACGGGAAGTCTTAGCGGTGCATTCTTTGATTTGCCTATTCCGGCTTCGATATTGTAATAAGCCGGTATGGGTGTTTGTAAACCGGTTTTTGTGTAATTTCCCACATATACGCTACCGTCCGGTTGGCAGGGGAGCACTTCCAGCGGCCCGTCATAAGGGTCGGTGGTGTTTTGTTGCAGTGTGGCATACAGTTTCGGAGTGACCAAATCCTCCGGTTGGGCGTGGCTGTTACAATCTTCATCCTTTCCACACGAGGCCAGTAACGCCAATAAGGGTAAAAATAAAAACTTTCTCATATACATCTAGGGTTTAGGTTTAATTAATCCCTATAACAAGATGCAAATGAGAAAGTTTGAATGTAGGGGAGAAAGTTATCCTTCCACTTCCTCCGGAAAACTGGTTTTCAAAACTTCCAGTGCCCGTTCGTAATCCTTTTCAAAGACCAGAACTTGTATACCCAATCCCGGAATATAGGAAGCTATCACTTGGGCGGACAATTCTCCCTGAAGCATAGACTCTATTCCTTCGTTTTTCAAGAGGTCTTGCAACATGTGCGCTTGCACATTGTTGTAAAAAGTAGTCAGAATAACTGTTTTCATCATTTGTTTCCTCCTAATATTAAATGTTTTTTGGAAATATTACTTGCAATTCTGCAGAATCCGGCGAGCTACTTCTCCTGTCACATCACCGTCTTCGCCGAATGCAGCACCCCGTTCATCAAAGCGGCGTGCAATTTCTTCGATAGTGTCGTCACCGATTCCGGCTTCGCTCAGGCGGGTTTTCAAGCCCAGACTCTTGAAGAATTCTTCGGTCTTGTCGATGGTGAGTGCGATGCGTGCGCTCGGCACACCGGAAGTTACACCCCAGATGCGTTCTCCGTATTGTAGTATCTTATCCCGTTTTTTATCCGCAAGTGTGCGGAGTGTTCCAGTGAACACGATAGCAAGGGTCTGCCCGTGAGTCATGCCGTGTAGCGCGGTCAGTTCGTGGCCAATCATGTGGGTAGCCCAGTCTTGGGATACACCCATGGCGATGAAACCGTTTAAAGCCATGGTAGCCGACATCATGAATTCACTCATCAAGTGATAATCCTGTTTATTCTCTTTGATGAGGGGGGCTATCTGTACGATGGTTCTCAGAATGCTTTCGCTCCAGCGGTCCATCAGATATGATTCATTGCTTTTCGTCATATATTGTTCCATGACGTGGACAAAAGTGTCAGCCAGTCCACAGGCAATCTGGAAATCGGGAAGAGAGAAAGTGACAGTCGGGTCAAGAATGGAAAAGACGGGGTAGTTTGCATAAAAAGGATACTTCTCATGAGTCTCCCGGCGTGAAATCACGGCTCCGTTGTTCATCTCCGAGCCGGTGGCAGGGATAGTCAGCACAGTTCCCAATGGGATAGTCACCTGTGAGCTTCCTTTTTTCACCAACTCCCAGGCATCTCCTTCGTATGGGATACCGGCGGAAATCAGTTTAGTGCCGTCAATGACCGAACCGCCACCTACGGCAAGCAGGAAATCTATTTTCTTCTCTTTGCCTATGGCGATTGCTTTTTTCAGTGTGTCTATGTCAGGATTGGCTTCAATTCCCCAAAATTCGATATAGTCACGTCCTTCGAGTGCTTGGGTCACTTGTTCGTAAACTCCGTTTGTTTTGACACTTCCTCCTCCAAAGGTTATCATAATACGCTTGTCGGCAGGAATCTGCTGAGCCAGTCGGTTAATCATACCTTCACCGAAAATGAGTCGGGTAGGGTTGTAAAAAATGAAATTATTCATAATCTTTATAGGGTTTTCTATTATTTAGAACGTAAAGATAGGGGTTTTTCTTTATCTTTGATAAAAATTTTAGCTAATGAACGTAAAACTCGGAAAATACAATCAATTAAAGGTTGTGAAAGAAGTAGACTTTGGAGTCTATCTGGATGGAGACGATGATGGAGAAATACTGTTGCCGGCCCGTTACGTGCCCGATGGTTGCAAACCGGATGACGTGCTCAATGTGTTTATCTATTTGGATAACGAAGAGAGATTAATAGCCACTACCCTGCAACCGTTGGTTCAGGTAGGTGAGTTCGCTTGTCTGGAGGTGGCATGGGTCAATGAATTTGGAGCTTTTCTGAACTGGGGACTGATGAAGGACTTGTTTGTACCTTTCCGTGAACAGAAAATGAAGATGCAGCAAGGACGTAAGTATGTAGTACATGCGCATATAGATGAAGACAGCTATCGCATTGTCGGCTCCGCCAAGGTAGAGCGTTACTTGTCCAAAGAGCATCCTGACTATCAACAGGGACAGGAAGTGAACATCTTGATATGGCAGAAAACCGATTTGGGCTTTAAAGCGATTGTCGAGAACAAGTTCAGCGGATTGCTTTATCAGAATGAGATATTCCAGCCCGTCGAAACAGGCATGCAGCTCCGGGCCTATGTGAAACAGGTGCGTGAAGACGGCAAGATAGACTTGGCATTGCAGCAGGACGGTGTGAAGAAGGTGGAAGATTTTTCGGGAGTCTTGTTGGAATACATTAAAGGCAAGGACGGTTTCACTCCGTTGAATGACAAAAGTGCGGCAGAGGAAATCTATAGTGCTTTTGGTGTGAGCAAGAAGACATTCAAAAAAGCGGTTGGCGATTTGTATAAAAAACGTTTGATAGTGCTGGAAGAAGGAGGAATCCGTCTTGCCTGACGGGAACTTTCCCTATCAAGTATAGGAAAACCCCTATGAATAAATGGGGAGTTTCAATTGTGGGGGAAAGAGATTTCCCCTATTTTTGTGCCATAAGAACTAACAAACTAAAAACAGTATGATTATGAAGAAGTGGACTACACTATGGATAATGGTTATGATGCTGGGCCTGTCGGTTCCGGCAATGGGAGCGATGAGCATCAGCAAGATGAGACAGAATACACGTTTCCTTACCGACCGTATGGCATACGAGTTGAAACTCAGTCCCCAACAGTATGATGATGTATACGAAGTGAATTATGACTTTATCAACAATGTCCGTTATCTGATGGATGATGTGGTAAGAGGATATGACTATGCTTTGGAGCGTTATTACGATTTTCTTGATGTTCGCAATGACGACCTTCGCTGGATACTATCCGGTTCTCAGTATCGTCGTTTCCTGAAAGCGGAATATTTCTACCGTCCTATTTATGCGCAAAACAATAAATGGCAGTTCCGTATTTATATGGTTTACAATAACGTTAACTTTTTCTATTTCGGAAAACCGCATCATTATGCTTCATATTGCGGCGGTCATTATCGTACTCATTTTAATAACGTCAGTTATTATCGCACCCATTTCCATAATCGGTATCGCCACGATATCTACGATGGACATTATCGCATCCGTCATGACAAGGTGACTTATGACAATCATCGCCGCCGTGACTTTCAGGTAAACGTCCGTCCGCCGAAGAAAGACAATCATCGTCCCACACCGCCTCAGGCACGGCCGGACAGAAGACCGGGAAAGGACAACAATTATAAGCACGAAGAGCGTCCTTCACGCCGTGAATATAATTCCCGTCCTGATAAAGACCGTCGTGACAGCAGGCGTTCCGTCTCTCCGAAAAGAGATTCAAAGAAAGAGGATAAAAGGAATGACAAAAAATCGAATCCATCCAGAGGAAGAAGCGCAACGCACACCCGCACGGTGTAATTTAATGGCTATGATATAAAAAGCAGAAACGGGCAAACTTCGGTTTTAATATACCACAACCGGAGTTTGCCTGTTTTTTTGTAATTTGCATTCGACCGGCAACGTTTTCTCACGTATCATATAATAAACGAACATAGCATGATGAATCAAGAACAGATAGAGGAACTTATTGACCGTAGCAGACAGAACGATATGATTGCTTTCGCTCAGTTGGTTTCTGAATTTCAGACGATGGTGTTCAGACTGGCTTTTCGTTTGCTTTGCAATGAGGACGAAACGAGGGATATGGTGCAGGAAACATTCTTGAAAGTCTGGCTCTCGTTGGACAAGTATGACGGAAGATGCCGGTTTACTACCTGGATGTACAAGATAACCTGTAATACATGCTATGACCGCTTGCGGGTACTGCAACGTTCGCCTTCGGCTTTCTCATCCGATTTCGTTCCGGCGAATGAGAATTGGAAGTCGGAAGAAAATATAGAAGAAGCTTTGGCCAATAAGGAATTGCAGGATTTGATTCTCCGTTTCACCGGAGATTTGCCTCCCAAACAGAAATTGGTGTTTACATTGCGGGACGTTGAAGAACTGGATGTCGCAGAAGTAATAAGCATCACCGGAATGACTGCCGAGCAGATAAAGCATAATCTTTATCAGGCGCGAAAACAAATAAGAGCTAAAATCCATCAAATAGAAACAGACTTATGAAACAAGAGGAAAACGAACGATATGAACAATGGCTGCAACAGGTGAGGAAAACTCAACCGATACTGACAAGGCCTGATGACTTGGCCCGGGATATTCTTCAGAAAGTGGCCCGGACTCCCCGAAAAAGAAAGGAGCGCAGAAAGTTCATGACTTGGGCTTCGGCCATAGCTGCCGGTTTCTTGCTTTGCTTTACGGTGTATGAGACTTTTTTCTATTCCGTATCTTTCCATGCAGATACCCGGAATGCCCCATTAAATGTTTCTTCCTTGCCCTCCTGTCTACCGGAATGGTCGGCAAGTTGCCCTGCAGAAATGACAATAAAAGAAAAGGGCGCCCGACTGTCCGAAATGTGGAGAGCACGGAAGGCTAAACAACACGAGCAGAAACGCTTGATACATCAATTGGTGAGTAACAACCATTAAAATGAACGTGATATGAAAAAGAGAATGAATATAATAATGGCAGTCCTGCTGATGATACTGGCATCATGTTCCACTGATTATCAAATGGTGACGCGCGTCCACAAAGACGGAACGGTGGATAGGGAAGTATGGGCACTGGCCGATTCTGCTTTCCTGGCCGGAAACGAAACGCATCATCCTTTCCTGTTCCGCTTGGGAAAAGACTGGGAGGTGGAGGAGTTGGATTCATGTATCGAAACGGACTTCTTTGGAGAAAACGGAAAACTGAACCTCAAGGCACACAAAGTGCTGGATGGTGTGGAAGGTCTGGATTTTTTCTCGGCAAGGGAAGACTGGATGCGCCCACTGGCGGTTCCCAAGGAAAAACTGGAAAAGCATTTTCGTTGGTTTTATACTTACTATACTTATACCTGTGATTTTCAGGAGATAAAAGATAAAGGACCTATACCGATGGATAAGTATCTGAATAGAGCCGAGCAGCTTTTTTTGCTGCAGGGGAAAGCGGATGGTTATGCAGGTATGAACGGAGTGGAACTGATAAACAGTTTGGAAGATGCGGAGCAGCGTTTCCTAGAATGGTACTATCATACCCAGTTTGAAATGAGCTATGAAATAGTAGAACATTTCCTGAAAAAGACCCCGACCGATTTATCCTATTTGCCGAGACTGGAGAAGGATAAGGAGGAAGTCTTCAGTGCTGACGGAAACAGGAAGAAAGAAATAGAATGTCCGCCGGAGTATGTATGCGGTTTGTTGGACAAAAGGTATCAAACTGCCGTTTTCGGCAACTTATATAAAGACTATGCCCGGCAGATGGAGCAATTATTTGAAGAGAAAAGCATCGCTACACAATTATTTGAATATCAGATAAAGTTTGAATTATCCATGCCGGGAGAATTGCTCTCTTCCAATGCTGTATCGGCGCAAGATGGAATGTTGGTTTGGAAAGTGGATGCCTATCGGGTTCTGACAGATAATTACCGGTTACAGGCTGAGTCACGGGTAATGAATATATGGGCTTTTGTGCTGACCGGGCTTCTGTTTGCAGTTGCACTAATCTTGTTCATACCAACCCGATGAATTGGATACATATATACGTGCAGGCTTATGCGTATATACATGTAGCCCGATGCGTACGTACGTGTAGGCTTGTGCCACCGTATGTGTAAAAAGACCTTGGTGTTTTCAAAAAAGCTCGGTATGTTTTCAAAAAACTTCAGCATCTTTTTAAAAAAGCTCGGTATGTTTTTAGTGTAGGGACAAGATTCAATCCCCTCACCAAGTCGGTCATTCCTTCCTGTCCGTTCATCCTTACATTTCAATTAAAACGTGCAGATAATCAGCCGGTTAAGAATGACGGCACATCCCCTCATCCTCCCTTCAGCCGCGCTAGCCAAGCCCCTTCAAAGTCTGCCTTCAGCAATGTCCTTCTTTGACGAATGAAGGGAGGCTGAAGGGGTGATGAAGGGGTGTCCATTCACTACCGGAAGCCCCATCAACAAGGTGTTTCAACGACTAATGAAAGGAGAGAGGAAGAAACTGTCCGACTGATATGGGAACGTTATAATAATATAAAGAACAACAGAAAACTTCTTTGCACGCAAATGATAACAATGTTCTGATAATCTGCAAAAAGAACAATTCATTAAAGTTCCTAAAACTTTGATATAGCGAAACTTTTTATTTACTTTGCAACAATATATATAAAGTATCATTAGTATCCTGTTAAAATCTGGACGAATTAAATATTAATCAAATAACCCCGAAAAAAAAGGGAGCAAATTGCTCTTTGACATTATTGAAATTAGTCTTATTGAACACTCTTGTAAAGGCGTTTTATCCTGCATCAGAGAGTATATTCTTCGGTAATCTGCGTTCTCATTTGCATACCTTACATTCTTGTCTACGAGTCGTCTAAACTTATTGTTGTTCAAAAACTCTACAAATTGAGCGAAAACGTATTTGTCTTGATTCATTTGAAGGCATTTAATATGGCTACAAAGATATGAATTCAAATCGTCGCACTTTTAAAATAAGGTATAGTTGACTGTATTTCAATTATTTCAAAGAACTATTTATCCACTTTAACGAGACAGTAATGTACTTTCAATAAAAAATGATATTATGAAACACCTGTTAACCCTGTGCATGGGATTTTTCATGTTGCTCTCTTGCGACAATAAGTCTTCTCAATCTGCCGCAATAGCAACAGACGAACCGGAAGTGAACGAAGACACGCTCTTCAGAGTTATAGATTTAGCAAATAACCTGAAGCCATGTAGCGACTCCCTGCTGCTGAGTGATATTGTGGAAGATGTGGAATATGTAAAACTGGAGGCGGCAGAAAAAGGTTTGGTTGGAGAAATGAACCATGGTTATGTATCCGATAGTGCAATCTTTTATACCAGCTTTGGCAATACAACTCCCCTTCCTCATGTTTTTATGTTCGACCGCTTTACGGGGAAGTTTATTCGTACAATCGGTAAATCAGGGCAAGGACCCGGAGAAATGCATTGGCCTGTTGGAGTCGTAGCCAAAGATAGCTTGGTCTATCTATCCTCAGACTATCGCGATGAACTTTTTGTTTATAAAATAAGGAACGGAAAGTTTGTGAGATGTATTCCCTTGAACAAACCTTATGCTGCATGGTATTATTATATTGGCGACAACAGAGTAATCCACTTTCCATTTTATAACGTTTGGAATGGCAAATATTTAATGTGCGATATGAGTATTCAGGATTTTGAAGGAAATATCATCCAAGAACAAACACCTGATGTGGACTACACCGGATTTGACTACAGAAACAGACCGAATACAGGCCAAGGTGTCGTATGGACTTATAAGAATCATCCCAATGTGTATTCTTTTTTCACGGATACCATCTATGCAGCTTTTGGTGACACCATCCGCCCCAGATATTTCTTGTCATTGGGAAAATACAAACGTCCGCTCCAACTAAAGATGAGTCCAGAATGGAAAGATTATATCATATTTCATCATTTTTTGGAAACCAAAGACTGTCTGTTGGGTAATTTCGGATTGGAACAAAAGTCATGGTTCTTCAGATACGACAAAAAAAGCAAAGAGATAAAGACATGGAAACAAGATGCTAAGTTATGGGATAATCTTCCAGGATTTGAATGGATAATCAGGTCTGCCCCCGGCATCACCAATGACATTGACGGTTGCTCCGACCACCTCCGTAAAATGAATTACGTCAATGAAAACCAGTTCGCAATCTGTATCACCCAAGACAATATGGATGAAATCAGAAAGATTGTATCCGAGTCCACGAACGTGAAATTCCCCGAAAAGCGTCAGCAACTTCTAGAACTGATTGACTCGCTGGGACCGGATGATAATCCGATTCTGGCTATCTATAAATTAAAAGATTAATATAACTATGAAATACCTGTTAACCCTGTGCATGGGGCTTTTCATGTTGCTCTCTTGCAACAATAAACCCTCTCAATCTGCCGCAATAGCAACAGACGAACCGGAAGTGAACGAAGACACGCTCTTCAGAGTTATAGATTTGGCAAATAACCTGAAGCCATGTAGCGACTCCCTGCTATTGAGTGACATTGTGGAGGATGTGGAATATGTAAAACTGGAGGCGGCAGACGATGGTCTGGTTGGAAATATAGCTAAAAGCTATGTGTCCGACAGCGCTATCTTTTATATCAGTTATGGCAATACGACTCCCCCTCCTTATGTTTTTATGTTCGACCGTTTTACGGGTAAGTTTATCCGTAAGATTGGTAAATCAGGACAAGGACCCGGAGAAATACATTGGGCCACTAATGTTGTAGCCAGAGACAGTTTAGTTTATGTATCTTCTACTTATCGAAATGAGCTTTTCATTTATAAAATAAGGAACGGAGAGTTTGTGAAATGTATTCCCTTGAACAAACCACACGGCGCTGCAAAGGATTATTACATTGGCGATAACAGGGTAATCCACTTCCCTTTTTATCGTGACTGGGATGGCAAATATTCAATGTACGATATGACCATTCAGGATTTTGATGGAAATATCATCCAGGAGCAAACACCGGATGTGGACTATACCGGATTTGATTACAGAAACGCACCTATGCCAAGTTTCGCTGTCGCATGGGCCTATAGGAATCATCCCAATGTCTATTCTTGTTTCACGGACACCATCTATGCAGCCTTTGATGACACCATCCGCCCCAGATATTTCTTGTCATTGGGAAAATACAAACGCCCGCTCCAATTAAAGATTTGTGATGAATATAAACATTATATCATATTTGAGCGATTTTGGGAAACAAAAGACTGTCTGTTGGGCAGTTTCGGTTTGGAACAAAAAGCGTGGTTCTTCAGATACGACAAAAAAAGTAAAGAGATAAAAGCATGGGAACAAAAGGCTACGATATGGACTATACCAGACTTGAAATGGGCTGTCAGATCTAGTGAAGGTATCACCAATGATATTGACGGTTGTTCCAATCACCTCCGTGCAATGGATTTCATCAGTGAAAACCAGTTCGCAATCTGTATCACCCAAGACAATATGGATGAAATCAGAAAGATTGTATCCGAGTCCACGAACGTGAAGTTCCCCGAAAAGCGTCAGCAGCTTCTAGAACTGATTGACTCGATGGGACCGGATGATAATCCGATTCTGGCTATTTATAAATTAAAAGATTAATATAAAGATGGACAGCATTTTAAGTTGCATGACTGCAGGTCATAATATATACACCATAAACAGAGAGCGAAAACAATTGTTCTTGACACATTCTCTGTTGGTGCCTTATCTATATAAGAAAACCACCATAAACAGCCACTCTGATTATTATGCTCGGAAAGCTGCTTATTTGGCAAAACACGGATATACCGAGGGACTGAACCATCAATACAATGGGACAATCACTCCTGCTATGGTGAAAGACAGCATTGCTAATTTGAGGCAACTGGTGTTTGAAGTAACAGATGCGTGTAACCTGCGTTGCAAGTATTGTGGCTATGGCGAACTGTATAGTGACCACGACGAACGACATGCACAAAAAATGCAATTCAGTACTGCTAAAAAAACAATTGACTTCTTGCAAGAAGTGTGGAAAGACTCCAAGCAGGAATTCACTATAAAAAATATATTTATCAGTTTCTATGGCGGAGAACCGTTATTAAACATGCCCTTTATCCGTCAAGTGATAGAATACGTGGAGTCCCTGCATATAGCCAATCGAACCATCGATTATTCAATGACCACCAATGCTATGTTATTGGATAAGTATATGGATTATCTGGCAGAGAAGAAATTTCATTTGTTAATCAGTTTAGACGGTAACAAATGGAACAACAGTTATCGGGTAACTCCCGGTGGAGAAAGTTCATTTGAAAAGAACATCGCCAATGTGGACAAATTGAAAGAGAAATATCCCGATTACTTTGAACAATATGTGAATTTTAATGCCGTACTGCACAACAGAAGCACGGTGGACGAAGTGTATCACTTCATTAAAGACAGATATGGTAAAAAGCCCCAGATCACTGCTTTGAACACAACAGGAATACGTCCTGAAAAAAAGGACGAGTTTAACCGGATGTTCCGAAACGTAGATTTGAAACAAAGTGAGAACTATGAAGGATTGCTGGACGAGATGTTTATGAAGAGTCCTGAATACTATGGGGCGTGCCTTTTCCTGCAGCAGTATAACAAGAATGTATATCGTTCTTATAACGATTTGTTCGTCTCGGAAAAAACGCTTAATTTCATACCCACCGGCGGATGTATTCCTTTTTCACGAAAGATGTTTATCACCGTAAATGGAAAAATATTAGCCTGCGAACGCATCGGCCAACAATATGGACTGGGAACGGCATTTCCCGATGATGATATAGAGTTGTCTTACCAAAGCATTGCAGACCTTTACAATAACTATTTTGACAAGCTGCGTGCTCAATGCAAAGTGTGCTACATGTCACAGTCCTGCATACAGTGCATGTTCAATATCGACCGGTTTGACTCTTTGGAAAAGGTGGCATGTCCGGGCTTTACCAATAAAGAAAAATTTGGAGAGTACGTGGGTCAAAAAGTATCATTTATAGAGCAACACCCGGAATCGTATGAAAGAGTAATGGAAGTTGTCTTAGCTTAAAAAAGAATATCATGATAGACACCGAAAAAGAATATTGGTTCGCTTTTGAGCCTTATATACATATCACATTAAAGGAAAAGGCAGCTTTGCTATATAATACATTGGATGGCGAGTATATCAAAGTGGCCGGTAAGGATGAATTGGATTTTATTGCCACCCTGTTGGATAAGAAAAACTGTGGGGTAACGAAAGTCACTGCAAAAGAGTGGCAATGTAACGCTATTCGCAACTTGCTTATTACAGCAAGGGATAAATTCTTTGCAGATTTATATGAATGCTCACTATCCGAACAGAAGCCGATACAATTTTACCCTATACTGAACCTACAAGAAGAAGTAAGCCGGTTGCAAAAATTCAGTTCCGGTTATGTCGGAACCAAGATGTTTACCTACCTGTATAAAATGACAGTAGATACTGAAAAACTGGAAGGGGAAGCATTGTGTGCGCTGATGGATGAAGTTTGGAAACAGGTCCGTTCAGGCAGCCTGAAGCATTTATGTATCATCATCTACACCGCATCACAACTTCAAACCTTGCGGACATGGCTGGAAAATCATGAAGAGGCAACTGGTTGTGTGGAATGGATGATGAAAGCGGAGTTGGCTTTCAATGATAAGCACGGAATCAATGAACCGACAACAATCATAATGAATGCGGAAGATATTCCGGCAGGAAACCTACCCCATGCTGACAATAGTTCCGTTTCGTGGATATTCAGGGTGTATACGGAAGGTGAATTGGAAGCTGTCTCCAACCTGATAGACCAGTATGAACTGCAGCACTATAAAATAGAGCCTGTATATGATAACACTAATCTGCCTTTCTTTGAGGAACAAGTCTTTTTGGAAAAAGAGGATATATTCTCCAAACCCATATCCATGCAGGAGATTATGAGAAACCAAGTTCTTAATACTCATAAATTCGGTAAGTTGTTCGTTGCCTCCAACGGCGATGTACGGGCGGGAAGCGTTTTGGAAGCCCCCATAGGGAACTTGCATACAGAAAGTATCCGACGGCTAGTCCACAAAGAAATGACAGAGGGAAAATCATGGCTGCACATCCGCAACCGGAAGCCTTGCTGTGATTGCATTTATCAATGGCTATGCCCTTCTCCCTCTGATTATGAATCGGTTATCGGCAGACCCAACCTCTGCCACATAAAAGAATAATGAAGAACGTCTATATAGTTAATGAATGCCTGAGTTCGGCTAAAAATGGTATCGGCACCTATTTAACCGAATTGCTCTATTGCCTGCAGGCAATAGGGGCGGAAGTATGTCTGCTTACGTTCAATGCAGACTGTAAGGAGTTCAATATAACATATAGCAACAAACGGACGGAAATGAATTTTCCCTGTTTTCCCAACGGTGGATTCTGGGAACACCCGGCTGTTGTCAATCGGTTTCTGCAGTTGCATATTACTGATTCCGAAGACAATGTTTTCTTCTTTAATTATTCCCTTTCGGATAAATTAATGCTGGCATTAAGACAGACGTTCCCATTATCAAAGCAAATCTACGTCATTCATGATTTTTCATGGACCGGCGTGCTGCTGGGAAATATCCGTAAGCTAAAACAAATAATGGCGGACAGGAAAGAAACGGAAAACGACAAACAAAGAGAGTTCGTCATCAACACCTGGTTGCGGGAACAACAGATGATGAACATCGCGGATAAGGTGGTTTGCCTCTCACAAGGGACTTATCAAATCTTAAAAGAAATATGCCTCATTGATGAACAAAAACTTGCCCTGATACCTAATGGCTTAAGAAGGCACAGGGGAATCACACTTGGCTCTAATGAGGACAAAGAACGGTGGAGAGAACAATTATTGATAGCAAAGGGCAAGAAGATAGCATTGTTTGTAGGACGTACAAGTAAAGAAAAAGGATTTAATGCTTTGTTGGATGCAATAAGAATCGCCATAAAAAGTTGTCCCGATTTACAGCTCGTAGTTGCAGGAAATCCGTTGCCCTCTTGTTTCTCTCCGGAGATTGCGTCAGTAATCACTTATACCGGACACATCGGCAAACAGGAGCTTATCAGATGGTATCAAATATCAGATGTAGGTATCATATCCTCTTACTCAGAGCAATGCAGCTATGTAGGTATCGAAATGATGATGTACGGATTGCCCATTGTGGCATCAGACGGCCCGGGAGTGCGGGATATGTTCCATGAAGGAGAGAATGCAGCAATAGCCCGAATCGGACAATCTTCCAGGGCATACGGCAACCGGTTGGCGGAAGCTATCGTCAGGGTGCTTGCTTCCAAAGAATTATCCGATAAATTGGGGCAAGGTGCAAGACGAGAATATGAACAGAAATATCATATCAAATATATGCGGCAGAAATACAAAGAATTAATCATGACTCTATGAACAGTATAAAACCATAAAAACACATGAATACCTTCCCCCACTACCTCCAGTTGGATGCGATGGACTGCGGCCCCACCTGCCTGCGTATGATAGCCAAATATTACGGCAAGAACTATTCGCTTCAGACGCTCCGCTCCCGCTCCTTCCTCACACGCGAGGGGGTGTCCATGCTGGGCATCAGTGACGCGGCGGAATCCATCGGTTTCCGCACATCCGGACAAAAATCTATGCCCTTCTCCATCAAACTACGAAATTGTTACCAATAGAGTAAATTTATGCAATATAAAAAATAAGATATGAGAACATTAAAGAAAATATTAGCTGCATTAGTCTTGACAATTACAGCAAGCTCTTGCCACCAAGACAGAGAACAGGCGGATGCCACTTCGCCATTAAAAGACAGTCCTGTTGTAGCCCAACAAGTGATTGCTTTAAATGGAGACACAATCATTGTCTGTGATTTAAGTTTATTGAAAGATACCATTGATTTACCATTAAGCACATTTGTTTCTGATTTCGAACTTATAGATTTAAGTGAAGATGAAGAAGCATTGATAAAAGAGACCAGTGGTGGAGGGGCAATAGCTGTAAGTTCCAACTACATAGGAATCTATTCGGGGACAGGGTATAAACTATTCGACAAGACTGGTAAATATATCACTTCTTTGTCTGCACGAGGACAAGGTCCTAATGAGTATACCTTTTCCATTTATGACAGTTATATTGACGAGAAGAACGACAGAGCATATTTACTACCAATGAATGGCAATAAAATACTTGTTTATGATTTAAAAGGAAATGCACAACCATACATTCCGTTGGCACACGAAACCACGAAAGGAAAGTTTTATGTAGATAGCCAGAAAAAATTACTTTATGTAGCTAATATGCCTTTTTCTGATACGGCTTCAACTCTTTGGATACAGGACTTTGAGGGAAAACTCATTAAAGAAATCATAGCCGAGCATTTAACTATTGTGCCACCTGATTTCAGCAATGATATAAATGTATCCATGAATACAGAAAGAATAGACTACTCAGTATTCCATTGGAAGAAAACTGTCGACACATTATATCATTATAATGAAGCGGATAATAGGCTTGCGCCCTCTTTTACCGTTAAATTCAAGAATAATCCCATCCTGCACGATTATATAGAACTGCCTGATTACTATCTTATAAGGCTAATAGAAATAGAGCCTGACTATCGTTATATATATGGTTTGATTGACAAAAAGACGCTAAAAGGAAACTATATCAAATTAAAGCTGGATATGCTGGGAAATATAGATGCGCCTGCATGGGCAGTATTTGAAAGAGGTTTATATACAGCTAATATTTACGCCGATTATTTGCAGGGACAATGTGACAGGTTGTCTGATTTGTCTTCATTACCTTCCGGCATTGCCAAGTACATTCAGAATTTACAGCAAAATGATTGCGAAGATTTAAATAATATAATCTTGATTGGGAGATTAAAAAAGAATACGGCAGAGCCTTTTGTGATGAATGACAAAGACTATCAGAAGCAACCCCAAATAAATAAAATAGTTGGCACTATAAAGAAAGAGAAAGAAGAAGCTTCTTTAAAAAGAATCGGTAAAAAGGAAGAAATCATTACTGAAGAAGATAATCCTGATCGTATTTACACCGGGTTTGGTGTTTTCTCGCATATACCATTATTAAAAGGCGGACTGGACTATTTCAGAAAGAACAACCGCTATAACGATTGGGATAGCAAAAACCCGAAAGAAACACTCGTCGAATATGTAGTTGAAAAAAACGGAAAGGCCTCTCATGTGTCTATTAAAGAAAGTTCCGGTAATGCAGAACTGGACCAAGAAGCTATACGTCTGATAAAAGAAGCTGAATATACCGTTGCTAAATTGAAAAACGGGAAAGAAGCCAGAGCAGGAGGTATGATGATTAACGTAACCTTCCCCACTAAATAATGTTTTTATGATTATCAATATTATGAGATAGAGCCACAGCAGGAGATATGTTTGACAACACGAAAAAAAAATATCCCCACTACCTCCAGTTGGATGCGATGGACTGCGGCCCCACCTGCCTGCGTATGATAGCCAAATATTACGGCAAGAACTATTCGCTTCAGACGCTCCGCTCCCGCTCCTTCCTCACACGCGAGGGGGTGTCCATGCTGGGCATCAGTGACGCGGCGGAATCCATCGGTTTCCGCACATCCGGAGTGCGTATTACCCTGAAGCAACTGGAGGAAGACATGCCGCTGCCGTGCATCCTGCACTGGAACCAGAACCACTTCGTGGTGTGCTATGACATCAGGAAGAAAAGGAAGGGATACAGGTTCCATATAGCCGACCCCGCCTCGCGGAACGTCATATACACCGAAGAGGAAATGAAGAAATGCTGGCTGGTGACAAGGGCGGAAGGGGAAGAAAAAGGAACGGCACTTGCCTTGAAACCGGCCCCCCGATTCTATGAACACGAGGATGAAAAAGAGAAGGAAGGCAGGAACAGCCTGACTTTCTTTTTCAAGTACCTGTTTCCCTATAAAAGACAAATCGCTCACTTACTCCTGGGAATGTTGGCTGTGAGCCTCTTGCAGCTGATATTCCCTTTCCTTACGCAATCATTGGTGGATGTCGGGATTCGGGACGGGAACCTGGGCTTTATCACGCTGATTCTGACAGCCCAGCTCATCGTCTCCGTCTCCCAACTATCCGTGGAGTTCATACGGAGCTGGATATTGCTGCACATGAACACGCGCATCAACATATCACTCATATCAGACTTCCTGATAAAGCTGATGAAGCTGCCGTTGCGCTTCTTCGACACCAAGATGATAGGGGACATCATGCAGCGCATCGGAGACCATAACCGTATCGAGAGCTTCCTCACCGGCTCATCGGTCGCAACGCTGTTCTCGTTTGTCAATTTCTTCATCTTCGGATGGATACTGGCTTATTATAATCCGGTCATACTGGGCATCTTCCTGGCGGGGAACACGCTGTATGTGTGCTGGGTGCTCGTGTTCATGAAATATCGAAGGGAACTGGACATCAGGCGTTTTGCACAGGCTGCCGGGGAGCAGAGCAGCCTGATACAGATGGTGACCGCCATGCAGGAGATAAAGCTGAACAACTGCGAGAAGCAGAAAAGATGGCAGTGGGAAAGGATTCAGGTGAGACTGTTCAAAATCAGCATCCGGGGGCTTGCGCTGGGACAGGTGCAGCAGACGGGCTCCGTGTTCTTCAACCAGACCACGAACATCATCA
>OFFL01000656.1_pt1 | contig 35116 bp, 27 predicted proteins | sample 1521391 | NCBI WGS metagenome assembly OFFL01 (sample SAMEA3504082, study PRJEB24116) | mouse gut metagenome | biome: mouse gut; feature: mouse-associated habitat; material: faeces | place: Denmark | collected 2011
AGAGACTTGGTTTAGATCATTCATAAGGGACTCTACTATGATTTAATGTTTGATTAATATTTAATGCCTTTGGGCTTTTTTTATTAATCAGAGACTTACGGCTGATTATTTACTCTAAACATTGCTCTAAACACGCTCTAAGCAGAGGGGGTGAAAAGTCTAAGCTATTTCTAAACATTTCCGTTTATTCTGCTCGATTTATGTGTACAAATGAACGAGAGGTTTAATAGTGAATTAGGTCGTAACCCCTGCAAAGCAAGGCGTTACGACCTAATTGTTAGATTTCAGTTACTAAGGATTAATCTTCTATGGCTGCCTGGGCCGCTGCTACGCGGGCGATGGGCACACGGAAAGGTGAGCAAGATACATAGTTCATGCCAAGCTTAGCGCAGAACTTAACAGATGAAGGTTCGCCGCCATGTTCACCACAGATACCGACTTTGAGATCGGGGTTGGTAGCACGACCTTTCTTGACACCCATCTCTACGAGCTGACCTACGCCTTCCTGATCAAGAACTTCGAATGGATCTGTCTTAATGATGCCGTTCTCTTTATAGAACTTAAGGAATTTGGGAGCGTCGTCACGAGAGAAGCCGAATGTCATCTGTGTGAGGTCGTTTGTTCCGAATGAGAAGAATTCGGCAACCTCAGCAATCTGATTTGCCACAAGAGCAGCACGAGGAACTTCAATCATTGTGCCGACTTTGTATGCTACAGTGTTGCCGGTTTCTTCGAATACCTTAGTAGCTGTGGAGTGGATGATGTTTGCCTGATTCTGGATCTCCTTGAGTGAGCCAACAAGGGGGATCATGATTTCGGGATGAACATCAATACCGCGAGCCTTCACTGCAAGAGCAGCCTCGATAATAGCGCGAGCCTGCATTTCAGTGATCTCAGGATAGGTGATGCCAAGACGGCAACCACGGTGTCCGAGCATCGGGTTGAACTCTTCGAGAGAGTCTACCTTTGCCTTTACCTCTTCAAGAGTGATGCCCATCTGCTCGGCAAGCTCCTTTTGGGTGGCTGTCTGGTGAGGCACGAACTCATGCAATGGGGGATCGAGGAGACGGATGGTAACTCCGAAGCCGTCCATAGCTTCAAATATGCCTTCAAAGTCACCACGCTGTATGGGGAGCAATTTAGCGAGAGCGGCACGACGACCTTCTACATCGCTTGCAAGGATCATTTCGCGAACAGCTTTGATACGGTCGCCCTCGAAGAACATGTGTTCTGTACGGCACAGACCGATACCCTGAGCACCGAAGTAACGAGCCTGCTTGGCATCGCGTGGAGTGTCGGCATTTGTGCGAACGAGAGTGTGGGTGTATTTGGAGGCAAAGTTCATTACCTGACCGAAGTCACCGCCAAGTTCAGGCATAACAGTGGGTACCTGACCGTCGTAAACCTCGCCGGTAGAACCGTTGAGAGAGATCCAGTCACCTTCATTATAGGTCTTTCCTGCCATTTCTACAGTCTTGGCCTTGTAGTCAACGCGGATTTCACCTGCGCCTGACACACAGCACTTGCCCATACCACGAGCAACCACAGCAGCGTGAGATGTCATACCGCCACGCATTGTGAGAATACCCTGAGCAACAGCCATGCCACGAAGGTCCTCGGGAGAGGTCTCGATGCGGACAAGGATGACTTTACGTTTCTTCTCGGCCCATGATTCAGCCTCCTCTGCGGAGAATACGATCTGACCTGAAGCTGCACCGGGTGAAGCGGGGAGACCCTTTGCTACAACATTGGCACGCTTGAGGGCAGCCTTGTCAAATACAGGGTGAAGAAGTTCGTCGAGCTTCTGAGGCTCCATGCGCATAAGGACAGTCTTGTCGTCAATCTCTCCTGCACGGAAAAGGTCCATGGCGATCTTCACCATAGCGGCACCTGTACGCTTGCCATTACGAGTCTGGAGCATCCAAAGTTTTCCATCCTGGATAGTGAACTCCATATCCTGCATGTCCTTATAATAGCTTTCAAGCTTGTTAGCAATAGCAATGAGCTCAGCGGCACATACAGGCATTGCCTCTTCAAGAGAAGGATATTTTTCCTTACGGACATCCTCTGAGATACCCTGAAGGGCAGCCCAACGGCGTGAGCCCTCAACAGTGATCTGCTGAGGAGTACGGATACCGGCTACGACATCCTCGCCCTGAGCGTTGATAAGGTATTCACCGTTGAACATGTTTTCGCCAGTTGCTGCATCACGGCTGAAAGCAACGCCAGTAGCGGAGTTATCACCCATGTTGCCATACACCATAGCCTGAACGTTAACGGCAGTTCCCCATTCCTCAGGGATCTGGTTCATACGACGATAAAGGATTGCACGCTCGTTCATCCAGCTGTCAAATACAGCACAGATGCCACCCCAAAGCTGCTCCCAGGCATTATCGGGGAAGTCTTTGCCTGTATATTCCTTTACAGCAGCCTTGAAGAGCTTAACGAGGTCTTTGAGATCCTCTACGTCAAGTTCTGTGTCAAGCTTAACGCCCTTTTCCTCTTTTTTCTTATCCATGATCTCCTCGAAAGGATCGATGTCGGTCTTGGTTTTGGGCTTCATGCCGAGAACCACGTCGCCATACATCTGAACGAAACGGCGGTAGCTGTCCCATGCGAAACGAGGATTGCCACTCTTTTCTGCGAGAGAAGCCACAGTCTCGTCATTCATGCCGAGGTTGAGGACGGTGTCCATCATACCGGGCATTGAAGCGCGCGCGCCTGAACGAACTGATACGAGAAGGGGATTGGCAGGATCATTGAACTTCTTGCCGGTAAGATTCTCAACATGAGCGATGGCTGCCTTTACTTCATCCTCAAGACGGCTGACAACCTCGTCACGTCCATACTGTGTGTATTCGGTACATACTTCGGTGGTGATGGTGAAACCGGGGGGAACAGGCATTCCCAAAAGGTTCATTTCAGCAAGGTTAGCACCCTTGCCACCAAGGAGATTGCGCATTGAGGCATTACCCTCGGCCTTGCCATCTCCAAACGTATAAACTCTTTTCATTGTGTTGATTGGATAATATATTAGGATATTAATTTATAAACTTTGAATCTTCGAGTGCTCTGTTGCATCCCAAAAACTATGCAAAGATAGTGTTTTTTTCGCCAGAATTCAAGCCCAATTAAATCTTTTGTTAAAATTAGTTCAGAGGGCGTGGCTGTGAAAATGTGCAAGAGCTGATATCGGAGACTGTATCACACGCCCCATGACACCTTTCTCTGCCTGCATTGCTTCTGACAACTGAGAGTGAAAATTTTCAGCAATAGAGCCTATAAAATTCACAGGGAGTACGCCGAATCCGGTGTAATTCAAGAGATTGTACCGTATATATCTTCGAAATTCATCGATAACAAATCTGTTGACATCCTGATAGCGGCAACATTTCAGAATGAATGGAGCGAAGGAAGCGAGAAACGCGTTGGGACGTGACTCTCTGTAAACTTGTGTAATTATCTCAGGGATACTGAAAGAACAATCATTCTTAAAGTCTTTTAACACATCATTACAGAATTGACCTTTTAGTAATCTCCCTAAAAACAATCTTCCAAGAACGGCACCGCTCCCTTCGTCACCGAGAATGTATCCGAGTGGGGAGACATTCTCTACTATATCCCTGCCGTCATACAGGCAGGAGTTAGAACCTGTGCCGAGAATGCCAACAATCCCTGCTGAATTACCGCATGCAGCCCGGGCAGCACCGAGCATATCGGAGGAGACTTCAATCCTTGAATTACGGAATAACAATGACAGGTCTGTCCTTATCCTTTCACATGCCTCATCGGTAGCACAGCCTGCGCCATAGTAATATACCTCACCCACATGCTCAGCATCACTGAGCAACGCATCACATTCTGAGATCAAGCCTTTTAGCTCCCCATTCTTTACGGTCATGGCATTGATGCCTCTTGAAAGAGGTATAAACTCGGCTAAGGTGTCGGAATCACTGACCTTTGCAACCGTAGTCTTGGTGCTCCCGCTGTCAAATATCAGGATCATTTATAGATATAATATTTTGATGATTTTTCTTTGAATTGTCGGGCATCCTGCTCCCAGAAATCGATCATATCGTCAACCTTGTAACGTTTAGTGAAAAGTTGACGGACCTTGGCAGATCCGCACACCTGATCAAACATTCTTACCCTTGAAGGGGCGGCTGTGGCAAAAGCCTTATGGGAAGGATACATGGAAGCCAGTTCCTGCATAACATAGAACTGGATTATACTCAAAGGGGCATTGGCTGCATCTTTTATATAAACCTGCACTCCGGCAACATTATCATTCTTGAACTGACCATAGAATGGCTTGTAGTATATCGGTCGAAATTCGATTCCGGGAATGCCAATGTCATTCAATCGTTCGGATAGTTTCTGTGCATCGATCCATGGGGCGGCCGCAAGGCTGAAAGGAAGAGTATATCCGACACCGATTGACACATAACTCAACTCGCCCATGATACCTGTAGCCGGATAAAGCAGAGCCGCATCTGTAGTCGGTATATGAGGAGAGGGGAGTACCCAGGGCATCCCGGTCTGAGAAAATGTCATGTTGCGTTGCCACCCATCCATCGGTATCACCGTCAGATCAACGGATACACCGGCACCTAAAAGACCTTCATTATTTAGATACTCTGCAAGCTCTCCCGGAGTGAGCCCATATATATAAGGTATCGGGTATTGTCCTACAAAAGATTCCCTTCCTTTCTCCACAAGATTCCCTTCGACTCGCACTCCTCCAAGAGGATTCGGACGATCAAGCACCATAATCTCTTTTCCTGCATTGGCGGCTGCCTCCATAGCCAATCCCATCGTGGATATGAATGTATAGCTGCGGCATCCTATATCCTGAATGTCATATACAAGAATATCGACATTTCTCAACATTTCTGGGGTAGGTTTCTTTGTTCGGCCGTGAAGAGAATACACCGGTACACCAGTCTTTTTGTCAACATCATTTGCAACAGAAGCTCCTGCCACATAGTCACCTCTCACACCATGTTCCGGAGCAAACAGCGCAGTAAGTCTTACACCTGGTGCCTCAGCAAGAATATCTATGGTAGAGCGCAGGTTATTGTCAACTCCGGTAGGATTTGTGATCAGTCCGACACGCTTGCCTTGCAACTGTTTGAATCCGTTTTCGGCAAGCACTTCAATTCCGGGTCGTACCACTATTGCATTGCCAGTCGCCAGCACTGTTTCCGCCACAGGTGATGTAGGTTCAGAGACAGCTTGGGAGCATGATCCTGCAACAGCTAAGAGCGCAACGCTGCCCATTAATAAAGACATCATGTTCATATGTATTTAAGCCGTTGGTATATCATAGAATAACACCGGCATGAGTTAAGTCGTTCAATGTTTCTTCCCGAATTCCGGATTGATCTTCAGCAAATATGTGACGCCGATAGTAGCAATGCAGCATATCATTGTCCAAATAAAGAAATAACGGTATCCGATGGTTTCCTGTATCCAACCGGCAGCCATACCTGGCAGCATCATGCCAAGAGCCATGAAACCTGTGCAGATACTGTAGTGTGCCGTAGAGAATTCTCCTTCTGAGAAATATATGAGATAGAGCATATAGGCTGTAAATCCGAATCCGTAACCAAACTGCTCGATGAACACACATGTATTTATTGTCAGCAGGCTCGGCTCACTTGCCCAACTGAGATATACAAAAGTCAGGCAGGTGAGCGACATGCTCCATGCCATAGGTTTAAGCCAATAATGCAATCCCTTTTTTGCAGCCAATATGCCACCAATAATACCTCCTGCCGTCAATCCTATAATTCCTACAGTCCCATACACAATTCCTACTTCTGATGTGGAAAGGCCAAGCCCCCCGATGGAACTTGCATCAAGAAGAAAAGGATTTATTAGCTTTATAAGTTGCGCTTCAGGCAACCGATACAGTAACATGAAGAGGATCGCAAGTCCGGCTTGCTTCTTTCTGAAAAAGGCGACAAAAATTCTTACGAATTCTTTTGTCACATCATTAAAAGTGTAATTCCTTTTTGTGTTTCTGATCTCCACCTTGGGAAGAGCCCAGGAATGATAAACGGCAAAAAACAGAAACATGGCAGACAGTACAAAAAATACCACTCCCCATGCAAAAGGGATATCTCCGGTGCTCTCTTCAATGCATCCTGCCACCACGACAAGAGCTCCTTGTCCGGCAACTGATGCTATACGATAGAATGTGGAGCGTATGCCCACATAAAATGATTGTTCATGTTCCGTAAGTGCCAGCATATAGTAGCCGTCGGCAGCAATGTCGTGAGTGGACGACACGAATGCCACGAGCCAAAACACAGCAAGTGTAAGACTAAAGAAAAACTGCACTGGCAATGCAAACGCTATCCCGGCAAAAGCTATTGCCACAAACCATTGCATAATGATGACCCATTGGCGTTTGGTTGATATTATGTCGACAAACGGACTCCAGAACGGTTTTATAACCCATGGCAGATAAAGCCACCCTGTATAAAGGGCTATGTCGGTATTGGAGACACCCAATCTTTTGTACATTATCACAGAGAGGGTCATCACCGCGATATATGGAAGCCCTTGAGCAAAGTATAGTGTAGGCACCCACGCCCATGGTGACCGCTTGGCGCAAGTGGAATTGATTGATTTACTCATATTTTCAGTATAATTTTACAATTGATGCCACAGGATAATAATGCCGTAGAATCTCATCGAATGTGTAGCCTTTTTCTCCCATTACAGCAGCTCCGATCTGGCATAGACCCACTCCGTGACCCCATCCCGCTCCATGAAGGATAAACGAATCAGGCACATTGCCTCCATCTTTAAAATGCCGGTCGACAACAAATGCCGAACTGAGCAGGTGTGATTCAGAAAGAGTACGCCTTATCATAAGTTCCTTTCCAATCACGATTTCTCCTTCAGTTCCGATAATTCGTAACCGGATTATGCGTCCTGACGTGCCGCGCTGCAACGGTATAAGGTCAATTACTTCTCCGACATTTATACCACTGCGTTCATTTAGAAGCCTTATTATCTTTTCTTGAGTAATCTCTTCTGTCCAACGGTAAAAATCATTGCGTTCACGATCGTAATTGTTAAGGACCTGCGAAAGGATGTGCTCATCATTGTTACTGCAAAATGATGCCGGACAAGATAATATCCATTCTCTTGCCTCATTCTCTTCTGTAAGGTCGGGATATTTAACAGGGTTGACAGTGTCTCGTCCCGCTACAAGATAGGGCAGGTGTATATCCCCCCAGCAAGATTTAAATTCCTCGAACACCCCGCCGCAACATTTAGAGAATCGCGCATCGCACAACTCGCCGTTAAACATCAGGACCATTCCGCAGGTGTCATCAACAGCTTCATGGGCAGCTGAGCCTTTTACTCTGGATATACCTTGATAACGCTGGCAATGGTCGTCAGCACAGACATCAAAATCGTTATGGTCATCATGATCCCACCAACGTGTGATCTCTGTGTCACTTCGTCTAAAAGAGTCAACACGAGGAGTGCTGCGATGTCTCATCTGAGCCAACAACCATGACCGCGATATGACAGCATGAGCACGTAAAAGCGGCAGAGAGGAGGTTGAACTCATTTCGCTTGAGATTACTGAGATGAGATAATCCTCTACTTTCACTATATTTACAGCTGTGAGATTCCCATCAGAAACTATTAGACGTATAGAGCCTCTGAACTGTTGTCTCTCTTTCCTTTGCCAATGGAAATCCACACCGATTACAACATCCTCCAATTCAAAGGAGTCACCATCATATGATGTCGGGGTGAATTCTATTGAGGTGTAATTTTTCCCGTTCCATACAATGGCAATCCCGGAATCCGACAGCGTAGCTTCCTGTTCGCCAGTCACAATCGCAACATCATCGGTTGAATATATACCTTTTAATGTGAATTTAATGGATTTACCTGACAAAACCCCTACTGATACATATGGCTCATTCATGATTGCAACCGAGTTTTAAAATCCATAAATTCATCGTGAGTATAGCCGACCTCATTATAGATCATTTGTGTTAATTCATTATCCAGACGGTCGAAGTCTTCATGTCGGGATGTGATAAATGTTCCGGTCATTTCAATCGATGCCGGACTGATCAGCATCATTCCAGCTTCTGAGCCGTAGATTGACGGTCGATGCTTTTTACGAGGTATCACCACGACACGCGTCGTGTCTCCCATCCTGAATGCGATTACATTCATCATAGGTTCAGGGGAATCACCATTGACAGGTAGGCTGTCAACAACTGTTTTATATATCGGAATTATGTCCTTGTCAGAGTTGATTTCCATAAGGTAGTAGCCAAATGGCGTAGTATCCTCGTGAGGCATATATATCTTGCTGTCACCTATCGCTGGTCCCTCATCAAAACATTTCAGATCAGAAGTGAAGTTATCAGATATAGCTGTGTCAACAACCTGGAAGTGCATATGATCAGGAGCTGACGCACCACATTTTGCACCATTGTAAAACACACATCCATTTTGGAATATTCTTGTGAGCTTTACCATATCCACAATTCTGTCATCAAGAATTTGTGGTGCATGCTTCTTGGATGCAATTGTAAAATGAATAGATGAAACAGGGTAGGGGTTCACAAGTATTTCGTAATCTTCCCAGTCAATCCAGCGTTGCTGCTCAGGACGTGCCGACTTGCATAGGAAACATGGTCTTTCGCCGTTACCTATTGCCTTTAGATCAGCAGTTATGGATCCTTTCCTGTAATTCAATAAAATCTTTCCTGCTTTCCATGGCACATTATCGAAGATGATTTTACCAAAACAGGCTTCACGGTATTTATTATAATTGGCGATAAACAGCTGCCATTCGTCAAGCTGTTTATTGAACAGATCGCATGGTGATTCCTCCAATCTGTTTTCCGCTATTATCTCTGGCATGACTGTCGTGCTTTAAGTTCAAGTGTACGGATGTGATCCTTATAATAATTGTTGTTATTGATCCTGTCACGGCTTAATGCATGGTCGGTATTGTCCTCCCATCTTCTGCATAAATAAAGGGATTCATATATTCTTCCTATAAGATATTTGCGACTTATAGCCAATCCCATGGCATAGTCTTCGCCATAACAAACGTCTGGAAAACCTATTTCACGTGCTATTGGCGTGAAGAATGCACGAGGAGCTCCGAGCCCATTGATACGAAGTGCATTGTTGGTTCCGTTTTCATCTGTCCACTCGGAGTGATCGATAAGTCCGGGAGACAGAATATTGCGATTGAAATCAGTGAGCGTGTACGACCCGATAACCATTGCGCATCCTTGCGAACGGAACGTATCTACGATTCTTTGCAAGGTGTCGGTGCCGCTATATACGTCATCGCTGTCGAGCTGAACAGCAAAACGTCCACAATATTCAGATCTTATCGCAAGATTCCAACATCCTCCTATGCCAATGTAATGATATGGCAGGCGAGATGTGCTTATTGTTTTTACCTTTGGGGACTTTTTAGCATATTCAGAAAGTATTTCGGACGTGCCGTCGTCACTGCGATTGTCTACAACGATAACATTAAATGAAAAATCGGTATTTTGACTTAACGCTGATTCTATAGCGTCAGCGATGGTACGTTGGCGGTTCTTTACCGGGATTATCACACTTGCCTCGACCGGGAATATTCCTTGGGTTATGTCAACCTTGGTTTTATCTTTTATGCTGACATATCCTCCTATCGCCTTAAGATGGTTGGTGACCGCCTTTTCCATCTCTATTTGCGATGTCCGGTTACGTGGATTTACATATGCGAAATGTGATTCCTCAGACCCATCTGATAATGTTTTTTCTTCGATTGTGTATAATGGCTCAGGACAGTATATCGGAGCATTCCTACGTGTGAGACGAAGACGCAGGTCATACCATCCGGCTGCTTCGAAATCGTCACTCATTTGTGCGATAGCCTTCCTCATTTCCACTGATTTCACCAATACAATTTTTCCAAAATCAAAGTCATCGCGTAATGATCCTTCCTGCCATGGTATGAGTCGACGTAGCTCACCTTGCTCGATATAGTCGCTATAAATAAATGGAGCGTTGGACTGTTCAAGAACCTTTCGCATCCTTTCGAGACCGTTGTGGTTAAAAACATATGCACAACTGCTCAATGGGATTATAATATATTCCTCATCACCGGATGCCAGTAGGCGCATCCGGTAAGATGACAACAATGAATGCCTGATATTGTCTTTTTCCATTGCAAGAAGTAGGTGTCTAATGAGTTGGTATTATATTTAAGATTTTCTTTTTCTTGTTCTGTGTGGGCTTCGTTCTGCCAATTCAGCCGACTCCTTGATCCCTGAGGTCCAATCCTCAGCACCGAATGCTCCAGGCAGCAATGAGTATTCCTCTTCAGGAGCCAGCAATGTGCCGACAACTATCTTTAGCTTTTCGCGGGCAGATAAGGTTTCAGTCTGATTTGTGAAGAAGTCAAGTATCTGTCGCATCAGTTTTTCCCGAGCATCCTTTTCAAGAATTGTCTCAAATGGGAAACCGATCACAACGGCTTTATGCGAGTTTGTGGCATAAGCAGTTCCGGCTGCATAATCATTTTCACTATAGCGTAATATCACAGCTCCGTCATTTGTCGACACCGGATTGAATGACTCCGGTGATTCCACGGCATAACAGTCGGATGACAGTTGCTGGTTGAAGTTGAATTTGAACCTGCCGTTGAACTGGGGATAACGCGATCTCACTTCAGTGACCTGCCCGGTTATTGTCGCTTTAGCCTGTCGCCAATCAATGCCGAGAATGCTGTGTCCGAATTCCCTGTCTGATTGAGAAACCGCCGTCATGCTATATTTGTTGTCGAAGAGGTCTGAGCCGATATAACTTCCGCTGACAAACAATGAACTCCCTGCATCACACATCTCACGAAGCCTTTGTTTTAGCTCCGATGAAAAAGGTTTATATCGGAGCTTGCTATTGGCTCCTACTGTTATCTCTTTCTGCTTGCCAAGTATTAGGTCAATTATATGAGGATGATCTATCGACTTTATGAATGCGCCTACACTCGATGACACGAATGAATGCCCTGCCGCCTTTACAGCCTCTCCATGAAGCATCACAAAATCGAAAGTGTTGCCGGCTATTATCTCTGTCTCGTATACCGCCCTGCTTGCCCCATGACCAGGAGCGTCATTTGACTTCCATGGCTCAGAAGGACGGAACTCGGTCTGGGCACCTGTAAAAAGTATATCCTTTATGTATGGAACACCATAATCTTCTTCATAATCGAATCCGATATGTCCGTCACGATATATTTCGGCAGGACCGGACACTCTGGTGAAACCATTGACTATTGTCACCTGGTCTTTCCCACCTGGAATATCGCACAATGCAAGTATTTCAGATGGGAAACTAAGACCCCCATCATTAGCTGCGACAATTTTGTAGCTGTATATGCTATTGTCGTTCGGAGTGACAGACAGATAAGTGTCATCGGTTATGGCAAGCTCCACAAATGCTCCGTTATCTATCCTTTCATATACAATATAATATTTAGCCTTTGCTGTGGGTTCCAGAGGATCATCGGTCGGGATCCAGGAAAGAGTGTAGTTCCCATCCTGACCTTTGATTGAAAAATCCTTAACAGGAAGAGGCTCCACTATATAAGGAGTCCCGGAGGTCTTGTGCAGATACTTAAGCATCCCTTTATATATTGCTCGGCTCACATCGAACCTGAAGTTCGGATCGAGACCATAACGCATGTCTGCAAAGTTCTGATGGCTCAACAGTTCCAGGAGCATAGCCGGTACCAATGGCTCACGTGCCTCATGGTATGATCTGTTGCGTAGTTTCCTGCGTGTCCATTGAGGATCGTACAGTTGCCATATGTCATCGATAATCTGATCGGTAACCATATTGGCATATGTCATCGACGTTTTCTTGCTTTTACCGTTGCCCAGTGAGCCGGCAGTGGAAACAATAGGGAGAGTTCCTACAGTGGTGACATCATCACACGTAGTTCCGGCATCGGTGTGAAGAGCAAATGAAAGGTCCACAGGTATCCCGAGCCCTTTCTGTCCAGGCAATGACTTAGAACCTCCGGCAAGATAGTTGACCCACATCCCACGGCTTTTGTAGTCATCTTCGTAGTCACTCTCTCCTCCGGTTATGGAATAGACACTTTCAGGCATTCCAGCCCATTGCAACCAGTATCTCGCACCTTCAGTAAATCTAGGGTACCCGCTTATATCGGCTGACATTCCGCTACCGCGTCTGACATTGCCCATTCCACCGCCAATCTTGATGGCATCGGCAGTCACTACCTTGTTGTTCTCATTCGAAATGTTATTCAGTTCCACTACGGTTGTTTTGCCTTGTGCAAATGGGAATGTGCCTAAATAGACCCATGTTCCTCCACCCATAGTCTGGTTGACCTGAAATTCTTCTGAGCCGCGGAGCGAATTTACTGTATAATGGGCATCACGCGCACTTTCTGGAAGAGATGCATAGCTGATATATAAGGCATATTCTCCCTCCTCAGGAATATCAGCAGTCCAAGAGGCAGAAGAAGCCTTTTTTATGTCGTTTACTGTAGCTGCTTTTCTTAAGGTCCCTTTTTTGAAAGGGTTATCAGTGCCTGATAATATTTTGTCAACATAGCCAAAGCCTTTAACTCCAACAGCATCACTCCACATTTTGCTGCCATTCTTTTCGGAATATCCGTTTTGAGCCTCACCTCCATCAGCATCCACTATGACCTCGATTGTGGATGTGTCTCTTTCTCGCGGCAACATAACATATGCCCCGGCATTTTCAAGCATAGGCACAAGATATGGATAGACATAGCTTTGGGAATACAGGTCCTCCACTGTACCCATCAGCCTGCCACGCTGCCACATCCAGCGTTCCTCCTTTACATCATAATAGCGTCCGTGGCTTGGCCACAATGCGATATTTATGCCGTCAAGACCATAAGGAGCCTCTGGGGCATCAGTGCGCACCACAAATGGACCGGATGTCCGTGGATCTGCTTTTACCACGCGAGTGACTTTGGGTGCCTTCTTGTTTCTTTTCTTTGGTCTGCGTGTCGCAGCCGATGTTGACATAGCTGCAACGAGCAGCATTATAATGATCGTGATATAGTGCTTCATATTGATAGTGACGCCAAATGTGTCATTATGATTGGAACAATTAACCTGCATCATTTGACTCAATAAGTTCACATTATTTGCACATTCGGCGGATTCTTCGTCAAAATTAGTAAAAAATATCACTATTGACAATAATGCATAGAGGTAATTTTTTAGTTATGTGATGTGTTGTCATTATTGTTTTATCTTATTCCGGGGCATTTCCGAAGTGTTGAAAATACCGTATTGCACATTATCTAAAAAATGTCTACCTTTGTGATTTAAAAGGCATGCCTTTTTCACGCTTTGTCAATAATAACACTACTGAAATATGAAATTTACGGTACCAAGCAAGACGCTTCATTCGTTTGCTTCCGCAGTGAGCAAGGTGATCAATGCTAAGAATGCGATTACTATCCTTAACAACTTTCTCTTTTCGATAAAAGGGAATACGCTCACTATCACTGCTTGTGACGGAGAGAATACCCTGTGTGCCAGAATCCCTATCATGGATGTGGATGGTGAAGGTGATTTCTGTATAGATGCTCGCCGAGTGGTAGAGTTGCTGAGAGTCATGCCTGAACAGGAACTCAATTTTAATGTCAACGACTCCACTCTCTCGATAGAGATGACTCATCCTAATGGCTCCTACAAGTTCATGGGTCTTCCCGGGAATGAATACCCCAATCTTAAAAAGACGCCTCAGGAAGGATCGATGACATTCAAGACTTCCGGAGCGTCACTTCTTCGTGGACTTGAATTCACAGCATTTGCCGCAGGTACTGATATGTTGCGTCCCCAGATGACAGGTGTGTATTGGGACATCAAGCCTGATCGTCTTGTGTTTGTTGCTACTGACACTCACAAACTTGTGAAATTTGAGGATCAGAGCATTCAGGCAGGAGTGGAAGGGTCGTTCATCCTTCCAAACAAGTCCACAAATGTATTCCGTTCAGTGTTCAGTAAAGATGAAGAGGTCACAGTTACTCTTGACGTTGAGCGCGGAGTGACTTTCGAGACTGATACATTCACATTTGACAGCCGTCTTGTAAAGGGTCGCTTCCCGGATTATACACGCGTGATTCCTGAGAACAATCCTTACACCTTATCTATCAATCGTCATCAGTTCACAACCGCGGTTCGCCGTGTGAGTCTTTTTGTAGATGAGGGTCATGGACTCATAAAGTTCCGCGTAACACCTGACAAACTTACCATCAAGGCATCCGACAACGAATACAATACCTCAGGCTACGAGACTCTTGAAGCAGAATTCAATGGCAATGAGATGATTGTAGGTTTCAGCTCAAGCTATCTTACTGAACTTGCATCAGTGCTTTGGACCGACGACATTATCTTCCGTCTTGCGGATCCATCCCGACCTGCTGTGATTGTTCCTACCGAGGATAAGGCTGACACTAAGCTCACAATGCTGCTCATGCCTATGAATGTACAGGAATTCTAATTTTGGTAAAACAATGCAGCTCAATTTAAAGAAGCCAATAATATTCTTTGACCTTGAGACCACAGGCATAGACATCATGCACGATCGCATCGTGGAGATATCTATGATAAAAGTTCTTCCGTCAGGAGAGGAAATTGAGAAAACGAGGCGAGTGAATCCTGGTATACCCATTCCTGCCGAGGCTACAGCTGTGCATCATATCACTGATGCAGATGTGGCCAATGAACCTATGTTCCGTCAGATAGCCCGATCCCTTGCCAATGAGATGACAGGATGTGACATTGCCGGATTCAATTCCAATAGATTTGACATCCCTATGTTGGATCAGGAGTTTCAGCGTGCAGGTGTTAAATTCGATTTCTCAAAGGCTCGATTTGTGGATGTTCAGACGATCTTTCACAAGAAAGAACAGCGCACCCTTGTTGCGGCATACCGTTTCTATTGCGGAAAGGAACTTGATGGTGCACATTCCGCCAATGCAGATACCAGAGCTACTCTCGAAGTGCTTAAATCGCAGCTCGACCATTATGATGATCTCCCAAATGATATTGAGGAATTAAGCAAATTCTCTCAGATGAACCGTAATGTCGACTTTATGGGGCGGTTGATATATAATGATGATGATAAGGAGGTGATCAACTTCGGTAAGTACAAAGGCAAAATAGCGGAGGAGATACTACGTAAGGAACCGAGCTACTATGACTGGATAATGAAGAGTGACTTTGCACAGAACACCAAGGATTGTTTCACCCGCATACGGCTTAGAATCAAATGAGTTCACTTGCAGGAAAACATATCGTATTAGGCATATGCGGTGGCATAGCTGCCTACAAAAGCGTGTCGCTTCTCAGACTGTTTATAAAGGCTGGTGCAGAAGTGCAGGTAGTGATCACTCCGGCAGGGAAGGAGTTTATCACACCTGTAACTCTTTCAGCATTGAGCCAAAAGCCTGTTGTCAGTGAATTTTTTACCGCCAATACCGGAGAGTGGCATTCTCATGTCGATCTCGGATTGTGGGCTGACTGTATGGTGATAGCTCCGGCAACAGCCTCTACAATCGGCAAAATGGCACATGGAATTGCCGACAACATGCTTGTCACCACTTATCTTTCTGCCAAAAGTCCTGTATTCTTAGCTCCGGCAATGGACCTGGATATGATGTGCCATCCTTCAACACAAGCCAATTTGTCGCTTCTGAAATCATACGGCAACAATATTATCGAACCTGCAAGCGGCTATCTTGCAAGCGGACTGGAAGGGAAAGGGCGAATGGAGGAGCCTGAGAATATATTAGCGTATCTTGAACGCTATTTTGATAGGACATCCGACCTTTCCGGAAAAAGTGTTCTGATAACAGCAGGACCTACATATGAGAAAATAGATCCGGTACGTTTTATTGGAAATTATTCTTCCGGCAAGATGGGGTATGCTCTGGCAGAGGAATGCGCATCGCGCGGAGCCAACGTCACATTGGTGTCCGGTCCGGTAGCACTATCCGCCAAATCCTCTAACATTAATGTGGTCAGCGTCGAATCAGCTCGTGAAATGCTTGATGAATGCCAAAAAGTGTTCCCGACATCCGACATTTCTATAATGTGTGCCGCTGTTGCTGACTATGCACCTGCCAATCCTTCCGATCATAAGATCAAGCGCGAAAAACAGGATGTTCCCACAATAACCCTTGTGAAGAATCCTGATATAGCAGCAACTCTTGGAAAAGAGAAACGCCCGGAACAAGTGCTTGTAGGATTCGCTCTTGAGACCGATAATGAGGCTGTTAATGCATCAGAAAAACTTACAAGAAAGAATCTTGACATGATAGTTCTCAATTCTCTGCGAGATAAAGGAGCTTGCTTCGGAACTGACACCAATAAAGTGTCTATAATCAGGTCGGACAAATCTCGCACAGATTTCCCGCTAAAAGACAAATCGGAAGTCGCCGGTGATATCATAGATGAAATATTGAAAATTCTCGGAAAGGTCTGATCAATCACGATGCGTTCACTTATAGCCTCTCTGCTCATAGCATTTTCTCTTGCGTCAACAGCACAGGAGTTGAATTGCCGTGTGGAAGTGAACGCGTCTCAGATTGAGGGCACTAACAAGTCGGTATTCGAGGCTCTGCAAAATGCTGTCAATGAGTATGTGAACACCAATAAGTGGACTGCCACACAATTCTCACCGAATGAAAGAATTGAATGCTCAATGTTCTTTACCATCTCCGAATATAATCCATCAGATGGAAAGATGGTGGGGGATCTACAGATCCAGGCGATACGTCCAGTGTATAACTCATCATACACTACTACACTGATAAACTTTCGAGACACAAAAATCGATTTCAATTACATTGAGAATGATCCGCTTGTGTACAATGAGAGCCAGATGGAAAATCAGCTCACCCAGATATTGAATTTCTATGTCTACCTTATTCTGGCAGTCGATTTTGACAGTTTTTCATTACATGGCGGAGACCCTTATTTCGACAAGGTGGCAACAATAGTTCATCAGGCTCAGTCATCAGGTGAGAGCGGATGGAAAGCGTTTGAGAACACCAAAAATCGTTCCGCCGTGCTTGCATCATTCACAGATCAGTCAGTCCGTAGAATTCGTGAGTTGTACTACACCTATCATATGCAAGGACTTGATCAGATGTCGGTAAGCCCTGATAAGGGACGAAGTTCCATTGACCGTTCGCTTGACATATTGACGGAGATATACCGAATCTCGCCTATGTCGGTAGGGCTATCGATGTTCAAGGATGCAAAACTTGATGAGCTTGTAAATATCTATTCAAAATCCACAGCCGAAGAACGGCGTCATGCTTTCGGATTACTATCCGAGATATATCCTACCGAACATGACAGGCTGCAAAAAATCAAAGAACCTGAAAAATAACTAATCCTCATATAATTGTGCTCGAATCTCTTCACATATCAAATTACGCGCTGATTGACCGCATTGACATCCTGTTTCATGAAGGATTTAACGTCATTACAGGTGAAACAGGTGCCGGTAAATCAATCATACTCGGAGCACTGTCCCTGATACTCGGCGGACGTGCTGATTCTCGTGTGGTAGCTGACCCATCCAGCAAGAGCATAATTGAAGCTGTGTTCACGGTGGATGGTTACGATGCATTGAAGGATTATTGTCTGCAAACTGATATAGAGTGGGATGACGAGCGTTGCATCCTACGTAGAGAAGTCGCTCCGGCAGGCCGGTCACGCGCCTTTGTCAATGATTCTCCTGTGCCGCTTTCCAAGCTGCAGGCAGTAGCTATGCGGCTGATAGATATTCATTCACAACATCAGAATCAGCTCCTTGCTACTCCTGAATTTCAGCTCATGGTGATAGACACACTTGCCGGGAATGAACACCGTCTCAAAGAGTACTCCTCAAGATACAATTCTTTGCGTGACGCTGTTCGTCGCCTCAAGGCTATGAGACAGCGCGTGGAGAAAAGTAAAGAGGATGAAGAATTCACACGTTACCAACTGGAGCAGCTCGAAGAGCTTGCGCTATCTCAAGGTGAACAGGAAGAATTGGAGAATGAACGTGAGGTACTTACTAACCTCACTGCTATAAAGAATGCACTTGACAGGGCGATCGCCTCTCTTACAGGCGATGACACTAATGCTGTCGATCTTATTGACACAGCCATCGATGCTTGCGATGAGCTGGATGGAGTTCTATCGGAAGAGGATGACGTGCCGTCACGTCTGGAATCGGCTAAAATTGAGATATCTGACATTGCATCTTCTCTTGAAAATGTAAATGAGCGACTCGCGGCTGATCCCGGAAGACTTGAAGCTGTCGAGGAGCGTCTTAACAGTATCTATTCTCTTTGCCATAAGCATCATCTGAACAATGGGGATGAGTTGTTGATCCTGCGTGATAATCTTCGTGCAAAGCTTCGCGAGCTTGACAACAGTGACGATATGGTAGCTGAACTTGAGAAGGAAGCACGCCGCGCTAAAGCCCTTGCAAAAGAGACTGCGGTCGAAATCTCCAACTCAAGAAAGGAGGAAGCCAAGAAGTTTTCAGCACATCTGAGAGATACGGCAATGCCTTTGGGCATGAAGAATCTTCAAGTCGATGTCGTTGTCGACCCCGCTGATATGGGACCTACCGGAATTGACTCCGTTCAGTTCATGGTCGCATTCAATAAGAACCAGAATTTAATGCCTGTTGGTGCTACAGCGTCAGGAGGCGAGATATCTCGTCTTATGCTCTCCATAAAGACTATAATAGCATCGCGTATGTCACTTCCGAGCATTTTGTTTGACGAGATTGACACCGGAGTCTCCGGTGATGTAGCCAATCGTATGGCTCTTATGATGCGAGAGATATCCAAATCTATACAGGTCACCACCATTACTCATCTACCTCAGGTTGCAGCCAAGGGTGATACGCAATATAGAGTGTACAAAGAGGATGATGACCATGCAACCCACACCCGTATAAACCAGCTTACGCCTGAACAGCGTGTAAACGCTATTGCCGAGATGCTTGGCGGAGCAACGGTTGATGACGCAGCACGTCAAGCAGCCATTTCATTATTAAACAGTTAAAATCACATCAAGATGGAAAAATCAGATTACATATATGGCATCCGTGCCGTGATGGAGGCTATCGAAGCCGGTAAAGAGATTGACAAGATATTCATAGCCAAGGATCTCCAAGGGGAGCTTGCCGCAGAATTAATCGGACTTGCCAGGCAGAACCATGTGGTGATGCAGCGCGTGCCATTGGAGCGTATCAACCGTATTACACGCAAGAATCATCAGGGTGTGATCGCAATGATGTCGGCGATAACTTATCATCGTCTTGAACATCTCGTTCCGGAACTGTATGAAGCTGGCATGCTCCCTTTCATTGTAGTGCTTGACGGCATAACTGATGTGCGTAATTTCGGCGCGATCGCCAGGACTTGCGAATGTGCAGGAGTTGATGCCATCGTCATTCCGCAACATGGCAGTGTGTCAGTTGGCGGTGACGCTATAAAGACATCAGCCGGAGCATTACATCATATCCCGGTATGCCGAGTCGGATCAACAGCATGGGCTGTAAAATTCCTTAAAGAGAATGGTTATAATGTCGCCGCCGTGACAGAGAAATCCGATATGAACTATGTGGAGGGTGATTATACCGGACCTGTAGCACTCGTAATGGGTGCAGAGGACACCGGTATCTCAGAAGCAACTCTTGATCAATGTGAAACTCGCGTAGGTATACCTATGTTCGGTAATATCGGATCTCTCAATGTGTCAGTAGCAGCTGGTGTCGCTATATACGAGGTAGTCCGTCAGCGTCTTAACGCTAACCTTGAAGTTGTATAGGCGATTCTGTTACAATCAACACCTTGGACCCATCAAACACAGTCGCCCCGAACACTGTGATGTCACCTCCTTCACGAACTTTCAGTTTCTTGACCAGATCAGGTGCTGACAATGGGAAATTTCGGGTCACGACATTGACTTTTGGATAATCGTTCCTGAATCTTCGGATGTTCTCTTTATTAAAAAGGAGAACATCTTTTATTTTATATTGTAATCCAGGGAAAGCGGAAATAGACTCATCGGAAATATAGAGATGCGTAAATGGATGCATCTTGTCATACCCGGCAATATTTCCTCCTGTTCCTTTCATCACGGCAGGGTAGGGCTGCATAAGAACCTTTCCTGGCTCGGGAGCTACGTATAGGTTGGTGGTTGTATCTTTGCCAGATAGAGTGTAGCACTGCCTGCCTATTGTGACGCATTCGGTATTGTAAACGGCGTTATTTCGGTCTATATCAAATACCACCTCTTTACATTCCTTGTTATTGCCGATCACGACGATATTACAATTACCTATGCCTAATTCACCTATTGCCGACTTGATATCTATCATTGGTGAGGCTTTTACTATAATCCTGTCACATCGAGCGAACATGCAAGGCAGAATTGCAGTAATATCAGGTGAACACTGGCTGAAAAGAAAATGTCTTCCAGAACTATCCCTGCGTGCCGGATCTATAAAAATCACATCAAAATGCTCTTGGGTTGTTTTCAGCCATTCTACGGAATCGCCATGAACGACCTGTATATTGCCACGCTTTAAAGAGCGGATATTATTGCATAGTGCATCAGCAGCATCCTTGTCAATCTCTATAGCTGTCACATCGCATCCTTTTTTCGCAAAATGCAATGCATCAATTCCGAGTCCGGCTGTCATGTCAAGGATACGGTCTCCGGCTCTCACCATTGAGGAATGTACGTCTGCAACATCGTCTGATGTCGACATCTCAGCCAATGCTATTGAGGGAAATTCAAAATCAGGGAGCTCCGACAGGGTGGCTGACAGTTTTTTGCTGCACTTATGGCGACACTCCATCTGCAATATCTCCCGAAGCATCCGTTTATCTCCGTGATATTTCAGTCTCAATCTGCTGAAATCCTCGCTCATAAGTGAACTTTACACAATGTTACAACAATCAACAACTTTCACCAAAAATATTCTTTTTGGGTTTGGTCGCCTGGAAATCCTTGATATAATATGGGGTGCTATAAGCGGTATCGATGAAATCACGACGAGCAAAAGCCTGCTCACTGAGTGCTATCATATCTATGGCAAGAGGTCGTATATCAGGAATGAATTCAGCATTCACCGCATTGATAACAGTCCTTGCCTTGTCACTTCCGTCTCCAAAAAACAGGACAGTCCTGCCCATCTCAAGAATATTCTCATATGAGTTTTCGTCAAGAATCAAAGGCATTCTCTCCATCAATGGTTCGAGTGAGAAGTTATAGGCACAGGTGTACACCTCCATACGTCGAGCATCCACCATAGGCACAAAAATTTCATCACCCACAAGATTTTCTTTAGTGAACATCACCTGGCATGCAAGCAATTTGAGTGTGTCTATTCCGATCAATGGCACATCAAGGGCATAAGCCAGTCCCTTTGCCTCAGACAATCCGATACGAAGTCCGGTATAACTTCCAGGTCCGATGGAAACTGCCACAGCATCAAGAGCTATTTCCTTTTCAGCAGCGAAATCAAGACAATACTTTACATAATCACTAAGCAATGCAGCCTGATTACGGCCATCCATATCTTCCTGATGGGCGAGTACCATCCCTTCTGCGGTCAAAGCCACAGAAGTAGAAGCTGCTGAAGTTTCGATATTAAGTATTACAGCCATATTCTGTTTCTTATTTTATTCATCCTGGAATGAACCGTTGGCAAGCAGCTCACGATATCCTTTATTGAAGTAGTGACGTTCAAAGTCTTTCGGGCGGAGTATTCTCATATCATATATCACAAGGTCGAGGTCTATTGTGACCACTCCCTCTGCTTTTGAGTTTTTGTTTCGACCTTGAAGCAATTCCCATTCTTTCAGATATTTTATAAGAGCGGCACTGCCTACAGGTGAGATCCCATGAATCACAGCATTTAGATACGGTGCATCCTTGCCATTGAAAGCCTCCGATTCGTATATAGATGACACACTGCATTTTGACAGATAGCCACACAGATGTTCTATAGCCTGATTCACTTGCGACTCCCTGTCAGGAGTATTGCTCCCCAATCCGATAGTGCAGGATGCTGGATAATCCATATTACGGTATTATTTATGATTGACTTACTCCTTTGATTGTTAATGCTATGCGTCCGCGTGCCACATCAATATCAATCACCTTGACTTTGATCCTTTGACCTATCGACACCAATTCGGACGGTGATGACACATATTTGTCACTCAATTGAGAGATGTGTATTAGACCGTTTTCCTTCATGCCAAGATCCACAAATACTCCGAATGCGGTTATATTGTTTACCTTTCCGCTGAGTTCCTGACCAATATGCAGATCACCGATTTTCCTGACATTATCGTCATAAACGGTTTCTTCTACAGCCTCTCTCGGATCGCGACCAGGCTTCTCTAACTCAAGTATTATATCAGTCAGTGTCGGCAGTCCTGTTTCCTTGGTTATATATTTGTCAAGTTCGATTTTATGAAGCAGATTCCTGTCGCGGGTAAGACGTTCAACATCAGCATTCACATCCATAGCCATTTGCTCGACCAATGCATATCGTTCAGGATGAACAGCTGTATTGTCGAGAGGATTCTTGGAGTCAGGAATACGCAGGAAGCCTGCGCATTGCTGGAATGCCTTATCGCCCATTCGAGGTACATTCATAAGCTCCGAACGTGTTGCAAAAGGTCCGTTTTCAGCACGGTATTTAACGATATTGGCAGCAAGAGTAGGACCTATACCCGACACATAGCTCAATAACTGGCGTGATGCAGTGTTGACATTGATCCCCACAGAATTTACACATGACTCAACTACATGATCAAGAGATTCCTTGAGCCGATTCTGGTTTACATCATGCTGATACTGACCTACGCCAATGCTTTTTGGATCAATCTTTACCAATTCGGCAAGTGGGTCAAGCAGACGTCGGCCTATCGATACTGCTCCGCGCACTGTCACGTCTTCATTTGGGAATTCTTCTCGCGCCACATCTGATGCTGAATATATCGAAGCTCCCTGCTCATTGACCATGTATATCTGCACGCGGCGAGGGAACACCACATCGCGTAGGAATCTTTCTGTCTCTCTGCCGCCGGTGCCTGTGCCTACAGCTATGGCGTCGATCCTATACCGGTCAACCATATAACATAATGTATCACCCGCGCCAACGAAATCGTTTGCAGGTGGAGTGGGGTAGACCACATCATGACACAATAGATTGCCTTGCTCGTCAAGGGCCACGACCTTACATCCGGTACGATAACCGGGATCAATGGCGAGAACGCGCTTACGTCCAAGTGGCGGAGACATAAGTAGTTGATGCACGTTATTGGCAAACATCTGTATTGCTCCGTCATCACTTTTCTCCTTTGTCACACCGGCTATCTCATTTTCTATCGAAGGACGCATCAACCTTCTGTAGCCATCTTTTACAGCAGCCTTCACGACTCCTGCTACAGCTGCGGATGCAGTGCTGCGCACAAACATCCGGTTCAGACGATCCATCATCTCATCATCGTCGATAGAAATGCTCACCTTAAGTATGCCTTCCTCTTCAGCTCTTCTGATTGCAAGGTAACGATGAGAGTTACATGTGCGGAGCGGTTCGGAAAAGCTGAAATAGTTCTGATATTTCGCTCCTTCGGTCTCTTTTCCGGAGACTACTTTTGATGATATGGTGGCAGAACGCTGATAACGTGACCTGACTATGCTTCTTGCTTTCTCACTTTCGCTAACCCATTCCGCTATAATGTCAGAAGCCCCTGACAATGCCTCTGATGTATCCTTGACATCACCCTTGACAAATTTCATTGCCATAATTTCGGGAGATGATTCGGACGATTGTGACATTATCATTTTAGCCAAAGGCTCCAGTCCAAGAGCTCTTGCAGCCTGTGCTCGGGTGTTGCGTTTCGGCTTATATGGCAAAAAAATGTCCTCAAGTACTACCGGGTCAAGAGTCTCCTCGATTCTTGATTCCATTTCAGCTGTCAGAGCGTTCTGCTCCCGGATCACTTGAAGAATATATTCTTTTCTCTTTTCTATCTCGAAAAGAGCTTCATGTCGCTTCTTTATGTTATATACTGTCACCTCGTCCATTCCTCCTGTCGCCTCCTTGCGATAACGGGATATAAATGGCACAGTAGCACCTTCGTCAAGCAGTCGCAAGCACGCTGCGATATGTTTACGCAGATAACTGCCAAATTCTTTGGTGATTATATTAGCATGTACGTTTACCATCGGAATGAGTAATTGTGTGTGTGATTATGTTAAGACCTATTTTTTAATTAGCTTTAAAACTGTTATTTCAGGATTTGCCCCTATGCGGGAGGGAAATCCTACTGTGCCCACACCTATGTTGACATACATACGGTGAACAGAGTCGGCGTCGGCATACAACCCTCCCCAGGTTGAATAACGCCATACGGCAGGAGACACACCGGCAATCTCCATCTGCATGGCATGTGTGTGTCCGGAAAGAGTCAACGGTATATTTATTCTACTGTTACCTGATATAGAGTCGTTCCAATGCGCAGGATTATGGCTTAAAAGCACTTTGAAAACCGAATCTTCCGGTGTAGGATATGCCTTTGTCAACGATCCGTATATCGGAAACGGATGGTCTCCGATATTTTCAACCCCAATGACTGCTATAGAGTCTCCGCCATGAAATATTTTTACAGATGAATTATTGAGCATACGCCATCCCATTGACGACTGAAGATCCTTAAGATATTGTATGCTTGAATCTTTTGCCGCTTTTGATGGCCAATCTGCATAGTCTCCATAATCATGATTACCCATTATGGAAAATACACCGTCTTTAGCTTTCAATCGGCTAAGCGGTTTGACATGCGGAGCTAATTCCGACGAACGAGAGTTTACAATATCCCCTGTGAACACTACCAGATCGGCATCCAACGAATTTATAGTATCAACAACCTTTGCCACAAATGTCGTATCATTGCCATAAGTTCCTGTATGAAAATCAGATATCTGCACTATACGGTATCCATCAAACCCTTTTGGAAGATCGGATGTGGGGATATCCACTTCTTTAACATCAATATTGAATCGATTGATCAATGCCCCCCACCACATAGCCACGAATGCAACAACTGCCAACAATGTTGCAAGCATGGATACAAGCCTGATCCTCTTCTTTTTAAAAAGGCGTGGGATATTGGCTAACAGATCAATAGCAACAAATATATATTTTGCGAAATAAACTGATAGGAACGCATACATCATCCACATTACGGAAAGCAACATTGAATTGTCACCTTCACGGCGAGGAAGAGAGACAGCACTTATCAACAGAATATAAAAAAAGACTGATGACCATAATTGGACGCTGCCAAGAAGCCTGTTCCGTAATCTTTGGCACAGACTTCTATATATGTATACGTCTGAAAAAACACTTATTACTAAAAAGAAGAGGAGTGGAATCCAAGGGATACGCATAGTGAAATCAAAAGAGGGGGAGTAGGGGAGAGTTATGAAAACATCAGCAATATCCGGCAGCAATCAATTTATTGCGCAAAGGATTTGCATACATTGTATACATATAAGTGCGCATAAAGTTCCGCTCCTGGACAGTTATATCAGGAACATCTATCTTATCAAGCTGTCCTTCTATATAAGCTGTCACTTTTGCGGCCTCCTCAGAAGAATATCTGTCAGAGTACATATCACTGTCGAAAGCTCGATCATAGGACACATAGTTGATAGGGAATATCTTGTATCCTCCGTGTATTCCGCAATCGATACTATGGCACACTCTGCGATATACTTCCTGCTTATCGGTATCGGCAGAAATACTTTCAATAAGGGAGGATATGCAGGATGAAAATGCTATATGCACCCGGCCCTTATAGCCCATAAGACCAGTCTCCATGGAGAACAGATCATCATGCTGGCTTTTCTTAAAGGCTGGATCTCTATGCTTCAACAGATACTCGCGAGTCTTTAAATAATCGTTAGGGTCATATTCATAGGATATAGACACCGGGAATATGTTTAGTTCAGCAAGTCTCTCTGACACAGAGCCTTGACCACCAAGTGCCAGCATCTTTATGACACTCTCCTGAGTATGGTCGCTCGAATCCTTTGCACGGCCTTGACGCTGGGCTATCCATATGCTCTCATGTTTGCCGGTGATTGCATAGTGGATATATGCCGAAAGTTGTTTTGCTCCTTCAAGAGCTTGGCGAGCCGGCAGATTACGTTTGACGATAAAACTGCCGTTAAGTTTTACCAGATGCGTTATCCAGTCGTATATCAGTAGGTTATCACCGATTGCTACTTCTGACGTTCTCATTCCGTGTCTCAGGAAACAGAGATTTATGAATGATGCATCAAGTACTATATCTCTATGATTGGAAACAAAAGCATACGACAATTCCGGCTTGACATTCTCAAGTCCTGACATTGTTATTCCTGCAGAGGTGTGCGCTTCAAGCTCCTCAAGGAACTTTTGCATTATATTTATCTGAAAATCCTTCTTGGTGCGAGTGCTGCGAAGAAGGCTGACAAACTGTTCATAATCTACATCGGGCAGGACCCATCTGACAGCATGTTCAAATCCCGGTTCCTTGACCATCTCTGCAACTCGCTCGGCAAATTGCGAATCGTCATACGAAGCTATTTCTGTATAATCTAATTCTGGTGCGTCCATTACGCGCTGTTATATATATAATATATAATGAATAGTCGAAACAATAGTTGGGTCAAAGGTAGTCTATTTTACAATAATATGCAATACAGCACCCTCAAATTAAGTCTTTTTAAGAACGAATGACACAGTGGGATAGGCGGACAGAATAAATATATTAAAATTCTATTTAACATAATACTGATTATGAGAAAGTCAAATGCGTTCTTTTAATGATACTCCTATTGGCTGAATAATTATCCAAATATTTGGATAATTATATTATTTAATATATTTTTGTCAGAAAGTTACTTATCATTTCAAAAATTTACTATATGCAACCGCTGTTTTCTATCATCACAGTTACATATAATGCTGAGGATGTTCTTCCCGCAACGCTCAAAAGCATTAAAGAACAGACTTGTCATCTCTATGAATTGATCATTATAGATGGTAAATCATCCGATGCAACTGTCAAGATAGTTCAAGACGCGAATATCAATAACACTGAAATTGTTTCAGAAAAGGACCGTGGCATATATGATGCAATGAATAAAGGACTTGGATTGGCTCAAGGTGATTATGTAATATTTCTTAATGCAGGAGACTCGTTTCATTCGAAAGAGACTCTCGAACACCTTGCCGATGCCATTATGGATAATGATTATCCGGGTATTGTATATGGTCAGACCGACATTGTTGACAAAGATCGCAACCGCCTGGGCGACCGACATTTACTAGCCCCTGAAGTGTTGACCCTTGATAGTTTTAAAGATGGAATGCTTGTATGTCACCAGGCATTCTGTGTACTTCGAAAAATCACCAATAATTATGATACTCGCATCAGGTATTCTGCCGATTATGAGTGGTGTATCAGATGCCTTCAACGTTCACACCGCAACTATTACCTGAATGAGACTGTAATCGATTTCCTGCATGGGGGGACAACAACTCAACATCATGTCGCATCTCTTATTGAGAGATTCAACATCATGTCGCATTATTATGGTCTCCTCCCTACCCTTTTTATACATATGAAGAAAGTTATATCCCATATAGGCAAAAAGATAGGAGTCAGATAAATCACATCTTCACTTTATCGGGATTCTTAGCTATAAAATCTTTCCAGGACTTCGGTCCGGCAGCTATTGCGGGCTTTGAGGATTCGTAGTAATGACAGAGAGCGGCGGCAAGACCATCTGTCGCATCAAGTTCAAGTTCATCAAGCTGTGATAGAGGTATTGAAAGAATGCGTCGAAGCATTTCTCTGACTTGTTCTTTTGAGGCACCTCCGTTGCCTGTGATTGCCATCTTGATTTTTCTCGGCTCATACTCTACTATCGGAATATCACGCGATAAGGCGGCTGCCATAGCGACCCCCTGAGCTCGTCCAAGCTTGAGCATCGATTGAACATTCTTGCCAAAGAATGGAGCCTCAATTGCCATTTCATCAGGAAGATATTGTTCGACAAGTCCCAATACTCGATCATAAATCCTACGCAGACGCAGGTAATGACTTTCAAAATTGCTTAACTTTATAACACCTAATGCAATAAGCATCGGTTTCTTCCCTTTTATCCCAAGAACACCATAGCCCATGACATTGGTGCCGGGGTCAATTCCTATGATGATTTTGTCAAAATCCTTTACGTCCATTACGGATTGAGAATCTCCATGTAAGTGGTGAAAAACAGCATTTTTTCTCCCATCAGACCTGAGAGCTTTGCACGCAGATCAGCAGCATGATTGTCATGCCACAGTTCAGCAGTCTCTTTATTTTCAGCCATCAGTTGCACAGCATAACCTGACATACCCTCTTGTGGCGGCATGGATATCCTCGCAAAAACAGGCTTGACAAGTCCTCCGATATTGAGGGCTGAAGGGAAATAGACATCTGTCACCCATCTGCGGAATTCAGCATCTACAGTTTCATGAACGTAATATGTTGTGTTAAGTATAGTCATTCTGGATTATTTTTATAAGCTTTCTTATATGCGAAAAATGTAATCACAATTGTCGAGATTACTCCTAAAGGAGCTGATATCAACTTATCGGTGACACCCATGAACTGAGGTGAGAGAAACACAAAGTAAGTGGATATGAATGTCATAACAATAGCCGGGATCAAAGCTACCCAAAAGTTTTTCTTCCTGCGCACAAGCCATACATATATGGTCCACAGTGTGAATACAGCAAGAGTCTGATTAGCCCATGCAAAATATCTCCATACCACACCGAACTCGACTAAAGTGATTCCGAATCCGATTATAAAAAGAGGTATGCATACAATCATGCGGTTAAGGATTGGACGTTGATTATAACTGAAAATGTCGGCAATTATAAGCCTTGCACCACGGAAAGCCGTATCACCCGATGTTATCGGGGCTGCAACAACACCGAGAAGGGCAAGAATTGCACCCACCTTGCCAAGAGTGGTATTGGATATCACATCGACAGCCCAAGCTGCATTATTTCCATGTGCTGACAATTGTTCTCCAAGTGCCGCCGGCCCATGAAAAAATGCCATGGCTATCGCCGCCCATATCAAGGCGATGATACCTTCTGAAATCATCGAGCCGTAGAACACCGACTTGCATTTCTTCTCGCTTGCCACACACCTTGCCATCAATGGTGACTGTGTGGCATGGAATCCGGATATGGCACCGCAAGCTATGGTAATAAACAATGTCGGTATAATCGGAAGTGCCTCAGGGTCAAGTTGGAAATTATGGAAAGTGGTAAGTTCTGGAATTTCGTATTCTCCTGACAGAAGGACAACAAGAAGTCCGGCAGCCATAGCGACTAATGCAACACCGAACAATGGGTAAATCTTGCCAATGACTTTATCCACCGGAAGCAATGTGGCTATTATGTAATACGCGAGTATTATATAGACCCATACCTGCTGAGTGACGTCGCTTACCATCGTAGAGAGAAGTTGTGCCGGGCTAAGGATAAACACAGCTCCGACAAGAACAAGAAGTGCGATGGAAAACACTCTTACCACTGCTCGCGTACCCATTCCAAGATACTCTCCTATGACTTCCGGAAGACTCTTTCCATCATGGCGGAGTATCAGCATTCCCGACAGATAATCATGCATGGCACCGAAGAATATGCAACCGAGAGTGATCCATAAAAATGCTACGGGACCGAAACATGCGCCGAGTATGGCTCCAAATATCGGTCCTGTACCGGCAATGTTAAGCAACTGTATCAAAAATACCCTCCAGCGCGGAAGCTTTATATAGTCAACACCATCCTCCATTCTTATGGCAGGAGTCACATTTGCATCATCAGCTTCGGCGAGCCGTTCAAGATAGCTGCCATATGTAAAATATGCTATGATAAGAAGTGAAAGGCAGATTATGAAAGTTATCATTGTTTTTGGATTTTAACGTTGTATCAAAAGTACCATGGATGATTTATGATTTGCCAAATTCCTTCTGACGAGATTTCTCCTTCGATTCTTGATGCTCCACGATACACCCTTGCTGAAAAATCCGAGTCATCAGCCCGCATATAATTACACTTTACTCTGCCTGAGGAATGGATATATTTTCCTTCGGAATCATATAATGCAACATGTGATATTCTTCCGTCAGGAGTGGCACTGAAGAACAATAGATCGGCTGGACGAAGTGATGAAATATCCTCCGGCTCTATTCGTCGTCCGATATTTATCTGCTGGCGTGCATCACGTAATGTAAGGATTCCGTTTCCATAGTAAGCCACCCTGACAAGTCCGGAGCAATCCACCGATTTTGTCGAGCATGCCCCCCACAGATAAGGGGCTCCGTATAGATAATAGCATCGGTCAAGTATCTTTTGAGCTTCGAATGGTTGTGACGCCCAATCTTCAATACTGCTTACACAGTCCGTAGATACCCATCCATCCCTTCCGTCAGGCAGTGTGACATGACTGAACCGTCCCCTACTCTTTTTGCCGTTTACAATCGAGCCGTTCACCAGTTCTGTTACTGTATTCCTGGGAGAAGAAATTAAAGTATCTCTGATAACCTTGACCTCTGACATTGATGTGACAGCAAGTCTTGATGAATTTTTCCAATTCTGCATCTCGGTGTCGCTGAGCCTTTTGACACTCGATATGTTCATATAACCAGTGTATCCGTCCGGACCTTCAAGCTTAAGCCATTCACTGCCATTGTCCTCAAGAACTTTCATTGGTGTGCCCATTATGGATTGAGACGACATCTCTGAAGCATGACTGCTCCCCTCTCTAATGCAGGCTACCGGTATATTAACAAGCACCCACTCCTGTTGCTGTTGGGCACTCAGCAATAAAGGCAGGGAAAAGAGCAATGACAATAAATAGTTTCTCATATCAATTAAACGATGACAATAAGAAATTAGTCGTTACATTAAGAACAGTTTCTCCGCATTAGCGGTAGTAGCGGATGCAACTTCGTTAATATCAATCCCCAGTGAATCTGCTACAACGTGAGCAGTATATACCATATATGAACTTTCGTTCCGCTTGCCGCGTCTGGGAACCGGAGCAAGATATGGAGAATCGGTCTCCAGCAATAATCTTTCAAGCCCTATTGATGGAAGAGTAGCACGAAGCATTGAATTCTTAAACGTAACTATCCCATTGATCCCGAAATAATAGTCCCCGGTTTTTCTTATCTTTTCAACATCATCAGGAGAGCCTCCGAAGCTATGGAATACACCTTTCACATTCCCTTTGTATCCGCCAAGCACCTCTATCACTTGGTCAAGACCATCTCTACAATGAACGATTATCGGAAGATTTTTTTCGACGGCCCAATTTACCTGAATATCGAATGTTTCCATTTGTTCCTTCTCAAAAGTCCTGTCCCAATAAAGGTCTATACCGATCTCTCCGATTCCCACATAGTCATCACAGCCAAGTTCTTTCGACACAATTTCAATACTATCCCTCCAGTCCGGCCCCACTTCTGTGGGATGCAGCCCCATGGCCATGAATGTATTGTCAGGATATAATCTATGAAGTTGTTTCATGGGCTCAATTGTGCCGCAATCCACATTAGGCAACAGCATGCGGGTTACACCGGCATCAATCGCCCTGTTGACAGCCTCATATCTGTCCTCTTCAAATTCAGGAAGATATAAATGAGTATGAGAATCAAATAGCGTCATTTGTTCCTGGTGGCTGACTTTAGAGCAAGATCCATAAAGAATGAGCGGGCCTCAGGAGCAAGTTCCAGATGATCGAGACATTTTATTGCAGTATCGATATATGCGCTTATCAGTTCGTGGATACGCTGGGGAAGATCAAGCTCGTCATAGATACTCCTTACAGCTTTTATCTTTGACTCAGGATCGTCAGTGGTACCAAGCATAGATTTTATTCGACCTGACTTATCCTCATTCATAGCCATTATAAGAAGCCATGTCTTCTTGTCGTTCAGAATGTCTCCGCCAATAGATTTTCCGAATGTCTCTGGGTCTCCATAAGTGTCAAGATAATCATCCTGAAGCTGAAATGCAAGCCCAAGATTGACTCCGAAATCAAAGAACCGCACCTGAGTTTCGAAAGGGGCATCAGCCATAAGCGCGCCCATCCCGCAAGCACATCCGAGTAGCACTGATGTCTTAAGACGTATCATCTCCATATACTCCTCGACTGTAACATCTGTACGGCTCTCAAAATCCATATCATACTGCTGACCCTCATAGATATTCATGGCTGTGCCATTGAATAGCTCAAGAGCTTGCGGAAGCCGTTCGCCGCATTTCACAGCAAGCAGCATATTTGCGGTCGTAAGCATCGCATCGCCTGAAAGGATGGCAGTCTCTTCATTCCATTTAACATGAACAGTAGGACGACCTCGACGCACCTCAGCCTTATCCATCACATCATCATGAAGAAGAGTGAAGTTATGAAACATCTCTATTGCTATAGCCTGATGTATGGCAGTCATAGCCTCTTTGCCAAATGCCTCACAAGCAGCAAGGGCAAGCACTGGCCGAAGTCTCTTTCCTCCGCAATTGAGGGTGTAGCGTATTGGATCATACAGACCGCTTGGATGTCCGGGCAATCTCAGATTGGATATGGCATCCGTCACGATCTGTAGATATTCATTATACTCTTTCATTGCAATTATGATTGGTCGGATTAAAAATGGAGGTATGGGTTATTTACGGCGGCGTTTCTTCTTCCCATGCGACTTATCGGCAAGAGCTTCTCTAACTGACGCCTTCTTACCCATGTAGTCCTCGCCCTTTATAGCCAGGCCTTTGTCATCCAACAGGACAAAATCAAGTTGCTTCTTTTCCAGATCGGCACGAGCAACCTTGACATCCACATTGTCACCAAGCCTGTAACGATGATTGTGACGACGGCCTACCAGGCAATGGTTCTTTTCATCGAAATCATAATAATCGTCAGCAAGATCCCTCATGGGTATAAGTCCCTCACAAAGATTCTCTTTCAGCTCCACATACAGACCCCACTCGGTGACACCCGAAATGATTCCGGAATACGTCTCTCCGAGGTGTGACTGCATGTACTCTACCTGTTTGTACTTGATGGACGCACGCTCGGCACTTGCTGCCAGCTGTTCCATTTCGCTTGAATGCTTACACTGCTCCTCAAGTTTCTGTACAACCACGCTTCTGCCACCGGCAAGATAACGCTCCAGCAGGCGATGCACCATCATATCCGGATATCTGCGAATAGGAGATGTGAAATGCGTATAGTAATCGAAACCGAGACCATAATGCCCTATGTTTTCAGTCGAATATATAGCTTTTGCCATTGAACGGATGGCAAGGGTGGCAAGATAATTTTCTTCTCCCTTTCCTTTCACTTCGGCAAGCATCCTGTTTATTGACCTATTGATCTCTCGCGGAGTTCCTGATGACTTGACTTTATAGCCAAAGCCGCGGGCTATGGCTGAAAAATCGGCAAGGCGTTGGGCATCCGGAACATCATGGATACGATACACAAAAGCTTTTGGCTTTTTCTTGTCCTTTGGTTTCCCGACATATGATGCGACTGTCTTATTGGCAAGCAGCATGAACTCCTCAATAAGCTTATTGGCATCTTTCGACACTTTGAAGAACACTCCTAAAGGTGTTCCATCCGGAGAAATTTCAAATTTCACCTCGGCACGGTCAAATTCCACCGAACCCTCTTCGTAACGTTCCTTTCTCAGCTGTTTAGCCATCGAATCAAGCGCAAGGATAGCTTCCACGCAATCACCCATTCCGGTCTCTATCACGCTTTGAGCCTCCTCGTAACTGAATCGACGATTGGACTTGATTACAGTTCTTGCAATCATTGAGTTGTACACGCGAGCCTGCGCATCCATCTCAAATATCACAGAGAATGCCAGTTTCTCTTCATCAGGACGAAGAGAGCATATCCCATTGCAGAGATGCTCCGGGAGCATAGGCACGACACGGTCCACAAGATATACGGATGTGGCTCGCTTCTGAGCCTCCTTGTCGATGATTCCGTCAGGCTTGACATAATGGGTCACATCAGCAATGTGAACACCCACTTCATAACGTCCATTAGGCAGGACCCTGAATGACAGCGCGTCATCAAAATCCTTAGCATCTGCGGGGTCAATAGTGAAAGTGAGCACATCACGCATATCCATGCGCTTCTCCACCTCTTCATCGGTTATGCCGGCCTCAATCTTGTTGGCGGCGGTCTCTACAGATGACGGATACTTGTAAGGCAGTCCGAATTCCGCAAGGATTGCATGGATCTCGGCATTGTTCTCTCCGGCTTCACCAAGAATATCGATCACCTCGCCAGAAGGATTCTTGAAATCCTGTTTCCATTCAGAGATTCTTACCACAGCCTTGTCGCCAGTCTTTCCACCTTTAAGCTTACTTTTTGGTATAAAGATATCCGTGGCGAGAAATTTCGAATCCGTGAGCAGATATCCGAAATGACGCTCCACTTTTAGAGTTCCGATGAAGGTCTGCTCTTTCTTCTCTATAATCTCGATCACCTCAGCTTCCGGCTCGGCTCCCCGACGATGAGCAGCTATATTTACACGCACTTTGTCCCCATTGAGGGCATGCATGGAATTGCGCTCTGCAATCATAAGAGTCTCACCATCATTGTCGGTGACAACCGAATTCTTACCGTTGTTTCGGCGGACAAAGGTCCCTACAGCCTCATTGCCTCTTTGTGGAGACTTGTATTTTCCTGGTGAGACCTCTATAATATCACCATTGAATGCCATCTCAACAAGCAGTAGTGCCACATTGCGCTGCTGTGCGGCTGTTGATGCTCCGATGGCGTGAGAGACTTGCCTATAATTATAGGTATTGCCTTTTTGTTGGGACACAAACTCCCCGACTTTTTTATTCAAGGCTGACGCCTTGCGTCCTGAAGCAT
>OFFL01000657.1_pt1 | contig 35057 bp, 28 predicted proteins | sample 1521391 | NCBI WGS metagenome assembly OFFL01 (sample SAMEA3504082, study PRJEB24116) | mouse gut metagenome | biome: mouse gut; feature: mouse-associated habitat; material: faeces | place: Denmark | collected 2011
TGCCAATCTGATTGTAGATTGGCATATAAAAACAATGAGTTTCACGGATTCAGGTAATCATTGTAGATGACGGTTCCACGGATGATACTGCATGCATATGCAAAAAATATGTTTCCGAAGCAGGGGATATGTTTAGGTATGTATATCAGGAGAACAAAGGCTTGGGAGCCGCCCGAAACAAAGGGCTGTCTCTGGTGGAGACGCCGTATACGGCGTTTCTTGACAGTGACGATTGGCAGGATATCCGCTTTGTGGAGAAATTCGAGGCTTTTGTGGAGCGTCTGGATTTTGTCCCTGATATGATATTTACCCTGCCCAGGTGCTATAATGAAGCGTCGCATCTTCTGGAAGACTGGATGGACAAGCCGCTGTATGATGAGATATTTATGACCGGAGCCGGGATTGAAATCAAGAATTTGAATGCGTCCATTTGTCCAAAATTATATTTATTGGAGGTAAATGCCAACCGCAAGATTTATCGGACGGCTTTTTTAAAGGAAAATGGATTTTCTTTTCCGGAGGGTGTGAAATGGGAGGATATAAGGCCTCATATTCAGCTGGTGCATCTGGCTAAAAGCTGTGTTGCTTTACCCGGAACCGGTTTTATCTATCGGATGAATCGTGCAGGGCAGATCACGGCAGGAACAGGTAAAGGACGATTGGATATTCTGAAGGTTTTTGAGGATGCACTGGACGGAATATACAACGGATACCAGGTTTCATCCGGTGGTCTGCCTTCGGCGGCATTCGAAGGAAAAGAGCTGTCTGCAATAATGCACTTGATCTGTAATTACACGATCTGGATGATCGAAATGACAAATATAGAATATATTCAGGCTTTGCTGGAGGGATTGCACGAGGTATTTGTACATATTTCGGAGAAAATGATCTCTGCATATTCCGAAGATTCTGAGCCCTTGTCAGGGAAAGCAGCTGCGATGGATGATTCCGCAGAAACAGACCGCGAACTTTTGGCAGAAAGAAATAAGCGGATCGGGTTGATCCGCTGTCTCAGGGGGAGGGATTGGAGTCAGCTGCTGTGCTACGAGGATAGAAAAAATCTGTATCGGTATTGGTCTGTTAACGGTGGGAAAAGGAAAAATCTGATCAGCGGCGGGATCCAATGTATTAGAGACAGCGGGGTGAAATATACGGTAAAGCTGTTGTTTCGAAAGGCTTTTTATGCCGCAGAAAATTTTCTGGCAAAGAGACGCTGAGAGGAGGTCTGCCTGGATAAAGGGGGATACAAATGGAAGAACTGGAATTGTTTTTGGCGTCTCTGCAGATAGACAAAGCGGCCATTTTAGTGGGGGATTGCGGACCGGAGCGGCTTGAAGAATTATTTCGGTATGTCAATTTAAAGCAATGCTGTGTAGTATGTCCATGGCCGGCAAGAGATATGGAAATACTGGAGGAAAGGATTCGCAATGACGCAGCCAGAGGGCTCTTTTCACTGCCGGAGGAGCTGGTTTTTCTGCCATATTATCGATTTGGCGGCATGGAAGGGGTATGGGCTTTCTGTCCCATACGATGTAAAGGAGCGGACCTTCTGTCGATTTTGAATTATGCTCCCCAATATTTGGCGGGCTCAATTTTAGAGGGAGAGGTAAGTGCCTTTCATATATGGGAGCAGTGCAGAACCTTTTCCCGGGAGGTCAATTTAAAGACCTGGAGAGAGGGCAGGAGTCCTGTTGTTCTGGATTGGAAAAATGGATGCGAAGGTGAGAAGGAGCTGAGCGTAATTTTCCCGGTTTATAATGTGGCTCCGTATCTGGAAAGGTGTCTGAAGAGTGTTACCGCTTGGAAGGCGGAGTATCTGGAATTTATCTTTGTCAGCGACGGTTCAAAGGATCATTCTGTAAGTATCATCAAAAAGTGGATGGAGCAGGACTCCCGGATCCGGTTGATTGAGAAGGAAAACGGCGGTTGTGCTTCGGCCCGCCAGATGGGGCTGGAGAATGCTTCAGGCCGATATGTGGGCTTTGTTGATCCGGATGATTTTATTGATGAGAATATGTACCGAAAGCTGCTGCGGGCGGCTATGTGCGGCTGTTTTGACGTGTGCCTGTGCGGATATAATGAGTATTATGAAAATACGGGAAGGATTCATGCGGCAGAGGACTCGCTGTGGTATCCCTATATCGACGGCTGTTATGATGTGGATAAGATCCGGGAGCTGATTACTTATTGCCGGGTGGCTATCTGGAGAGGCATTTATCGTAAAGAGTGGCTGGAGAAAAACAAGATTGGATTTTATACGGATTTAAAGCGGTTTGACGATTTGCCGTTTAAGGTGGAAACCTTTGCCTGTGCAAAATCAGTGGTTATGGTTCCGGAGTATCTGTATTATTACAGGCTGGAGAGAGAAGGGCAGGACGTGTCTGCCGACGATGAACGTCTTTATGTTCATTTTGACATTTTTGCGCATCTGGATCGTTTTGCTGGGAAATCCCAAAATCAAAAGCTGATCGACAATCTTCAGATGTGCAAGATCCAGACCCATAGATATGCTCTCTCAAAGATCAGGACAGAATACCGGGAGGAATATTTGCGGCGGGCACGAGCGGATCTGAATTATTTATGTGATTTTCAGCGTACCTGTAAGATAGCCAATATGATGCTTGGAAGCGAAACGGCAGACGAATACCGAAAAATTATGCAGGGATAACGCCGTTTGTGTTAATTTGTCGGGATGTGCAGGGGAATGAGCAAAAGCAGGAAAAGAAGGCAGAAATGCATTGAGGATTATCAGAAAAACAGCGGCGGACAGAAAAACAGAGTGTGCATCGCGGTGAATATATGCACCTACAGACGGGAGGAACAGCTGAACCGGATTTTGGATAAGCTGCAGGGATCGGCCTTTTTTGACCAGACAAAGAAGACGGATTATTCAGGGGCGCTGTACATATATGTTGTGGATAATGCCTGTGAGCTTTCGGAAATCAGGTCGGAATATATGAATCTGAGACATAATCCCAGAGGAAATACGGGCGGGGCGGGAGGCTATCAGTATGGGATCGAGCTGATCCGTTCGGCGCAGGCAGAGTTTACGCATGTGGTGTTTATGGACGACGATGTGGAATTTGATTTGTCCTGTTTCTACAGGCTTTTTGATTTTCTGCAACAGGTTAAAGGAGCGGATGCCTCCAGGCCGGTAGCCGGCAGGATGTTTCGAATGGATCGGCGGGACATTCAATATACGGCAGGGGAAATATGGAATGCAGGCAGGATATCTCATGTTGGCTTTAACAGGACTGCAGCAGAAGTGGATCAGGAGCCGGAGATTATATGCGATTCAGGGGCGGAGTATGGGGGATGGTGGTTTTGCTGCTTCCCCTATGATTTTGTGATGGAAAATGACATTATGCCCTTTTTTATTCATTGCGATGATGTAGAATATGGATTGAGATACGGCAGACCGCCTGTTATAATCCGGGATGTCAAGGTCTGGCATGAAACCTTTGAATACAGGCAGACTCCGGTTATGCGCTATTATGACACCAGAAATCCGTTGTTTGTAAATGAAAAATATCAGCTGAATAAGGATGCGCCTCAGATATTGAATGAGTGGAAGCAGGAAATATCCGCTTACCATGCGGGTGGGAAGTGGGATTATGAATATTATGTAATCCGGGGAATGCTGGACTATTTGAAGGGTATGAAATGGCTGTATCGGATCCACCCGGGGAAATATCATGATAGGCTGAAGAAAGCCAGGACAGGCAGGTATAAAAATGCAATATTATGGAGGATTGCAGAGCGGCGTTTCAGGAGAAGATATGAGGTGTGAATGCCATGCCGTTATGGGCTAAAATATTAATATAAACTTGCGGAACCATTTTCTTTGATATATAATGAATCCTACATTCTGAAGAAAATATATAAAGATTATCTAAACAGGTAAAAGGTGTTTTTTCTCTTGGATAAAGAATTAATATAATGAGGGGCGGAGTCATTCCCGTACAGATATAAAGGAGACGGATAGTATGAAGTATGATTATTTGATCGTAGGCGCAGGCTTATACGGCGCTGTGTTTGCACAGCAGGCAAAGCAGGCAGGGAAGAGAGTTTTGGTGATTGATAAGAGATCCCATGCCGCAGGGAATGTTTATACGAAAAATGTGGAAGGAATTCAGGTGCACCAATATGGAGCACATATTTTTCATACGAATCTGACCAGAGTATGGGAGTATGTCAACCAGTTTGCCTGCTTCAACCGTTTTACAAATTCTCCTGTGGCCAACTATAAGGGGGAATTATATTCTCTTCCTTTTAACATGTATACCTTTAATAAAATGTGGGGAGTGGTGACGCCCGCCCAGGCGGAGGCCAGAATTGAGGAGCAGAGGAAGGCGGCGGGGATCACGAATCCCCGTAATCTGGAAGAGCAGGCCATATCTTTGGTGGGAATCGATATTTATGAAAAATTAATAAAAGGATATACGGAAAAACAATGGGGAAGGCCCTGCGATCAGCTTCCCGCGTTTATTATCAAAAGGCTGCCTGTGAGACTCACCTTTGACAATAATTATTTTAATGCTCTGTATCAGGGAATCCCTGTGGGGGGATATACCCGGATGGTGGAAAATATGCTGGAGGGTGTGGAGGTACGTCTGGAAACGGATTATCTGAAGCAGAAGGATGCGCTGGATGCGCTGGCGGAGCGGGTGATTTACACAGGGCCTGTGGACGCTTATTTTGGCTATTCTCTGGGAGCTTTGGAGTATCGTTCTGTCCGGTTTGAGACAGAGGTTTTGGACCAGCCGAATTTTCAGGGGAATGCGGCGGTAAATTACACGGATGCCGAGACGCCCTGGACCCGTATTATTGAGCATAAATGGTTTGAATTCGGAAAGGACCAGGAGGGGAATGAGATTCCCGGGACGGTGATCAGCCGGGAATACAGCTCGGAGTGGAAGCCGGGGGACGAGCCTTATTATCCAGTGAATGATGAGAAAAACGGAAAGAGGTATCAGGAATACAAGGCGCTGGCGGAGCGGGAGAAAAAGGTGGTTTTCGGAGGCCGCCTGGGAGAATACAAATATTATGATATGGACGCGGTTATTGCCAGCGCGCTGGATATGGCGGCGAGGGAGCTTTCGTGACATGCGTGACATGCGGCGGATCTTTTTAAATACTGCCGGAAAGATAAAGAGAATTGAAAATCCATATGAGAATGCATATTTATAATTTTCTGGTAAATCGACACAGCGGGATCCGGAGCAGATATCACAGGGTTCATGACAACGGCGGAGGTCTTCGGAAGCTGATATCCTATGTGTATCTGCTGTGTATGAATTTCGGGTATTATTTTTTATTCTGCCGTTTTCTGAGCCAGCCTCAGGCGGTGGAGGTCTACGAAGAAAAAAGGCTGTCTCTGGAGCCGGAGTCGGCGGTTTGCGACAGGGAAAAGCTGAACGTGGAATATTTTGTGGACAGGCTGTCGAAGTATGATCTGATTTCCTTTGATATTTTTGATACCCTGATTTTCAGGCCGTTTTCCGAACCTGCAGATCTGTTCTTTTTTCTGGGAGGGCAGCTGGAGAGGCCGGATATTCGGAGGATCCGTATGGAGCAGGAGTCGCTGGCCAGGAGGGACGCTCTGGCGCAGTGCGGGCATTGCGAGGTTACGCTTTCCCATATCTGGAAGCGGATGGAGCGGGAGACAGGAATACCTGCGGATTCTGGCATGGAGCTGGAAATGGCGTTGGAAATGGATTTCTGCTATGCCAATCCCTTTATGCTTCAGGTGTTTGAGGCGCTGCGCAGGATGGGGAAGAAAATGATCGTTGTCTCCGATATGTATTTACCCCGGGATTTCCTGGAAGCATTGTTGGAGAAAAACGGGTATGGCGGCATAGAAAAGCTGTATGTATCCTGCGAATACGGAAAAAGCAAGGCAGACGGAGCGCTTTTTGAGCTGATAAAGGGCGAGTATCCGGGGACGACTGTGATTCATGTGGGGGATAATGAGCACAGCGATAAAAAGATGGCGAAAAAGAACGGGTTTGAGAGTCTTTTTTATCCGAATGTAAACCGGATGGCCGTACTTTTGCGCCCCTATGATATGTCTCCTGTAATAGGCGGTGCATATCGGGGGATCGTGAATAATCATTTGTATCAGGGAAACATGAGCTATTCCCGGGAATATGAATACGGCTTTGTGTACGGAGGTTTGTTTGTACTGGGATATTGTCAGTTTATTCACGAGTATTGTGTGAATGAAAAAATAGACAGACTTCTTTTTCTTTCCCGGGACGGAGATATCTTAAAGCAGGTGTACGATCAGCTGTACCCCGAAGATGAGACTTCCTATGTCTATTGGTCCAGGGCGGCGGCTGTAAAGCTGATGGCGGAATTTGATCGATATGATTATTTTCGCAGATACCTGTACCACAAGGTTAATCAGGGGGTCACCGTGGGTGAGGTGCTTAGGTCCATGGAACTGGAGACGGTTGTGCGCCCGGCCTTTGGCCTTTCCGATGAACTGACGGATCGGAATGTGGGAATGCTGAAAGAGCTTCTTCTGGAGCGTTTTGACACAATCTGTGCCGTTTACCGGGAACAGCGGCGTGCAGCAAAAGCATATTTTGAGAGGGAGCTGGCAGGAGCGGCAAGGGCTGCCGCCGTTGATATCGGCTGGGCGGGCAGCGGGGCCCTCTCTCTTTCCTATCTGGTGGAGCAGGTGTGGAGGATGCCCTGCAAAGTAACCGGTGTGGTGGCGGGAACCAACACTGTACACAGCGGGGAGCCTGATGCCAGCGAATTTTTTTTGCAGAGGGGGAAGCTGGTATCCTTCCTGTTTTCCCAGGCGCATAATCGGGATGTGATGAAAAAGCATGATCCTAATAAGGATTATAATGTGTATTGGGAGCTGTTGCTTTCCTCCGCTTCAAGGCAGTTCCTGGGATTTCAGTGCGGAGCAGGCTCTCACGGGAAAAGCTGTCATTTGGAGAAAGGTACAGGAATTTACCTGGAGGACGGCAGGGAGGCTATGCTGCGTTTTGGCAGGGAGGACGCTAATCAGGAGGGGATCCGGGAAATCCAGAAGGGAATTTTGGATTTTGTCTTTGATTATCGGGAACATTTTGAAACGGTGCCTTATATGCTGCGGATCAGCGGCAGGGATGCCTGTGCGCCCATGCTTGCCGCTGCCGGACAGAAGGAACGGTATTTAAGGGCCATGGCGGAGCGGTTTACCCTGGAAAAGGGGATCAGCTGACAGAGGGTCAAACTGGATGAAGGATAACAGGGTGAAACGAAAATTTTTTTATTATCTGCTCAGCATGCTGGGATTGCTTCTGCTGGTGGGTATTGCTTTTATGGGGCCTCAGATGGTTTTTCAGACGGGGGATTATTATCTGTGGCAGGATACGGAGCTGAGTGAACGTGAAACCATGGATATCGCTTTGCTGACCAACACCTATGAGCAGTCCAAGAAACAGCGGCTGAAAAACTTTGCGGAAGGACTGGAGCGGGGAGAAAAGTATTATGTTACCTCTAAGGAGCTGTCGGAAAGCCGGCAGGAGTCCTCTGATGCCGGAATTGTCGATAGGCTTGAAGAGCTGAAAGTGCCTTATAATGAGATTTTTCTGTGGCTTCAGGAGCTGGAGCTTTTGCCGTTGGAGCACTTTTGGGAAGGCTATTATATTAATTCCTGCAGACAGTACGTAATTTACAGTGATAATTATGCAAGGGGAGTAAATTTTATCACCTGGTGTCTGGAGATGGAAGCAGTGGGTGGATCAAAGATGACACTGCTGATAGACGCGGAGGACGGTGTGGTTTACGCCATGAAATTTCATGGACTGGATCAGCAGGTGAGGCTGAACCCTAATTACAAATTTTTATTTGATAATCGTTTGAAGGAACATAAGCCCACACAGGTTTATATGGGAAATGTTTTTTGCCATTATTATGGGATCATAGATGATGAAGAATTTTTGAAATATATGCAGGAAACGGATAAGGAGCAGATGTTTTTTAATGATCTTATCCTAAAAAGTGAAAATAATACTTTTCTGTTGGAAATTCCCTATGGCGAATATTCTCTGGAATTTGATATCCGGCCTTTGGAAAATTACTGGGGGGAGAGGGTCGTTGTGGCTGCGGATGGAAGCACTGAATATACGCAGGTCAATTCAATATGGTCTTATCTTCCTACATTTCCAAGGTTTGTCAGCGGAATCACGGATATTTATCGGTTGATTCCCGAGTTTGCAGAAGAATCCCAAGAGGAATAAAGAAGTCCCTGTGCCAATATATTAGAGTAACAGTCTGGCCGGTCCATGTAGGACATGTGAAAAGGGTCGGAAATGGCACAGGGAGTTTTTATGGAAAAATGGCTGGAGCAGGCGGATGATCTGGTATGGGGTCCATGGTTGCTGGCGCTTTTGCTGGGAACAGGATGCTTTTTGATGGTAAGGCTCAGGTTTCTTCCCCTGAAAAACCTGAAATATGCCTTGAAATGCGCTTTTGGAGGGGATAAGGGAGAAAACCGAAGCGGAGGAATATCCTCTTTTGCGGCGCTGACTACGGAGTTGGCCACGACCCTGGGCATCGGAAACATTGTTGGAGTGGCTTCCGCTATGGTTCTGGGGGGACCGGGAGCCCTGTTTTGGATGGTAGTGACAAGTATTGTGGGCATGGCTACCAAGCTGGTGGAAAGCATGCTGGCAGTAAAGTACAGAGGCAAAAACAGCGCAGGACAGATCGCAGGCGGTCCCATGTATACCTGCCTGCATGCTTTTCCCTGCAAAAAGGCGGGTATGCTCCTGGGATTAATATTTGCGCTTTTTGCTGTAATGGCATCCTTTGGTATGGGGAATATGACGCAATCCAATTCCATTGCCGATGCTCTATGGGTGGCTTTTCGGATTCCCAGGCCCAAGACAGGACTTTGTGTGACTATATTAACCATCCTGGTGGTGCTGGGCGGCATTGGCGTTATCGGGAAGGTGACGCAGATTTTGGTGCCTTTTATGGGCATTTTCTATATGCTGGGGACGATGGCCGTGATCGTGGTAAACTGGAAGAGTCTGCCGGAGGCAGCAGGCGGTATTCTGACGGCGGCGTTTTGTCCCCAGGCAGTGTCGGGCGGCATTTTCGGCAGTATTACAGTGTCGGCTTTTCAGTCTCTGCGCTGGGGGGTGTCAAGGGGGATTTTTTCTAATGAGGCCGGGCTGGGGGCGTCGGGTATTACGACTGCCGCCGCTGACACGGAGGATTATGTAAAGCAGGGCTACATAAGCATGACGGGAGTGTTTCTGGATACGGTGATCGTTTGCACGGTGACCGGGCTGGCCTTTGGAGTATCCGGGGTGGTGGGAGCCACGGACGCGGCAGGTGAGCCGCTTACCGGGACAGCACTGACTTTGGCGGCTTTCGAAACCGCTCTGGGAAAATGGGGCGGCGCTTTTGTAAGCGTATGCATTGCATTATTTGCCTTTGCCACCGTGATCGGCTGGGCTTATCAGGGGGAGCGGGCGTTTGAATTTCTCATGGGTGGAAAGACAAAATATAATCTGTGGTACCGGTTTGCCTATGGCCTGACAGCTTTCCTGGGATGCGTCTGCCCGTTGGAGGCAGTGTGGACCTTCTCCGACATCTGCAACGGCCTTATGGCGGTTCCGAACCTGATCTGTGTGCTGGCCCTTTCGGGAAAGGCTTGCCGGGAAATCCGAGAATATGAAAAAACGTATGAGAAAAAGTATAAGAAAAAGCGAAGCAGAAAACGATTGTGAGAAACCACTTGTTATGATATGATAACCGCAAAGGAAAAACAAGCGGCTCCGAAGAAGCCTGTTTTTCCAGCGGTTATCAGGTTATCAAATATATGCAGATCAGAAAAGAGGACAAGCATGACAAAAACAATAGAAAACTTTTTGCAATATGTCAGAATCGATACACAGTCGGACGATTTCTGTGAAAATACGCCCAGCACGGAAAATCAGCATGTGTTAGCCGGGCTGCTGGCAGACCAGCTGACCGGGATGGGTGCTGAGGATGTGGTATACGACAGGGATCATTGCTATGTTTATGCCGCAGTTCCGGCATCGGAGGGCTGTGAGAATGCGCCTGTGCTGGGATTTATCGCTCATATGGATACAGCGCCCGGAGTATCCGGTGCCGGAGTAAAGCCCAGAATCATTGAAAATTATGACGGCGGCGATATTGTGCTGAATGAGGAGAAAGGCATTGTTCTCCGGACGGAGGACTTCCCGGAGATTGAAAAATACAAGGGGCAGGATCTGATTGTGACAGACGGAACCACCCTGCTTGGGGCTGACGACAAGGCGGGGGTTGCGCAGATCATGGCCATGGCGGAATATTTGCTGACGCATCCGGAGGCAAAGCACGGAAGGATTCGTATCGCCTTTACTCCCGATGAGGAAGTGGGAAGAGGTACCGAACATTTTGATATAAAGCTTTTCGGGGCTGATTATGCCTTTACGGTGGACGGCGGAGAGCTGGGGGAACTGGAGAATGAGACCTTTAACGCCGCCGGGGGAATTCTTGAGGTAAACGGAAGGAATGTCCACACCGGCAGCGCCAAAGGGCGGATGATCAATTCTATCCTTATTGCTCAGGAATTTCACAATATGCTTCCGGTGTTCCAAAATCCTATGTATACAGAAGGATACGAGGGCTTTTTCCACTTGGATAGTATTAAAGGAGACGTGGAACATACTGTCGCCCAATATATTATCAGAGACCATGACAAGAACTTTTTTGCTCAGAAAAAAGAGATGTTCCGGCGATGCGCGGATTTCCTGAACCAGAAGTATGGAGAAGGGACTGCAAGCGTCAGGATTCAGGATTCTTACTATAACATGAAAGAGGTTCTGAAGCCCCATGCCCATTTGGTGGAAAATGCCTGTGAGGCCATGCGGGAACTTGGAATTGAACCGGTGATCACGCCGATCCGCGGCGGAACAGACGGCGCACGCCTTTCCTATATGGGATTACCCTGTCCTAATTTGTGTACCGGGGGAGCCAATTTCCATAGCCGGTATGAGTATGCCTGCGTCCAGTCCATGAATAAGGTTACGGAGCTGCTGATTAAGCTGGCTGTAAGGTATGGGGAGCCAGGAAATATAAAAAGAAACGAGTACCCCGCTTGAGCATAAAGCTGTACGGTAAAAAACTCGTTTCTTTATTAAGAATAATATGATGGAAAGGTAAAAAAGTCAAGAGAAATGTATAATGAAATTGATCTGGATAAAATAGACATAAATACAGAGCCTCCCACAGAGGAGCCGGCCAGACAGCATTATTTTATGGCAAAATGCCGCAAATGGGTAAAAGACTTTGAGCAAAAAAATGGTCGTCTTCTCCAAGCCTGCGTAGTCAATATGGGCTGTCAGATGAACGCCCGGGATTCCGAGAAGCTGACCGGCATTCTGCGGAATGCCGGATACCAGATCACTGAGGATGAGCGGGCTGACTTTGTAATTTTGAATACCTGTACGGTTAGGGATAATGCAAACCAGAAGGTGTACGGGAGGCTGGGAGAGCTGAACGGCCATAAGCGGAGAAATCCGGAGATGAAGATCGCTTTGTGCGGCTGTATGATGCAGGAAGCAGCGGTTATTGAGAAGATAAAAAAAAGCTATTCCTTTGTGGATCTGATATTCGGCACCCACAATATTTTTAAATTTGCAGAGCTGCTATGGACACTTCTTGCATCAGAGCGTATGATAATCGATATATGGCAGGATACGGACAAGATCGTGGAAGCCCTTCCTGTAGAGCGGAAATATCCCTTTAAGTCAGGGATTAATATTATGTTTGGCTGCAATAATTTCTGCAGCTATTGCATCGTGCCCTATGTGAGAGGCCGGGAGCGGAGCAGGGAGCCGGAGGATATCATTCGGGAGATACAGGGGCTGGTTTCCGACGGGGTGGTTGAGATCATGCTGCTGGGACAGAATGTAAATTCTTACGGCAAAAATCTGACAAATCCTATTTCGTTTGCGGAATTGCTTCGCAGGGTCGAGCAGATTGAAGGAATAAAAAGGATCCGGTTTATGACCTCACATCCCAAGGATCTGTCCGATGAATTGATTGAAGTGATGAAGCATTCCCGCAAGATATGCAGGCATCTGCATCTGCCCCTGCAATCAGGCTCCACCCAAATTTTGGAGCAAATGAACCGACGGTACACCAGGGAGCAGTATCTGGAGCTGGCGGAGAAGATACGCCGGGAAATTCCCGATATTGCCATCACCACGGATATCATCGTGGGGTTTCCGGGTGAGACGCCGAAGGATCTGGAAGAAACCATCGATGTAGTACGCCGGGTGAAATTCGACAATGCATTTACCTTTATCTATTCCAAACGCACCGGGACTCCGGCGGCAGCCATGGAGAACCAGGTTCCGGAGGCACAGGTGAAAGCCGGCTTTGACCGTCTGCTGAAGGTCGTACAGGAAACGGCCAGAGAACAGGTGTCAAAGCATCAGGGGAAGGTGCTGGATGCTTTAATTGAAGGGATAAACGAAAATGACGATACAATGGTTACGGGCCGGCTTTCTAACAATACGATTGTTCATGTGCCGGGAGACGAGTCTTTGATAGGAAGGATTGTCAGTGTCTCTTTGGATGAATGCCATGGATTTTATTACATAGGGCACGTGACGGACTTAAATGAGCAGAAGAGGGAGACAGGACAGTGACAGGCAGGGTGCGGACTACCATAGAAAGAATAGCGGCGGTGCATCATGAACCGTATTTCGTGGAGCTTCCGTCAGCGCTTTAGGGGAGGATAAAATGGAAAAGTTAAAGCCAAAGCTTTTTTCGGTTATGAAGACTTACACAAAGGAGCAGTTCATAAAGGATGTGGTGTCAGGCATCATTGTGGCCATTATCGCCCTTCCGCTTTCCATTGCGCTGGCGCTGGCCAGTGGTGTCACTCCGGAAAAGGGGATTTATACCGCCATTACGGCAGGATTTGTGATCTCCCTCCTGGGCGGAAGCCGGGTGCAGATCGCCGGTCCTACGGCAGCCTTTGCCACCATTGTTGCGGGCATTGTGGCAAAAAACGGCTTTGAAGGTCTCGTGATTGCCACGCTGATGGCGGGAATCATTCTGATCCTGATGGGATTACTTCGTCTGGGCAGTCTGATCCGTTTTATTCCTTACACCATCACCACAGGCTTTACGGCAGGAATCGCCGTCACCATCGTAATCGGTCAGATTAAGGATTTCCTGGGGCTTACCGTAGTGACCGAGGAGCCGCTGATCGAAACGGTGGAAAAGCTGGCGGCAGTATTTCATTTTATTGGGACGATTAACTGGCAGGCGGCGGCAGTGGGAGCAATCTGTCTGGCAATCCTCATCGGCTGGCCTTATCTGCCGGGGGTGTGTAAAAAGATACCGCCTTCTCTGATCGCGGTTCTGGCCGGCATCGCCATGGTCAGCGGTCTGAAGCTGCAGGTAAACACTATCGGTGATCTGTATGAGATATCCAATAAGCTTCCGGCGCTTTCGCTTCCGGCGTTTCGGTTTGAGACCATACACAGCGTGCTGCCGGATGCTTTCACTATAGCGGTTCTGGCGGCTATCGAATCCCTGTTGTCATGTGTAGTGGCGGATAGTATGATCGGAAGCCGGCATCAGTCCAACACGGAGCTGGTGGCCCAGGGGGCCGGAAATATCGTGTCGGCTCTGTTTGGAGGAATCCCGGCTACAGGGGCCATTGCCAGGACGGCGGCCAATATTAAAAACGGCGGGCGCACGCCTATAGCCGGCATGGTTCATGCAGTGGTGCTTTTGTTGATTCTGGTGGTGCTGATGCCTTACGCCGCTCTGATCCCCATGCCTGCCATAGCCGCCATTTTATTTATGGTGGCATACAATATGTGCGGCTGGAGAAAATTCGTACATTTGTGCAGGACCTCTCCCAAGAGCGACATTGCGGTCCTGGTGGTTACCTTTGTGTTGACGGTGGTATTTGATCTGGTGGTGGCTATCGAGGTCGGTATTTTGATGGCAGCGCTTCTGTTTATGAAACGGATGAGCGATGTGACTCAGGTGAAGGGGTGGAAATATGCACAGGAGGTGCAGGATCCCGATGGAACGGAGCTGCATGCGGTGCCCGAGAACACCAGGGTGTATGAGATCAGCGGACCGCTGTTTTTCGGAGCGGCTGACAAGATCCTGCAGATTGCTCTGGAGGGAAAGACGCGGTACCTAATCCTGCGTATGCGCAGCGTCAGCGCCATTGATGCTACGGCCATGCATACCCTGGAGGAGCTGCAGGAAAAATGCCGGCAGAAAAATATATGTCTGATTCTGTCCCATGTGAATGAACAGCCCATGCAGGTGATGAAAAAAGCAGGTTTTACGAAAAAGGTGGGAGAAGAAAACTTCTGCAGTCATATTTATGAGGCCCTGGACAGGGCCCAGGCGCTTGGGGAAGCAGGCCAGTATAAGTGAAAACAAAGGCGTGCTCTTGGAGCCGGCCAAAAGAACAGGAGCGAAGAAAACCGATGTCGGAACAGATACCTATTGATGAATTGACACCCATGATGCAGCAATACATGGAGACAAAGAAGCAGTATAAGGATTGTATTCTTTTTTACCGCCTGGGCGATTTTTATGAGATGTTTTTTGAGGATGCCCTGACAGTGACTAAGGAGCTGGAGCTGACGCTTACCGGAAAGGCCTGCGGGCTGGAGGAGAGGGCTCCCATGTGCGGCGTACCCTACCATTCGGTGGAAGGATATTTGACCAAGCTGGTCAGCAGGGGATACAAGGTGGCAATCTGCGAGCAGGTGGAGGATCCCAGACTGGCAAAGGGCCTGGTGAAGCGGGAGGTCACCCGGATCGTTACTCCGGGAACCAATCTGAACGTTCAGGCCATGGAAGAAACGAAAAATAATTTTCTCATGTGTATTACCTACACACCTTCCCGGATTGGTATTTCAGCCGCCGATGTGACCACCGGGGACTATTTTCTCACAGAGGTGGAGGATCTGCGGAAGCTGAATGATGAGCTGATGAAATACGAGCCGGCGGAGATCATTTGTAATGAAGCCTTCCTGGTCAGCGGCTTTGACATTGAGGAGCTGCGGGGACGGTATCATATTTCCGTCAACGCCCTGGAAGCCCATGTGTTTGACGATGAGAGCTGCAGGAGAACGCTGCTTCGGCATTTTAAGGTGAATACGCTTGCCGGGCTGGGAATAGAGGATTTTCCTGTGGGAATGCTTTCCGCGGGGGCTTTGCTTCAGTACCTTTATGATACACAGAAGACGGAGCTGGCACATTTTACCCATCTGTATCCGTATCTGACCAACAAATATATGCTGCTGGACAGCTCTACCAGAAGAAACCTGGAGCTGACGGAAACATTGCGTGAGAAGCAGAAGCGGGGGTCATTGCTGTGGGTTTTGGATAAAACCCGGACCGCTATGGGAGGGAGGCTGCTGCGCAGTATGCTGGAGCAGCCCCTGGTAGATAAGGAGGAAATGGAAAAGCGTCTGGATGCGGTGGAGGAGCTGAACAAGGACAGTGTTTCCAGGGATGAACTGCGGGAATATCTGAACCCGGTATATGATCTGGAGAGGCTTCTTAGCAAGGTGACCTACAAAACCGCCAACCCCAGGGACTTTATCGCCTTTCGGAATTCGCTGGAGATGTTTCCGGCCATAAAAAAGGTTCTGAAGGGCTTTCGCTGTCAGGAGCTTGTAAATGTGGAGGAGGAGATTGACAGTCTGGAGGATATCTTTCAGCTGATTAAAGAGGCTATTGAGGAGGAACCGCCGGTGACCATCCGGGAGGGAGGCATGATCCGGGATGGTTTTGATGAGACCATAGACATGCTGCGCAGCGCCAGACGGGACGGCAAGCAGTGGCTGGCGCAGCTGGAAGAACAGGACCGGGAGCGGACCGGAATTAAAAATCTGAAGATTAAATATAACAAGGTTTTCGGATATTATTTTGAAGTGACTAACTCCTATCAAAATCTGGTTCCGGAGGATTATGTGCGCAAGCAGACACTGGCCAATGCCGAAAGGTACACAACACCACGGCTGAAGGAGCTGGAGGATACGATTTTAAATGCCGAGGATAAGCTGACGGCCCTGGAATACGATCTGTTCTGTAAAATCCGGGATTCCATTGCCATGGAGCTGGAGCGGATTCAGAGGACGGCCCGGGCGGTGGCCAGGCTGGATGTGTATGCGTCTCTGGCGCTGACAGCCGAGCGGAATCATTATGTCCGTCCCAAACTGAACGAGAAAGGGCTTATCGATATCAAGGACGGAAGGCATCCTGTGGTGGAGCAGATGATCACCAACGATCTGTTTATCGCAAACGATACCTATCTGGACAATGGAAGCCATTGCATCAGCGTCATCACCGGGCCAAATATGGCGGGAAAATCCACCTATATGCGTCAGACGGCCTTGATTGTGCTCATGGCGCAGGTGGGAAGCTTTGTGCCGGCAAAGAGCGCAAACATCGGGATCGTGGACAGGATTTTTACAAGAGTGGGAGCCTCCGACGATCTGGCCAGCGGACAATCCACCTTTATGGTAGAGATGAATGAGGTGGCCAATATTCTGCGCAACGCAACCTCTCGCAGCCTTTTGATTTTAGATGAAATCGGAAGGGGAACCTCCACCTTTGACGGACTGAGCATCGCCTGGGCGGTGATCGAGCATATCAGCAACCGGAAGCTTTTGGGCGCCAAAACGCTTTTTGCCACACATTATCACGAGCTGACCGAGCTGGAGGGCAAGATGAGCAATGTGAATAATTACTGCATTGCCGTGAAGGAGCGGGGAGACGACATCGTATTTCTGCGGAAGATCGTTAAGGGTGGAGCGGACCGCAGCTACGGAATTCAGGTGGCAAAGCTGGCGGGAGTGCCGGACATGGTTATTGACAGAGCCAGAGAAATCGTGGAACAGCTCACAGACAATGACATTATAGAAAAGATCCAGAGTATTAAGGTGGATGTGAAAAACGAGGGAAAGCCTCGGAAGGTTCCTAAACAGGACGAGGTGGATCTGGCCCAGATTTCCCTGTTTGATACGGTGACGGATGAAGATGTGCTGAAGGAGCTGATGGAGGTGGAGGTAAACACGCTGGCGCCTATCGATGCGCTGAATACATTATACAGACTGCAGAACAAGCTGAAGAATCGTTGGTAAGTATGAAGAAAATCACTAAGCTCGAAAGTACCTCGCCAAGTGATTTTACGCTCTGCCATGCAGAGCTTCTTCATACGGAAGAATGCCAAATACGGGCATTCTTCCCAGCGTAACTTCGCGCGTATGTGCAGCGTGGGAAGGTGGGGCTGGTATACGGAAAGGAAAAGGTACGATATGGCGGGAATACATATTCTGGATTCGGAGACAATAGACAAGATCGCCGCCGGAGAGGTGGTTGAGCGTCCCTCCAGCGTAGTTAAGGAGTTGGTGGAAAATGCTGTGGATGCGGGAGCCGACGCCGTTACCGTGGAGATTAAAGACGGGGGCATTGAATTGATCCGGGTCACGGACAACGGCTGCGGCATGGAGCAGGGACAGCTGCGCACGGCTTTTCTCCGTCACGCTACCAGCAAAATAGAAACCGTGGAGGATCTGTCCAGAATTTCCAGTCTGGGATTCCGGGGGGAGGCTCTGTCCAGCATTGCGGCGGTGGCCAGAGTGGAGGTGGTCACAAGGACTGCCGCAAGTCTGGCCGGCAGCCGTATTTTTCTGGAGGGAGCCAGGGAGGTGGAATTCGGAGAGGTGGGTGCGCCGGAGGGGACTACCTTTCTGGTCAGAAATCTTTTCTTTAATACCCCTGTACGGCGGAAATTTTTGAAGCAGCCTGCCACGGAGGGCGGATATATCGCCGACCTGATGGAACATCTGGCTCTGTCGAGGCCGGATATTTCTTTTAAGCTGGTAATAGGAAACCAGCTTCGCTTCCACACCTCCGGCAACGGTGACCTGCGGGAGGTAATTTACCGCATCTACGGGAAGGAGGCGGCGGAGGCCTTGGTTCCCATCCAGGCGGAAAAGGCGGGCATCCGGGTGGAGGGGTATCTGGGGAAACCGGTCCAGGTGCGCGCCAACAGGAATTTTGAGATATATTTTATCAACGGAAGATTTATCCGCAGTAATATTGTGGCCCGGGCTCTGGAAGAGGGCTACCGGGAATACCTGATGCAGCATAAGTTCCCAATGTGTGTGCTGCACATCACCATGGATGCGGAAACGGTAGATGTAAATGTACATCCCACAAAAATGGATGTACGATTCAGCGATGGCCCGGGAGTCAGCGAGTTTCTGACATCGGCGGTGAAGCAGACGCTGCAGCAAAGGGAAATGATGCCGGAGGCTTTTCTTTCCGGGGACAGAGAGAGAAAGACTGAAGAGAGAGAAGAACGCAGGCTCAGGGAGAAGGAGCACACCCCGGAGCCCTTCGAGCAGAAGCGGATCCAGGAGTACCGGGTCATGGAGGAAAGTCGGTATCAGGCGGATCATCCCCGAAAGCAGGATTTCCTGCACAATCCTGTGTGGGCCAGAGTGAAGGGCACAGAGGATGCCGAGGCTGCGGGAGACTGCACTTTGGGAGAAAGCGGCAGAATTTCGGAATCGCAGCCGGAACCGCAGCCGGAGCCGGAAACGGATGGGGAAGACCCGGCTGCAGAGGAATTTGTTTTCACAGAAACCTCTGAATTTTCTCAGGAAATCAGGGAAAACGATAGTATATCCGAAGGCGCCGCGGAACCGGAGATGCCTGAAGCTCTGCCTGTACAGCTGAATTTGTTTGAGGAAAAGATCCTTACGGAGGATAACCGTGCCAGGTTCCGCATTGTGGGCCAGGTCTTTGAAACCTATTGGCTGGTGCAGTTTGAGGACAAGCTGCTTATGATCGATCAGCATGCCGCCCATGAAAAGGTGAATTATGAGCGGCTGATGACACAGTACCGGGAGAAGAAGGTTCTATCCCAGAGCCTTTTACCGCCTGTGATCGTAAGCCTTTCGGGCCGGGAGGAATCGGTTCTGAGGGAGCATGAATCCGTTTTTCGGGCGCTGGGCTTCGAAGTGGAGGATTTCGGAGGAAGCGAATACGCTCTGCGGAGCGTTCCGGTGGATCTGTACGGCTGTAATGAGCGGGAGATGTTTCTGGAGGTACTGGATCAGCTGGCAGAGGGAAGCGGCTTTGGAGGGATCCGGGCGGCGGAGGAAAAGATAGCCTCCATGTCCTGCAAGGCGGCGGTAAAGGGAAACCGATGTCTTAAGATGGCGGAGGCGGAGGCGTTGATTGACGAGCTGTTAACCCTGGACAATCCCTATAACTGCCCTCACGGACGTCCTACCATAGTGACCATGACCAAAGCGGAGATGGATAGAAAGTTTAAAAGAATTGTAAATTAGAAAAGAATTACAGGTCTGAAAAGGAGCGGTTTCCATGGACGAAAAAAAATCTCCTTTGATTGTATTGACCGGCCCTACGGCCGTGGGAAAGACCAGATTGTCTATCGACCTGGCCAGGGCGGTGGGCGGTGAAATCGTGTCTGCGGATTCCATGCAGGTATACCGGCATATGAATATCGGTTCCGCCAAAATAACCCGGGAACAGATGCAGGGAATCCCCCACCATATGATAGATATACTGGATCCCCGGGAAAGCTTTAATGTGGCAATGTTTCAGGAAAAAAGCAGGGAATGCCTGGCACAGATTTACGGGCGGGGGCACATTCCGGTGGTCACCGGAGGCACAGGGTTTTATATTCAGGCATTGTTAAAGAATGTGGATTTTTCGGGAGAGGAAGGCCTTGACAGGGAAAAGGAGGAGCCCGGAGCATACCGGAAATATCTGGAAGCGCTGGCGGAGGAAAAGGGACCGGATTACCTGCATTCGCTGCTGTGCCAGGCAGATCCGGTTTCTGCAAAGGCCATTCATGCCAATAATATCAAGCGGACGATCCGGGCGCTGGAGTTCTATCATTTGACGGGACAGCGGATATCGGAGCATAATCGGCAGGAAAAGCAGAAGACTTCCGTCTACAATTCCTGCTATTTTGTGTTGAATGATGAGCGGGAAAGGCTTTATTCCCGCATCGAACAGCGGGTGGAGGAAATGCTGGCGGAAGGGCTTGTGGAGGAAGTGAAGGCGCTTAAGCGCATGGGCTGTCATAAGGGGATGGTTTCCATGCAGGGCCTGGGCTATAAGGAAATTCTGGCCTGGCTGGAAGGGGAATGCACCTATGAGCAGGCAGTGGAGGTACTGAAGCGGGACACCAGACATTTTGCCAAGCGCCAGCTGACCTGGTTTCGCCGGGAGAGGGAAGTCATCTGGGTGGAAAAAAACATGTTTGACTATGACGATGAGAAAATCCTGGAATTTATGCTGGAAAAATTGTGGGAAAGGGGAATTGTATCATGAAGGAAGATTTGCTGAAGGAAGTGTATGCCGGCATGGGCATCAGCCGTGAGGTATATGAATACGGAGAGCGGACTTTAGCGGCGCTGGAGGATCGTTTTCGAAGGATCGATGAGGTTTCGGAATACAACCAGCTGAAGGTGGTGCGGGCCATGCAGGAGTGCCGGGTGAGCGAAGCCTGTCTGCTGGGCACCACGGGGTATGGCTACAACGATCTGGGCAGGGATACCCTGGAGGCAGTGTATGCAAAGGTATTTCATACAGAGGACGCGCTGGTACGTCCTCAGATTACCTGCGGAACCCACGCGCTGGCGCTGGCGCTCATGAGCAATCTCAGGCCGGGGGACCAGCTGCTTTCTCCTGTGGGAAAGCCCTACGATACCCTGGAGGAGGTCATCGGTATCCGGCCTTCCCGGGGGTCTCTGGCGGAATACGGCGTTTCCTACAGACAGGTGGACCTTCTTTCTGACGGAAGCTTTGACTATGAGAATATCCGGAATAATATCAATGAGCATACACGCCTGGTTACCATACAAAGGTCCAAGGGCTATCAGACCCGTCCTACGCTTTCCGTGGAAAGGATCGGGGAGCTGATCTCCTTTATCAAAGGAATCAGGCCGGATATTATCTGCATGGTAGACAACTGCTATGGTGAATTTGTGGAGACCATAGAGCCCGGCGACGTGGGCGCGGATATGGTGGTGGGGTCTCTTATCAAAAATCCCGGCGGCGGTCTGGCTCCCATCGGCGGATACATCGCAGGGAAAAGAGAGTGCGTGGAGAACGCGGCATTTCGCCTGACGTCTCCTGGACTTGGCAAGGAGGTAGGTGCCTCGCTGGGGGTGCTGAAAGATTTTTATCAGGGGCTGTTTCTGGCCCCCTCCGTCACCGCATCTGCCCTGAAGGGGGCTGTGTTCGCCGCAAATCTGTATGAGCCGCTGGGTTTTTCCGTGGTTCCGGACGGCACGGAGAGCCGTCATGATATTATACAGGCAGTGACCTTCGGCACCCCGGAGGGAGTCGTGGCTTTCTGCCAGGGGATCCAGGCTGCCGCACCAGTGGACAGTCACGTGACGCCTCAGCCCTGGGATATGCCGGGCTATGATTCACAGGTGATTATGGCTGCCGGCGCTTTCGTATCGGGCTCCTCCATCGAGCTTTCGGCAGACGGTCCCATCAAGCCGCCCTATGCCGTATATTTTCAGGGCGGTCTGACCTGGCAGCATGCGAAATTCGGAATCCTGAAATCTCTGCAGACGCTTTTGGACAGGGGAGTGCTGTTGCATATATAGTAGAAAAATGTAAAAATAAATTATTTGATTTTTATGTACAGAAAAAGCATTTTATGTTACTATATAAAGACGTATGGAGCATGCGGCGCACGGGCAGCGAAGCATGTGGAATCAGGCGTTTTGCAAACACCTGATTAAAATACGAAAGAAAGGATGAGGAATCGTTTTGAAGAAAGTTAACTGGGTACTGGTGCTGCTGGTGCTGGTGGGGTTTGTGATCGGCAGATTTATCGGCACATATTTTGAGGGCACCTTTCTGAACTATGGGCAGTCCTTTGGGCTGAGCACACCGGTGGTTCTGGATCTGGGTTTCTTTGTCCTCACCTTCGGGCTGACGATACAGATCACCATCGCAAGTGTGGTGGGTGTGATCATCGCCCTGGTGGTATACCGCTTTATCAGATAAAATGCGTCGGAGAAGGCTGGAAAAGGAGACGCATGAAAACAGAAAAAAGAAATACCCTGCAGGAGCTTCCCTATGAGAGGTTTCTGCGTTTCGGGCCGGAAAACCTGACGGAGGCGGAGCTGCTGGCCATCATCATCCGTACCGGCACCAGGGAAAGGAACGCGCTTCAGGTGGCGGAGCAGGTGCTGCAGCTGGCCAGATATCCCAAGAGGGGACTGCTGGGACTCTATGATGTATCTTTGGAGGATCTGAAATCCGTCAAGGGTATAGGGGAGGTAAAGGCTGTGAGACTGAAATGCCTCACCGAGCTGTCCGTGCGGATAAGCGAAGCCAGAGCCGTAAGCGGGGTTAAGCTCACCAAATCCTCCCAGACGGCGGAGTACTTTATGGAAAGACTCCGTCACAGAGACACGGAATGTGTCATTCTGGTGTCCCTGGATGCAAAGGGACAGATTATCCGGGAGAAAAAGATCTCTGAGGGCAGTGTGAATGTTTCGCTGATTTCGCCCAGAGAGATTTTCCTGGAGGCTCTTGCGGACCGGGCGGTGAATATTCTGTTGATCCACAATCACCCCAGCGGGGATCCCACGCCCAGCAGATTGGATCGGGAGTTAACGGATAATATCCGGGAGATGGGAGCGAAGCTGAACATTCCTCTGCTGGATCATATTATTATCGGAGACCGCAGGTATGTGAGTTTTAAGGAATCTGCCTGGTTTGAGAATATCGGAGATTCCCTCCACAAAACATGACATGAACTATGCAGCAGGCCGTGCCGCTGCGGTTACATCGGAAAGGGGCTGTCATTTTGGCAAACAACGCATTCGGTATCGATCTCGGTACCAACAACATTAAAATTTACAGCAGGAGCGACGAAAATGTTCTGATCGAAAAGAATATGATCGCCATTGAAAATAAGAATACCCTGTTTGCGTATGGGAATTCTGCTTTTGAAATGTATGAGAAAGCTCCCGGAAATATTCATATTTCTTATCCGCTTTCCAACGGAGTAATCGCGGACATCAAGAATATGGAGACTCTGATTCAGTATTTTATCGGAGACCTGCAAAAGGGTATTGCAAAGCCTGCGGATTTTTATATTGCGGTTCCCACAGATGTGACGGAGGTAGAGAAGCGGGCTTTCTACGATCTGATCAAGGATGCCGGCGTAAAGGCACGCAAGATAATGGTGGTGGAAAAGGCTGTGGCGGACGGTCTTGGCCTGGATATTGACGTAAAAAATTCCCAGGGGGTTATGGTGGTTAACGTAGGCTATGAGACTACCGAAATATCCATTCTGTCCCTGGGGGGAATCGTTTTAAGCCGCCTGATCAAGACGGGCGGATTGAAGTTTGACGAGGCCATTCGAACGGCTGTCAGAAAGAAATTCAGCCTGGTCATCGGCGGAAAGACCTCCGAGACGGTAAAAATCCAGTTGAAGGATCTGGAGGCCGAGGGAAGAGGGGCCGTGGTTTATGGCCGTGATATTGTCACGGGCCTGCCTGTGGAGAGAGAGATTCCCACCAAGCTGGTAGACGAAACCCTGGAGGAGCATTTCAACAGCATTATCGATAATGTGAAAGTGATTCTGGAGCGGACTCCTCCGGAGCTGGCAGCGGATATATACCGGCACGGAATATACCTCACCGGCGGAGCTTCTCAGGTGAGTCATCTGGCGGAACGGCTGGCCATGGGAACGGGACTGCGTGTCAATGTGTCGGAAAACCCGTCTATCAGTGTTGTCATGGGGCTGGCCAAGATTATTAAGGACGAAAACTACAGATCGGTTGCCTACGCCATCGAAGGGATGAGTAAATGAGCCCTGTTTTAAAAAGAAGAGGGGAGAAATTTACGATACCGGGTAAATATCTCCTTTTAATTTTGACAATATTATGTGTGCTGCTGATGCTGGTCACCTTTGGCACAGATGTGTTTAACAGGCCGCTGAATACCATTGTGGGATATGCGGTGGTTCCGTTTCAGCAGGGGATCGGAAAGGTAGGCAGCTGGCTGTCCAGCCGGTCCGAGGAGCTGGTGCAGATCCGCACGCTTTTGGAGGAAAACGCCAGACTGAAGGAAGAAGTAGCCGCCCTTACGGAGGAAAATACCCTGCTTCAACAGGACAAGTATGAGTTGAATGAACTGCGGGAGCTGATGGCGCTCAGCGAACAGTATGGAGAGTACCATAAGGTGGGCGCCCGTATTATCGGCAGGGATTCGGGCAACTGGTTTTCCTCCTTTTTGATTGATAAGGGAACGGAGGACGGCCTGGCGCTGGATATGAATGTGATAGCCGGAGGAGGGCTTGTGGGGCGGATCACTTCTGTGGGTCCCAATTGGGCAAAGGTTACTTCAATTATTTCTGACAACAGCAATGTCAGCGGAATGACTTTGTCCACAGGTGATAATCTGATGGTGTCGGGAGATTTAAAGCTCATGGCAGACGGCTGTATTACCTTCAGCCAGCTGATGGACAGTCAGAATGCGGTGGTGGAGGGAGATAAGGTAGTCACTTCGGATATCAGTGATAAGTTTCTGCCCAACATACTGATCGGATATATCAATTCTATCAGCAGGGATTCCAACAATCTGACAAAATCAGGTCTGATCACACCGGCTGTGGATTTTGAGCATCTGAGCGAGGTGCTGGTGATCACAGATATGAAGCAGTCTGTCGGAGAGTAGGCAGGCGGGGACATGGCCGGGAGGAATTATGCTCAGAAAAGTGATTATTTTTTTATTTATATTGATCAGCTTTATTCTGCAGTGCAGTGTGTTTGGAAGCCTTGCCTTTGCAGGAATTATTCCGAACCTGATGGTGATTCTTACATCCTCCTTCGGCTTTATGCGGGGAGAAAAGGAAGGGCTGGTCATCGGCTTTTTCTGCGGTCTTCTGACAGATATCTTTTTTGGCAATTTTCTTGGTTTCTACGCCCTGGTGCTGATGTACATAGGTTATCTGAACGGTAAATTCAGCAGGATATTTTATCCGGAGGATCTGAAGCTTCCCATAGCGCTGATTGTTGTCAGCGATCTGTCTTATGGAGTGATCTGCTATGTTTTATTGTTTCTGCTGAGGCGGCGGTTTGAGTTTATATACTATTTTTCTCATATTATACTGCCGGAAATGTTATATACTATTGTAGTCACTATCTTCCTGTATCCTCTGATTCTGAAAGTGAACGAGAAGCTGGAAGCAAGGGAAAAAAGGAGAGCACAGAAATTTGTTTGATGAATTTAAGGACAAGCTCATAGGAATTGTGACCAGCAGACTGACCGTCTTTACCCTGGTTTTTTGTGCGCTGGGTGCCATTCTTATTTATCGGTGTTTTGATTTACAGATCGTTCGTGGAGAAGAGTACCTGGAGGATTTTGCCCTGCAGATTGAAAAGACCCGTGATATTGCCAGTACCAGAGGAAATATCTATGACAGAAACGGTAATGTGATGGCTTATAATGAATTGGCATATTCTGTCAAGATAGAGGATGTGTTTGAGACCAACCGTCAGAAAAATTCCAGAGTAAACGAGACGGTGATGCGTCTGATCCGGATGATTGAGAAAAACGGCGACCATGTGATCACGGATTTCAGAATTGTTCTCAATGAGGACAACGAATTTGAATACTCGGTGGAAGGAACCAGTCTTTTGCGTTTTTTGGCCGATGTTTATGGCAGAAAAACAATAGGTGATCTGAAGCCGGAGGAAGAAACGGCGACGCCTTTGGAAATCATGGAGTTTTTAAGCCGTCCAAGCGGCTTTGCCATCGGAGAATATGAGGAGCCGGATAACACGAAAAGCACGTTCCTGGCCGGAGACGGATATTCCAGGGAGGATTGGCTGAAGCTGGTGACCATCCGCTATGCCATGAATCTGACCTCCTTCCGCAAATATATCGGCACCACAGTGGCAACAAATGTCAGCCGCGAGACAGTGGCTGTCATCATGGAAAATTCTGCAGATCTTCCCGGTGTTTCCATTGTGGAGGACACAGTTCGCCGATATGTGGACAGTGAGTATTTTGCCCATCTGCTGGGATACACCGGAAAAATTTCTTCGGAGGAGCTGACAACGCTGAATGAAGAGCTGGCAGCCCAGGGTATGGGGACGGATACCTATAATATTAATGACGTGGTGGGAAAAAACGGGATCGAGGCCTCCTTTGAAACTACCCTGCAGGGTGTCAAGGGCTATGAAAAGGTCATCGTGGATGTGACGGGAAAGGTAATCAGCATTGAAGAGCGCCAGGAAGCCCAGGCCGGGAAGGATATTTATCTGACCGTGGATATGGAGCTGACAAAAGCGGTGTATCACATATTGGAGCAGCGTCTGGCGGGATTGGTTTCCAGTAAGATATTCGATGGCAGAGAATATGTGCCCGGACCGAATGCCAGCAGCTCTGATATCAAGATTCCTATTTATGATGTCTATTTTGCCATGTTCAACAATTCCATTATCGACTTGAAGCATCTGGCGGGAGAAGACGCCGGAGAGGTGGAACAGGCGGTATACGAGGCCTATCTGTCGTATAAGGCGTCTGTCTACGAAAAGCTGACCCGGGAGCTGACGGAAGACCTGACACCCTATAATAAGCTTTCCAAGGAATATCAAAATTACGAGACCGATATTGTGAGACTGCTCAACCGTAACGGTGTGATTATGTCCGAGGCGGTGGATGCAGACGACTCTGTCCAGGTGGCCTGGGTTTCGGAGGAGACGATCAGCCTCTGTGAATATCTCAGATATTGTATTTCAAAAAACTGGATCGACGTGAGTAAGCTGTCTTTGAACGATAAGTATTCGGACTCTTCGGAGATTTACGGCAAGCTTCTGGAGTATATTCTGGAGTCTATTGACAACAATACGGAATTTCAGAAAAAATTTTATAAATATATGCTTTTGTCCAATACCATAACCGGAAGGCAGGTATGTCAGGTGCTCTGCGAGCAAAGGGCTGTGGAAATTCCGCCGAAGGATGAGGAAGCCCTTTACAGCGGCAGACTCAGCGCGTATAATTTCATGAAAAACCGGATTGACAATATTGACATTACTCCGGCCCAGCTGGCTCTGGATCCCTGCAATGCCTCTGTGGTGATCACGGATGTGAACAGCGGAGATGTGCTGGCTATGGTATCCTATCCGGGCTATGACAACAACAAGATGGCAAACTCCATCAATGCAGAGTATTTTGCCAAGCTGAATTCGGACAAGGCTAATCCTCAGATTAATTATGCCACTCAGTATAAAGCGGCTCCGGGATCCACTTTTAAAATGGTTTCTGCGGCGGCGGGGCTAATGGAGAATGTTATTTCTCTGAACGCCAGAGTAAACTGTACCGGTACCTTTACGGAGATCACGCCTTCACCCAGATGCTGGATGCGAAGCGGTCATGGCAATGAAAATTTGACCACAGCCATTCGGGATTCCTGCAACTATTATTTTTACAATTTGGGTTATATGCTTGCCACTGAGTCCGGAACCTACAGCGACTCGGAGGGGCTGAATATTTTATATGAATATGCGGATATGTTCGGCCTGACTGATAAGTCCGGCGTGGAGATATCAGAGGCGGTTCCGGAATTTTCTGATATTGACCCGGTGCGTTCTGCCATCGGCCAGGGAACCAACAGCTATACTACCGTAGGAATCGCCAGGTATACAACCGCAGTGGCTAACGGCGGAACCTGTTATAATCTTACTCTGGTAGACAGGATAGAGGATTCTCAGGGCGCTCTGATCCGGGAAATTGAACCCTCGATCCGCAATATAATCGAGCTCCCGGATGAATATTGGAGTGCCGTTCACTCCGGAATGAGGCAGATGGTTCAACGGAAGAGCTATTTCGAGGATCTGGAGGTTGCGGTGGCGGGAAAAACAGGAACTGCCGAACAGACCACTTCCAGACCCAGTCATGCGCTGTTTGTGTGTTATGCGCCATATGAACAGCCGGAGATTGCCATAGTCACCAGAATTCCATTCGGATACTCCTCGGATCATGCAGCCCAGGCCACCAAAGATATTATCATGTATTATTATGGCCTGGCAGAAAAGGAGGATCTGATCACCGGTGTGGCGGACACTCCCGATGCAGGAGTTTCCAATGAGTTGTAGGAGGAATGAGATGAGAGAGGCTGTGTTGATCAAAAGCTTTCCCAATGGGATTACTCTTCGTCTGGACGGAGAGCTTCCCTTTGAAGAACTGCTGACAGAGATCAGCTATAAGTTTTCCGAGGCCAGGGCTTTTTTTGGAAAGGTATCCATGGCGCTTTCCATTGAAGGAAGAGAGGTGTCGGGACCGGAGGAGATCAGGATCCTGAACGCAATTCAGAGCAGCAGTGATGTGAAAATCATTTGTATTGTGGGAAGGGACGAAGCGACCAACAAGAACTTTATACGGGCTCTGGCCCATATGGAAAAGAAGCTCTCCGGAGGCGAAGACGGCCAGTTTTTTAAAGGCAGTCTGAAAAACAAGGAGGTGCTGGAGACGGAAAACAGTATTATCGTGCTGGGAGATGTATATCCGGGCAGCGCGGTGGTCAGCGCCAGAAACGTCATTATCCTGGGCGGGCTTTACGGTGAGGCCTACGCCGGGGGAAACGGCAGGGAAGGAGCATTTGTAGCAGCGCTTGAAATGGAGCCGGAAAGAATTAAAATCGGCGATTTCAAATATAAACCGACTGCCAGGCAGTCGAGATGGGGCATTCGCCCGAAAGTACAACCGAAAATTGCATATGTGAAAAACAATAAGATAACCTTTGACGGACTTACGAAAGATTTGCTGAGCACCTTCTAGGGGAACAGTGCCGCGGAATGCGCGGTGCGGTGATTCCCGGAGTGGTTCGGAGGACGACAAGTCAAAATTTGGAGGAGGATCAAATGGAAAATCAATTTTCCCAGGAGCGGAAGAGCTCCGAAGTCATTGTCGTCACTTCAGGTAAGGGCGGTGTGGGAAAGACCACCACATCAGCAAACGTAGGTACAGGTCTTGCAAAGCTGGGCAGAAAGGTGTGTCTGATTGACACTGATATTGGTCTGCGCAATCTTGATGTAGTCATGGGATTGGAAAATCGTATTGTGTATAATCTGGTGGATGTGGTAGAGGGCAGCTGCCGGATTAAGCAGGCGCTGATACGGGACAAGCGTCATCCGGGGCTTTATCTGATGCCCTCTGCCCAGACCAGGGACAAGAGCGCGGTCACACCGGGACAGATGGTGAAGGTGATCGAGCATCTGAAAGAGCAGTTTGATTATATCATTCTGGACTGCCCGGCGGGAATAGAGCAGGGCTTTCAGAATGCCATTGCCGGGGCCAACAGAGCGCTGGTAGTGACCACTCCGGAAGTGTCCGCCATCCGGGACGCGGACCGGATCATCGGCCTTTTGGAGGCCAACGGATTTAAGCAGATCGATTTGGTTATCAACCGTCTGCGGATGGACATGGTAAGACGGGGAGATATGATGTCTGCCCAGGATGTGGTGGATATTCTGGCGATTCCGTTGATCGGAGTCGTGCCTGATGATGAAAATGTTGTTATTGCCACGAACCAGGGAGAGCCGCTGGTGGGCAGCGACTCTCCGGCGGGACAGGCGTATTCTAATATTGTACACAGAGTGGAGGGCAGGGAAGTTCCCTATTTGAATCTGGACAGAGGGATTTCCTTCTGGACCCGTGTCACCGGTATTTTTCATAAAGCGTAGGGAGGATCGAAATGAGACATTTCTTTCGAAGAAGAAGCTCCCGCCAGGTGGCCAAGGACAGGCTGAAGATTCTATTGATCTCCGACAGAGTCAATTGCTCTCCTGAAATGATGGAGCTGATCAAAAATGATATCGCCAAGGTGATATCCAAATACATGAAGATAGATTCCGACAATATAGAAATTCTGATCAATACACGTGGAAATAAATCAGGCAGGACCGTTAAGCCCAGCCTGTATGCCAATATTCCCATCGTGGATGTCTCCGTGCCGGAATTGCATACGGAATCTGGCAAATAGAGGAAATTATGTTTAGTACATTCAGAATTCGTGATTACGATTTTAAATTAGTGGTCATGACCCTGGCCCTGGCGGGCATCGGCGTCATGGCCATTGGAAGTGCCGAGCCTTCGCTGCAGACGAGGCAGCTGGCCGGTGCGGCTGTGGGCGCGGTGCTTATGATCGTGATCTCATTTTTTAACTATTCCTTTATATTGAAGTTTTATTGGTTGATGTATGCCATAAACATAGGGCTGCTGGCCCTGGTCTGGTATATGGGGGACGAGGGCGGAGGTGCCCAGCGCTGGCTGGAGATCGGAGGATTGAGGTTTCAACCTTCCGAAACTGCTAAAATTTTGTTGATTTTATTCTTCGCAGCGTTTATTATGAGATATAAGGAGAAGCTGAACACCATATGGATCATAGGAGCCTGTATTCTTTTGATCATGCTCCCATGGTGGCTCATATATAAGCAGCCGGACCTTTCTACCAGTATTGTGGTGATCATTGTTTTCTGCGTGGTGATGTTTGCAGGAGGGATCAGTCTGAAACTGGTGCTGGGTGTGATCGCAATCACTGTCCCTGCGCTGGCGCTTCTGGTTTCTTTGGCCTTACAGCCGGATAATACCATATTGGAGGGATTCCAGAAAAATCGTCTCCTTGCATTTATCAATCCGGAGGAATATTCTGACAGGGAGGCCTACCAGCAGCTGAATTCCGTCATGGCCATAGGCTCCGGCCAGCTGGACGGAAAGGGATACAAAAACAATGAGATCACATCCGTAAAGAACGGCAATTTTATCTCGGAGGCTGAGACAGATTTCATTTTTGCCGTGATTGGAGAGGAATTTGGCTTTAAAGGAAGCGTTGTAGTTATCGCCCTTCTAATGGGGATCGCTCTGGAATGTATTTCTGTGGCCAGGAAGGCGAAGGATGCGGCGGGTATGATCATTGCTTCCGGTATGGGCGGGCTGGTGGCGTTCCAAGGGTTCCTCAATATAGGCGTGACAACGTTTATTTTGCCGAATACGGGACTGCCGCTTCCCTTTGTCAGCTATGGGCTGACTTCGCTGATGAGCCTGTTTATGGGGATGGGAGTAGTATTGAACGTCAGGCTCCAGGCAAAAAAACAAAACAGAGAGAGGGTATCGACATGAACATCGCATTGATCGCACATGATTCAAAAAAGAAGCTGATGCAGAATTTCTGCATTGCTTACAGGGGAATTTTAAGTAAGAACGAACTGTATGCCACCGGCACTACAGGCAGGCTGATTGAGGAGGTCACAAATTTAAATATTCATAAATTTCTGGCGGGTCATTTAGGGGGAGAACAGCAGATTGGGGCGCAGATCGAGCATAATCAAATTGATCTGGTGGTATTTTTGAGGGATCCGTTGACACCGAAAATGCATGAACCGGATGTAAATAATGTTTTTAAGCTGTGTGACATGTATAATATTCCGCTGGCAACCAATATAGCCAGCGCCGAGTTGCTTATAAAGTCCCTGGACAGAGGAGATTTAGAGTGGCGTGAAATGTACAGATAGAGAATATTCCGAAGACATACCAAAAAGGAATGAGCAATACAGCGTCAAAAAGCATATTGCAGTTTTACTGTGCATGGTTTCCGTGGCAGCCTGTTTGCTGTCCGGATGCGGCGGGCTGGATTATGGAATGGCATATGATTCCGATTCGGATATCAGCAGTTTTAACGTGATATCCCGGCAGGATACCAGAACTGCGGCTTCCTTTGCCAGTGGACTGTGCGTGGTAAACGACAATGTGGTGGATGATGAAAATGTGGATATGTCACAGGCGGAGGCGGCGCTTTTACTCAGTCTGAATGACAGACAGGTTATTTATTCTAAAAATGCCCATGAGGTTCTTTACCCTGCCAGTCTGACCAAGGTTATGACCGCGCTGGTGGCTCTTCGCTACGGCCGGCTGGATCAGATGCTGACGGCTACCAGTGCCGTGAACATTACAGAGGCTGGCGCCACATTGTGTGGACTTAAGGCAGGAGATACCATGACAATGGATCAGGCGCTCAGGATCCTGCTGGTATATTCTGCAAATGACGTTGCAAATTTGATAGCAGAGGGTGTGGCAGGCTCCGTTGACCGCTTTGTGGAGATGATGAATGAAGAGGCACGGAGACTGGGGGCGACCAACACTAATTTTGCAAATCCTCACGGGCTTACAGATCCCAATCACTATACCACGGCATATGATTTATATTTGATTTTTAATGAAGCCATTAAATTCGAAACTTTTAACGAGATTATACAGATGACAGGGTACCAGACTACATACTATGATGCAGACGGTAAAGCGAAGGAGTTTAACAAATCCACTACAAATCAGTTTTTGAAGGGGAATTATCAGCCGCCCTCAAATGTGAATATCATTGGCGGAAAGACAGGGACTACCAATGCCGCCGGCTGCTGTCTGGTGCTGTTATCCCGGGATGTGAGCGGTAATCCATATATATCTGTTATCCTTCGTGCGGCATCCGGGGCGGATTTGTATACGGCGATGACGGATTTACTGGATGAGATTCATAAATAGAGGTTGTTTTTTGATTCGATTTCACTTATAATCTATTTATCAGGTGATGCAATAATTATTACTATAGGAGGGTTTCCAATGGTTCAATTAATTGTAGGAAAAAAAGGCAAGGGAAAGACAAAACAGCTGCTGGACAGAGTTAACAGCCAGATCAAGGAAATTTCAGGAAATATCGTTTACCTGGACAAAAGCACGAAGCACATGTATGAGCTGAACAACAAGGTGCGTCTTGTGGATGTATCTCAGTGCATGGTGGAGAACAGCGGTGAATTTCTTGGCTTCGTCAGCGGCATTATTTCGCAGGATCACGACCTGCAGCAAATGTATTTTGACAGCTTTCTGAAGATTGCATGTCTGAAGGATGAGGATCTTGTAGCAACCATTGAAAAATTGGAAAAACTCAGCAAGAATTTTGAGGTGGACTTCATTTTGAGCATTTCCCTGGATGAAGAAGAGCTCCCGGCAGATCTGAAGGATAAGGTTATTGTTTCGCTGTAATCTTCCCGTTCTTGTTTTTACATATCATTCACAAGTGATAAAAAGCCTCGGAAATATTCTGGGGCTTTTGCCTTGTATGGGCATCCTCCGGAGGTGGTGGTATTGGCAAAGAGAAGTAAGATAAAGAAATATAAGAAGCCTGTTAATCTGAATATTGGAATGATCATTTTCGGCGCTATCTTTTTTTATGTGGTCGTGTGTGTCATTATATATTTTCAGACAAGCCATATCGTCCGTTATGAAGTAAAAGAGGGGTCTCTGGCCACGGACAATATATACAGGGGGATAATTATACGGGAGGAAACCATTGTTTATGCTCAGGCCTCCGGATACATTAATTTTTATGCCCGGGAAGGGGAGCGGGTGGCAAAAAACGACCTGGTTTATATTGTGGACGAGACCGGCAGACTCAGTGAAAGCCTTGCAGGCTTAAGTCTGGGGGAAAACTCTCTCAGCAGCCGGGAATTGTCGGAGTTTCGCAGTGAGATCGTGAACTTTGTTCACGGCTTCGACAGCGGAGATTATGACAGCGCCTACGATTTCAAGGCATCTCTCAGCAACACGCTGATGAAGCTGGCCAATACCAATATGTTGGAAAGTATAAGCAGTATGAACGGAAGCTCCGGTGTCAATATTATCAATTACTCCTACGCCCCTACCACAGGAATTGTATCTTACTGGACGGACGGCTGCGAGGAATTGAGACCGCAGGATGTGACAATGGAGTTATTTGACACTAAGAGTGATTATGAAAAGGAACAGATAGTGGGGAATTCCCTGATGGCGGCAGGGGATCCGGTCTATAAGATTTCTACCAGTGAAAACTGGTCTCTGGTCATTCCCATAGAGCCGGAAAGAGGAGCAAAGCTTCAGGAAGAGGGAGTGATAAAGGTACGTTTTCTCAAAAATCAGTATGAATCCTGGGCAGAGACAAAGCTTTTGGCCAACGGGGACGGTAATACATACCTTCAGCTTTTCTTTAATAATTCCATGGTAACTTTTGTAACAGACCGGTTTTTGGATGTGGAGTTGATCGTAGAGGATGAGACCGGCCTGAAGATTCCGGTTTCCTCAATTGTACAGAAGGAATTTTTCCTGATTCCGGAAGCTTTTGTTATTCCCGGCGGAAATAACGGCGGAGACAGCATCATGAAGCAGTGCTTTTTGGAAAACGGCGAGATTTCCAGTGAAGTGCTGGAGGTGGAAGTATATAATTTTGATAATGAAACAAAAGAATATTATCTGGACAGTTCTATTCTGGATGTAGGAGACATATTATATAAGTTAGACGGGCAGGAAACCTACACTGTGAGCAAACGGGCTACACTGGTGGGCGTCTACAATATGAACAAAGGCTATGCCGATTTCAAACAGATCAATATTCTGTATCGGAATGAAGAATATGCCATTGTCAAATCCAATACCAAGTATGGACTGAGTGTATACGATTATATTGTGCTGAATGCTGAAACGGTCAGGGACGATCAGTTTATCAAATAGCGTGTGTGCTTCGGTATGCGCGTCACAGCGGGCAGAAAGGCAGAAGAATGATACAGGAAAATATCACGCTTGTGGAGCAAAAGATAGCGGATGCCTGCCGGGAGGCAGGGCGAAAATGTCAGGAGGTGTCGTTGATAGCGGTCAGCAAAACCAAGCCGGTTTCGCTGTTGCAGGAGGCGTATGACGCCGGAGCCAGAGATTTCGGAGAAAATAAGGTGCAGGAGCTTTTGGACAAGATACCACAGCTTCCGAAGGATATCCGCTGGCATTTGATCGGCCATCTTCAGAGGAATAAGGTTAAATCCATTGTTGGAAAGACGGCGCTTATTCATAGTGTGGATTCCCTGCGGCTTGCGGAGGAAATCAGCAGGGAAGCGCAAAAGCAGGGCTGCGTTGTGGATATCCTGATTGAGGTCAACGTTGCC
>OFFL01000658.1_pt1 | contig 35026 bp, 15 predicted proteins | sample 1521391 | NCBI WGS metagenome assembly OFFL01 (sample SAMEA3504082, study PRJEB24116) | mouse gut metagenome | biome: mouse gut; feature: mouse-associated habitat; material: faeces | place: Denmark | collected 2011
CATAATCAGGTGAATTTTTGACTGAATTTGAGTTAAATCTCATGCGCCAGCCCTGCTCCAAGAGTAATTCGCACAAAACAATCTTTTCCCGGAATCAAATATAACGGTGAATAAAAACAATTGGTGGCTCCGTACCAGCTCAATTCCTCCACAAATTTGCCATCGTACTCCTTAATACACTTATCCGTGAATTTACTTTTCGGTGAAATCATTCTGGTCGAATCACTTTTTCTGTCATAGATATAGACATTCGCCTCAAAAGGATAATTATATATTATACAATCTTTATAGAAACTGACATTCGGATAATCCATGAATCCATAATAGCCCTCATGAATTGGATTTTTTAATGCAATATGATTAACAACATTCTTTTCTGCGAAATCATACTCAATAATTTCATTTTTGCCTGGTTGCTTTATTGGATATAATATGGTATGATTATCCATATCTATTTTAAAATCAGATATATTGCTGCGAACATTACAGTCTATACGGCTAAAACCATTGTCAGGTAATTCGATCTTTGATATGACATTTCCTACGCTGTCAATTATTTTTATCGCTACAAAATCATAGGTGACAATAGTATCCGGACTATAAACTTGCAGACCATGAAGTTCCCTCATCACAGCATTAGGACCCTCGCTTTCGAGAGATATTGACCGGCTAACCGTATCTGTCTTCAAATCCAATATGTCAATAGCATGTTCCTTATAATTATATGAATATATACACCTGTTATTATGACAATAATCCGAAAGACCATAGCTTAATAATGAGACAACTGTAGGATTAGATTTAACTGTTATTGTCTCAGTCTTTAACAACCTGTCGGTTGCCGGTTCATCGTTTGCCGATGATTGGGATTGCCTCTTACAAGATTGAATACCAAACAAATATAGGGTTATAACAAAGATACAAAAATATGGTCTCATATTATGTGATAGATTATATTATTTGACTAATATACAGTGTAATAATGACCTCACCTAAACTTTTCTTTAAATGATAAAAAGTTTAGATGAGGTCATTGGTAGGAATCATATCAATCGCTCCACACCAGGACTATTTCTTAAATTCCCAATAGTCCCAGTTGAAAAGTTTGGGCCCCTTGCGACCTGTGAACACAAAGTACACATCATGATTGCCGACAGCCTCTGCTGAGAAAGGAGCCTCAATATATCTCCACTCCTCCCAGCCACCGGTGCCGGGCACCTCAAGACGTGCCACTATAGGACCGGAAATACTGTCGAGACGCACTTCTATGGCACCACCACGCAATGCACTTGCAACAGATGCCCCAAACGTACGCGGGCCCTCATATCCGAAATCCACATTCCGCAGCTTCAGGTAATCTCCGTTATGTATATCCGACACATACACACCGGTCTTGGCATTCGGCTCGGTGCTGAGCCCCTTGCTGAAAGCCATGGTCTCAGCCTCCACACGCCTGTAAGGATCAAATTGTGCGATAGGTGCCACACCCTCTTCTGTGGGACGTATCAGCGGAAATGTCCCGTCGGGATTATACTTGAACTCCTCTATGGCAACACTTCGTCCGAATCCGCCACCGCCAGGCAGTTTGCCTGTATGGTAACAGAAATACGAGTGCCCATTGAAATCCATGACTCCGCAATGATTTGTAAACGAGTCGGTCCCGCCGAGAGGCATAATCTCGCCCATATATTTCCAAGGACCCACAGGCGAGTCGCTCATTGAATAGGATATATGTTCGGGCACACCTCCGGCAGCATAAATCAGATAATACTTATCGCCACGGCGCATGAACCAGGGACCCTCGGTATACATGTCCTTATACTTCTCCCCTTTCTTGCGCTCCTTTATCGCCGGCGCGCCGAAGCCTTCTATTGTCTGCTCCACTTTTCGCACCTCTCCGTCAAACGATATCATATCCTCATTGAGCTTGGCATAGTATATCTCAGGATTGCCCCAATATATGTATGCCTGTCCGTCATCGTCGACATATACCGTAGGGTCTATATTATCCCACGAACCGTTGTCAAACAATGGGGCACCCAACGCATCCTTGAACGGACCTACAGGCGAATCACCGACAGCAACACCTATAGCCATGCCACCCGAGAGCTTGGAATGAAGCGGCACATAGAAATAGAACTTACCGTTACGCTCCACACACTGAGGTGCCCATGCCCGGTCATCGCCCCACGCGAAATCCTCGATAGCGAGCGGTGAGCCGTGATCAGTCCAGTTGACCATATCTTTGGAAGAGTACACACGCCACTCCTGCATCCAGAAGAAATCCGCACCGTCCTCGTCATGTCCGGTGTAAATATAGAAAGTGCCGTCATGCACCATCGGTGCAGGGTCAGTGGTGTAACAGGTCTGTATCACAGGATTCTGAGCTGATGCCGCGAGCGACATCCCTGCAAGCAATGTTGTCAATAGTATTCTCATAAGGCAAAATCTTTTTATTGTTTTTCGGGGGCAACAAGCCTTAAGTTATACACGCCTCCGGCTGTGTTGCCCTTATTGCTCTGGAACTTCACTTTTATGAACTCCTTTCCGTCGATCATCGATGCCGGAATCGGATACTCCACATCGACAAACTCCTCTTTGTTCCACTTCCCTCCGACATTCTCATCAGTCAGAAGCGTGTCATCGATAAATATCGAGAAAGCGCGCTTGCCACCTTCATTACCCCAATAACGGACACGGAGAGCAAGCTCCGACTTTCCTGACGGTTTCATTCTGTAGGTGAAGAAACCTCCGTCAGAGGCATCACGCCATGCAACACCGTAATTCACACCTGAGTTTGACCGTTCACTCTCCATAAAGTGATCGGCTTCTGGCTGCTGTTCACCAGTGTTGACAGCATCCACCGTACGGCGGTCAAGCGCGAGCATTGCCTCCTCGGCAGCTCGTTCACGCTCAAGATATGCATTGTATTCGGCAGGGGTCATCATGAGCCAGTACATCATATAGCGACAATCGTGCAGACGTGCAAAAGGCTGAAGAGTCAGCTGCTGCGACGGATCGGACGTAACACCTTTCACCACATAAGTCATCCCCTTGCCGGGAACTGCCTCGGCTGAAGAGAGGCGGGAAAGTATGTCGGAACGCTCTCCGACAAGGATGGGAGTATCAAACACCGACACCAACGGACCGCCTGCAATGTGAGCCCAACGGCTGTCATCGGCCACAAGTCCGTTCAGCCCCTCCGTGCCATAGGATGCACCGAGAACAATAGGGCCTCTTACTATAGAAACATATTCAGGGAGATTCGGCACCTCCTCAAGACGCATCTCCATCGGCAGATTCACCTCTACCACATCGCCATTCTTCCATTTACGGTCAATCGCTACATACGATTCAGGCTTCGCATCAACAGTATAAGCCTTTCCGTTGACCTTAACAGTCATACCCTTGCACCACCCCGGATAGCGCACCATGATAGGAAAGCGGCGAGCCTTGCGTGTAGAGATTGTTATTCGGGTGGACTCACTGTCGGGGAAAGCCGTCTCCTGAGTGACGGTTACGCCTTTTTCCTTCCAGTTAAGACGCGATGGCATAAAGAGGTTCACATAAAGAGAGTCCGACTCATGGGTATATATAAACTGTCCGTACTTACCATGGTTCTCCATACCTGTGCCCACACAGCACCACATCGCAGCGTTGGGCTGGGAATACACACGGTAATGCCCGGGGCGTGCGGATGTGAAGTACACATATCCGCCATGATCAGGATGCTGCGACGAAAGGATATGATTGTAGAGTGCACGTTCATAGAAGTCGGCAAGATGTGCATCAGGCGACATGCGGAACAGCCCCTCGGTGAGTTTGAGCATATTGTTTGTATTGCAGGTCTCCGGACCTTCGCGATCGGTAACATAGCTCTTACAATCCTCTTTGGAAGCGAAATGCTCACGACGGCTGTTGCCTCCTATCGAGAGCGAGCGTGTGTCAGCAACAGTGTGCCAGAAGAAACGTGACGCGTCATAGTAATCCGCATCACCGCTGAGCTCGGCAATACGCTGGTAACCCACAACCTTGGGCACCTGAGTATTTGCATGCTTGTTGTCGAGGTTGTCAACACCTGCCACCATGCTGTCGAGAAGCCAATGATGGGAGAAACGCTTTGCTGCATCAATATAACGGCTGTCGCCTGTCATCGCATAGGCATCGGCATACACCTCGTCCATGCCGCCAAACTCGTTGCCCAGCATCGACTCCATGCTCTTATCGTCAAGCGGAGCTATGACAGTAAGCCCCCAGTCGCAGAATTTAAGGAACATATCCCTGGCAGTCTCGTTCCCGGTGTACACCCATGCGTCACGCAGTCCGGCATACGTCTTGTGCACATTGTACCATGGCACCCAGTACTTCCATATAAGGTCAACATTCCCTTTTCGCAGCTCGTCCCACAGCCTGGCTCCATCGGGCACACCACCCACATAGCCGTCGCCGTTTGCGTCCTGACAACGCTTAAGCTCCGAGATCACATAGTCCATACGTTCCTTAAGCTCCGGAACACCTGTAGCGGCATAATGGATGGCGAGTGCCGAAAGATAATGTCCGCCGACATGTCCGTCAAGCCCATCCCAGCAAGGGAAGCTTTCAGCCTTGGGAGTGAGACCTGCCTCCTTGAGATATGGGGCAAGCAGCCTGTCCGTGTCATACTTCAGAAGCACATGCACATTGAGGTCACACGCATGCTTGAACGGACCGTCAAGCAACTCAACGTCCCCGAGAGGGAACTCATTGTCGTAAAGTCTGTCCTGAGCCTGGACACACAGATGCGCCGACATGAACATCATCGGCACGATCCAGGATTTAATATTAATTTTCTTCATAGATTCCACAAAATAAATAAAAAAAGAGGATGTATCATAATTATATCAATATATAATTACGACACAACCTCTCTAAAGGGATTTATCATACAAGATAACTCTTGCCCGATGCTACTCTACGGCTTCGACAATTACATTGTCAAGATAGAGTTCGCATGAACCTGTGGCATTTGCCTTAAGTTCTATCACGTTAGATCCTGCATTGAGATATGCCGCTGTTGAGTTTACATACCATACTGTCTTGTCGCCACCCGACTGAGTGAACTTTGGAGACCCAACCTTCTCACCATTTACATAAAGGTCGTAGTTGGTGACGTCGGCTGACTCGGCACGATAGCGGAACTTGATGGCATATCGACCCTCGGTGAGCACACTCACCTCATCACGGACAGCCACATTGCTGCCGGTGCCCATGCGGAGATAGCCCTGACCGGTGTAGTTACGCACATCCTTGTCATATCCGCTTGTGACACGTCCATCATATTCGATGTTCTTGAAATCGAACACCTCTGCCTCATGCTGACGCGGACCATGATAAAGTTGCGGGTTTCCAGGCATCTGAATAGTCGAGTAGGTGTACTCTGTGAGACGGCCGGTACCATTGCCCGAACAGTTCACTGTGATATCGACAGGACCGTTGTGGTCCACAGTGAGAGTGAGAACGCCGTCAGCCCACGACTCGCTCACCTTGGCTGTAGCCTCGGCACGAGGGGTAAACTGAACAGAAGGCTTCGATGTCGCGCCATTGATCTTTATTATCGATCTTGTGGACTTTCCGTCCTCCTGATACTTGGTGAGATAGAAAGTGACACGGTCGCTGTACTCCTTCCATACGGTGGTCGCGAAAGTCTCCAGTGTGAACTCTACATTCTCGCAAGTATTATACTTGAACGGCACCTTGGCACTCTTGACAGAGTTCCAGGGGTTATATGTCACCCAAGTGTTCTCATGACGTCCGGCAAAGAGATCGCCGGTGTATTCGCTGGGGAACACACGGTTGAGTTCACGAGTCTTGTCCGATGTATTGGACCAGGAGTTTATGATCTCCGACTGATTGCGCACATACTTGAATTTCTTAGCCATATCTCCGGCAAACTCAGCCACCACAGGTATAGCCGGGTAACGTCCTGTCTTGCGAAGATAGAAGAAATTCTCCTCACGTCCGCCATCATGGTCCAAGGCACCGATACCCTGGTGGAACCACTTCGGCAAGCAGTACTTGTCAAGATCCGAACCGCCAGCGATATCCTGTATAACGGCATACTTGCATCGTGCGATCACCTCATCACGAGTGAGGAGACGGATAGTACCGTCAATGATCTTACGATAGAGATCTATATTGATATTGCGGAACTGTGCGAAAGTATCCCAGCTACGGGTCTTGTAACCGTCGGAGACATCAATGATGCCGGTCTCCTTGAAGTCCTGACGCCATATCAGCTCAGGACCGTCATATACGGTCTGACCTGTGAGAGTGATATGCTCAAGAGTGAGAGCGGCTCCAAGTGCCACAGGGAATGTATTGTCCTGCTCCCAGTTGGGGATACCATAGTAAGCAGCAGCCTTCTCATTGAACGCACACTGGTCGAATCGGAGTCCGTAGTTGCCTGCATGACCTGAGAGCCATACACCCATACTTGCAGCCTCCACCTCATAGAACATGGAGGACTGGGTGTACTTCTCACAATATATGAAATTCTCGGGATACAGAGCTGTGGTGCGGGCAAAGTCGGGATTACGCTTGATCATAGCCACAGGATTGATCGGAGCTGACCACTGGTTGGAGCAGAAACTTACCGTCAGATAGCCGCCATACTCATGAGTGAGCTTGAGAAGCTCGTTCCAGTGAGCCACACGCTGTAGCCATGATGGTGAATAAAGGGCATCGGTTGAATCAAAGCCCCAGAACTGCTCGCAGTAGTTGAATCCGAGGAAGTTGGGATATGTGAAGAATTCCTTGTACATACCGTACTTCTCCTCATCGAACTGAGAGTAGGTCTCAACATCAGGGAAATGGCTGTAACCGCCCGACGAAGGCTGGATCATAGCCCAGAGATTATGCTCGCCACAGCTGCGGAGCCATGATTTCACAAGCTCGTAGCCATATTCGCTCACCTTGAACCGTCCTGTTGATTCATCGTGGCTCACAGAGAGCGAAAGGTTGAATATACAGTATGGACGCACATCCTCTGGTATAAGGCTGATGATCTTCTCAGGGTCGGCATAGTTCCAGCAGTCGATATGCACAAACCATGCCGGATGATCGGCATCGATGGGTCGACGCAGGCTTCCGGTGATAGGCACATCGGGAGGAGTGCTGCCTCCGCCTGCCGCAAGTTGCAGCGGCTCGGTATCGTCAGAGAAATATACAGTGACATTCTCGGGATCGGATATGTCTACAGTGCTAATGGCACTGATCTGCTCTCCGCGTGAAGCCGGACGCAACACAGTCTTGCCATAGTCAAGGGCGTCCACCACCCAATCTCCGTTCTCATTGATGCTCACGCGCGGAGTCACAGCCTTGGCTCCGGTGACATTGATCTTCTCACCGGCACGTGTCGCCGAGGTGAGCCATTCACCGTCGATGGTCCAATAGTACACACCATCCTCATCGGGCATAGCTGCTACAGTGGGAGTATAGGTGTCGGGCTGCTGCGGAAAATCAGCAAGAGCCCCCACCTTGGTCCTGAGCGACACAGTGTTGCCGTCGGAGAATTCTACCATAAAGCCAGCATCGTCAGGAAGTACGGTTGTCTTGCGTACCTTGGAGCCTGTCTCCTTTGCCTGCACAAAGCTACGCACTGCCGCGATATTGGCATTTATGTTATCGACCGGAGTCTCCACAGCCTCAGGCTTAAGCACCGGAGCTGTGAACTCCTTGTCGTCACACCCGGTGAACATCACCGAGAGTGCCGACAGGAGTACAGCGGTCGAGAATAAATGATTGATTTTCATAATCTCGATTTAGGGGATAATTTACTTAGTGAGTCCGTTTACAAGCCCCTCGTAGATATAGTTGCGGTTACCGCCACCTGCCCACGGAGCTACGTATGAACCATCCTCAAGCACTTTGGAGAGATTGAATCCTATGGCGTTCTCGCCGAGGGCTGCCTTGTAAGCCTTGATCACCTCAGCATAATACTCGCCGATAGCACGACGCTCAGAGATGTTGATTGTCGAGGGATTCACGCCAAGATTGTTGCGGTCGATCACACGCACTGCAAAGTCGGAGATACGTACTGGCTTGCCAAATGCCGAGAGAGCCTGCATTGCAGCCACAGCCTCAGCTTCAAGTCCCTCCTGGGTAGCGTAATCCTCGGAGAATGTTGACGAGAGCACAAGGTTGACAGCATCGACAGTCACACCCTTCTGCTCAAGAGCCTCAATCACTCTCTTGAGTTCGGCTATCTCGGCAGGAGTGTTATCACTGATAACGAGAGTCTGGCTTACAAAATAACGCATATCTGATGCGGCATTCTCATTGATCTTTGCCTGAACCTTTGCCACATAGTCCTCGCCGATGTAGTCAGCCCAGTTGAACGCCGCTGACTCGTCATCGAACGGCTCGTCATAGATGATCATATCGGTCACCTTGTCACCTGTAGCGGCAGTCAGACCGTCGATCCACTTGTCAAACTCTCCGCCTATGATCTCGGCTTTCTCTTCAGGAGTCTTTTCAATCACAGTATCCTCGGTAGACACCACACGCTTGAAGGTGTAGTTGTCGAGATAGTAGAATCCTGCGCCTGTTGCAGAGCCGACTGCAAACTCAAATTCGGTAAGAGCCTTCTCCTCTTCGGTAAGTTCAAGGTATCTTGATGGATCGCTTGAGTCAACGAACGACAGACGTATACCTCCACGCGCCCACGGACCACCTTCGGTAGCTCCTGACGATGCAGCATTGGCACCTGTAAACTCCCTGCCGTTGATTATGAATCTCATACCTCCGCCATACTGACCTTTGATAGTTTTCATATCCACCTGGAACATCTCATAATCACCCAGCTTATGACCGTTGGGAAGCTTTATTGTTACCTTAGCAAACGACTGTTTGACAGGAGCCTCAGCAGTACCTACCTGGAGAACCTTTCCGCTCTTTCCTTCGGGGTCATCTACAATCTTTGCCACTCCGCCATTGGTAGTGGGATAGTCTTTGCCGATATTGTCACCCTCGAAATCGAGAACATTGTCAAGACCTGTGTCATCGCCTGCAACCTCCCATTTGATTTTCACATTGTCGATATAGTAGTTACCTGAACCGGTAGCCGATCCGATAGCCATCTTGAATGTGTTCTTGTCAAGGTCAGACTGACTGAACTTACCCGGCTCGAAGGCGAGCTTGATAAGTCCGCGGCCCCACTTGTTGTCCTCGCAGCCAAAAGAGGTGCAATTGCCATACGCCATTTCGGTGCCCTCGATAGTAAGACGCAGACCGGCACCATACAGACCGCCTGAACCCGGAGCCTTGATGTCAAATACCACCATCTTAAGATGTGCGAGAGTCTTGCCCTCAGGCATTGTCACCTCAAATGTAGGCAATGAATATGCAGCAACATTCCCCTCAGCACCTACATGCAGCACATGACCGCTCTCTCCGTCGGGGTCCTCCTCGACAGTAGAGACACTTCCGCCTGTCATGGGATAGGTCTTACCAAGTTCATCACTCTCGAAATCGGTCAGCACAAACTCACCGACCTCAGGCTCAACAGGCTCGTAAGGTATCACTATAGGAGCGATAAGCTTTTTGAGATAATCGGCAGGGAGATTGCTCGCTGAGCAGAGAGCAGGGCCGAACACCGACACACCGGCCTCGCCGGCGGTCGATATAAGGCTTGAGAGAGAGGAGAAATTGTAAACGCCTTCCTCATTGATGAGCTTGGCTGGAGTAAATAGCCCGGGGGCCTCTACCTGAGTATAGTTTGTGGCAACAATGCTGTATGCAAGCTTCTTGGATGCAAAATCCTCAGGTGATACAGACACGCCGAAAGGCACACCCGCCTTTGAGGCATATTCTGTGAGGACATCATACTTGCTGAGAGCAGCCTCCATCTCGGCGTCGTAGGGGACGTCGGGAGTGGGGATGGTGACATCATAGTCCTCATCGCAGGAGGTGAATCCTGCGAGAGCGACTGCCAATGCCATGGTTATTTTAATATGTTTCATGGGAATTCAGAAAAGATGTTAAACCTATTTAACTTCTATGGTCGGATAAACCGCCTGTACGCCACGGTTGCGGAGCACGAGGGTGTCGTTGGTCTTGAGCGACCATCCGGGAGTAGTCACAGTGTATTCCAGATAGAGCGCATCGCGATCCTCGTTGTTGATCACATTCTTTTCGCCGTTCTCTACGAAGCGACCGGTGCCTGTGATGGTGACAGCCGGATCGGTGGAAGAGAGGGCGCAAGTGCCATCCTCGGCAAATGTCAGCTTGAGGGTGTAGTTGTACACGTGGTCGCCGTCAGTCTTGGTGGAAAGCGCGAGAGTGCACTCCTTATATCCGGCAGTAACAACGCTAACCTGCTCATCCTTGATTACATCCGATGCCTTGCGCACTATCTCGGTGCTCACACCGTCGACAGTAAGTATGTCCTTGCCGCTACGCAGATAGATTGCATGCCACGGATTCACATAACGCACAAAGTAGAGAGTGTAGTCCTTGGGGGCAACAGTCCAGTCGGAAGAAACGAGACGGTTAGGATTCTCCACCATAGGCTTGCCCTGTAGGATAGAGTCCACTCCGATAGCACTGTTCATGACCAGCGGAAGCACATAGTTGAAATCAAGAGCCTTGGGGTCATTGAAGAAAGCATCGGTCAGTCTCACATTCACACCGCCGTCCATCGATCCCGAGGGGATAGTGATAGCGTTGCTTTCGAGGGTATAATAGCTCTCAGGCAGAGGGAGCACCTTCCTGCCACCGAAATCGGACGACAGGTACAGTCCGTCACAGAGCGACTCATCAACCGAGATGTTGATTACACGGTTCTTTGAGTTGGAGTAGGCACCACCCATCACAGCCTTCACATACATGATGTGCTGATTGTCGAGCGTGAGATCGATATCGCTGTCACGGCCAAGCTCAATAGTGCGACCCACACGCTGATTGGCGAAGTACACCGCCTGATAATCGAAATCAGGGAACTCATTGTCACCGTTGTGGCAAGAGGTTACGGCCATCGACGCGGCCAGTGCGAGAGTCAATATTTTAAAGGTTTTCATTATGATTCTAAATGATAGATTAAGTTAATGAACTTATTATCCGGGGTTACATGATCACCAGCCCTGATTCTGCTTAAGATTGCTGAACTTAAGCAACTCAGTCTTGGGTATAGGACCGTAGTACATATACGATTCGTACGAACGGGCCTCCACATTCGGGATCACATTATATACACTGTTGTTGGTTATATTCATGCCGCGTGCTGTCTCTTTGAGATCGGCTTTCCAGCGACGGAGGTCCCAGAAACGGAAGCTCTCGAAGCAAAGCTCCAGACGACGCTCGTTGCGGATGAGCTCGCGCATCTTGTCAGGATTGGCAGCACACTCCTCAAGATAAGGATCGCTGTCGATACCCAATGCACGGTGACGGATAGCCTTGATCACATCGTAAGCCGAATAAGAGTGTCCGCCATTGCCCCTCGGGCCCCAAACCTCATTGGCTGCCTCGGCATAGTTGAGGAATATCTCGGTGTAACGGAAACGTGGCTTGAAATGATTCTGACCCTGCTTCATGGAGGGATCCATGTTGACATCCATACGCAGACGCTTCTTCATGTAGTAGCCTGTGCGGGTAGATGTCTCACGCTTGTTGAGACCGTCGGCGGTAGTGGCGTCGGAACCTGTATAGATAGCTGTGTTGTTCACACCCTCGGCTGCACCGTTATATATGATATAGTGGGCGAGGCGGGGATCACGGCCGGCATAAGGCTGCGTTGCATCATACTTGCCGCGCTCATCGCTGATGGGATAACCGTTAGCCATCGGGAATGCGTCAACAAGATTCTGAGTGGGGTTCATGCGTCCGTTTCCGTAGAGCGATGGGGGGAAGTTTGCCTCTTCCTGCTCGGTGTTGTTCTTGTTGACGGACTCACGCCAGATTATCTCCTTGGGGTTTGTTCCGTCCGACATGTTATCGATCTCAGTGGTGTTGCAGTAGTATGTGACACCGGTGGCATCCATGCCTGCTGTGCCTCCGATATGGTCGAGCACTCCGGCTGCCGCATTTGCCGCATCCTCCCAGGTAGTTGCCGATGCATCATAGGCAGGGCTGGCAGCAAGGAGGAGGAGACGTGAACGGATGGCACGGCAAGCCAGGCCGTTGATGAGCAGACGTGAATAATGTCCCATTACTCGGTTGTAGGTACCGGGCTTGGAAGTGATCTTGTCAAACGGTGCGGGGACAGGGTCATCGGTGCCTATGCTCTCATACTCCATGGGGAGATTTTCCTGAGCGAAATCGAGATCTTCAAGGATGAACTTCACACAGTCGTCAAACGATGCGCGAGGCATATTGAAATCATCGTCCACTGTAAGATAATGGTCAAGGATGGGGACACCGGTGAGCTGACCGTCAGCTGTTATGCCTGAATGCGAACGGAGCAGATAGGTCATGAACAGGGCGCGCAGACCGCGAGCCTCGGCAATGGTGCGGAGACGGAACAGTTCTGCTGTCTCGGGATCATTCGCCCAGTTCACCTTATCGACATTCTCAAGGAACAGGTTAAGGTTCTGCACGGAGTTGAGCGAGTTGACCCACTGCGATGTCGGATCATTGTCAGAGGTCCATGAGCCGGAAGTCATCTTACGGAAAGCGTTGTCGGTCTCATTGGTCACAGCATCGTCAGTGGCATAATCGCTGTTGTCATAGTAGGCAGGGATGTTACGATACACATTCACAAGGAAACCCTGTGCGAACTTCGAATCGTCATACATCTGGTCTACATCCTTAAGATTCTCCTGTGCCGGCTCAAACAGGTCGTCACATGAAGTGAAGCCCATTGCAGCACCGAGCGAGAGAATCATAGATATATATAATTTTTTCATCTTGAGTATCATTATTAGGTATTATCAGAATGAAAGCTTGCAACCGACATTGTAGAACCTTGTCTGCGGAGCAGCGGTGCTAAGTTCCATGATCTTACGATTGGGCGAGATTGTGGCAAGGTTTTCACCCTGGAGATATACGCTTGCCCCGGAGAGCACCTTGTTGCCATTGAATAGCGAGGTGGGGAAGTCGTAGGTCAGCTGCACGCGACGTATGTCGAAACGGTTGGTGCTGTATTTCCAGAAAGTGGATACTTGGGTGTTGTTGGCTGTTGTGCCTGTTGTCAGACGTGGAGCTGTCGCTGTAGCGGCAGTCTCGGGAGTCCAACGTCCCCATGCCATCTCCGAGTACTTGCTCTCTCCGCCGTTGCAATAGTAAGAATTGTTATTGAACGCTATGCCACCTGCCTGACCTGTACCGTAAGCGAAGAGAGTAAAATTCTTCCAGCGTGCGGAAAGGTTGAGACCATAGGAGAAGGTCGGAGTGTATCTGCCAAGTACTACACGGTCATTGCTGTCTACCACACCGTCACCATTGACATCCTTATAGCGGAGATCACCGGGGCGGAGTGTGCCACCGAAAGTCTGACGCACGCCACGGTTGTCAATCTCTTCCTGAGTCTGGTAGAAACCTTCACAGATATATCCCATAGCCACGCTGAGGGGCTGTCCTACAGATGCGAGATATGGCTCAGCCGGCATTTCGTCACGCTGTGTCGCCTTATCGGTGTAATAAAGACCTGAGAATCCGAGACCAAGCTCCCAATCTCCTACATTCTTGACTGCATTTAACGAGAAGTCAATACCATGACGACGGTCGTTATTGTAGTTAAGCCAAGGGAGGAACGAAGCATCCCACTTGTTCATGAAGTTGGGGAAGATAGAGTTGGCACCCTGTGTGAGACCACCCTTGGTGTCCTGAATGAAGTAGTTGGCATTCAGGCTGAGCATATTGTCGAATATGGAAGCGTCGACACCCACACGGAACTCCTCACGGGTTATGAAAGTGAGGTCATAATTGTCAGCTCGCTTGGGAAGAGTGGTGTTGCCACCGGCTGTGCCGTCATGCCACTGCCACCAGCCGCCTGTATCACCCTTGAAGCCATAGTATCCCTTATAGAGATAGTAGTCGGTGATATCGATGTCCTGATGGAGCTTGGCAGCCGATGCTGTGAGCTTGAACTCGTTGATCCAGGGAGCATTCTCCTGAATGAACTTCTCCTGACCCATGCGCCATCCGAGCGACACAGCAGGAGAGAAGGCGTTGCGATGCCCGGGTGCGAGCTTTGCTGAGTGAACAAGCGCGCCTGTCACTGTAGCATAATAGCGGTGATCGTAGTTGTAGGATACCTGCGCACCTGCATTGACATTAGAGGTGGCATGAATCGGGCTTGAATCATGATTGGCGTCAGCCGAGTTCTGGGTCTGATAGCCCCATCCCATCAGCGTAGCATCAACCTGATGCAGATCACCGAACACACGGTTGTAGTCAAACTGTGCGCGGAACATCATGTTCTGAAGATATGTAGCCTGACCTACATACTCGTTGGTCGAATTGGTGTCATTGCCATGCTTTACGAGGTTCACTATCATAGGCTTGCCGTTAACGTTTGCCCATGTAGGCTCATAGATAGCATAGTCCTCCTTAAATCCCTCCGAGTAGATGGCGCGGTAGTCCACACCGAACACTGTCTTGAACGAAAGTCCGGCGAGCACCGAGCTGAGGTCGAAGTCCAGACCGAGGTCAAACATGAATGCCCTTGTCTTGGTCTTGATATATCCAGCCTCATATGCATCGGCAATGGCATTGGTGGCATTGCTTGATGTACCGCCGAGGAGATAACGACCGTCGATGAGAGTAGCGGATGCTATCATGTCCTGAAGCTCGGCATTATTTGGGTCCACGAGATCCACCGGGAGGAGCACACCGAAGCGGTTGGGCCATGTGCCTGAAGCCATTCCCCAGAAGTCACCGCGCGAGGTGTAGTTGTCCTGCACGAGCATCGCAGCATTGGTGTAAGCCTTGAGCCAGTTTGTGATGGTCATGTCGACATTTCCGCGTACATTAAGGCGCAGGTCGTTGTCCTTGTCGTGGTCACCTATCTTGATAAGACCGTCGTGGTAATTGAGCCCGAGGTTAAGATAATAGTGGGTGCGCTCATTGCCGCCACGCACCTCGCCGTAGGCTGAGTAAGCATTTGAGAACTTACGCAGATAGTTGCCGTTGTAGTACTTCTGGTTGGGATACTGATAAGGATTGGAGCTTATCGATGAGTTGTAGATGTCGCTCTGAGAGTAACGCTCGCTCATACCGTCATTGCGGCAAGCCTCATTGTAGAGGGTCATGTAGGAAGCCGCATCGAGATAGTTGGGATAGCTCTTCGGGACATCAAAACCCATATTGGCACGGAAATCGATCTTCATGCTTTCGTTCGAGCCACGCTTGGTGGTGATGAGGATCACACCTTTTGCTCCGCGGCTGCCGTAGAGAGCCACTGCGGCGGCATCCTTGAGGATGCTTATGCTCTCTACTTCCGTTGCGAGGACATCACTTGCCTCGCGGGGCATGCCGTCCACAAGGATAAGGGCGTCCTGTCCCCACACGCTGCTGCCACCGCGGTATCCGCCTATGAGTGACTCAAGTGTGCCGTCAAGGCTCGATGTGGCATAGCTTTTCTTCATGAGGTCGGCGACATTGACCGAAGAGGTTGCTGTGATCACATCCTCCTGAGGCTTAGTGCCGAAAGCGACATTGACAATGCTGTCGCTCTGCGCATGTGCTGTCACACCGGCTCCCATAGCCAGCGCAAAAGCCATACAACCTATATATTTTGGTACTATATTCATTGTGATTTCAGATTTTTAAGGTGTTACCATCCCGGGTTCTGACCGAATTCAGGATAAATATTCACGTCCGCAGTAGGCAATGGGAGCCAATAGTGGCGGTCGTCAAGCTTGCGCTCGAACAGCACTTCCTCACGCAGATTAGCCACACGTGCCTCTGACGGATTGCGGAAGCTGAATTCCTTGGTACGGTCGAATTCAAGCTTGGTCTTAAGGGTGTAGGGACGCTTTGTGAGGAGCATCCAGCGACGGAGGTCAATGAAACGGTGACCCTCGAAGGCAAGCTCCACAGCACGTTCGCGATACAGTTCGGGGAGGAAAGCATCGGTGCTGCCTGTGAAACGTGAGGCAACCTCACCTACACCTGCACGGGCACGCACCTTATTGACAGCCTCGACCGCGGTCATCCCGAATGTAGCTGCCTTGGCTGTCGGGCTTCCATAACCGCAAGCAGTGGCTTCGGAATAAAGGAGATAAAGGTCGGACAGACGCATAAGACTAAGCACAACCGACATAGACCATTCCTGAACCCAACTTACATTTTTAGCTGTCTGAGGAATAAATTTTGTCTCCACCAAGCCTGTAAGATTAGATTTCATGCCGTTGGCTATACGCCACTTACCGTCGGAATAGAGGCTTGCATACTTTATTTCTTCTTCTACAATGCCCTTCTCATCGCGTACTACCTGCATGCCATCTATAACAAAATCCTTATAGAAACGTGGATCTCGCCCTTTCCATGGGTAGTTAGGATCATAACCTGACACAGCATCAGCCTCAGTCCATGAAGCTATCGGTTCTCCATTTGCCATGCCATAATAAAGAGCATAGTTAGCTGTCGGCTGTACCTTCACACCTGAAGAGATAACGATCTGTGAAAAATAATCATTACGTTGGTTCCAATCAAAACGACCAAGAAGCTCAACAAGATTCTCCTGAAAGATAGTTTCCTTAAGACCGGGAACACGAGTACCTTTGTCAGCATAATAGAACAGGTCGTTCCACTGAGAGAAATCGGCAAGCTCATATCTGCCTGTTGATTCAGTGATGGCGAGTGCCTCTCCGAGAAGATCGGCAGCACGCTTGCATAGCTCGGTATTATAAGATGCATCACCTGATGATTCATAGTTCATAAGAGGACTTCCTGCCCAAAGGAGGCACTTACCGGCAAAAGCGAGAGCCATGATCTTATTGGCACGCATATTATTATTGCCAAGTGTAGGACGTCCGGCTGTAGTCTTGTCCCAATCGACAGGAAGAAGCTTAGCGGCAGCCTCCATATCAGCAGCAGCAAGCTCAGCTGTCTCACGGTAATTCAGACGCGGGAGCATAGGGGTCTCACCTGAAGGGAGCACATGGTCGATATAGGGTAAACCTCCCCAGTACTGCATGAGCATGAAGTGGAACCATCCGCGGAAGAAGAGCAACTGTCCCTGTATGAGTTCGCGCTCCTCCTGAGTAGCGCTCTGAAGCTTCTCCATATTGGCAAGACCGATATTCGCTTTACGGATACACTTCCACGACAGACGCCATATATTACCCTTGTCGGCCTTTTTATCTGATTCCGGGTTGCCGTTTCCGTTACGCGGGAATCCATATATATATGTGCCATCTTCGACCATTACGCGATAGTTACCCTGATCGACATGATAAGACACTGGACGTGTATCGGACGGTTCCCAATATTCATCTTCGCCATGATTCCACGCATTATGAGAATCTGTAGACGTAATAGAGGGTATACCACCATAAAGTTCCTCTACAAAACCCTGAAAATTACGGAAATTCTTATATGGCTCATTCTCATCAATATCACTTCCGGGTGCTTTGTCGAGATAGTCTGTGCAAGATGCAGTCACCATCACACCGGCAAGAAGCAGAAGTCTGGAGAGTCCTGATATATATTTTTTCATGATTGATTTATTAGAGAGTTATGTCAATACCGAGGTTGAAACGACGTACGGTAGGATATGCACCGTTGGTTGAGTCGAAGCCTCCAAGATTTGCCTCACGGTCGTCAGGCATCTTGGTCCAAAGCAGGAGGTTATCACCATTTAGGTATACACGGCAATTGCTCACACCGATCTTCTTGGTGAACTTTGCCGGAATGCGGTAAGAAACCTCGGCATTCTTCAGACGCACATACGAGCCGTCGTATGTGTAACGTGTGCCACGCGCTGCGACATCAGCTCTGGTGGTCCATCTTGGCATGGGGAGACCGTCGACTGTAGGGGTCCAGTATGCACCCTCTTCATAAGCCACCACATTTGAGTTCTCAAGTGTTGGGAAGTACACCTCACGTGTCACATTGTTCACGCCATAGAACTGAACGAACGCGCTGAATCCTTTCCACTCAAATCCGAGAGTAGCATTGTAGGTGTTCTGAGGCACGGAGCTGTATCCGTAAGGAGCCTTGTCGTACTGGTCGATGATACCGTCGGCATTGAAGTCGATGATACTGTAGTCGCCGGGCAGACGGTTGTTGGCGTTGGATGACCACATCGGAGCTCCATAGAGATCGTCCCAGTTGCGGATAGTGCCCGCATCAATATAGTCGGTACGCTGATTTATGGCATGTCCGGCTTTCTTCTGGTAAGCGGGGAGCAGAGGTGCGTCGTCCTGGAACTTGACCTCATTCGTTGCATGTGTCATCGATGCATTGAGCCATACCCTGAGATCCCTGTTGATGGGATAGTTGAGTCGAAGTTCAAGCTCATAACCCTTACTGTTGACCCTACCAAGGTTGGCTGCGGGTGCGTTGGCTCCGAAATAGGATGGTATGGAACGTCTGCCTCCGTCAATAAATATATCAGTACGCTTGTCGGCGAATATATCGACAGAACCGGCAACAAGACCATTGAGGAATCCATAGTCAAGACCTAAGTTACGCTTCTCGACCTTCTCCCATGTGATGTCAGAGTTACCGAGCACGCTGATACGATAGAATGTGTAAGGAGTGTTGGCTGGATTTATGCTACCCATCATGACATTGCCTCCGGAAACATACTGATCGCTGTAAAGCCAACGCCCGCCGGCACTGTCGTCACCTACCTTACCCCACGATCCGCGGAACTTGATCTGGTCGATCCATGTGAGATTACGCATGAAAGGCTCCTCGCTAAGACGCCATCCAAGAGAGAATGAGGGGAAGAAGTCGAAACGGTTGTTGGAACCGAATTTCTCAGATCCGTTGTAGGCACCGTTGAACTCGAAGAAGTAGCGGGAATCAAAATTGTAGGTGGTACGGAACACCCAGTCCTCACGATAGTGGTGGAACTCATTGCCGGTAGCATAGTTCTCGCGGTTGAAAGCACCCATGGCTGTAACCTCATGCTTGCCGAACTGGCGTGCATAATCGAGCTGGAATGCATAGTATACCTTACGGAAGGTCTTGTCAAGGAACACCTCGCCCTTGCTTGTCGACCAGTATATACCGTCGTTATAATCGAGCTGAGTACCCTCGTCAGTCTCATATTTGTACTTGACTGCACCGGTAAGAGGATCTACCCACATCTTCTGGGCATTATTGTCGAGGTCGTTTATACCGCGGCGTCCCTCAACAAATGTGTAGTCGAGCGACAGACGGCCCTGCACATGCAGACCCTTGGTGATGAAGTCAAGGTCCTGACCAAGAACGAAGTCAGAATTGATCTTGGTGGTGGTGCGCTTCTCCACACCGTTGGTTGCGATATTGAAAGCCGAGTTAGGCACGTCAGCCTCACGAGGAGCATAGTAGCCCCACACGCCGTTGCTATAGATGGGGCGCATGGCTGCCGGGGAGGTCTTATAGGCTGCGTTCCAGTAACCTGAATCGGTAGGATCCCATGAGTTACGCTGGTAAGGAGCCTGCTTGCGACCGTTTGATCCGAAGAGGTTAACTGTAAGTTTGGTTGTGGGGGTGAGGGAGAAGTCAAGATTAGAGCGCACATTCACACGGTTGAATCCGAAACCGGTCTTGTATCCGCGGTTATTCTCGAATGTCTTGAAAAGGTCACCTTCATGCAGGAAGTCGACTGCTGCATAGTATTTTACAAGCTTGGTACCGCCTGTCACGTCGACACTGGCATTGTAAGAGAATGCGGCATCCTTGAACAGATAGTCCTCCCAGTCGACATTTGGGTAACGGTCCCACTCCTCGGCATTAAGAGGATTGCGGTACTTCTCTATCATGCTCATAGGCAGCATGTCGGCCCATGCATCATTGCCGGGCACCATGAGCTCGCGCTGGATGGCGCGGTTGCGGATCATGTATGAATCGTAGGAGTCATATTTCTTCGGTAGCTTCGAGGCTACTTTCGCTGTCATGTTGGCTCTCGCATGAACCTTGGCATTACCCTCCTCACCACGCTTGGTGGTGATAAGGATCACACCGTTCGCACCCTTCACACCATACACTGCTGTGGCTGATGCGTCCTTAAGTACTGAAATGTTTGCCACGGAGGATATGTCAACCGAGCTCATCTCGCGCTCGATACCGTCCACGAGGATAAGGGGAGCACTGTTGTTCCATGAGCTTTGGGAACGGATGATGATCTCGGGGTCCTCCTCGCCCGGCATACCTGACGAAGCGGTGGTGATAACGCCGGGAAGGTTACCTGTAAGGGCGGCACCTACACTCGACACACCACCGGCACGTTCAAGCACCTCGCCCGATGCCTGTGTGATGGCACCGACTATAGAGGCTTTTTTCTGCTGACCGTAGCCCACCACGACTACCTCGTCGAGCTGAGTGGTGTTGGTTAACAGGGTGACGTTGATTGTGGTCTGGCCGTTCACCTGGACCTCCTTGGGGTCCATGCCGATATAAGAGAACACAAGCACGTTCTTCTGAGTATCGGGAAGCTTGATTGTGTAGTTACCGTCAATATCGGTGGCGGTAGCCACTCCCGGGGTACCCTTGAGCTGGACAGTCGCGCCGATAAGCGGCTCGCCCGTATCGTCCACTACAGTACCCTTCACTGTGTCGGCCATTGCTGTAGCTGTGCCAAACAGCAATACTAACAGCAACATGACAAGGGAATGATGTAAATTAGCTACATTCTTCATTGTTACTTTTCTAAATAATAAGACTTTGTGATTTTAGTGATACATCGGCAACCATAGGATGCCGGAAATTAAAATTAAGGTTTATTAATAAGGTATTTGATCAGATAATAATTGGGGGTAATAAATTGGTATTAATTATGTTAATTAGATTCTTGTCTTTGATGCGTAGAGTCCTACGAGTGTGCCTGTGAAGCCTCCGGCAGCGGCTGTGGATGTGTGGCGCGCGTCCACACCCGACATGAGTGTCTCCCATGTGTCGCCACGGTCGGTGGAGAACATAAAGTCATAGCTCTTGCCCTTTGACACCAGACGCAGATCCACTCCTGTGACATCGGCATCCAAGGGCATGCTTGCGATATCGGTGGATCCGTTCTCGTCAATCTTCCTTAGCACCATAATATTGCCGTCATCATTGCGTGACTTGGCAAACTGATACTGGTGTGTCTCATCCTTCATCACCACGAGACCGGCATGCTGACATGTATCGGCAGGCTCAAACACCATATGAGTGGTACATTCATAGTTGTGGTGCTGAACACGACGGCCCACGAAAGCTGCCACATCCTTCTCGGTGGTCGGGATCTCGGAACACTTTAGGGTAAGATGGTTGACAGGGGCCGAGAGAGAGTACAGCCCGGCTGCATCGCCACGAAGTGTGTGCCACTCCATATCAAGCGACGGAGACATAAAATTGTCGGTCCATTCAAAATTGCCGAATGTAACCGAATCGGTACGGGTCACACCCGGACGCGACACGATCATAGGGATGGTCTCGCCATGCTTTGTGATGTAAGGCCATCCGTCCTCAGTCCATTTCACCGGGAGCATGAATGTCTCTCTGCCGAGATTCTCATAGTCGCCATCTATAGGACGGCATGCGAGAAACACTGCCCACCAGTCCCCCTCGGCAGTCTTTACAAGGTCGGCATGTCCGGCACAGGTCACAGGATCTGGGCGGTTGTTGTCAAGGTCACGCTGGGTGAGGATGGGGTTGCCCTCCCAAGGCTCGAACGGTCCCATAGGCGACTTGCCGAGATATATCACCTCGCTGTGCCATCCGCTGGTGCCACCCTCTGCTGTCATCAGATAATAGGTGCCGTCCACATTATATATATGTGGTCCTTCACACCATATCGGTTTCTCCTCTGGACGGCAACCTTTGTTGACGATTATCTTGCGCTCGCCGATACATTTCTCAGTCTCTGTATCGAACTCTACGATTCTCACTGTGCGGTGTCCCGGATACTCGGGTTTATAATCGGGCGCATCATCATTGTTCACGATATATGCGCGACCGTCATTGTCAAAGAAGAATGACGGATCGATACCCTGCACCTCCGGAAGATACACCGGTTCGCTCCATTCGCCAAACGGGTCCTGGGTCTTCACAAAAAAGTTTCCTGCACCCACATTGGTGGTGATCATATAATATGTCTTGTTGGCAGGATTATACTTTATATCCGGAGCAAAGATACCTCCGCTCACATGCTGGTGACGGAAGTTCTTGAGCTGCGACTCGCGGGTGAGCACATGCCCTATCTTAGTCCAGTTGACCAGATCGCGGCTGTGGAACACCGGAACACCCGGAACATAAGTGAAAGTAGAAGTCGCCAGGAAGTAGTCCCCCTCGCCATTGGTGCATATCGTAGGGTCGGAATACCATCCCGGAAGTATAGGATTATAGAATGAACTCTCATCGGGGAGAGGATTGTGTGCATAGAAATCGTCGTTGCCCTTATAGGAGAACGACTCAAAGATTGCAGCATCTGCCTGAGGTGCCACGTCGGCCTGACGTGACGTCCCGCAACTTGATGCCGCAAACAATGTGCACGCTGCTATGACACTGAATGAAGTGTGATTCATCGGTTATAGTTTTGGTTTTAGTTGGTATCAGTTCCTTACGGTTATTTATGCTTGTGTTCTATGGCATTCTTCGCAAAAAAGATTCTACGCAAAGGTAGATTATCATTCACATTATTTAATAAATGTGTATCTCATAAGCGTAATCCCATGTTACCTGGACAGGACAAAATGTCTCATATCCGTACATATTTATCTCACGACTACTGAATATCAACTTATTAGCATTTTTGTGATAATGTATCATAATTATGACACACCATCACATTTTATAGTTACATATTTCCCGGACGCCGGGACGCCGATGATGCAAAAAATCTACTTCTTAAGCAGAGGCAACATCGCCTGGGCGTAACGCTTTCCGAGCAGGCGATACCCCTCGGCTGTGAAATGCAGCCCGTCAGGCGCACCGTCACATCCATCCGCCGACACCACATGGGCAGTAGGTATCACTTCGGGCAATGTGTTGATGATTTTGCTCATGGATGCACACTTGCCCCCTTTCTCGGCTGACAGCATCTCTCCGGCAAGCAGAGGCACATCCTCGGCACGAAGGTCAAGATCGGCGAGAATTCTCTCATAAAGATTCTTCACCTTGACAGGCCATTCCGCATCGCCGGTATTGGACTCTCCCTGATGAAGAAGAATCCCTTTGATGACACCGTCGGCCTGTGCGGCACGCGCCATGTCGATCAGACGCTGATAAGGATTGTTGTCATAATTCCTGACAGTCGACTTCAGCCAGTCAGGCTGCCCTTTTATGTGGTCGGCGCAGTTGATCGGGTCAAAAAGCTCGATGCGGCATCCGCCCACAGCCACATTTATGACACCTACTTCCACCTTCTCAGGAAGAGACTTCACAAGCTCCCTGCCGAAATAGTCGGCAGGTGTCAGCCCGGTGTTGCCACGTGCCAGCGGAGGCTGTGCAGTGTACCATCTCCCTTTCAGCCTTCCCTTGCCGGGCATATCCACAGCCGCCATCATATGGAAGCGCGGGCTTATACCGGCTGTATCACAGCTTTCGTACCTTGCATTGCCCTCCATGTTTGACTGTCCGAGGCATAGATACACATGGAAATCGGGATTGGATCTCTTCATGATGACAAATCCTCCGCCTGTCGGCATTGTCACCTTGATCCTTCCCTTCTTGTCCGCCTTGACCTCACTTACCGAACCCACTAGGTTCTTGTCATCGCTATACAGCCTGACTCTTTCGCCCGGAGCTATCATATCGGGTGACATGTTGAGCGTCACTGGCGACGAGGAAGCATTCACTCCCACTATATACCAGTCACTTCCATGACGTCGGGCGATGACCGCATACCTGCCTGGATAGCCGTCAATGTAGCGTGTGTCGTCCCATGTGGTCGGCACTGCCTTCATAAAATCTATAGCCCAGTCGGGGGCGTCTGCTATATTGTTGGGTGCGAGAGCGAAATGCTGCAACGCGCTCTGAAACATCACTGCCGTGGCAAGCGCGAACACATCAGATGTGACACGCTTCGATCCCTTTGGCGCGTTGGCGGCATTGTAATGCTTGTTAAGCGCGCTACCGCCGAAGTCCATGCTACCCACAGCGTTGCGCACAAACGGATGTATTGTGGCATTGAACGCCTCATTGTCACATGCCCCCTGCGAGAAATGCAGATTCTCGCTTGCAAGCACTGCCTCACTGGCGGCATAATTGGGATACATGCGCTCCCATCCTCTCGGAAGTGTACAGCCATGGAACACTACAAGAAGACCGTAGTCATTGGCATCGGCAAGAATATCGTGATACAGACGCATGGTCTCCTGCTTGTCACCGCCGAAGAAATCCACTTTTATGCCTCGTATCCCGTTCTTCTGCATCCATGCCATATCTTTGCGACGCTTCACAATGTCGTTCATAATGCCGCGAGGTCCCTGGGGCGCATCGTTCCATGAGCCGTTAGAGTTGTACCACAGCACAAGGTCCACCCCCTTGGAATGACCGTAAGCTGCAAGCTCCTCCATGCGGTCATAGCCTATCTGGGTATCCCAGAGGGCGTCAACGAGCAATGATGTATAACCCATTTCCGATGCAAAGTCCACATAACGCTTCTGCTCATCGAAATTACAGCTGCTGTCCATACCTATGATCCAGCTCCACATCCCCTTGCCGTAAGTATAATCCTTGGAAGGAGCATACAGGGGTCTGACAACGTCAAACGGCACTGTTGTCTCCACCACAGGAGCAAGGGTCTCCCCTACCGTGATAGTACGCCAGGGGGTATAGCCTGGGAGTGGAATGGATGCGCATGACGATCCAAAGCCATTCATCTCACCGCTCTGGGGATATCCTACGGTATATCTGCCACCATCTCCGCCCAGCAGGCGTGAAGCACAGTAATCACCGGCTATACCAGTCTCTGATATGAGGGTCCATCCCTTGTCGCCGTTCCTGAAAAGGCAAGGGAACGTATACCCCTCGCCCCAACCGTTTTTGCCGGTGGCATCATCCATCGTGTAACCAGTCTCATAGCTTGGAGAAGTGCGCGCAAATCCGCCCATAGGTTTCGACTGCGGACACAGGAAAGTGGTGGTGCCGTGGGGCATAACAAAACCTGTGGTCTCATTCAGCACCAGGCAACACAGCCTCTCACCCTGAGGATAAAGCTTGTAGCGGAACGCCACATTGTTATCACTGACCTCAAATATCACATCGTAAATCTTCTTTCCTTCACGCCCGAATGTGTAGTCACGGCTATTCGCCCTGTATTCCACATGGCTTTTCTTTATGTTCGGCAAAGAATAACTGTCCGAGACTTTGCGGTCGGCACTTGCCTCCATAAGAGACATCGATCCGGTGAAATCTCCTATATTAGTATTCACTCCGAGCGGGGAATCCATGATGAATTTCTCACCCTTGTGTGCCACCGAATAAGTGGGCACACCGTCAACCACCGACACCGTAACCACTGTCAAGCCATCAGGGCTGCTCACGGTCAGATTATCGGTCGGCGAAGCACTTGCCGCCACACACATCACGGCAGACAAGGCTGTAGTTACAATTCTGTTCATTATATATGTTTAATTTACATTATATTATCTGAATAAAAGCGGAAGGAACTCATTAAGACACCTGCGCCATGTGAGCCACTCATGGTGCGTCCCTGCCGACTCATAATACACGTTGTTTATGCCTGCACCTGTAAGAGCCGCGCTTATCTTGTCACTTGCGAAATTCTCTTCCGAGCCTTTGCCCATAAAGAATGTCCTGACCTTTGAATTGAATGAAGATGCATCGGCAAACACTCCGTCATACACCTCAGTGATCTTCGACGGATCGAGGAACAATGCTCCGCTGAATGTGCCTATGTGGGCGAATCTGTCAAGATTTCTGAGAGTGGTGACAAGTGTCTGGTGACCGCCCCACGAAAGTCCTGCCATCGCACGGTTGTCACGATCACTGAGAGTGCGGAATGTGGAATCAATGAAAGGTATTATCTCATTGAGCATTATAGGTGTGAAGCTCGCTCCGAATTGGTCACGGCTCTCGCCACGGCGTGTGCCGTGGATATATCCGCAGTTTCCGTAGTCCATCACCACAATCATCGGACGGCACTTTCCGGAAGCTATCTGATTGTCAAGGATATTGGCTACCATTCCCTGCTGATGCCATCCGCGCTCATCCTCACCCATGCCATGCTGGAGGTAGAGCACCGGATAACGCTTGCCTGGAGATGTCTCATACTCTGCCGGAGTGTACACATAACACCGGCGCGGAGCTTTCTCTATGCCGGAATTGTAGAAACATTCCCTCACCTGTCCGTGAGCAACATCAGGATTGTATGTGTAATAGGCGGCGTCAGCTGTGCTTTCAGGTATCTCAATGCCTCCTGCCATACGTCCGCAACCGAAGAATGCTTCGCTTGATGGATCAATCACACTCACACCGTCCACAAGGGCAAAATAATAATGGAATCCAACTACCAGAGGATCAGTTGTCACTGTCCAGTAGCCTTTGCCGTCCTTATTCATGTCGTACTTGCGGCCACATATATCTATCTTGACATCCCTTGCCTCGGGAGCATGTATCCTGAACATTGCCCTGCCGTCAGAAAGCACGCGGGGGTATACAGCCTCAGGGATATTGGTTGACGCTACAGAGCCCTGAAGCTCGGCATTTTCGTCAGCCGCCGGGAATCTTTCAGGATAAAGCACTCTGGCTGCCTCGCCCATCGCCTTGTAGCCGGCAGGATTGGGATGAAGCCAGTCAAACTGGTATTTAGGATTCATTCTCAAAGGGTTGGAGGGATCAGCTATCACGGCATCAAAGTCGATAACCCCATCGAACTTTCCGCTTGTACGAATCCAATCGTTCACTGTCCTGCGTGCTGCCTCATGGAACTCAGACCAGTAATCCGTATTGCCAAGCTGTGTGATAGTGCCGCCGTACACCTTAAGCCCTTTGGCTTTTGCCTTAGATATAAACGACTCATAGGCTGCGATAAGCTCTCCCACAGTCTTTTCGGAATTTCTGCTGCAACCTATATCGTTTATTCCCTCATAAATCACCACTCCGGTCAGACCGCTCTGTCCCATCACGTCACGGTCGAAACGCTTCACGGCCGGTTCGCTCAAACCTCCCGACACCACGCAATTGCCGCCAATGCCAAGATTCAGAATGCCCACTTCGCCCCCTAACAGCTCAGCACACACATCCGTCCAGCGGTTCTGCTTGTCAGTGGTGGTTCCACGCCCATCAGTTATAGAGTTTCCTATTACGGCTATACAATCCTTGTTGTCAGCCTTGACCTCAAGAGCACTTATGTTGTACCAATGTTCAACTTTCTCAGCCACCTCGAAATTCTTTTTGGGCTTCGATTCACCTTTCATTATATATGAAGTGGTGCGTGAGCCTCTATGTGAGGTAGCATTCTTAGGTGTTTTCTCACCATAATTGATAGTGACCGACAACAATTGGAGCGGCTTAAGATCATACTTCAACGGATCGCTGTACACCGCACCCTTGGGATCAATAGTCACCCCGCTCTTGCCGTCAAACTTCAGGTAACGCACTGTTGATGGCACTATTCCGTCACCATCCTTGGGATCTGCGATATACACTGATTTTATCTCTACCGGCTCATTGCTGAACTCGTTGGAGAGCTTCAGCCTCAGTTCATCCGACCCGAGGGACACATGGATAACCTGCCTGAGAGAATTTCCTGAAAGCGACACGCTCTTAGGCATATCCCCCTCTCCGGTAAACTCCGGGGCTGTTGCCCAGGAGCCGACCCAATTCCCGGCTAACGCGACGAGCGACATGGCACTCGTAAACACGAACGTTAACAACTGTCTTTTCATTCTTTAATCTATGTAATGTATTAGAAATATTTTCATTATTCAGCCACACGGCGAGGGGACTCCTCCCCATGCAGATACGATGTCTTATAACCGCCGAAATCAACGACTATCTTCTCAAACACCACCCCGGGATCAAGCGGGGAGAGTTCAAGCACAACAGGTTCACCAGCCTTATGCGACGGCACCTGCAATCTCACACTCTTCTCCACCACACGGCGTGCCACTGTAGGATAGAACACACTGTATATGTTCTTCGGAGCCTCATTAAGATCTCCGTTGTAGTTGACCTCCTTTGGCTCTTCTCCTTTGAATCCTATGGAATAGCGGTGGCCTTCAAGATTGGCAAACGCAAGAGTCGACTTAAGCACCACAAGGACTTTCACCTCCTTGACACCCTCAGGCAGCATCATCGAATATTCAAGTTTCGCACCATCAACAGGCTCGGTGTAAGGCATCACCGACAAGCCGCTCAAAGTCCTGCCCATGTGAGGCATCACAGTCCATCGCGCATCGCTCTTCGGATTTACAGCCTTATAATAATGCTGTGCCTCGATGGAAACATATCCGTCTGACGGAGAGAACGTATATCCGCCACCGTTCCCTTCAGACACCTCCACTCTATGTATCTCAGGAAGAGTGTCAGCCTCAAATGCATCATTCCACGACTTGTAGCCTATATGCTTCTGTGTCATCATGCCGTCCCATTTACCACCTGACATGACCTTGTTATAATAATTCATAAGCTCTGCATCTCTCTTGAAGCAGGCTTCCACGCGGTCGGCCCACAGATTGGCTTCAGGGTCGCCATTCTTATACAGCTTGTTGTTCATTGCCTGTGCGTAGTACATGTCATAGAGATTGCCCATAAGCTGGAGCGGGAACAGGATTATCTGCTGATATGCGTCACGACTCTCAGGAGCAATTGACATATATTGGCGAAGAGCCTCTGCCTCAAGGCGGGCATATTGGTCAGCCACTTTGCGCCACTCTCCATTCTCAATAGAGTACGTCCTGCTGTCAAGCATTTCAGGGGTCACTCTGCCGTTGTATTTGCACAGAAGATTGAGTATGCGAGCCGCCTCGGCTGCATTCTCCTCGCCAAACTGCTGGGCACAGAACTTCTCCGTATGCTCAAGCAATGAGGAAGCATCATAGCGGTGCGGGTTCCATGCCATGTCAAGAAACAGTGTGATAGGATATTCCATAGGCTTGAGGTCACCCACATTCAGTATCCACAGACGGTCCACACCATAATCATATGTAAGCTGCATCTGTTCCCACATGTTCTGGATAGGAGTGCAATTCAGGAGTTTGCTGTTACGCGGAGCTCCCACGTAGTCGACATGGTAGTACATGCCCCAACCGCCTGGATGTTTACGCTCCTTTTCATTAGGAAGACGGCGCACATTACCCCAGTTGTCATCACATAACAGAAGTGTCACATCGTCAGGCACCCTGAGGCCGGCATCATAATAATCAAGCACTTCTTTATAAAGAGCCCACACTTGCGGAGTCTCCTTCGCCGGACGTCCCGATTCCTTCTTTATGATACGACGCTGATTGTCAATAACCTTTTCAAGCAGCTTGACATCTGCCTCGGCACTCATTGCCTCGTCACCGTCACCACGCATACCTATAGTTATGACATCCTCGGTGCCCTTTGCCCGCGCCACGCCCTCAGCAAAGAATTTGTCAAGTACTTTCTTGTTTGTGGCATAATTCCATGCCCCATAATTCTTACGATTGCGCGCCCACTCCTGATGGTTGCGCCCCATAGGCTCATGGTGAGATGTCCCGATGATGACACCCATGCGGTCGGCAGTAGGACCATTCTCCGCATCATCGGCATAAAAAGCCCATCCCCACATGGCAGGCCACATGAAATTGCCGCGCAGACGCAGTATGAGCTCAAACACTCGCTCATAGAACCTATGGTCGCCATATCCTGTCCCATAAGTATTCTTAACCCATCCGGTCAGGCAGGGAGCCTCGTCATTGAGGAATATTCCACGATATTTCACAGCCGGCTCCCCTGCTGTGTATGTGCCCTTCTCCATAGAGAGATTATCGTGATGGCTAACAGGCACATCAGCCCAGTCATACCATGGTGACACACCTATCTGCTCCGACAGTTCATATATTCCATACACAGTACCGCGACGGTCGCTTCCGGCTATCACCAATGCCTCTTCCACACCGGCAAAAGGCGCAGCCACTACGGTCATGACATATTTCTCATTCTTCCCTTTCAGTTCACTGCTGCTGATTTTGCCATCCTTTATGAGCCTGTCGACCAAAGGAGTTCCTACAGTCCCTGCTATCACCAGTCGCCTACCCTCGGGAACACTGACCATAGCAGCATCATTGCCGGTAACAAGCCCGAAATCCTCACAGAGATTCTTCGCTGCGATCTGTACAGCACTGTTATCCGACGGATCGACACACACACTTACCGGTATGGATGCCTCGACAAGAGTAAACCTTCCTGCCGACAATTCCGGACTGGTGATACCGGGATGATCAAGAGCCTGCGAGACAAAAGCCGACATAGCAGCGGCCACAAGCAGGCTGTTTCTTAATGTTAAAAATCCCATATTCTGATTGGTTATAATTATTTCCATTAACATCTACAAAGATATACCATATCAATCCACGCCATTATCTCACAGGTCACAAGAATGTTAATAACCGACTTGCGTTATGTAAAAATATCTCAAATTCGTTAATATTCGTATCATCGTCTCATTTTCCATATGTATCATTGCAATATATTTCACAAAAAATTATAATTTTGAATCACTAATCTTAAATCTACATTACACAATATATGCGATATTTACTACTCCTGATTAACCTTCTAATATCGTTCAATGTATACGCATACAATACCACTAACGATGTCAGGGCTTTACGGCTATTCAATGATCTCAACATAGTCTCGACTCAATATTACGATTTCTGCCTTGACCATAGCGGATATCTGTGGATAGCATCCTCATCCGGTCTCGTTCGGTTCGATGGCTCCAACATAGAAGTGTTCAGGCACGACGACGATGTTACTGGCTCCATAAGCAGCAACACTGTCAATAAGGTGATGTGCGACTCTCATGGCAACATATGGGTCGGCACCGCTGATGGATTATATAGCTTCGACCCGAAAACCGAGACATTCACCCTTGTGCCAATCCCCGCCGACGGACTCAACGGCTATATCATCGACCTTACAGAGCAGGCCGACGGCACCATCGTATTCATGGTCTCGGGAGTGGGATTATTTGTTGTCGACAAATCATCAGGAAAACCTGAAGGGGTGAAACTGGGGTATTCTCAGGAACACTCCGAGATGAACTCGCTCATATCAACCCTCGACGGAGGTCTTATTACAGGCAACCATAACGGAGACCTCTTCAGAATATGGGCTAACGGCAACATGAAGCGTTACAGCATAAGCCACGACTTCTTCATAGGGCTACGTAAAGAGACCGATGAGTCAATTCTTGCATTCACCACCCATGGCATATGGCGCATCAACCCATCCACAATGGACACCACCCCGATCGACATATCATCACTCGGTGAAACACCAATAAACAATATCTGCATCGGCAAGGACGGCACAGTCTACATAGCAACCAACGGAAATGGGCTGTGGGCGATGGAAACAGGTGGAAGCTCAATACAACCGATACTCAATCTCTATAACCCAGGACTCAATATAAACAAAAGCAATATCGGCACCGTATACATGGCTCCTGACGGAAACTTATGGATCGGCTGCAATTATCACGGAGTGCTGCTCGCTCCTTCCACACCTATGCCATTCAAATACTATCCGCTGTCGCCAATGCTAAAGGACTTCCACGGCGGCATCTCGGCAACCGCAGCCGATAAGGACGGACTATGGCTGGCATTCGAGAGAGGCGAAGCTGTGCACATGTCACACAATCATGAGATACTCCATCATCTGCGTCTGCCATCCGATCACGAAATCCGTTCGATGGGCATAGGCGGCGACGGTATGCTATACGCCGTTACATCTAACGACGCACTATGGCAAATAAATCCAGCCACCTGTACCCACAAACGCCTACTCGACATAAACCGCTCATGTATAAGATATTACACAACAATCGGGGGGGGTGATTTCCAGACACTGTTCCTCGGAATGAGAGGCGACGGCGTTTTAAAATACGATCTCGTGACCGGAGAGGAAACCCTGTTCACCACAAAGAACCAGGGAGAGGACAGGCTTCACAACAATTGGATCGCTTCGACCTACATCGACTCACAGTCACGACTATGGGTAGGACTGTTCAGCGGACTTGCCTGTTATGATATCCAGGCGGACACGTTCAAGATAATCAACCAGACACCCTACATAAAAGGTTCGTGCAACGCATTCGGAGAAATGCATGATGGAAACATCCTCATCGGAACCAGCAACGGACTTCTCATATACAATCCCGACAACGATAAGGTCCTTAAATCCATGACCTCAATTGACGGTCTGGTTGACAATCATGTGCGCACCATAGAGATAGACTCCAAGGGAAGAGCCTGGATCGGCACATATCATGGTATCACATACTTCGATCCATCGACAGGCAGACTGACATCGCTTCAAGGAGGCTACGGACTCTCTGAAATAACAGTGATGCACTCAGCCTACAATAAGGAGACGGACCGCATGTTCCTGATCGGTAATCTCGGATACACACAGTTCAACCCATCAAGCATCACTCCTGTAAAATTCACTGCTCCAATAGCTGTAACCGGAGTCTATATAAATGGAAGAAAAATCACAGAGTCACATATGACCAACGGCAGGCAGACAATCATAACCGACTCTCTGTCAAGATGCCACCGCATAAACATCTCACACAAGGACAACAACCTCGTGTTGCGCCTGTCACCAATGGATTTCCGTGACCCGTCAAATCTCATTTATGAATGGATGATAGACAATGACTCTGATGGCTCATGGATAACAACTCGTTCAGGAAACAGTTCCATAGTGATCCCCGACCTCGACCCCGGTACCCATACCCTTCTGATCCGGGCTGTTGACAATGACGTATACTCCGACACCTCCGAACTGACCATCTACGTCTCACCTCCATGGTACCTGACCACGATAGCCAAAATATTTTATCTACTTGTAGTCATGAGCATTCTCGCTCTCATTTACATACTCATACAGAAACAGAACAATGAGAAAATCAATGAAGCGAAAGTAAGGTTCTTCATGAATATATCACATGAGATACGTTCTCCTGTGACATGCATCATCAACCCTTTGCAGACCCTCCTACGTAAGAATCACGACCAGGAGACCACAGCCATGCTGAAAACGATGCAACGCAACGCCGACAGAATCCTAAGCCTTGCCAACCAGCTGCTCGAACTGCGAAAAATTGACAAAGGCAAGAAACGCCTGTCCATGCAGAAGACTGAACTTAAAGGATTCGCATTGGAACTGGTAGAACTATTCCGTCCTGTGGCTGAGAAAAAATCAATCGAAATCAGCCTTGACGCCCCTTATGAGATTCCCGATCTGTGGGTTGACCGCACAAACTTTGATAAAGTTCTGGTCAATCTCATAACCAATGCCATAAAATACACCCCCGATGGAGGCAGAATCGTAGTCCGACTAAGCACAGGAACCGACGCTGTATTAGGCAATTGCGCAAATATTTCGGTAATCGACACCGGCATCGGACTTGATCAGAAAAACATCTCTCGAATCTTCGACCGTTTCTATCAGGGACAAGGCTCCGGATCGGCGTCAGGCTTCGGTGACGGGCTTGATCTCGCACGCCAACTCGTAACCCTCCACCACGGCACACTCACCGCTGCCAACAGAAACGACGGCATAAAAGGCAGTGTATTCACTGTGCAACTTCCTTTAGGCAAAGCTCATCTGCAACCCGAAGAGATAGCCATTGACGACACATCACCACTTTCCGTACATCCGGTGACTGTGACTCCGCGACAACTCAACGAGGACACGATATCCACCGACAAGACCGATGACCCGATAAGCAAGTCGCGCAAAAGACACATCGGACGCCGCATACTCATAGTCGACGATGACACGGAACTGCGCAGATACATGTGCATGCATTTCTCACGCAACGACAAAGTATTTGAAGCCTCCAATGGCGTTGAAGCCAAAAAGATTCTTCTAAGCCATAAGGTCGACATTGTGGTAAGCGATGTGGTTATGCCCGAAATAGACGGCCTTGAGCTGCTTAAAGCCATTAAATCCAACTCAGAGACCACCCATATGCCGGTGATACTCCTAAGTTCGCGCATCGACATTGCCGACAGGATGGCTGGATGGGACAGAGGTGCCGACGGTTACATCGGCAAGCCTTTCGACGTGACCGAACTTGACGCCATGATCAACAATCTTATCGACAATCGTCTGAGGTTAAAAGGAAAATTCTCCGGAGCCCAGGACACTGACAAAAAAATGGTGATATCCGACATCAAAGGCAATGACGAGATCCTCATGGATAAAATCATGAAAGCCATAAACAGCCGTATAGACGACCCTCAGCTAAACGTTGAGGAACTTGGCATCGAAGTCGGCATATCCAGGGCACATCTCCATCGAAAGATGAAAGAGCTTATAGGAATGACCCCAAGTGACTTCATACGCAACGTGCGTCTGCGAAAAGCTTGTGAAATTCTCAAAAAGCCCGATGTAGACATAACTCAAGTGGCTTACAAACTCGGCTTCACATCCCAGCCTCATTTTTCAACAGCATTCAAAAAATTTACTGGAGTGACCCCATCCGAATACCGCTCGCACAACGCGGAATGATCATACTCCCACCCCCACATTCTTAACAGAAAAAAGATTCCGGCCATAGGTAACTTAACGATAGCACGCCTATGACCGGAAATCTAAATTTTACCAAAAACAATCTTTCTTCTTATCATCTTAAATATTATTTTTACTGTCCGCTAAACCATAAAAGGGTGAGTCCAACTTCTTGAACAGCAGAAGTTGGGCTTACTTTTTGTATTTGACAAGCCCCCTCAGCAGTTTTCGGGATCTT
>OFFL01000671.1_pt1 | contig 34691 bp, 35 predicted proteins | sample 1521391 | NCBI WGS metagenome assembly OFFL01 (sample SAMEA3504082, study PRJEB24116) | mouse gut metagenome | biome: mouse gut; feature: mouse-associated habitat; material: faeces | place: Denmark | collected 2011
TTGAATTTCAATTATTTCAAAGAACTCTTATGATTTTTTAGTGGACACTAATGGTCATTTCTTCCAAATACCAATCCTCGATTTCTTTGCGTGTATGGAAGCGCCCATTGGTGTCAAGGAAGCCTTTATCCCAGTCTATTTTAACCATTTTCCTTGTGCTTTATTTGATGTTTTCAAGTTTTTCACGGCTGGTTGATTGACTGCATTGGTGTCGGTATAGACAAAAAAGCAGCATGAACTGTCACGGAAGTTCATGCTGCAAATATAATAATATTCGTCGAAAAGAATGGCTAATTAAAGCCAAATGCCGTAAGATTTACAGGCACCTGTCACTTGGGATGAATATGAATTCAAGTCGGGCTTATTCTACAAAATGAATATAGTCGGTTTTACGAGGCTTGGGTGAGGGTGCTTCCTGGGCCGGGTAACCTATGATACAGTTGCCAATACCTTCATAATCACCGTCGATGCCCCATTCTTTCAATAGTTCTTTACCTTCGGGGGTGTCGAAAACTTCCTTCGCACGATGCACCCAGCAGCTTCCGAGGCCCACTGAATGGGCGGCATTCATGAGGTTGCCCATCACGAGTGAGCCGTCATACACATAAGTCGGTACGCTGCGGTCGGCAAGCACTACGAATACCACCGGTGCTCCGTAAAAAGGATCGCGGTCGGCAGCTCCCATTACTTTGGCATTGAGGGCTGAAATCTTGTCACGTACTTCTTTATTCGTTACTGCGATGATGATGGGGGATTGCTTACCCATTCCGGTAGGGGCGTAGGTGCCGGCCTCAAGCACTTTGGAAAGAATTGCTTTATCGGGTACCTGTTCCTGATATTTTCTTATGGCACGGCGGGTTTCAAGAGTCTCGATGGTCTCGTTTCTCTCAGAGCAATTCCCACATTTGTCGTTGGCTCCCATGGCGGATAATGCGATGGCAATTGTGGCTGAAATCAGTAGTAATTTTTTCATGGACGTAAATAATTTTTTTTCAAGGTTTATTTCATGAATCTTAGATGTATAATTTTTCGATATCCTTAAGCGTTATGCGGTTTTCATATAGCGCTTTTCCGGTAATCACGCGTTTCAATCCCAACTCATTGAGCCTGATGATATCGCCGAGTGAGCTGATGCCTCCGGAGACTGTGAACACGACTTCGGGGAATTGGTCCTGCAGGCGCGTGTACATGTCAAAGGCCGGCCCCTGAAGCATTCCGTCTTTTGATATATCAGTGCAGATAGCCTGTGACAGACCTGCCGGCTTGAATTGATTGACAAGATCTTCGATGGTCGCAGATGAGTCCTCCAACCAACCTGCCACAGACACCTTGCCATCGCGCACATCGGCTCCGAGGATAAGGCGGCTGCCGGAATATGTCCTGAGCCATTCGGCCATCTTGTCGGGTTGGCGAACTGCGATGCTGCCGATTATGGCGTAAGTGGCTCCTGCATTGAACGTGTCGCGCAAGGCCTGGTCGGTTTTTATCCCTCCGCCCCATTCAACCTCGATTCCTGAGAGGGAGGCAATCTGTTCAAGCGTCAATAGGTTGGCCGGTGAACTTGCTTTAGCTCCATCAAGGTCCACGACATGTACACGCCGCAACCCGGAGTCAAGAAACCGTTTTGCCATATCGACAGGTGATGCATCATATCGAGTGCATTGGTCATAGTCGCCCTGTGACAACCTGACGCATTTACCGTCAATAAGATCGATAGCCGGAATTATCTCTATCATGATTGTTCTCTTAATCAAAGTTCAAGGAAATTACGGATAATACGCTCGCCCACATCTCCGCTTTTTTCGGGATGGAATTGAGTTCCGTAGAAATTCTCATATTTCAATGCCGCGCTGAAAAGCATATCGTCATAAAAAGTCGTGGCGATTGTGTCGGGACAGAGATTTGCGTAATAGGAGTGGACATAGTAGACATGTTCGCCAGGATTTATACCCTTGAAGAGTTTGGTGTCAAGGTTCGCTATGCTGTTCCATCCCACATGGGGGATTTTCACATCGTTGCGTTGAGGGAAACGCTTGATATGCGCGTCAAATATGTTCAGGCATTCCACATCACCTTCTTCGGAATCACGACACATGACCTGCATCCCCACACAGATACCGAGTACCGGTCTGCGTAGGGCGCGTATGACATTGCAAAGTCCGAGCGATTTCAGGTTTGCCATCGCTTCCGCATCATTCCCAACTCCTGGCAGGAGCACTTTGTCGGCCTTATATATGGTCGCGGGATCGGCTGTCAGAATCCATTCTGCGCCGAGGCGTCCCAGTGCATTTTCCACTGAGCGTATATTGCCCATCTTATAGTCGATTATCGCTATCATATCACACCTTTGCTTGATGGAAGTTCATAACTGAAAACGTCTCGCCGGATTGCCATGCGCAAAGCCCGCGCAAAGCCTTTGAACACACCTTCGATGAGATGGTGGTTGTTCTCTCCTGATGCCGAGATGTGGAGATTGCATTTCATGGCCACACACAGGCTTTTGAAAAAGTGTTTGTACATCTCGGTTGGAGTGTCACCTACATATTCACGTGTGAAATCAACATTCCACACGAAATCGGCTCTGCCGCCGAAATCAATAAGCACCATGGCGCGGCATTCATCCATAGGCAGGACAAAACCATAACGGTCAATGCCAACTTTTGACCCCAGGGCTTCCCTGATGGCTTCTCCGAGGGCTATTGCGAGATCCTCCATCGAATGGTGCTCGTCGACTTCGAGGTCACCTTTGCATTCGGCTCTGAGCATGATTCCTGAGTGGTGGGGTATCTGCCATAGCATGTGGTCAAAGAATTTCAGTCCGGAGTCAATGTGCGATTCGCCGTTACCGTCAAGGTCGACAGTGACATTTATGCGTGTCTCGGATGTGTTGCGCATGATGGTGACGCGCCTGTCGCACGATAGTATGTGGCGGGCTATCTTGGCCCAGTCGGTGGTCGCCAGATCGCAGTGAGCATCAGTCTCGTCGGGGTGGGCTATGAGTATGCTTTTTGTGCCGAGATTATGTGCCAGCATTACGTCGGTAAGTCTATCCCCGATGACAAACGAGTTGGCCAAATCGTAATCTCCGTTCATATATTTGGTCAACATTCCGGTGCCCGGTTTACGTGTGGGGAGGTTTTCATGGGGAAAACTCCTGTCGATAAGGATTTCGTCAAATTCCACACCTTCACCGCGGAGGGTGTCAAGCATTTTGTTGTGAGCGGGCCAAAATGTCTCTTCCGGGAAAGAGTCGGTGCCAAGACCATCCTGATTTGACACCATGACTATCTCATAGCCACGATTCATGAGTGCTCTCAATCCTCCGATGGCACCGGGCACGAATTCGAGCTTTTCGAGAGAGTCAATCTGTTCGTCGGCAGGCTCTTTTATAATTGTGCCGTCGCGATCAATGAACAATGCTTTTTTCATGATTCGAATTATCTGAATTCCTGTATCAGCTTCAATATTTTTTTGTTTTCGTCAGGGGTGCCGATTGTGATTCTCAAACATCCGTTGCATCCTTTCACTCTTGTGCGGTTTCGCACAATGACACCACTGTCAATGAGGTAGTCATACATCTCGTCGGGGTTATCAACCTTGACAAGCAGGAAGTTTGCGTCAGAATCGTAGACGTGGCGTATGGCAGGGAGCTTTTTAAGTTCCTCCTCCATCAAGTCGCGTTGAGTGATGATTTCTGAGACCTGGTTTGCCATGTCGCTTTGGCTGATGCGCCTGATTATTTCCTGCTGTGTCATGCCGTTGATGTTGTATGGATATTTCACACGTCCATACAGCTCGGATATTGCCGATGTGGCGAAGGCCATCCCAATGCGCAGGCCGGCCATGCCCCATGCTTTGGAAAATGTCTGTAGCACTATGAGATTAGGATGCTTGTCAAGGTAAGTGAGCATCGAGGGATATGCCGAAAAGTCAACGTATGCTTCGTCAACCACCACCATGCCGTTGAATCTTTCTGCCAGTGAGCAGATGGATTCAGGAGAGAAGGCATTGCCGGTAGGATTGTTAGGTGAACAAAGCCACATAAGTTTACTGTTTGAGTCGGCAGCCTCCAGAAGAGCCTGGACCGGCAACGAGTAATCATCGGCAAGCATTACCTCGCGCAGCTCCACATCGTTGATTCCGGCGCTGACTTTGTAGACTCCGTAGCTTGGTGCGATGGATATGGCATTGTCGACTCCCGGTGTGCAGAATATGCGGAATGTCAGGTCAATGGCTTCGTCACTTCCGGCTCCACCGATGAAGATTTGATTTTCCTTGACACCTTTGAGTGTGGCTATGACACGTTTGAGCTCCTTGTGATGAGGGTCGGGATAGCGGTTTACATCCGAGGGATAGGGGTTTTCGTTGGCGTCAACCCACACTGAGATGTCACCACCCTTGAATTCATCGCGAGCGGTGGAGTAGGGCTCAAGGGCAAGAATATTGGGTCTTACAAAATTGAGTGGATTCATACATTGAGATCATTAGTCCTTACTTTGACAGCGAGGGCATGGGCATCCAGCCCTTCGGCATCGGCCATTGTGATGATGGTGGGAGCGAGGCATGCCAAGCCTTCACGCGACAGTTTCTGGAAGGTTATTTTTCGCATGAAACTGTCAATATTCACTCCGCTGAATGATCGCGCCCATGTGGCTGTTGGTAATGTGTGGTTGGTGCCTGACGCGTAGTCGCCGGCACTTTCCGGTGAATAGTTCCCTACAAACACACTCCCGGCGGCTCTGATTTTAGCCGCGATGTCCCATGGCTGCGACATGGAAATTATTAGATGCTCAGGTGCGTAACGGTTGACAAATTCAATCATCGTGTCTCTTTCCGGGAATACAATCATTCGGCTGTGTGACAAGGACGCCTCTACCGATTCGGAGCGGGAGAGAAGCTGTGAGAGGCGTTTGACCTCCTTTTCAGTCTCCTCGGCTATGGACTCTTCGGTACATACGAGTATCGCCTGGCTGTCTTTGCCATGTTCTGCCTGTGAAAGCATGTCGGCGGCCACATAGGTTGGCGAAGCAGTCTCATCGGCCATCACGAGCACTTCGCTTGGACCGGCAGGCATGTCGATGGCCACCACGGACGTGAGTTGCTGTTTAGCCTTCGTCACGAAACGGTTGCCGGGGCCGAATATCTTGTCGACCTTAGGAATCGACTCAGTGCCGAATGCCATGGCCGCTATGGCTTGTGCTCCACCCACGCGGTATATATTCTTTATGCCACAAATGGAAGCGGCATAAAGTATTTCAGGTGCTATAGGGTGGTTGGCGCTTTGGGGGGTACATAGTATTATCTCCTTGCACCCTGCTATGGAAGCCGGGACAGCAAGCATCAATACGGTTGAGAAAAGCGGAGCCTGGCCGCCGGGGATATATAGGCCCACACGGTCGATAGCCACCGGTTTTTGTATGCACTTCACACCTGGAGCCGTTTCAACCTCTATTGTGGGAGGAAGTTGTGCCCGATGAAAAGTCTCTATATTTGCTTTGGCGTTCAAAATAGCATTCTTGACCCGGGGTGTGACATGCGTGATACCGGCTGCTATCTCCTCGTCGGTGATTCTCAGGTCGGTTATGTCGGTGTGGTCGAATTTAGCCGCCATTTCCCGCAAAGCTTTGTCGCCGTCGGTCTTGACTTGCTCTATTATGGCAGTTACAGCACGGTCTACCTCCGGATCGTTGGGAATGTTGCGGGTAATGAGTTCATCCCACGTCTCGGTGGCGGGATTTATATATGTTTTCATTACTTAACTATGTTTTCAAGTACAAGCACAAGTATGTCCTCGGCCCCAATCTCTTTGAGCTGTTCAATCTTTTCCCATAATTGCGACTCAGGGATAACCGCGTGGAGCGAAAGCCATTCAGGGTCGGCAAGATGGAGCACTGTGGGACTCTTCATGCCGGGTAATAGCGCCAGAGCTTTGTCGAGAGAAGCTTTGGGGAGATTCATGAGCACATATTTCATGCCGCGGCTCTCGATGATGGAGCGGAAACGGAATGTGAGTTTCTCGAGTTCTTTCTGCTTATCGATGGGTAAATCAGGGGTCGCAATCAGCACGGCTTGTGATTCAAGCACAGATTTTACTTCGACAAGGCCGTTCTGCACAAGTGTGCCGCCTGACGACACTATGTCGAAAATAGAGTCAGCCATCCCGATGGCAGGGGCGATTTCTACCGATCCGGTTATAGTGTGAATCTCAGCCGAGATTGAGTTTTGTTTGAGATATCGTGAGAGGATAGCCGGATATGATGTGGCGATTCGGCGTCCATTGAACCATTCAAGTCCTTTATATGCAGCTTCTCGAGGCACCGCGAGGCTGAGCCGGCATCCGCCAAATCCGAGATCCATAACACGGGTCACGTCCACCTCTTTTTCTTCGACCTCGTTCAAGCCTACTATGCCTATGTCGGCAGTGCCCATTGCCACGGCCTGAGGTATATCATCGTCGCGCAGCAAGAGCAAATCCACCGGAAATCCTTTGGCATGAGCTATTAGAGACCTACTTCCTACTGACGCTGAAATCCCCGCATCGCCGAGCAATGCCATCGTTTTTTCATTCAGGCGACCTTTTGCCTGTATTGCTATTCGTAACATAATAATTGCTGTACCTTAGAATTTGAAATGCAAAGATAGGGTTTTTATTTCAAAAAATCACCTAAAGGCCGTTGAAAATATCAAATTGATAATTGTTGGCGGCGCCGGTGAAATGTGTTGCACACCTCAGAATTAGTTGTTATCTTTGCAATAAAGATAACTATATTGAATGTGTGACAGTCGATTATGCCATTTCCGCCGATTGAATGACACGGCTTTTACGGAAGATATCCACGGCTGACACGCATACGCTCCAATTCTCTCCTTAAAAATCACATACTCATGGCGACACGTGATAACACTCCTTCGGTAATAGTATCATTGACATCTTTTCCTGCTGCGATACCTTATGCCATACCGACGATAAAATCAATTCTTGCCGGGACGGTGCTGCCTGATAAGGTGGTGCTTTACCTCACCTACTCTCAGTTTGAGAGGGGAGAGGTGCCTGCTGAACTGTCGGAGCTGGAGAATGAGAACCCGATTTTCGAGATCCGCAACTATGATAGGGACATAAGGTCATATCGTAAACTGATTCCGGCTTTGAAGGATTTCCCGGATGCGATAATAGTTACAGTCGATGATGACACCTGCTATCATCCTGATATGCTCAAGGACTTGTTGCTTCTGTATGAGCAATATCCTGAGTGTGTCTTAGCCCATAGAGCAAAACGGATATTGCCGGATAAACCCTATGGCAAATGGCCTAAATTGAGGTGGTATCATTTTCTTGTCAATAGGTTTAAGCTAAGTTGCGACATAATCCAGACCGGTGTCGGTGGGGTGTTGTATCCGCCTCATTCATTGAAAGCTGAAATGCTTGACGAGGAATTGTTCACTCAGCTTGCTCCCACTACGGATGATATCTGGTTTTGGGCGGCTGCTGTAGCCAATGGGCGTGTAGTGATGCCGGTCCCTTTTGGCCCTCATAACAAGCCCAAGGGGCTGGGAAAACCTAAAGCGCTTGCATTGAAGACCGTGAACTTCAAGGGCGGCACTGACCGCAATGACACTGCCTTCAAGGCAATTTTGAATACGTATCCAATTATTAACCAACGGCTTAGAAACGAGCTATAATATACTATCCATGGAAATAGATTTGGTTTATTTATGGGTTAACGGCAACGACCCCAAGTGGCAGGCCAAGCGAAATGCCGTCATCGGAAAAACTGATGATAATTCGAATAAAAACTGTAAGGGTCGATATGCCGATAATGACGAACTGAAATATAGCCTGCGGGCCGTAGAGATGTATGCGCCTTGGATACGTAGGATTTTTATTGTCACAGATGACCAGATCCCTGAATGGCTCGATACATCTAATCCGAAGGTGCAGATTGTGGACCACAAGGAGATTCTGCCACCTGAGAGTCTTCCCTGTTTCAACTCGTCATTGCTTGAACATTTTTTCCATCGTATTCCCGGACTTTCGGAGCACTTCCTGTATGCGAACGATGATATGTTTTTCAACCGTCCGGTGAATCCGTCTGATTTCTATGCTCCTGACGGGCTGCCCATATTCCGTTTTGCTCATCGCCGCCCCTGCCGCAAACTTGAGCTTTGGTTCAGGGCCAATGTGCAGAGACGTCCTCTCAATCATTATAATCAGATTATAGAGAATGGCGCAAGGCTTGTGGAGCAGAAATTAGGTAAATATTATAGCAGTAAGTCGCATCATAATGTTGATGCCTATCTGAAGAGCGATTTCAGCAGGGTAAACAGCATGTTTTGGCCAGCAATCGAGGCCATGCTTCCCAATCATGTCCGTAGCGATAATGACGTGCAGCGTCACTTGTATGCTTATGCAGCTTTGGCTGAAAAGCGCGGTCACAGAGTTTTTGTTGACCGTCACACCTCATTCCATCTCTATATCCATCGTCCGGATCATTATGAGAAACTGGAGCACTATAATCCGAAATTCTTCTGCATGAATGACTCGGAATTTGCTCATGACGCCGACCGCATTCATTCCAAAGAGTATCTCGAAAAGCGTTTCCCTGCCAAATCGCAGTTTGAAAAATAGGCGAATTGGAATGACTCCATATGTTCATATTTAATGAGTTTATATCATTGAAATTCATTGATATAGGCTCATTAGTGCGTGTTAAGCTTATGCCTTATGTTAATAGGGGACTGAATGCAGACCAATCAGCGCTAAAGTTTATCAATTAGATATTATATTTCGGACGAATTTCACGCATTTATTAGGTAGTGAGATTTGGCTTGCAATGATTGATATTCCCAATGTAATAATGGCGACAATAATAGTCTGAATACCAGGATTGATATGTCTGTAAATTGGGAAATAACTATATATAGTTGCGATCATCGGATGCCATAAATATATATTCATGGAGTGTCGTTTCCCCAATAATCCGATATATTTACATTTATTCCACACAAAATTGGAACGAAGGAATAATACAAAAGTCAGAATAGCAACTGGCAATGTCATGATTATTATGTCGCCTATATAGTGTCGAATCATGATATGTTCAATGTAAAGAATGATGATTGATGCAATCAGACTTATGAAAATAATCTTTTGAGATGGCAAATAATCCTCATATATACGGATAATGACTCCTATTGCAACACATGGAATTGCAATGGTCAAGGCATTTCTGCTTAATGAAAGTGGATTAGATTCCTCAAAAAATATAAAACTATAGCATCCTATTAGTAAATTAATTATAATACCCATAGGAATTATAAGGAATAATAGGTGGAACTTCTTAATCCTCATAAGAACATACATAAATAGCAATGTGTGTAGATATGAAGTAAGATACCATAGATGACCTCCGACTGGGGTCTTGAATAAGAATTCATACATCCAATATGATGCTCTCGAATATGGTTCCAAATTACTATTTATTAGTAATCGGATTAGAATATCAAACAATATGTATGAGCTATATGCAATTATAGTTATCTTTATGATTTTTATAGCAATTTTTATTAACTTTCCTGATGAGATTGTCCCTTTATTTGAAACCATGAAATACCCAGATATAATAAAGAAGATAGGGACAGCAATACGGCACAATGGGAGTAAAAATTTTCCCATAATGGAATAGGTGTGAATCTGCACGACAAAAATGGAACAAATAAACTTTAGTATTTGCAGACCCACCAGCTCTCTATTGTCATTGTAGTGTGGAAGTTTATTGAAAGAATACATGTGTACATAGTCAGTCTGCCCTCAACGGCTAATGTTAAAAAGAGAAAAGCGTGAGAGCATTATATCAATTAATAAGGATAGAAAAATCCAATAGTCATGAATCGTTGATAAGTATTAAGATTAACCTATTATATTCTCAGTTTTCGTTATCCCTCCTTGATGTCGTTTAGGTCGTAGCGGTCGAAGTATTCAGTCGGGACGGTTCTCTGTGTGCCGCTTGCCCTACCTCGGTTCTGCTTCTCGATGAACTCTTCGCGTGACCGGACGGCATAATGGTTTATGCGGATTACATCCTGCTGCGGCTCACGTTCGCGGAAGTTTTTGGTGATCAGGTTGCCATGTGAATCAACGGCTTTCCCATTGATTCGCGCCACTTCATGGCATCCGATCATTGAGAATACCCTGCGGGGATTAACTATGCTTTTGACATGCCTGTTCAAGGTATGGTCGGGGAGAGAATGATGTTTGAAACGTTGCATGACAGGAGCGTCAGACTTTTTGTCCGCTCCTCCGCTGCCGTAGATTAACCAGTTTATTTCAACTGCCGGGAAGTCCTCGTACTGCTTCAGGAATTCAGGAACTGATTGATGCTGCATCGGGACGATGAATTCATCCAGATCAATGAAAGCGAGCCATCGAGTGTCGAAACGGTGGCGCTCTATGCAGTCGTCATAGGCGGCAAGCTGACGGCGGTAACCGGGAAAATAGATGTATTCCACCACTCCTGACGAGATGTAGGGTTGCAGCACATCGCGTGTGCAGTCGGTGCTTTCGTTGTCATAGATGTAGAATTTTTCCACTCCCTGGCTTATGTGCCAGTCAATCCATTCCTTGAAGTAAGGACCCTCATCCTTGGCGATGGCGCATACGGCGAGATAATGTGCCGGAGTGGTGGCGCAATGTTTCAGCTTATGTTTCAGCTTCAAGGCATTGACTATTCCATAACGCAAAATACCTCTCCAACGATTGCGGGCCATTTTGTTAGGAATTACTCCTGCTATTATTTCAGCTGCTATCTTATTCATCGCTGTAAATTAAAAAGGCTTTTGACACCTTAGGTGGCTATAATTCAAAACTTGATTTCTCAGGCAATATGCTCTCGAACGCATCCTTGATTCCTTGCATCACTTCGTCATAGTGACGGATGTGGACATTGTCGTTGAGGCATATCAGAGAATATGACTGGTCATAGATGGCCCGGATGGCCTTTTTTGACTTTATCATCAGCGGGAACATCTTGGTGTCACTATATGTGTTGTATGGCTCAAAGTTTCCTTTACATATCTGCCATGTGCGGAATAGCTCTGGAGTATAGTCCGACGAGTCTCTGAAGCGGTTCACGGATGTTGCGGTGAGTTCTTTTCCGGCTACATCCCACACCTCTTCGAATGTCGCTTTCAGATATGGTTGGGCATTATGTGGAGTGCGGAGAGTGATGAATTTGTCATAGTATTTAAGCAGATAATTCCAACGGGCTCTCGATCCGTAGCTCTTGTCGAACCATTTGTCATGAAAGCGGGCCATAACTTCTTTTTTGTCGAAGTGCTGGTTGATGATCCTCAGATTGTTCTTGATTCGGCGGTACCATTGTGACCAGGATGGATTGTAAAGGAATGTGGCTATGTCACATGGCAGACCGTTACGGAAAAAACGTTCGGGCGTGATATGGTTTATGATATAAAAATCATCGTTGAAATACACAAAATGGTCAGCAAGGTCAGGTATTTTGTGTATGTAGCGTTCAATCACCACAGAGTTGTAGGTGGGAAGAAACTCTGAGGGGATATAGTCTTTGTGGTTAACCAGATTAATCTTGGGATTGCTCTCGTCGAGCCATTCCGGCTTCTGCCCACTTGTGACGAAATGGATTTTGCGTACCCAAGGGGCAAATTTTTCTATGCCACGAAACCAATACCTCAAGAAGCCATAGTCGCGGAAACGAGCGTCGGAGACACCGTTTTTCTCAGTATCCTTTTTATTGGAATATTTTGTAAATTCCTCTTTCCATTTCGGGTCATCCATATTGACCCATGTTACTACAAAATCAATTTCCATGTTCTGTAATTATGAGTTTCGTGTCAAGCTGTAGTGATTTGCTCCTGTGGGGTTAGCGGTTGGGCATGCTTAAACCGGTTGTGGGTCCATAGATACAATTCCGGTTGTTTCCTGATGACTTTTTCAAGCATCTGGAAATACATTTCTGTCAACTGGAAATCGGGAAGAGTTTTCGGATTGTCATGCATGTGGATAAACTCAGCCTCATAATAACCCCGCTTGATCCGTCTGGTGTACAGGAACCATGGATCAAATCCATAGTGCTTGATGAGTTTTTCAGTACCGGTGAGCACAGGGGTCTTGTGGTGCATGAATGGGATGAAGTGGTGCACTTCGCGCTTTTTGGGCGATTGGTCGGCAATGAAACCGATGATGCTTACCTGTTTGCGATGGGCTAATCCGGTGATGTAACGTGCGGTTTGATACATTTCTACGCTCACGGCCCCAAATGCGCTCCTGTGTTCAAGTATCAGTTTGTCCATCTCCTTGTTGCGCAGCTTATGGTATATCTGTGCCGCTACAGCACTTTTTTCAAGGTGTATCGGCATTGAAGAGACCCATTCCCAGTTTGCGTAATGTCCGAGATAGATGGCAATGGATTGTCCGTTGCGTAATACATCGTTGATCGTGTTGATGTTAGTGAAATTCATGCGACGGCTCATCTCCTCGGGCGACATATTTGCCATCTTGCAGCTCTCAAGGAGATTGTCGGCAAAGAAATGATAAAACTCCTTCTCTATTTTTTTAATTTCTGCCGGTGACTTTTCCGGAAAGGCTTCTGTGAGGTTCTTGCGCACAATCCGGCGTCGGTAGCGGATTATATAATATAGCAGGAAGTACACTACGTCAGCCAAGATGTAAAGTACCCTGAAAGGAAGGCGGGATATCAGCTTTAAGAAAAACCGAAGCAAGTGATATGTCATATCTCTTTGATTGTTCGTTAGAGAATGGACGACAAAATTAGCTAAATTTTCTTATATCAGCAAATATCTGCTTACCGGCTGATGCTGGAGGTCAGTGTGCTTTTGGGACTGTTGGGATCTTAATGGTAAAATATGGGATTGCATCTATAAAATTGTCGGTAATGTTAGGGCTAATTTTAAATTTTGTCTTAATTTTGCAATGCTAACCATATCTGCGCACAAGATGGAAATTAAATTTGAAGACGTGATACGCAATGCTGCCTCCGGGTTGCAGGTCGTGACCGTTGAGGCCGATGTGACTAATTCGGAGACTTCTGAAGAACTGTGGAGTCTCATCACTCGTGCGGCCGATGATTTGCGTAGTGTCACGGAAATGTCAGATATAAATAAGCGTCCCGGAATAAAGGCGACCCGTGAAGCGTACAAGGCATTGGGGAAAGAACCTAACCGTTATCGGCCTTCTTCTGAAGCCTTATGCCGTAGGGTGGTCAAGGGGCTGGAGCTTTATCGAATAAATGCGCTCGTTGACCTGATCAATCTTATTTCGATGCAGTCGGGATACTCTATCGGTGGATTCGACATCGATAAAATAGAAGGTGACACCCTCGTGCTTGGTGCCGGACGCTGTGAAGAGCCATTCGAGGGTATTGGCCGTGGTACACTCAATATTGAGAATCTACCGGTCTACCGGGATAAAGTGGGTGGTGTAGGAACTCCTACAAGTGATAATGAACGCACAAAACTTGATTTGACAACTTCGCGGTTGCTGATGTGTATTAATATCTACGGAGAAGAAATGCCAGTGGATGACACAGTTGCTCTCACAGTGTCATTGCTTGAGCGTTTTGCAGATGCGAAAAATATAAATGTGAAAATCTATCGGCCATGAAATCGTTACGAATGTATCCGAGCAGCATCAATGAGAAGTATCTTGATGATGTGGTGGAAACCCTCAGAGAAGGAGGGGTAATAATTTATCCCACTGATACCCTCTATGCGTTTGGGTGTGATGCACTCAATAATAACGCGATAGAGCGATTGTGTAAGATAAAAGGGATGAATCCACAGAAGCAGACTCTATCCATAGTGTGCGACGGTATTTCCATGGCAAGTGAATATGCTAAAATAGACAATGAGGCATTTAGGATTCTCCGCGCAAACTTACCAGGCCCATTTACATTCATATTGCCGGCGGCCACCACTTTGCCTAAAGTGTTCAAAGGACGTAAAGAGGTTGGAATACGTGTGCCGGATAACGAGATTGCTCGTGCCATAGCATCAAAGTTGGGGCATCCGGTGCTTTCGACTTCAGTCCCGCTTGGCGATGAAGTTTCTGTTGACCCTCAGGCGGTCGCTTATGACTATTCAGAAATGGCAACTCTTCTTGTGGATGGCGGAGAAGGTGATATCATTCCATCAACAATTGTGGATATTACGGATAGCCGCAATCCAGAGATTGTCCGAGAAGGTAAAGGTGTACTCGGCTGATGGCAGAAATGATTGTAAAACGGATTAGTGCTGAGGAATATAAATCGCTGTTCCCTGCTCCTCTACATGTGTTTAACCAAGTTGAGTTCAATGAGCTTAACAAAGGGAAAGTAGATGATGTGCATTATCTGATATTTCTTGATGGTAGGAAGGTCCGTTTTGGTATAATACTTGGCGAAAAAAAGGATGTATTGCAGGCTCCGTTCTCCGCTCCATTTGGAGCGATGGAGGAGAGGGGAGTTCAACGCCTAAGTCATTATATGGAAGCAGTGGGGCTATTGAGAATGTATGCGGACAGTTTAAACAGACGTGTGCGTTTGACTCTGCCCCCATCTATTTATGATAAAAAATCTGTAATATCCAAGCAGTTTTGCAGTGTGTTGACTCGTGGAGGTGATGTCGTGCATGCTGACTATAATTATCATTACCCCATTGGTGAATTCCCTGACTTCAAGGATAGAATGTGGCCTGAAGTGCGCAATAAGTTCTCCGGTGCGATGCGGCAGAATTTTGACTTCGAGGTTGTTTCTTCCGATGATATTGCCGGAGTGTCAACTGTCTATAGTATAATCAGCCGCAATCATGCTGCATTAGGCTATCCACTCCACATGTCGGAGTCAGATATTATTAATACATCGGCGATTATAAAGATGGATTTCTTTATTGTGCGCCATGAAGGATGCCCGATAGCCGGGGGAATGGTCTATCACACATCCTCTTGCGGTCGTCAGGTGATTTATTGGGGCGATGTGACTGAACACAGAGTCTTGAGGCCTATGAATTTCCTTGCGTTTAAAGTCCTGGAGTATTATAATACCGCCGGTGATGCGGAGTTTTTGGATATTGGCCCATCATCATCCGATGGAATACCATCGTTAGGATTATGTGATTTTAAAGAGGGGATCGGGTGTCAGTTGACTCCAAAATTCACAGTAGAACTCAAATGAATATAAAAATATCGGCCCACCATGAACGTGAGCCGATATTTTTATGTTTATTCGAGTTTTCGAGGATTATTCATCGAAAGTCATTTCGTCAAATCCTGCTGCGTCAAATTCATCTTCATTAAATTCGGTGGAGCCATAGAACTCGTCGTCAAGGTCAGTGGATGCTGCCACTTGAGCAGCCTTCGCGTCGATCTTCGCATCAAAATCATCGAGGTCGACAAATTCAGCAGGAGCTTCACCCATTGATATGGTGCACAATGGATCCTTCAGATTTTTCCCGGGAATGGATTTTTTCATCTCGATGAAGAATGATCGGTCTGTCATGTAATCAAACACCCATACAAGGCGTTGACCGTCATCCTCGATGAAATCACTAAGGGGAGTGTCTTCCATCAGATATACATCCTCCGACGAGTCGGACCCCATGTCTTCAAGGCATATTTCCTGATTGCGTTCCCATCCGTCATCACATAGGAAAAATGAGCTGAACTGGCCTTTGTCATAGCCGACTGAGTCACAAATGGCATTTCTTAGGTCCAGAAATGTTGCGTCTGCGTCAATCTGGATTTCTCGTTTGAAGTTGTCAACTTCGTCGGAAACAATACGGAAATTGAATATCATAGTCTGTGGTTTTTGTCGATGTAAAAGTATACTGCGAAAGTAATAACTTTTTTTTAAACCAAAAACATTTTATACTAAAAAAATATATCCTGACATATCCACAATGCCGGTCACACACGGAAAGACTATGATGGAATAAAATGAACCCCGGAAAACTGAATGGAATTCCGGGGCTCATTTGAGTTGATATGTGATATTTAAATCAAAAAGACTTACACTTCAAGGTCGAGGTTGAATCGCTCGTTCCAGGGCAGACCGTCTTTGGCAAGTTCTGTCAGGAATGGATCTGGATCAAATTCCTCAACATTGTGCACGCCGGGCATTACCCATTTGCCTGTCAGGAACATCATGGCTCCTACCATTGCGGGGACGCCGGTGGTGTAGCTCACTGCCTGCATGCCTGTTTCGCGATAGGCTTCCTCGTGCGAGCAGTTGTTCCAGATGTAATATGTGAGATGCTTGCCTTCTTTGTCAAGGCCTGATATGCGGCATCCGATTGATGTCTCGCCATGGTAGTTCTCGCCAAGATCCTGAGGATTGGGGAGTACTGCCTTAAGGAATTGCAGGGGCACGATTTTCTGACCATTGTAGTCAACTTCGTCGATGCGGGCCATGCCGATATTCTGAATCACGCGAAGGTGTGTGAGATATTCCTGGCCGAAGGTCATCCAGAAGCGGGCACGCTTGATTGATGGATAGTTCTTTACAAGAGATTCAAGCTCTTCGTGATAGAGAAGATAGCTGTCGCGCTCGCCTATATTCGGATAAGTCAAGGTCTTGTGGATTTCCAGCGGGCCGGTTGTGACCCACTTGCCATCCTGATAGTAGCGTCCGTTCTGGGTGATTTCGCGGATGTTAATTTCAGGGTTGAAGTTTGTGGCGAATGCTTTGCCATGATCTCCGCCGTTGCAATCAACAATGTCAAGATACTCCATGTCGGAGAAATAGTGTTTGGCTGCATAAGCTGTGAACACGCCTGAAACTCCGGGGTCAAATCCGCATCCGAGAATGGCGGTTAGGCCGGCATCCTCAAATTTCTGCTTATAAGCCCACTGCCATGAGTATTCGAAATGAGCTACATCCTTAGGCTCGTAGTTTGCTGTGTCAAGATAGTTCACACCACATATAAGACACGCATCCATGATGGTGAGGTCCTGATAGGGGAGAGCTACGTTGATCACCAGTTCAGGTTTGTGGCGGTTGAACAGTTCCACGAGCTGGGGCACGCTGTCAGCATCGACAACGTCGGAAGTGATGTTGGGCTTACCAATAGCTTCGACTATTGCATCACACTTGCTGCGTGTGCGAGAGGCGATAACTATTTCCGAGAAAACTTCGGGGTGCTGAGCACACTTGTGAGCTACAACGGTACCAACACCGCCGGCTCCGATGATTACGACTTTTGCCATTTCCTTGTGAAGAAGTTGGAGTGTATTAAAAAATGGTAATTGCTAACATTAGTCTCTTGAGTTTCCGAAGAAACGGAGGAGATAGAGGAAGAGGTTGATGAAATCAAGGTAGAGGCTGAGTGCGCCAATGGTGGCAAGATGCCCTACGTAAGATGCAGGAGTATATTGAGCCATCTGCTTGATTTTCTGTGTGTCCCATGCTGTAAGACCTACGAAGATGAGCACACCGGCAATCGAGATTATCCAGCTGAGGCCTGAACTTTTGGTGAAGATGTTTACCACACTGGCGATTATGAGGCCGAAAAGCGCATAAATCAGGAAGTTACCCCACTTTGTGAGATCCTGTGTGGTGAAATAGCCATAGATACTCATTGCTCCGAAAGTTCCGGCGCAAATGAAGAATGTCTTGGCGATGGATGTAGCGGTGTAGACGATGAATATCGGGGCAAGCGCCATGCCGTTAATCGCCGCAAATACGTAAAACAGAAGCGTGGCTGACATGGATGACATTTTAGTCAGGCGCGCCGACAGGGTAAATACGATTACAAGTTCGGCGATGAAAAGTCCCCAGTAGAACCATGAATGTGTAGCCATGAATGACATGTAGCTCATGCTGGTGGAGCAGAATAGTGAGATGAAGGCAGTGACGAGTAGCCCGAGGAACATCTTAAAATATACGCGTTTCATCACAGCCGATGTGGTCTGCACAGCTTCGCTTTGCGAACTGTGGTACCCATTGTAGGGTGGAGGTGTCGGTTGATTGTACATAATTATCTGTGTTTAGTGTTTGTTGTTCTGTTTTGATTGTGTCATAACGTGGCGTTATTACATGCGTTCCGGCACATCAATGCCGAGGAGCTTCATGCCTGTCTTCACGACGCGTGCTGTCTGACGGCTGAGTTCAAGGCGGAGCGAACGCACAGCTTCGTTCTCTTCCTTCAGTATCGAGCAGTCATGGTAGAATTGGTTATAGAGTTTTACCAAATCATATACATAGTTGGCAATTAGTGCGGGGCTGTAGGTCTGGCCGGCAGCTTCAACTACACCCGGGAAGTCAGCGAGTGCTTGGATAAGTGCGATTTCGCGTTCGCCGGGTACGACATTGCCATAATCAGCTATTGCCATTTTTTCATCAGCGGCTTTGCGGAGCACAGAGCATATTCGAGCATAGGTGTACTGGATGAAAGGTCCGGTGTTGCCGTTGAAGTCAATAGTCTCTTTCGGGTTGAAAGTAATGTTTTTGCGGGGATCGACTTTCAGGAGGAAATATTTCAAGGCTCCCAGACCGACCATTTCTGAAATGGCGGCAGTCTCCTCCTCGGTCAATCCGTCGAGTTTGCCGAGTTCGGCAGAAACGCTGCGGGCTGTTGACACCATGTCGTCCATGAGGTCATCGGCATCCACAACTGTGCCTTCTCGTGATTTCATCTTGCCTTCGGGGAGTTCGACCATTCCGTATGAAAAATGCACGAGGTCTTTGCCCCACTTGAAGCCGAGGCGGTCAAGGAGGATAGAGAGGACCTGAAAATGGTAGTTCTGTTCGTTGCCTACCACGTATATCATCTTGTCGATGGGGTAGTCCTCGTAACGCAATTTTGCAGTGCCGATATCCTGAGTCATGTATACTGAGGTGCCGTCGCTACGCAATAGTAGTTTGTGGTCGAGACCTTCACCAGTGAGGTCGGCCCAAACTGAACCATCCTCTTTGCGGTACATTTTACCGGCTTCGAGGCCTTCCAGCACTTTTTCCTTCCCTTCAAGATAGGTACGGCTTTCGTAGTAGATTTTGTCGAAGTCCACGCCCATACGTTTGTAAGTTTCGTCAAAACCTGCATATACCCATGAGTTCATGGTTTCCCAAAGGGAGCGTATCTCCGGGTCCTTCTGCTCCCATTTCACAAGCATTTCACGAGCCTCTTTCATAAGGGGAGAAGCAGCTTCGGCTTCCTCCTTGGACATGCCTTTATCCATAAGATCAGCTACTTCGGCTTTGTAATGCTTGTCGAAAAGCACATAGAAGTCACCGATGAGATGGTCTCCCTTCTTACCGGCTGATTCAGGTGTAATTCCTTCTCCCCATTTTTGCCAAGCAAGCATAGACTTGCAGATGTGGATACCGCGGTCATTAACGATGTTTGTTTTGATGACACGGTTGCCGCAGGCTTTGAGGATTTCTGACAGGCTATAGCCAAGAAGATTGTTGCGGATATGTCCCAGATGAAGGGGCTTGTTGGTGTTGGGCGATGAATATTCCACCATGACGAGGGGAGAGTTTTCATCAGCCTGCTTCAAACCATAGTTTTCAGTCTCTGCTATGTGGCTGAGCACTGAGTTCCAGTGGCAGGGAGCGATGGTTATATTTAAGAATCCCTTTACAACATTGAATTTCTCGACGGCCGGTTCGTTTGCTTCGAGCCAAGCCCCGATCTCTTGCCCTACGGCTTCTGGAGATTTTCGGGCAGCTTTGACCCATGGGAATACGACAATAGTGAGGTTTCCCTCAAACTCTTTGCGCGTTGCCTGAGGTGCGATACTCTCCGCGGGTGTTTCTATTCCGTAGAGTTCCTTGACTGCGCGCGACACAGCCTGCGAGATGATGTTATCAATCGACATTTCTATATTTCTATAAGTTTGTTGAGTGAATTGAGATATTTAATTTACAAAATTACTAAAAACATTATAGATTCTATTGATTTTAACATTTATTGTTTAAAAGATCGCATCTTGGATACGGCATTTCAGTGCTTTGGCAGAGGGTTAACCTTTGTCCCACATACTGCCTCGTTTGGGATATTTTGAGCCTTTGAGGAGCAGTCTGAGTGCCGTGTTATAGGTGAAATAGGCCCATATCCAGTTGAGAAGCACATTAATTTTATTGCGCATCCCCAACAATGAAATCAGATGGATAAACATCCATGCCAGCCATGCGAAGAAGCCAGTCAAGTGTACTTTATGGAGGTCGGCAACGGCTCTGTTTCTGCCGATTGTGGCCATCGACCCTTTATCGACATAGGAGAAATCCTTGACACATGTCCCGGAGTTAAGGCACTTAGCTAAATAGCGTCCTTGCTGTATGGCCACTTGTGCTAACTGGGGGTATCCACGTGGATACTTGTCGGTGATACACAGGTTAATGTCGCCTATGGCATAAATATTGTCGAGGCCTTTGACTTTACAATGTGAATCGGTTATGAATCTTCCGCCGGGGCCTGGTTTGACATCTGTCCCTGACATCGGGATGGGCGAACCGGTGACACCTGCGGTCCATATGACCATTTCGGTGTAGATCTCCTGTCCATCATCCAAGGTGACGATATTGTTGTCATAATTTTTTATGACATGGTTGAGGTTGACATCCACCATCAGATTTCCTAAATCTTTCAGAGCTGTCGCGGATGCTTTCTCGCTCATTGCTCTCAGTAATCGGTCGGAGCCTTCATAGAGGCGGATTGTCATATCCTCCTGCGGGATTTCCGGATAGTCGCGTTTTAAAATATAGCGTTTAAGTTCCCCGAGTGCTCCTGCAATCTCCACACCTGCAGGGCCTCCACCTACAACGACAAAACTTAGCATCTTGCGCCTTATGTCAGGGTCATGCTCTAATGCCGCACGCTCGCAGCGGTCGAGGATTTCGTTGCGGGCCCTGATGGCCTCGTCGGTTGATTTCAGGGTGAAAACACGCTCAATAAGATCGGGGTTGCCGAAAAAATTATTTGTTGTTCCGGCTGCAATCACAAGATGGTCATACGGTAAAGTCTCGTACTCCGTAGTCACTTCTTGTCTTGTCGTATCAATCCCTTTTACCTCTCCGATGTGGAAGTGCGCGTTTTCGGGGCGATGCTTGCGTAGCTCGCGGCGGAATGGGAAAGAGATACTTGTGGGGTCGAGCCCGGATGATGCCACCTGGTAGAAAAGGGGTGGGAACCCATGATAATTGTTCTTATCGACGAGGATTATATCGAATTTGTCATTGTCGAGATGCTTGACGAGGTTGAGGCCGGCAAAGCCACCGCCGAGTATCACGACTCGTTCTTTAGATCCCATAAATATAAATAGAAAATGGTGAGACGTTTTAATTATTTTTAATTATAACGCCTCACCATGTTCTTATGTTTGTGGGAATCCGATCAGACTATCGTTCTGTTTTCGCAGGTGATTACCCTCGCTGGGAACTGTTCAACCAGTGATAGATTATGGGTGGCCATAATGACTGTGGTGCCTTGTGAGGATATGGCATGCAACTGTTTCACTATAGCCTCACCGGTGGCAGGGTCGAGGTTGCCAGTCGGTTCGTCGGCTAAGATTATACGCGGGTGGTTGAGAAGTGCGCGGGCTATCACTATGCGTTGTTGCTCCCCGCCAGAGAGCTCATGGGGATTCTTATAGCTCTTGTTGAGCATCCCAACACATTTGAGTACCTGCTCAATTCGCTCCTCGATGGCTATTTTGTCTTTCCATCCTGTTGCCTCAAGCACAAAGCGGAGATTGGCGTATGCGCTGCGGTCGGTAAGTAATTGGAAGTCCTGGAACACAATTCCTATCTCGCGACGCAGGTAGGGGATTTCCTTGCGGCGTATGGTGTTGAGGTCATAGTCAAGCACTCTTGCATCACCGGCAGCAATAGGAATGTCGGCATATATGGATTTCAGCAGGCTTGATTTCCCGCTGCCTACACGTCCGATGAGATATACGAACTCACCCTCGTCGATTTCAAGATTGACATGCTTGAGCGCAATGAGGTCTTTTCGGTGGAGTTCTACATTTTTGTAGCTGATTACTGCCATTGATTCAGAGCGTCGGTTTTTTATCAGTTACCCATTTCGGAGAGGAATTTTATGCGTACAAGTCGGATTTCATCCTCCGAAAAGTCGCTTCCCATCTCCTTGTAAGCCTCGTTGAGGTCATCAGTCTCGCTTTCCTTGAAATAGTCGAAAAGCTCTTCCTGCGAATCCTCATCCATTATCTCGTTGATGTAGTAATTGATGTTTATTTTAGTGCCGGCATACACGATACCCTCTATGTCATCGAGGAGCTCGCTGAACTCCAGGCCTTTGGCACGTGCTATCTCGGGTAGTGGAATTTTGCGGTCGATTGATTGGATGATGAAGGGCTTGGTCATGTTCTTGCTGGCCACGCTACGGACACGCAAATCCTCGGGACGGTCAATCTCGTTCTCTTCTACGTGGCGCTTGATGACCTTTACGAATTCTTCACCATAGCGTTTGGCTTTGCCTGCACCTACACCGGGTATGTTCTGGAGTTCCTCCACCGATATGGGATAGGTAGTGGCCATGGCCTCAAGCGACGGGTCCTGGAATATGACATAGGGGGGGAGCTCAAGCTGCTTTGCTATCTTTTTGCGCAGATCCTTAAGGATGCTGTAGAGCTCAGTGTCGGCAGCGCAGGAGGCTCCGCTTTTCATCATTTCAGGTTCCGGCTCTTCCGAGAAGTCAGAGTCCTCGATTACCCTGAATGATTCGGGCTTGGATAGGAATTTGCGCCCCTTTGGTGTTGTTTTTAACAGACCATAGTTCTCTATATCGCGTTCGAGGTAGCCTGAGAGTATGGCTTGACGTATCACGGCGCTGATGAGCCTTTCGTCGCAACCTTGTTCACACCCGAACACTTCGAGTTGGTCATGTTGATATGATTTGACATCGGAGGTAGCCCGGCCGAGAAGAACGTCAGTCACATAATCGGCCTTAAATTTTTCTTTTAGTGCAATTACTGTTTCCAGCACTGCGCATAAATCATCTTTAGCTTCCACTTTTTTCTTTGGATTAATGCAATTGTCACAATTATTACAGTTGTCACTATTGAATTCTTCGCCGAAGTAGAAGAGGAGCGAGCGTCGGCGACAACTGCTTGCCTCTGCGTAGCTTTGGGTTTCAAGAAGGAGTTGGCGGCCTATTTCCTGCTCGGCAAGCGGTTTCCCTTGCATGAATTTCTCCATTTTCTGCAGGTCCTTGGCGGCGTAGAAGGTGATACATTGGCCTTCGCCACCGTCACGGCCGGCTCGTCCGGTCTCTTGATAGTAACCTTCGAGCGACTTTGGCATGTCGTAATGTATAACAAATCTCACATCCGGTTTGTCGATCCCCATGCCGAACGCAATGGTGGCTACGATCACATCCACCTTTTCGAGTAGAAACGCGTCCTGGTTGGCGCTTCGCGTTGCGCCGTCCATTCCTGCATGGTATGGCAGGGCTTTGATGTCGTTCACACGTAGCATCTCGGCCAGTTCCTCCACGCGTTTGCGGCTGAGGCAGTAGATTATGCCGGATTTCCCTTCCTGACTTTTGATGTATTTTATGATTTCCTTATCAATGTTGTTCGTTTTTGGACGAACCTCGTAATAGAGGTTAGCTCGATTGAACGACGACTTGTAGACCTTGGCATCCTGCATCCCGAGGTTCTTCTGGATGTCATGCTGGACCTTCGGGGTGGCTGTGGCTGTCAGGGCTATCATAGGACGCACACAGATTTCGTTGATGATAGGACGTATCCTGCGGTACTCGGGGCGGAAGTCATGTCCCCACTCCGATATACAGTGGGCCTCGTCTACAGCGTAGAATGATATGGGTACAGTCTTTAAAAACTCAATGTTCTCTTCCTTGGTCAACGATTCTGGGGCGACGTAGAGCAACTTTGTGCGCCCAGACACAATGTCTGATTTGACCTGATCAATAGCCGAGCGGTTAAGCGAGGAGTTTAGGAAGTGGGCCACATGGTCAGCTTCGCTGAAATGGCGCATCGCGTCCACTTGGTTTTTCATCAGGGCAATCAGTGGAGAAATCACTATGGCGGTTCCTTCCATCATTAAGGCAGGAAGCTGATAGCATAGTGATTTGCCACCTCCTGTGGGCATTAGGACAAAGACATCGTTACCTTCCAGAAGGCTGGTCATGATATCTTCTTGATTCCCTTTGAAGGAATCAAATCCAAAATGCTCTTTGAGTGCATCGTGAAGTCGTTGGTTCATGGAATATGTTCAGGTTAGAGGAGTGAGTTGTGAGATTTGAGGGGAATAGTCGAGGAGGAGGTTGATTGGGATATTTTTGCTTGGTTTATCGGTGGTTAACCGAGGTATGCTTTGTTTATCTTTTCTTCGGCATATTCGCGGGTTATCACCAGTTCTTTCACCTTCTTGGATGGGGTGTCATACATCGGATCAATCATGATGGTCTCCACGATGGTGCGCAGTCCGCGGGCGCCGAGCTTGTATTCAATGGCTTTGTCGACGATGAATTCAAGAGTCTCAGGTGCGAACACGAGTTTTACTCCATCCATTGCGAAGAGTTTCTCATACTGGCGTGTGATAGCGTTCTTCGGTTCGGTGAGCACCTTCAGAAGCGCATCCCTGTCAAGCGGGTCGAGATGAACGAGCACCGGGAGACGGCCGATGATTTCAGGGATAAGGCCGAAGGACTTGAGGTCCTGTGGGGCGATATACTGGAGATAGTTGTCGGCATTGACTTTCGAACGGACAGCATTGCCTGTAAAGCCTACCACATGAGTGTTGAGCCGTTGTGCTATCTTACGTTCGATGCCGTCAAACGCACCTCCGCAGATGAAGAGGATATTTTTTGTGTCGACAGGGATCATCTTCTGCTCAGGATGCTTGCGGCCGCCGTAGGGAGGCACGTTGACCACTGATCCTTCGAGGAGTTTCAACAGGCCCTGCTGCACACCTTCGCCCGACACATCGCGGGTGATGGATGGATTGTCGCCTTTTCGCGCTATCTTGTCGATTTCGTCGATGAACACAATGCCTCGTTCGGCTTTCTGGACATCATAATCGGCGGCTTGGAGGAGTCTGACCAGAAGGCTCTCGATATCCTCTCCCACATAGCCGGCTTCAGTAAGGACGGTGGCGTCGACAATGGCGAACGGAACATCAAGCTGGCGTGCTATGGTCTTGGCAAGCAGGGTCTTACCAGTGCCTGTCGGACCGACCATTATGATGTTGCTTTTTTCGATATCGACATCGTCGTCCTTTTGGGCGAGGCGTTTATAATGATTGTATACGGCTACCGAGAGGTATTTCTTCGCATCGTCCTGACCGATAACGTACTCATCAAGAAATTTACGTATCTCGTGGGGAGTCGGGAGTTTTTTTGTCGCAGGCTCCTGTGTTTTGGCGTCTTTTGCAGTGGTCTTGGCTGCTGAAGGGTTCTCGTGGAGATAATCCTTCAGGAGTCCTTCTATCTGTTCGACACAGTCGCTGCAGATATAGGTCTCACCAAGAGGACTTGGAATCAGGATGTCGGTATAGGTTGGCTCCTTACCGCAGAATGAACATTTTACCGAATTTGAGTTGTTTTTTTTTGCCATGTAGATGGAAATCCTTTATAAGCGATACTTATTTTTGAAGTGTTTGTGAGATTAGGCCACGGCCTAATCTCACACCGTCAAATAACGGTTATTCAGGTCACTTCTTTTCCGGGAGGAGGATTTTATCGATCATGCCATAGTCCTTGGCTTCCTGGGCTGTCATCCAGTAGTCGCGGTCAGCGTCGTTCTCGATGCGTTCGAGCGACATGCCTGAGTGCTCGGCTATGATCTTGTAAAGTTCTGCCTTATATTTAAGAATTTCACGAGCAGTGATTTCGATGTCGGATGCCTGGCCCTGTACGCCGCCGAGGGGCTGGTGTATCATCACGCGGGAGTGGGGGAGAGCAAGGCGTTTGCCCTGCGCACCTGCCACCAGAAGGACAGCAGCCATGGATGCTGCCATGCCGATACAGATTGTTGACACGTCGCTCTTGATGTGCTGCATCGTGTCATAAAGTCCGAGTCCTGCGATTACAGAGCCGCCGGGTGAGTTGAGGTAGATTGAGATATCTTTGCCGGGGTCCACGGAGTCGAGGTAGAGGAGCTGACCCTGGACAACGGTAGCGGTATAGTCATTGACATCAGTGCTGAGGAAGATGATGCGGTCCATCATCAGGCGTGAGAACACGTCCATCTGGGCCACATTGAGCTGACGTTCCTCAATGATGGTGGGAGAGATGTAAGAAGATGTAATCTGCGATGCTGCGGCTGACGTATATTGGTCGAGGGCTAAGCCGTTCATGCCAAGATGGTGCACAGCATAATTTCTAAAGTCTTTATTCATAGTTTTTCCAATAATTTCACTTGTTTTGCAATGTAAAATTACAAAAAAATATCGTTACTGCAAAAAAATATGGTGATTTAAACAGGATAATTTCTTCTATTTGATGACGTATTTTATTGCCACATGCCCTTGGCGTATTATATACAAGCCGGGCTGAAGCTGCCGGTGGCATTCTTCGAGTGAACTGAATGTGCCTGCTGTGCGTCCGTTGAGATCAACGACGGTCATCTCTTTTTCGGGATCGAACGCGCCATCTGCATCTATCTCCGGGCGTTCTATTCCGCTTTGACCCATGATAGAGGTTATTGCCAGAGCTGTGCATTGAGGAATGGTCAATTTGAGCTCCCCTCCTTCATAAGTGGCCACTGAGCTTGCGCTGCCATTGGTGGTGATGACTTTCCATCCGGTCACTGTTTTGGTCGGGTCGGCCGCCTCGGCTGTCACGTTGAGCGTCTTTCCTTCGAAATATTGTCCGGTGTAGTCGCGGTTGTGCAGTTTGATTCCATTCACGGTCAGCGCTATGTCGTCCTTGCGTCCGGCGTCGATGGTGACGTTGTGAGGAGTGCCAAGCTGATAGAACTCGGCCAGGTGCGAGTAGAAGAATGGGGTGCGTTGTCTAACCCATGTCTTCGCCCAGGTTAGTTCATCCGAATAGACCGGCCACCATTGGTTTATAAGCGCGCGGTGATGGGGGTATTCGTTTTTGATAAGCGCATACATTGCGTCAAGCTCCTTTTCGGTGCCTCTTGAGTTCATGAAATCAGCCATGTAGACGGCGCATCTGTCGACAAACATGTCTTTGAATTCAGGGATATCCATGAGTCGGCGGAATAGCCGTGTGTGTTCCGGTCTGTTGGCCCATGCGCGGTCGCTGTCATAATTGTTGTCATAAAGCCAGTTGAAGGTCTTGTATTCGGGGGTAGCTCCATAAAGTCCAAGCCCGAAATCTGTGTCCTTCGCTATCCAGCGCCATCTTCCTCCGTCGGCTATCGGGCGCCAGCACACTATGTTGTTGCCCGGAAAGTCTTTGTTGTCGTAATAGAGGTCCATGATCATGAGGTTGGCGAATTCGCTTGTGTCCATCCATTTCTCAAACTCCTCCAAGGTGTGCCCTTTTTCCGAATAGAATGAGGTGAAAGCGTTGAAATTGTCCCACGACCCCTCCTTTAGTTCCCACCAGTTTTCTATGAGGTCAATATCTTCTTCTCCGTCATAAAGGGTGTAGATATAGTCCTCATTGGTCCTGGAGCGAATGTTGAGCATCCCGAGGTATGTGCCATTGATGTAAACGACTGCTGGTTGCCACGGTTGCCAGTCGAGGTCGGCGTGGCGCCCCATCATCCTTTGGATGGCCGCGTCGCGGAAGTAGAGGTAGTCGAAATCATTGCCGGCATTGCGGAGCTCGAATGATTTCCAGTCGGTGAGACCGGGGGCATCCTCGGGAAAGAATTCATGCTCGAAACGCTTTGTGCCGAAACGCTTGTTGGCATACATGACGAGCGACTTGAGTTTGAAATCGCGGCTCGCTCCTCCCTTTACGCGGGTCTCGCACAGCTGATTGATGACGCTCCCTGCACCCTCTGCTTCAAACATCTCGAGGTTGACAGGTCTGCGCCAGTCGTGTTTGTAATTGGGGTCAGACTGGTTGTTGCCTTCGACATATATTCCGAGCTTTGCGTCGTAGAAATATTTGCTGTCGGTAACTATGGAGAGGATGGGCACTGTCATCTCCCTCGGTTGGAATATGTAGCTATGGGTGGTAGAGCGGGGTGACAAATAGCCGTCACAGAACAGTTTGGCCCTGATGGTCTGTGTCGACGATATCTGCAGCGGAGTGCTGAATTGCTTGCTCGTCGCTGTCGGCTCTGTGCCGTCGGTGGTATATCTCACCACTGTGCCCGCCGGAGAGCCGTCGGGGACGGATATGGAAAGCGATAACGGTGTTGAGGCCACGCGTCCTGCCTGGGAAAATACGGGGGCGCCGAGGATGTCCTTGTATACTTTCCCGCAATTTTTGGCGCCAGGGGTAGGATTAGCCTGGTACCCCCAGCTTGTCGATGCTTCTGTGGTGCGTCCGTATGCGATGTTGGGGGCCGGTTGCTTCTTCCAGTTCTCTATCTTGTCGATTATCTCGTCGCCTTTGAACAGATACACCGCGCCGCCTTTGCCTGAGTCGAGGCGGAAGTCCGTGTGGAGATTACTTCCCTCTTTATCGCAATAAATTACCACGAATCCTTTGGCAGGGATGGTTTTTGCCGGGAGCTTGAATGCCTTTGACGGCGATGTCTCATCGCCAAGTGCATAGCCCGAAAGGTTGACGGGACTTGTTCCGTCATTGTAAAGTTCTACCCATGAGTCCGGGAACTCGTTTAGGTCGTCCATTATGCAGTCGATGTTCGATTGCATAATCTCATTGATGATCAGCTCGCTGTGGGCGTTTGGCCCTGCTGCGGCTGCCAGAAGGGAGAGTGCGATGAGTTTCTTCATGGCGGAGGGATGGTGTTGAATTATGTGAGGTCTTTTGAAATTGGTTATTTAAGGCCGAGATGCTCGAAGAAGTGCCAGATGGCGATTCCTCCTGACACCGAAACGTTGAGCGAATGCTTTGTGCCGGCTTGGGGGATTTCGAGGCAGATGTCGCATTGGTTTACTATCTCCTGGTCTACTCCATTGACTTCGTGACCGAGTATCAGCGCATAGCGTCGTCCCGGTTGCGGCAGGAATTCCTGAAGTTCGATGCTGCCTTTTACCTGCTCAAGGCAGCATAGGGTGTAGCCGTCGCGTTGTAATTGGGAGATGCATTCTTCGGTTGATGAGAAGTATTTCCATTCCACGGAGTCCTCAGCGCCGAGCGCCGTCTTGTGTATTTCAGGCGACGGTGGACAAGCGCTGATACCGCACAGCATCAGCCGCTCCACGGCAAAGGCATCGCATGTGCGGAATATGGAACCTATATTGTTGAGGCTGCGCACGTTGTCGAGCACAACGGTGAGCGAGGTCTTTGGCTGGCGGCGAAAATGCTCCACATCTACTCGGTGGAGGTCCCAGATAGTTTTTTTCTCCATAGCACAAAGATAGTTAACTAACTTTAAATATGCAAATCCGGATTGAAATATGCTGGCTGCCCTCATGGGGAGCTGTATAGGTGTGAAAAAGCAGCGGGAGTGACCATTTGGTCACTCCCGCCGGATAGTGTTTCTTGAAGAGGTTCAGTCCTTGGAGCTATTATGCTTCGGCAGGCTGAATGTTGATGAACTTGCGGCCTTCTTTGCCTTCAGTGAAGACAACTACACCATCGATAAGGGCGAAAATAGTATGGTCCTTACCCATGCCAACGTTCAAACCAGGGTGGTGAACTGTGCCACGCTGACGCTTGATGATGTTACCGGCTTTGCAGTGCTGACCACCGAAAATCTTTACTCCGAGTCGTTTGCTTTCTGACTCACGGCCGTTCTTAGAACTACCAACACCTTTTTTATGTGCCATTTCTTTTTAGAGATTTAGGGGGTTAAGCTACAACTTCTTTTACTAACACTTTGGTGAAATACTGACGGTGGCCGTTTTTGCGACGATAGCCTTTGCGGCGTTTCTTCTTGAAAACGATGACCTTTTCACCTTTTACGAGGGGTGTGAGCACCTCGCATACAACCTTTGCGCCGTCCACTGTGGGAGCGCCAACTTTAACTGTTTCGTCGGCCTGAGTGAGGAATACGCGGTCAAATTCTACCTTGTCTCCTTCTTTAACATCGCCGAGATAGTGAACATACAAGAACTTTTCAGGCTCTGCCTTGAACTGCTGTCCTTGGATTTCTACAATAGCGTACATCTATTATTAAATTGGTTTACAGGTTATTCCGTCGGGCGAGATGCATGGAAGTTGGTTACATGCTGTCTGCTTAACGAGCCCGGTGCGGTTAAATCGGATGCAAAGTTACAACATTTTGCTGACATGACAAAGTAATTGCCGAAAAATAAAATAAATAAATCTTGAACGTGTTAGATCATTAAAGTTAATATTTATATGGGGCTGATTGTGATTGTTTGACTCAGGTTGGAAACCACAATTAAATCTCAGTTTTCTTGCGATTGTTAATTAGGCGAATCCGAAGAGAGTTGTTATTTTGAGGATAACGATAAATTTGTGAGAAATCGCAGTGCTAAACTTGATTTTGCCACGTTAAATTTTGTTGTCGTCTATTCCGCGTTATTTCACTCCGGTGGTGAAACATGGGTCTAACATTTTAGGCGAAAATGGGGATTTTTGAGCCTATTTTAGGACTAAAATTGCCATTTATAAGTATAATTAAAGGATATATACAAAAAAATGCCCTGAATGAACTGTTTAAACAGTTCATTCAGGGCATTTTGCAAGAAAGAGCGGCAAACGAGGCTCGAACTCGCGACCCTCAGCTTGGGAAGCTGATGCTCTACCAACTGAGCTACTGCCGCCTGTTTTTATGCTAAACAGGATTGTATCCGGCACTATTCAATGCTTTAGCGCCTTTAGCGATGCAAAATTATGGATTTTTTTTCAATCATGAAAATATTTATCAGCTTTTGTGCCTGCTGAATCTATTTTTTCTTCATTGTCCCGCGCTTCATGGCATTGGCTGAGCATTGCGCATCGCTCACATATTAATTGCGGTCTCTCTATATAATTATATAATTAATGTGTGGATGTTTATTTTACCATGGTAGCGTGTGTTGCCAGATCAAGCATCGGTTTGTCGCCGGATGAGTTGCCATAGGCGAAAATAGTGCAATTGTCTAACTGTGTTTCCACTTCACGAATCCTTCTGACCTTTTCCTCCCCATTGCAATTCGGCGATGAGAAACGCCCGGTAAGATTCTTGTCTGTGTCAACAGCGATGTTAGTCCCGAGTATTCTATCGGATGGGATGCCATGCAGTAAGGCCCATGGGGCTATCCATTCCGGTGTGCTCGCGGAGACGATGTAGACCCGATGTCCGGCTTTGACATGTCTGTCCATTAGGTCAACGATGTCGGTGTTGGTGATGGTGGAAATATGTGGTGCGAAGTCATGTCCGTAGTCCTTAAACACCTGATAGGACATCCCTTTATATAGTGAGGTGAATAGATGCTCCTTGGCTTTCCCTCCTTCACACAAGCCCAATTTCCACCTGATAAGCCATAATGCGTTCCGGAAAATGGCGCTGAAGAGCTTCCTTGTCCCTACCGTCTGCCTGGCAAACTCGATAAACGTATCCTTGGTTGTCAATGTGCCATCGAAGTCAAATATCGCGATAATCTCTCTTTCCATTAGCTGCGGCTGATAATTATTACTCCAATTATTATTACTGCGATCCCTATCGCTCGCATGAGGCGGATGGGCTCACCGAGAAACATCCATCCAAGGATGAACGTGATGACATATCCAAGGCTTACTATCGGGTATGCCTTGGATAATTCGAGCTCTGACAGGACTTTGAGCCAAAACACCATACTTAGTCCATAGCATGCCAATCCTCCTATGAAACGAAGGTCGCAGCACACTTTACCTATCTCCTGGATTGATGTCATTGCCGAGGGGTTTTGCACTGACAATTTCAATAATAATTGGGCGCATGCGCCCAAGGCGATGCTTAGGAGCGCAAATAAATAGACCATAGGCTTATTAAAAATATATTATCAATGCAAATGTGACGACCCAGCCCAATAACGAAGCCTGGACGAAACGATCATGGATGAGGATTCTGGTTGGGCTTCCACTTGATGTGAATACCACGGCCAACTGTATGTAGCGTAACAGCCCGATTAGAACAAAGAGCGAAGTGATGTATACAAGGTTGGAACTGAAGCGGGCGACAACCTCCGGTGAGACTGTATACATTATATAACTCACGAGCATCACCGTGGCAACCAGTGTGGTGGCTTGGCTCATGAAGTCGAGATTATAACGGTCGATATTGTGGCGCATCTTTTTGCCAGTGCGGTTGTAGAGCAGTATGTCGTCACGTCTTTTCGATAAGGAGAGAAACAGGGCCAAAAGGAAGGTCATGATTATGATCCAGTGACTGATGAAAATCCCGGTAGATGTTCCGCCAATAGCCACTCTCAGTACAAATCCTATTGAGATTATGACTACGTCAATCAACGCTATTCGTTTTAATTTGAGGCAATATGCGTAATTCATTACCAGGTAGGTCCCGACTACGCATGTTGAGTAGAGCGACGCCGGCGATGACAACAGCCAAGGGAGTGCCAGGGCAGCAACTGATAGGGCTGACATAAGGAAGATACATGTGGCTTTCCCAACCTCTCCAGAGGCAACCGGACGGTGGCATTTCTCGGGATGTTGGCGGTCTGCATCAGCGTCCATGTAGTCGTTAAGGCAATATATTGCACTTGAGGCCATGCAGAAAGCTGCGAATGCTACAAGGGCACAGCCTACTAATTGCAGGTCAAAGATGTTGCCGCTGAAAAATAATGGCAACATCACGAAAAGATTCTTTACCCACTGTGTCGGGCGGCACAGGCGGATTATTGATGCTATATTCATGTTGGTTAAGTTAGTATGCTATTTATATGATTTGTGTTACGACAATGTATAATTTATGGATTAAGCTGGAGGTGAACATTCCTACTAATGATTGTCCGCAGAACACTACGCCTATGCAGAGGGCAAAAACTGTTAGGATGGGCTTGCTGGGAAGCCAACGTGTGAATGTTTTGCTGAAAAGGTTATTGATCAGATGGTTGTATTTGGCTGTGAACATGTCAGGGATTTCATTGTCCTTAAGCGATAACCATACCAATAGTGACGATGTGATCCAGTAAAATGAAACTCGTCCGTAGTCGCAACTAAGAACAATCCACATTGGGAGCAGGCAGATGAACTGGATGACTATGACTTTTAACAAGTTGCTCATGGCTCCTTGGTCTGTTTTTCTCTTTGTGAAAGCCATTATCATGGCGATAGTCATATATGGTATATACAGGTAATAAAACACGGCGAATACCAGGCTTGGGATAGGGAGAGAGAATATACGAACAGGGAAAACGAAATTCATCATAATGTGTATTCTGAATGCCTCCGAGGCCTTGTTCCCGATGAAACCAAGCAGATATGGTGTGTTGCCATCCTCAAATGCCTCAGGAGCGTGGGCGGCTGCACGGTCCAACAGGGCCGGCAGGCTTTCGGGGGAACCTTTGAATACACAGCATATTAAAAACGCGATAATGGATGGCATCCACCATGCAGTGGATTTGATGATGCTATTCAGTTTGAGATTGGTGATGAGTATCAGTAGTGGAATGGAAAAGAAGAAAGTCGCTTCGTGGAGTAATATTCCGAATATCATTGTGAGATTTCCGACAGCTATCCATGGCTTGAACGCCATTCTCTTATAAAGGATGACTATCAACCCGAACAGCAGGACTTCGAGGAAGTCTCTGCGGAAAAGGCTGAAATTATATACGAGGACTCCGCCTAAGGCGAAACTAAGGATAAGGACATTAAGCGCATAGCCGCGTTTGAGGAATAGTCTGATGAGAATGTAGCTTAATGCGATATATGAGAGCCCTGACAGCAGATTGATGAAAATTAAAGGTGGAATGTGTAGATAATCCTGAACGAAGAATATGATTTCGCCGCCCAATCCTCTGCGGATAAATCCTCCTCCGAAATTAAACAGATGATCCTGGACGCACATGTCTGTCCAGCCGTTGACAAGGTCGACATTGATTACACGAAAAACGGCATAGATGAACAAAATCAAATAAACACACAAAAACAGCACATCATAACCTTTGTTGGGGAAATAAGATTTTAATTTCATTAGGCTATACGCAAGTTGTCATCTCCCTCAGGCAACAAGATAATTAGGTTGATAAAAAAAGCGTGGGAGATTACTTTGTCGCTCATCCCACCACTTGAGGCCTTCGCATTGCCTGTTGATGTAGGATAAGCAACGCAGAAGCCCACGCATGTATGCAAATTGCGCATCGCCCCATCTTGATGTGGTGAAACGCATGTCTTACATGCATATAGGCATCTACGATTGCTGTATTCCTGACATCAACATATTGAAAGTTGCGAAGTTTCAAGTGGTCAAGAATAAAACGTCATCGTAAACGCTTCATAGTTATTAAAATATGTCAGTTCCAGGCCTCTGCCAGAAAACAACGGCAAAATTAATCAAATTTTGTGTGATGACAAAATTCCAATGCCACAGTGCAAGGCTGATTCGTAGGCGGTTGTTGATGAAAACAAATATATGTCGTTGCAGGTTATTATTTATGTAAGTTTAATTATTTGTTACTATGAAACATTAGTGTCCACTAAAAAATCATAAGAGTTCTTTGAAATAATTGAAATTCAAC
>OFFL01000675.1_pt1 | contig 34643 bp, 33 predicted proteins | sample 1521391 | NCBI WGS metagenome assembly OFFL01 (sample SAMEA3504082, study PRJEB24116) | mouse gut metagenome | biome: mouse gut; feature: mouse-associated habitat; material: faeces | place: Denmark | collected 2011
TATAATATCCTTTATCTGTCCGTTTCCGGGAAAATCCGATATTATGGACTATTGCAATCATTAGGGATGACAAAAAAACAGTTAGTTCAGCTTATCCGAAAACAAATATTAGGTATAGGTATATTGGGAATTCTTATAGGGATTGCATTCGGTGTGTTTGTTTCCTTGATCTTTATTCCTTATGCGATGAAAATTTTTGGAATTTCTTTTGGAAATACAGGTTTATACTTCTACCCCGAAGTATTGGCATTAAGTATGTCGGTTACCGCAATTGCAATATTATGTGGTGTTAGGACCCCTATTCATATAGCAACAGATGTAACGCCTGTAGAAGCTGCAAAATACAGAGAACATATTGCCATCCCATCTGCAAAACAAAGTAAAAAAGGTAATTTGTATTGGCGTATGGCAAAAGACCAGCTTAGAAAAAACAACAAAAGAACAATCGTTGTTTTTCTGTCGCTTGCAACAAGTTTGAGTGTATTTTTCTGTTTGACTACGCTTATTGACAGCCAAGGTAAACGAACCATATATCCCAATTATTGGAATGCCGATTTTATCGTGTATAATGATACTCAGACAACCGAAGATATAGATTCTTTACAATCCGCAATCAACGATATATTGGTATCTGATATAAAGGAAACAGCAGGCATAACAGAGGTTCATGCTGTAAAAGGCGCTCCTGTTGTTTTCCCATATGATGAGAATGCTTTTTTTGATTTTTGGATAAAAAGCTATACAGAATTAAAACCTTATTTGTCATATTCGGAAACTGTTTCAGAATATCAACAACATCCCGAAAAATACTATGGCATGATAAAGGGAATTGACGATTCAGAATTTGACTACTTGAATGGAACTCTTGGAAATATTATAGATAAACAGGATTTTTTGAATGGAGAAACAGCAATTTTACAGTATGCCGGATTTGAAATCTCCGAAGAATGGATAGGAAGTACAATTTCATTTTCCATAGACAATCAAAAACAGGATATTACGATTGGAGCACTCAACTATGGCGATTATTATGGAGCAACTGTAAATCGTGGGGCAAATTTGATTGTCAGCGAAAGTTATTTGGAAACTATAACTGCAACTCCGCATATTTTAAGTCTTAATATCAAATATAAGCAATCGTATGAAGAAAACACAGAAAAAGAAATAAAGCACATCATAGAAACAAGTTCATATAACTCAGATTTGCTTTATATTTCAAAATATGATGATATGAAGACAATTCAAGATTCGCAAAGTGGTATGTACGAAATAGGTACCGTAATCTCTCTTCTTTTATTATTGGTTGGTATGTTAAACTATATCAATACAATGGCAAGCAGTATACAAAATAGAAAGTTGACATTTTCAATCATGGAAAGTGCCGGTATGTCAAAAAAACAAGTAATAAAATTATTGATTCGAGAAGGGATTCTATATGCAAGGGGTTCTGTCTTTATTACATTAACAATCGGAACCGGTATTACCTATTTTGTTTTTCAATCCATGAATTATATGAAAATATCGTTTGCGATTCCTGTATTTCCGCTGATATGTGCAGCTTTGCTTGTAATGATAATATGTATCCTAACCCCAGTAATTACTTATAAGAAGATAGTAAAAAACCGCTCTATCGCTGAACGATTACGAGAATACGAGTAAATTGTTTTGAAGTACGAAAATCAGATTGAGATAGTCAAATTGAACACAAACCGGGCGTAACCCTGAAGGTAGACTGGACAAGTCCTGTGAATGATTCAAAATTATTGACCACTTCACAGGCATTAGGTGTTGTGTCTATATTTACTTTTCAAAATCACCTCATAAGATGGTTTATTTGTTATGCCCTTTGTTTCTTGGCTACCTTCTACTTATTTGTTTCAAACTTTACTTCCATAAAAACGTTGAAAATTATTCTCATCTTGCAAGAAATCATTTAACACGATATCTCCATTCCGCTCTCTTAAGGGCTGAATCACACCCTCTGATATTTCTTCCCCTCTCTTTTTTCCATAGTATGATAACAGAGGAAATCTCCATTTTCTGTTTCAATTTTTTCATACGAAATAATCTGATACCCTCGTTTCAGATACATACTTTCCGCTGGAAAAGAAGCGTCTACATGAACCTCTGAATAATTTTTCAAAATCCTTGTTTCCAGTAAATCCATCAATCTGCTCCCATATCCTTTTCCTTGATGTTCAGGCAAAATAAACAATCTGCAAATCTCATTCTTCCGAATGCTCCCGGTTCCTATGATGTTTCCCTGTACCATCGCAAGATAGATTTCTTCATAGGACATCACTTCTTCAATCCTTGCTGCACTGTGCAAGTCAAGAAAGAACTGCACTGCACCTGGCGGATAATAATGCGGATATATTTTTTCTATTGTTTCCTTTACAATAGCAGCTACCTGTTCCTGACAATCTGCCAATTTTAATTCTATACCAGCCTCAAACATGACTTGATTTTCTCCTGATTTATTCGTACAATCTTTAGGCATTATAAGCCCTTCTTGAAACAACATTCTGATAATCTTCATGGAATAACCGGGAAATAACCTTCCCTGAAAATTACCTTTTTTTCCTCAATTTCACCAAAATTCCCTGCTCATCCGCCACTTTCTGAAACTGTCGGGTTACATAGCCAGCCTTTTCTTTTAATGACAGTTTTCCAAATGTTTTATCTGACTTTGTCTGTTTCATCACATTTCTCACATCTTCCACTTCCAAAAGATTTACAGCTAAACAGAGAAAAGTCTTCTTCCGCCCATCATTGCAGTTTTACAGCAGCCATTTCAAAATATGAGCTTTCTCTTCCTGTTCTGCTCTGTACGCCTCCACACCAATTTTCTGATGTTTCTTCAAATCTCTTTTCTGGTTGCGGTGAGTAACAAATGAATCAAACACATCGATATCTTCATATTTTTCACAAGGAAACTCCTATACTATAATCTTTTTGCCTCTAATGCATCCCTTAAATCCTGAATATATTTTGCCTGCTGTTTCTTTAAATACATTCTCACAAAAGGTTTCATAATCAACTTTTTAGCAATTACATTCTCTGTAAACTCAATACATGTAATACCGTCTTTATAAGAAAATTTTCCTATCCAATGTCCCTGCATATTGCCGTTTTCCATATCAAATTCATAGTTCTTATATTCATCAAAAGCTGTAATTTTAAACTTTGTAACATAACCATCCTTTGTATGTTCTTCAAACTCTTTTTCAGGTACTGTTACCACGATTTCATCTAGATCACTTCTCCAGGAATACTTGTACAATGACGTAACTAGCTCCCATACTTTTTCTATTTCATACTGAAATTCAGCCTTAATTGTTGATACAGCCACTATTCTCCTCCTTCTTTACACCCGATATCTTAACACTCTTCTCTAATTCTAAGAAAAGCATTACAGTCGTCTCTACATAAGTACAAATTGAAACATATCCTCACACAATCACGGAAATATGGGAAACATTTATTCTTCTTTCATACCACCGATGTTCTCTTCCCCTGTCTTACCGGCTTCCAACGCTTGATATTCTTGATTTAATTCTCGCAGTAATTCCTCCTCGCTTGACAAATACAATTTGTACTTTGAAGTAAAAATCTGTGTTTCATTTTCAGGTAACGTATACTTAACTACAGACTCGCTTTTATCTGCCGCTCAAGTTGTCTGGTACCCCATTGGGCTTTTACAGCTTCCTGCATATAAAATTCTCGCACATTTTCATTCTCCACTCGCGTACATCGGCAAACTCGACTTTTACGTTGATTACGCTGTCGTTTTTTTCTGTGAAAGCATTACAACCGTCTCAACTTACGGATTTTTGTCCAACCCCATTAATCATTTAGTCGCAATCCAAATCCTTTTTGGTTTGAGCCAATTTTTTCAATTACTATTTTTATTTTGTAGAGATACGAAGCTCGTTCTATAGTTCTTTTTGTCACCCCACAAAACTGTATTTTAAAATGGACATCTAAAGACTTTATAATATTTTACCACATCCACCTGTGCTTTACTATCTGAAAAAGAGTAAGAAAGCTGTACGCATTCCCACAGAACGCATAAGGGCAAATTCCTTCTGTTGAGTTATGCAATAGCCGCTGAAAGGGATCTCATGCTAAGTTCTGGAATACTTTGCAGCATTTCTTCTATTTTCTCCTCAGCCTGTTCCTCTAAATCATCTGAAACCCGGACTGTATATTGATAGGTTGTGTCACACGATGCAAGGCTGTTCATAGTATCTAATGTCAGCATCAACATATCAATTTTATCCCTATTATTACCAATTTTACTTTGATCGACGATCGCTCCCATCACCTGCAGGTGGTTTATTTTATTGCTGACACAAAAAAGGCAGGATACATTCCTTTTTATGGGAACATATCCTGCCTAATGTTTTGTCTATATTTTTCTGTTATCACAAATCTTTCCAAAGAAAAACTCCCCCAGATGAACTGGGGAGCCTCCAGAAGCTATACCTTACGGTCCTACGGCTTCGTTTAAACATTTATAAAGTACCCACTGTATCTTGATTACTCAAGTGCGGGACTTAATCATATTTTATTTTTATTCTCCTGCCTGTTCTAAAACCATCTGTTCAACTGCATTGCTAACATAAAAACCGTTTTGTCTCATTTCCGACAAAAGCGGACGTACTTCTTTTATGATTCCTTGCCTTTACTAAAACACCTAATGTTCCAGTAATAGATAAGCCTAAATACTTAGCAGTCTTTTTTGCTGCATTATCATCCAATATCACCAAGTCTGCTTTTCGCTCTTGCGCAAGAATCATCACCTCTACTTCTCCATCGTGAAGTTTTGCCTTATACATTTTCTTCTCGCTATGATCCTTGATTTGTTCTACACGAATCCAATCTCCTGCCGACTGAATCTGAACACACGCAGAATCCTCTTTCGCAGTTACTTCCATGTATACTGCAGATGGAATTACAATTTCCTCATACAGTTCTTTTAGGATATTCAACTTTCCAATCCCACAAAGAACAATCAATGGTGTTGAATTGACAATTACTTTACGCATGCTCCAATTCCTCCAAAAATTCTTCCCTGTCATCAAACTGGAAGATGGAAATCTCATTCTGCCCTAAATATTTTATAAACTCTTCTTCTGTCATCCCAGCAATTTGCGAACAGTATCCTATAGATACTCCATTTTGTTTATAAAATCCTAATGCTACATATCTTCTTGCAAACTGATTCGCTTGTTCTCTGTTCATTTTTATATCGAAAAGGACTTCATCTGGTACACTAAACGCTATCTGGCACATTATCATCCCTCCTACTATTCCATTTCTATATGTTTCTTTTACATTCACAGTTTACCACATCTGACCGAAATTAACCACTAAAATATCCGTTTTCATCCTTGAACATAGCGCTAGTTTCTATCTGCTTTTCATCTGAAATTCTGTGAAGGCTTTTACTGCTTTCTGCACTCGTTCATTTTTCACATCTCGATATCCTGCGTCCAGCTTCTGATGAATCTCTTCCACAGTCATGAGATCGGCATTGATAGCACCGTCCATTTTCTGCATTCCGTCTAAACCCATGCACTTTATTTGTTCTTTCTGATCAATCAAACATAGAAAACCTCTTTTAAAATGTATTTGAAAAGTATAAATACTTTTCATAAACACATCTTAAAAGAGATATCTTATCTTGCACAATATATTTGTACTACTATAATATAGTGGTGGCTCTTAAGCTTTAGAATACACTGAATTGAGGTGCTCTCAAGCTTTAAAATAATCAAATTCAAAGCCTATCATACCAATCGTCAGACAGCAGACAGGAAAATGCCACTTTATGTCTGTCAAAGTCAAGTTCATACAATAAGCAAAATCCCCGAAAGTGCCTGAAATGGCGGCATTTCCGGGGATAAGTACCCAAACAATCCTTCAAATTTAGAGGCTATTTTTCTGTTAAAGTTTGTTCCTTGATATGCTCTCCTGTCATTGTACGAATACGATCTAAATGTTCCGCCCAATCTTTCATGGTCATTGCCTGTTCACGTTCTGCCTGACGTTCTGCAAAATCTAAATATCCAGAAACAAGTTGTCCCATAGCACGAAGTTCTTTTTCATTCAGGTAATTTTTCGCAACAACAGTCTCTTTCAATGTTGGCTGATTTCCAGCAAATGTTGTAAGACCCATAAACTCTTTTTCAGCATCTGCCCTTGTGTAAATAACCTCAGCTGCCGTCTGACCATGAATAGCATAATGAATTTTGTTCTGCACCTTTTTAAAGAAAAGAATAGATATTTCTGCGTTTGGGTCATAATCAATACTGGTAGCATAAATTTCCAAAACCTGCCTGTAAAATACTTTTTCAGAAGCGCGGATATCTCTGATTCTTTCAAGCAATTCCTTGAAATATCCTCCGCCACCTAAATTCTTCAGGCGCTCATCATCCAGTGCAAATCCTTTTCTCATATATTCTTTTAAAATATTTGTTGCCCAGATTCTGAACTGTGTACCACGCTTGGATTTAACGCGATAACCCACAGAAATAATAACATCCAGATTATAATAATCAACCCGATAAGTTTTTCCGTCTGCCGCAGTTGTTGCAAAATTTGCAACAACTGATTCTCTCACTAGTTCTCCTTCGGAAAAAATATTTTTTATATGCCTTGAAATCGTCGATTTATCTCTTTGGAATAATTCAGCCATCCGGTCAATGGATAACCATACAGTATCTTCGTCAAAAGTCGTTTCAATTTTTGTCAGACCATCCTCTGTCGTATAAATAATAATATTTGATTTCTGATTCACATTTTCTCGATTCTCCACTTGTACACCTCAATTCTACTAAAAAGTGCAACGTCCGTTGCACTTTTGCTATTCATTTACTATGTGACTTATTTTTCACCAAATCATACGAAAATGTCCCAATACATAATTCTTGATTCACTCATAGGTAACTTTACTCTTTGTCACCGTTAAATCTATCCACCATAAATTCCACCTCAATATCATGCTCAGCACCTAGTTTAAACAATAAACATACCATGCCTACATATTCTCTTAAATCTTAATTTATACTGCATAATAAAAGTATGCAATAAATTTTCAAATTGAGATAACGTTTTTATTCTCCACTATGTATTATTTTCGAATCTCTATAGTTCCTCTTACTATATCCGCAACATATTTTGAGGAAATTTCATAATCTATAGAATCTGGAATTTCTTTAAACACTAATACTGATGGAAATGCCATTACTGTATTATGTTTAAGATAGTTTATATGAAATATCAAAATATCCACATCTTCTTTTTCATAATACTCATAACAGAAAATCCTGTTTAGATTTTCCACATACTCCTCTTTATTTCTATTATACTCTTCTTGTGCTGAGGGTCTATTAAATGGATTATCAGTAATCAATGGCATACTTGGCGCTTGTAAAGGATATCCCGTATATTCAACAACAACATCATTACTCTCAATTTGATACACATATTCCAAAAATCTCATTTTCAATATTTCTTCTATAATATTACTTTCTGGAACAGCTATATCTTTTATTTTACAGATATGATTTTTCTTAATAACAATTTTTATATCAATATCTTCATCAAATGTATTACCTATATTAGCCACGGTCAAATCAACCAGCCCTTGTTTATCTATCTTTTGAAAAAAAGAAATGTATTCATAATAATCAACAGCAGCCCAATATATTTCCTCTATGGAATCATACCTTTTTTTCTCTTCCTCACTACCTTCAAAGCTTGTACCACTCCCTCCATAAAAAGGAACTAGCGTAGATACCCTTTTTTTAAGATTTCCAACATTCCAAAAAGAATCTTCAATTTCGATGCCATTTTCTTTGGCGAATTTACAAATGATACTCTTCCTTCTATCGGTAATATCTGCATCCATTATTTTCCCTATCGCAAAATCTGATTTTCCTAATAATTTATTCAAATCAGGAGCGTTAATCAATAAAGGATTCTCCTTTTTTTCAATGTTCTCTGTATTTTCCTTTTCTCTAGCATTCAGATATCCCTGCTGTAATAAAGCAATTTGGGAAATAATACTCTCTCTTTTATCCTTTACCAATTTGCACTCAGAAAAGCCAGAATATTCCACAGCTGCACCTTCATCTTCCTCCAATGATGCAGCCTTAATTTTTAGAACAGGACTTTCCTTTTTTTCGAATAGCGTTTTCTTACCTACCGCTAACGGAAAAAAATGCATTCCTAAATGATTAGTAAATAGCTGTCTCAGTTCATGCTCGTCTTTTACTATAAAATAGATTCCTCTATCTTTGTATTTTTCTTTGAAAGCCTGCACCTTTTTATATTGTTCCATATCTACATTAGATAGATTTATAGGTGCATCAAGAAAATACATAAATACTTGTTTATTTGAAGACAACATTTCTTCAATTTCTTCTTCCGTTCCAGATCCGTATTTATCTGTTGGTGTGCCGAATTTAGTCCAAAATATAGCAACTGCTACATCACACTCCCGAACGAATTGTTTATTCAACAATTCCTGTGGTTTGTCCCCAGATTGTGGATAACTATCTGTTGACCAATGCTTTGTTACAATTTCCATATTATTAATATTTCCATACACTCTATTAAAATTATCCACACATTCCCTAATGATATCAATAAACTGATTAACATCACCTGGACATGAAATTAACAAATCATACGCAGTAATTCCCACTCTTGGCATAAATATCCCTCCTCTCAAAATATTATTAATCTGCTCAGTAAATTTAATATCGCAAAAAAATGACGATAACGCTCAAAAGCGTAAATCTATAAAAAGCATCCCACTATTTCTAAAGACACATCAAATCATACGAAAATGTTTCAACGCTTCCCTTATAACCGCCTCTTTCTCTGGCGGGCATTTCGGCTGTCTGGAGTTATCCGATTTTGGCAGGTTATAATTTGTCCTCTCAATAATCCCACATTTCTGCTTTACCTGTGCGATATACAAGTTGCTGACTTTCAATCCGCTTTGCTTCAGAACATAATCCTTGATTTCCTCATAAGTTGCTTTACTCTCCGCCGCCGTCAAATCAAGTTCATCCATCTCTAATTCCACATTAATATATTTATCCGATTTAAGTTTTGAAAGCAACACGATACTTTCAATATTCGCCGTCCATGGAAACTGATCCACCGCCACGGCTCTCTCCACCGCATATCCATTATCCAGGAATGCCTCCAAATCCCTTGCAAGACTTGTGGGTTTGCAGGAAATATAAACAATATGATCCACACCATAGTCTATAATCTTGGGAAGCGTCTTGGGATGAATTCCATCCCTGGGCGGATCCAGAATGATCAAATCCGGCTTCTCCCGGATGGAATCCAGGACCTTCAGCACATCACCGGCAATAAACTCACAATTGTTCAGACCGTTTTCCTCCGCATTCCTTCTGGCGGCTTCCACCGCCTCCTCCACGATCTCCACGCCTATGACCTTCCGGGACACCGGGGCCATCAGCTGGGCAATAGTGCCGGTACCGCTGTATAGATCAAAGACAATACCTCTCTGTACGGCGGATTCTGCAATACCGCCTGACGTGCTGGCCTCCTCAGATTTTGTGCCTTTGCTCCTGCATTCTGATCCCTCGCTGCCCTCTTCCGGTCTTTCCTCCCTGCCTCCCGGTTCTTCACTCCTGCATTCCAGTCCCTCAATATATTCTCTGGCAGTCTCATACAGCAGCTCGGCTCCCCGGGAATTGGTCTGAAAAAAAGAAAAGGTTGATATTTTAAAACGAAGTCCCAGAAGCTCTTCGTAAAAATATTCCTGGCCGTAGAGCACCTCCGTGTGGTCACTTTGAACCACATCCGCCTGGGAATCATTCACAATATGAAGGATTCCTGCAAAGCGTCCTGCAAGCCTGCCCTCCTGTTGAAGAAACAGCAGACTCTTCAGAAAGCCCTGAAGCAGGTCTTTCTCTGCAATCGGCCCGACAGTTTCTCCCCAGGGATTCTGAGATGTGGTAACCAGCGCCGCCAGAATCTCCCCGGTGCGTGATGCCTTTCTCACCAGCAGGTGGCGCAGATAGCCCTGATGGCGCTGTCTGTGAAAGTACCGGATTTCCTTCCCTGCAAAATAGTCCCGCACAGTTTTCAGGATCAGTCGGTAATCCTCATCCACGATCCTGCACTCTCCTGTGGTCACAATATCATAAAAGCTTCCTCTTTTATGCATGCCAAGAGAAAGAGGTCCTTCCTTCACCTCATCTCCAAAGGTAAATTCCATCTTGTTTCGGTATTCATAAACTGCGGGACTTCCCTTGATCCCCTCCCAGACCCACCGGCTTTCCTGACGGTCCAGCACGCTGTCCAGCAGGCGCTTAACCTGCCTTTCCTTGATCTTCAGCTGCTCCTCATAGGAAAGGGACAGATATGTACAGCCTCCGCATAACCCAAAATGGGAACACGGACTGCCGGTCTCCAGAGGGGACTTTTCTGTCACCTCCAGCAGACGGCCTTCCGCCTTCCCTTTTCTCACTTTGCTGACGCTGATTTTTACCTTCTGTCCGGGCAGGCTGTTCTTTACGATAACGGCGCCCTCCCCTGTCTGCACAATGCCTTTATTGGGGAAGTCCACCCTCTCTACGAATCCTTCATATACCTGGCCCTTTTTCATTACTTAGCTTTCTCCCGTTTAGTTTTCTCCCTCGTCGACAAAGAAATCATCGTCATCTTCTGTTTCTTCGTCCTCATCCTCGAACTCATCTTCAAAATCGTCTTCGAAGTCCTCCAGATACTTGGGAGTGAAGTAACGATACACTGCGTAAGCAATCGCTGCCACAGCCGCCACGGCGCCGCTTACTGCCAGCACCCACAAGACGGTATTGCTCTTTTTCTCTTCCTCCTTCTTTCCAAGAAGCTCATTCAGCCTTGCCATATCAATCAGATTCTCAAGCTTATTCATATGCCACCTCCAAATTCGGCAGTTCTACCGCCTTATATGTAATAGAATACCACATTTACCCTAAAATTACTACATTTTTTATATTCTTTTCAATTTTGCAAAGGATGCATACATAATCTTCCGCCCTGCGCTGTCAAATTCCACCGTAACCTTGTAATCTCTGGGTTCCTTTGTGATGTCCAGCACAGTCCCCTCTCCGTAGCGTATATGGAGAACTCGGTCTCCCACCTCGTAGGACAGCTCGCCGGACAGCTGAACCGGTATTCCCCGGGAGATCCCGGCAATTTGATTCAGGCTGCTGATATCCTTTGCAATAAAGGGCTTGTCCGCTTTTGCGGTGGTCTTGGGCCGCAAAACAGCTTTAGGCCGAAATCCCGACACATGGGACATTTTATCCCCGCCGGAGCTGCCCCCGCCGCTGTCTTCTCTTCCGAATCCTGCGGTGCCCTCCCGGCTGTCTATGTCCGCCCTTTCGAATCCTGCGGTTCCTCTTCGGCCATCCTCCCTTCCAAACCCTGCGGCTCCCCTGTAGCTATTTGTCCTTTCAAATCCCCCATATTCCTCCGGCTCTCTGATGAGTCTGGAACGGAAATCCGGCGGCGCATTGTCCAACAGCTCTTCCGGAATCTCCTTCACGAACCGGCTCACCGTGTTGTACTGGGTCTCACCGCGCAGCATGCGCATTCTGGCACAGGTCATAGTCAGATTATCCTTGGCCCTGGTGATCCCCACATAAGCCAGCCGCCTCTCTTCTTCCAGATCCGAGGGGTCATCTGATCCTATTGTCATATTGCTGGGGAACAGCCCGTCTTCCATTCCCGCCAGATATACATTGGAAAATTCCAGTCCCTTAGCAGAATGCAGAGTCATTAGAAGCACTCTGTCATCTTGGCTGTCCACATTGTCAATATCGGCAACCAGTGCAACCTCTTCCAGAAATTCCGTGAGGCTTACCGCATCATGGGTATCTTGATAGCTTGCGGCCTTACTGATCAATTCCTCCACGTTTTCCAGACGATCCTCGGCGCTTTCATCATCCTCGTTTTGCAGATGCTGCTCATATTCCACTCCGTCTATGATCTCCTGAAGCAGGTCCACCAGATTAAGCTCCTCCGCTCTCTCCCGAAAATTCTGGATCAGATCCACAAAGGATCGAATTTTTGCTGCCGCTCTGCCCAATCCTGCAATGTCATCGGCATACTCCATTGCCTCATACAGGCCCAGGTCCCGCATCCTGGCATAATCCGCCACCTTATCCATAGTAGCCTGGCCGATCCCCCGTTTAGGTACATTGATGATCCGGCGCACCGCCACATCATCCTGTCCGTTGTCAATGGTTTTCAGATACGCCAGGATATCCTTGATCTCCTTTCTGGCATAAAAGTTCACGCCTCCCACCACATTATAGGGAATGCTTTCCTGAATCATGCGCTCCTCCAGAAGGCGGGCCTGGGCGTTGGTGCGGTACAGCACGGCGCAGTCCTGATACCGCCCCCCTTTCTTTACCCTCCGGCACAGGTCGTCGGCAATGAATTCCGCCTCCTCATATCCATTGTCAAACTGTCGGAAATGAACCAATTCCCCCTCTTCACGCCTGGTCCAGAGGGCTTTGCTTTTTCTCCTCACGTTATTCTGTATCACCGCATTGGCGGCGTCCAAAATCATTTGTGTAGAACGATAATTCTGCTCCAGCCGGATTACTGCTGTTTCCGGAAAATATTTTTCAAAATCCAGAATATTCCGAATATTGGCTCCCCGGAATTTATAAATGGACTGATCGTCATCCCCTACCACACACAGATTCCGGTATTTCTGGGCCAGAAGCTTTACCAGCTCAAACTGAGCCGTGTTGGTATCCTGATACTCGTCCACCATAATATAGTGAAAGCGCTCCTGATAGGAATCCAGAATCTCAGGACAATTTTGAAACAGCTCTACCGTCTTGACAATAATATCGTCAAAATCCAGAGCATTATTTTTCTGCAGACGCTCCTGATATTCCCGGTAAGCTTTTGCATAAACAGCCTTTCCGAAATCCGAAATTGCCTCCTGCTCGTATTCCCTGACACTGACCAATTCATCCTTTGCAGACGAAATAGCGCCCAGCAGCGACTTTTCCTTATAGACCTTGGTATCAATATTCAGGCTCTTACAGATATCCTTCATTAGGGTCTTTTGATCGTCCGTATCATAAATCGTAAAGTCGTTTCCATATCCCAGCTTATCGATATGTCTTCGCAGAATCCTCACGCAGGCAGAATGAAAGGTGGATACCCAGATCTGGTCGGAGCCAAATCCTACCAGGCCGTCCACTCTCTCCCGCATCTCTCCGGCAGCCTTGTTGGTAAAGGTGATGGCCAGAATATTCCAGGGTCTCACTCCCAGCTCATCAATCAGATAAGCGATTCTGTGGGTAAGGACCCTGGTTTTTCCGGATCCCGCTCCCGCCAGCAAAAGCAACGGTCCCTCCGTGTGCAAAACCGCTTCCTTCTGCTCTTTATTTAATGTATCATATATGCTCATTCCTGCCTCCGTATTCCCCGTTCTCTGCTTCCTGCCGCATCCCTGCACACCAGTCATGTGCCTCTCGCTTCCCTGTCACCTTATTGGCTCCTTCCAGCCCCGTCACATTGCCTGTGCATTCCGGTCTCATTGCCTGCGCATTTCTGCTCCTTCTAGCCCCGCCGCATATCCTGCTCATTTCCATCATACCTTTGTGTCATACAAAACACTCTGAAGGGCAACTACACTTCCTTCACGTCACTGAAGCTCCAAGTCCGAAGACTGAATTCCACAATAGGGGAATCACAGTATGCGCACTTTTTTGCCCCCAGGCCGGGCAACGGTGCCCCGCAATTAGGGCAGTTCATGGCAAGCCCCGCATCCTCCAGGTTTTCCACCACATCCCTGTCCTGTATGTAGATCATCTCCACGTCATATCTGCTCTGTTTCAGCCTTTCTCTGGATCCTTCCATTTTTACGCCGCCTTTATCCACAAAATAGTTATACTGAACCGCAGACTGCAGTATGATACTGCATCTTCCCTGCCGCCGACGGTAAAGACGGATCTCCGTCCGGTGTATTTTAATGTTGCGGAAATGCTCCTCTTTCCCTTCCTGTCGATGCATATCGATCCTCATTTTCAGCTTATTGCGCAGTTCGCTGGTGCCCTCCGACAGCAGTTCCGGATTTTGTCCGTCCACGCCGCACAGAAACGAAACCAGTACATTTTCCGCGCGCTTTTTCATCTCGTCATAGTGAAACTCAGGAAAATCTCTCATGATATTTGGGAGATAGAGGCTGGTAGCCGCCGCCACCGACTTCGGCGTAATCTCCGTTTCCTTCTCCACCGATTTCAGACCCTGGACAAGATCAGGGGTTCCGAAAACCATGTTGGAAAAGTCCCGAAGCTTTTTTCTGATTCTCCGATAAATCACAAAACCGCTTCCTATGACAATGAGAATCAACACCAATATGATGATCGTCCCCAGCTGACCCGGATTCATGCCTTATCCCCCCTTTTCACTGCCAACATACCTGTTGTATCTATACCGTATCATCACAACGCCCGTGGACAAAAAGCGCAGCAGACTTCTGCGGCCAACGCTGCATCCAGACTGCTGCGACTTTGTTGCTTTTCAAAAAATCCCGTTCAGGCATGCCTGTAACCCGGCTGAATATTTATGTCATACCCTGTCGTTTTCGTCAAAAATGTCTCCGCACTCAGGACAGAACTTGGGCGGATGGGAAGGGTCCTCCGGTTCCCATCCACATTTGTCGCATCTGTAAAGCGACGCGCCTTCAGGCTTTTTTCTGCCGCATTCCTGGCAGAATTTTCCCTGATTTACATGACCGCAGGAGCAGGTCCAGCCGTCCAGAGCAGGCTTGGGCAGTCCACACTCCTGACAGAATTTCCCTCTGTTATCGGTCTTGCCGCAGCTACAGGTCCAGCCCAGGATTGCTCCTTCCGCAACAGTGCCGGCAGGCTTAAGCGGTGCCATAGGCTGACCGGGAACTCCAAAGGCATTCCCCATGCCGCCGTTCATCATTCCCTGCATCATTCCCATGGCCATCATGCCCATGGCTCCGTTCATGGCAGATCCCTCAGCACTGCCTCCCTTGCCGTCTCCGCCGCTGATGCCGCCCAATGCCTGCGTATATGCCTCCACCTGGCGTGCTGCCGCCATATCGGCCCTGGTCAGCACCGCCGTGTCGTTCCACTTATTGATCTTGTCAATATCTTCCTGAGGAACGATGGGATCATTCATGCTCATGGATACTACTTCGATGCCCCGAAGCTCTGTCCACTGCTGACTAAGCGCCTCCTTCATATATCTGGTCAGCTCATCCAGATGCAGAGGAACCTCATAGGGAAGAACCCCCTGGGCCGCGATCTTTGCAAGGGCCACAGGAAGCTTGGTCAGCAGCTCGCCCTTCATGACACCCAAAAGCTCTGTCTTGCGGTACTCTTTCTCCACGTTCCCGCAGACGTTTGTATAGAACAAAATGGGATCAACAATCTTAAAGGTATACTGTCCGTTGCATTTGACGCTGGTCTCTATCTCAAATCCGGTATTTTTTGAAACATAATGAAAACGGATAGGATTGGGCGTTCCATAGAGATTGTTCATAATCTCTTTAATATTAAAATAATACACCCTCTGGTCCTTTGCCGTATTGCCCCCAAAGGTAAATCTCCTGCCAAGCTGCTGGAAGGTCATTCTGATATTCTCCCCCAGGCTGCCGTAAAACAAGGAGGGCTCCGTGGAGGTATCATAGACAAACTCACCGGGCTCCGCACAAAATTCCGCTATTTTTCCCTGATCCACAATGACCATGCACTGGCCTGCATTGACGGACACCACAGAACCGTTGGAAATGATATTGTCAATCCCCTTTGTATTGCTGTTACGTCCCTTGGTAATCTGTTTCTCGCCTTTGGCCATCAGAACATCGCTGGCAAGAGAAGTGCAATAAAAATACTCCCGCCACTGATCGGCCATCAGTCCGCCGATTGCATCCTTTGCCGCTTTGATCAATCCCATTCTTATACCTCCCGGCCCGCCAGACGGGCATCCGTTTATAAAATTGCCTTGTTATGCTGCTCGTTAGCTTTTGAAGTTCGCTCTTGCAAGCAAGCGAACTTCTGCAAGCTACATTATAGCAAATTTTGCGGATTTACTCAACAATTCTTTCCAATTTTGATATTTTTCTGTTTTTCATAAGTTACAGTTCACATTTTTTCTTTACAAATCTGCACTTTGCGAATAAACTTATATTCAAAGCATCATCCGGAATCGTGATGCCGCACAAAAAAATGGAGAAATTTTGACATGGGAAAGAAAGCTACAAAAGCTGCTGACAATATATACTACCTGGCGCGCTGTGAAGCCGCCGAAAGCAATTCCGACTTTTCCAGCCGGGAAAAAACTGCCGAAATTATAGGAATTGACCGCACCCGGCTAGCCCGGATCGAGCTGGACACCATCGCCCCTTACCCGGAGGAGGTCAAAGCCATGGCGGAAGCCTATAATGCGCCGGAGCTGTGTAATTCCTACTGCGCCAGAGAATGCCCCATTGGCCGCACCAGTGTTCCCGAGGTGACCATCGACGATTTTGACCGGCTGGCTCTCAAGGTACTGGGATCTCTGAAAGACATTGATTCTCTGCGCGCCTCCCTGATCGCTATTTCTGAGGATGGCGTCATCGAGGAAAGCGAACGCCCTGCTTTCCAGAAAATTCTGGATTCTCTGGAAAAGATCAGCACCAATGCCAAGGCGCTTCAGCTGTGGGCCATTAAAAATATCCGACTGACCCGCTGATGCCCGCTCCCGGCAGACATAGAAACCAGACATGGACAAGGTTCTGCCCTACAGAAGCAGAATCCGTATCCAAGGTATTTCGCTTTGCCGATATGGCTCACTGTCGTTTTCTGGAGATTCACTTTCAGGAATAGTCTGCCTGTTATGAATGGCACGATCTTTTTCAGCGTCCGCTCTGCACTCTTCCTGCTTTTACACATGATCATACAGTAAGTAGACCTGGGGAACTTCCCCCCAAGTCTCTCTCAGAACCGTACGTGAACCTCTCAGCTCATACGGCTCCCATCATCCAGCCGATGGCAGTATTCCAAATTTTCAGTGTGCAAACAGATTCCCGTCGCGCTTTGCTATTGTCTATAGCCTCTCCTGTACTATGACCTCTGCTGACTCCTCATGGTAAGCTTTACTCCATGGCGGCGAATATTTTTATCGTCTTTGTCATGTCCATGAGACCTCCCCGGGTACTCACACGTTCTTTCCCACTTATACCTGCCCCGTTTACTGTTTGCGTTCCGTGCAGTTATTGGACTTTGGTTTGTTAGGCAACCTCATCCACGCTTCACAGCCTGTCCGGACAACTTTTACAGGCCAGTGGTTTGCCTCCGGCTTCCTTCAGACCCCGCCTCACAACGACGCCCTTGCCCTTGGCTGCACCCTTCCCACTGCCGGGCGGGTCAGGGACTTGCACCCCTTAGAACGTGCGCCCGCCGGGCGCACCTACAAGCCGCGGCTCCCTGCATATCCTGCAGGAATGCCGCGGCTTTTCTATATTGAAAACCATCTTTGCAGTTGACAGCTATTTCGCCGCTTCCTCCGCAAATTCCCTTGTCACCAGATCATCATAGGGAACCCGCTCCTTCAATACCCCGGCATCGTCCAAAATATTCTGAAGCAGATCAAAGGCATCCTTCTCAAAAATCAGGTTTTCTTTCCAGGTATCCTGCTCGTAATAGCGCTTCACAATAGTGGTCAGCGTCTCTAAATCCGTCTCGGCAAACTGCGGTGCGATCACCTTTGCAATCTCCTCAGGCGAATGGCTCTGCACATACTCCATTCCTTTCTGCAACGCTCTGGTAAAGGCCATTACCACATCCTTGTTATTTTCCAGATAGCTCTTTTTGGCAGAAAAAGACGTGTATGGAACATATCCGGAATCTTCCCCCAGGGAAGCCACCACATATCCCTCGCCTTTTTCCTCCAGCGCTGTGGCATGAGGCTCGAATTCAACAGTGAAATCCCCCGCGCCGCCTGAAAATGCCGCTGCCGTCGAACCAAAATCGATACTCTGGTCTATGTCGACTTCCGTCTTGGGATCAATGCCGTTCTTTGTGAGAATATATTCAAACACCATCTCCGGCATACCGCCGGCTCTGCCTCCCAGTACATCCTTTCCCTTAATCATATCCCAGGTGAAATCCTCCAAAGGTTCCCTGGACACCAGAAAATTACCTGCTCTCTGGGTCAGCTGGGCAAAATTTACCACATAGTCCTCCGTTCCGCCCGCATAGGTATATATTGTACTTTCGCTTCCCATAAAACCGATATCCGCCTCACCGGTGAGCACCGCAGTCATGGTCTTGTCGGCGCCGAAGCCCGTGACCAGTGTCAGCTTGATCCCCTCTTCCTCAAAGTATCCTTCCTGAATTGCCACATACATGGGTGCATAAAAAATGGAGTGTGCCACTTCATTGAGCACCACCTCTGTGCCGCCGCTTCCTCCTATCGGATCAGCATTGCCGCAGCCGGCCATAGTTATAAGCAGGGCCGCCGCCGTGATCACTGCCGCCCCTGCCCGTTTCATGGATTTTTTTTTCATGAAAGCCTCCCTTTTTGTGTTGGTATGCCTTCGCGGTGCTCCCTGCATGAATCTGGGAGCACGAAGTCCTCCCGCGAATACACGTGTTGGTCTATTATATGACGCCCCACAAAAAAGGTTCCTATAGCTGCTTTCGTTTTTATTATTCCTGCTTTTCCGCTTTTACTGTCTTCTTTTTTCCTTCCGTCTCCTGAAAGCCTGCACCCGTCCTCATTCCCGCCAGCTCATCCACCATTTTTTCAATCATCAGCTTTTTGATATACACGTCAAAGCTCAGTGTACAGATAAAAGAAAACTTCTTTAAAAATTCAGCGCTCTCCCCGGGCGCGTCCGGAAAGGTTTCCTCCGCAGCCCTGAACTTTTGAATCACGTCTGCCTTCAGAGCCTCCATCTGCTTCTCCTTCATTCCAAATACCTCCCGGTAAATGCTTTCCAGATTGAATTCCTGGTCATTCTGAAAAAACTGCTGTGTAATGGGACGCAATAGAGTCTGAATATCACTGATGGATAAAATCCCCTTGTAATAATAGATAAATACCAGCAGCAGAACATGCTCCTTGGAATATTTCTTTTTTACCGGCGGAGGCAGCAGATCATTTTTGGCATAATTATTGATCATGGTCTTTGTCATGATTTTATCTTCGTCCGGATATCTGGATGCAGACCGGAGCTTGTTGTCCATAAAAGTAGTCACCTGGTCCATATACAAATCTATATTGGGAATATCCTCCGGGTTGATATGCTTAACCCGGTCAAGACTCGCCAGTATACTGTTCAGCAGGTCGTCATTGTCAATTGTCATATCCCTGTTCCTCACTTCCATAGTGCCATTCGTGGTTACTGTTCATAGAATAGTTACCATTTACAGCCGGTTCGGGAGCCTTTTGTGTAAACCGGCCAAACTGCTGTTATCTTCTATTATATAGTATTCATTACTACGTGACAACTACTTTATTTAACAGCTTTACTTTACAGCTTTAATATGATAAAATCATTACAGTTGTGCTGCAGGAGCCTGCAGCCTAAAAGCATCGAGCGAGGTACCGGCATATGAACAAAAAAATCAAAAATGAATCTGTGGATTCACTGTTTGATGCCATACTCTGTTTGAAGTCGCGAGAGGAGTGCTACACTTTTTTTGAAGATTTGTGCACTGTCAATGAACTGCTCTCTCTCTCTCAGCGTTTCGAAGTGGCTGCCATGCTTAAAGGTCATAAGACTTACCTGGAAATCGCCGAGAAAACCGGCGCATCCACAGCGACCATCAGCCGTGTCAACAGATCATTGAATTACGGGAACGATGGATATGATATGGTCTTTGACCGTATGGGAAGCAAAAAATCAGAGTAAAATAAAAGCTCACATTTGGATGTGGGCTTTTATTTTACTCTGATTTTTCTATACGAGTATGATACTTTATTATATTTTCACATGCGCTTCATATGTACCTGCATCCGCCCAGATGATTACATTTCCTGCGTCGCTCCGGAATTTTCGGAAATTTCTGGTACATCCACATCTGTGCTCTCCACATCCTTCAGCGCTTCTGAGATCGCCTCTCTTGAATTTTTCCGGCTGGCTCTGATGGATTTGGCATTAGGCTTCGGACGTTTGCCGGAAATCTCCTGATTCATATCGCATCTGCCCTGGAATATGGCTTTTTCATCGATAACGATCAGTGTGGTTACTATATCACCCATCAGACGTGCAGTACTGGTAAGCTCCACCCTCTCCGATACACTGATGTTTCCGTTTACCTCGCCTCCAACCACTGCGCTCTTAGCAAAAATGTCACCGTTTATGGACCCGGTAGCGCCTATGATCAGCGTATCGGCAACTGTCACGTTTCCGTTGATGCATCCGTCAACTCTGACAGAGCTCTCGGAGTTAAAATCACCGTTGCACTCCGCATCCCTTCCTATAATCGTGGTGATCACTACTTCCTTTTTTTTCATCCCTTTTCCTCCTCGTTTTCTGCCGCAGTGCGGCACTATATTACCGGAAGCATTCCTGCTTTCGATAAAAGACACCGTTGCGCCGGCCATAAGGTCTCCGGCCTACTGTTGGGATACCGTCCTCCCCTTGGACAGACAATGATCAGCCGCTGATATTCAACAGCTCCATGGGATTGATGTATGCACTGTCCTTCATCATCTGATATCCCAGCTTGCTGTTTTCGTCGGTGATCATCATCAGGGTATTTCCCTGCCGGACCGTCTGTCCCTGCTTTACCTTAACCTCTCCCTGATTTCGGTAAATCGTTACATAACCGTTTCCGTGGTCAACCCAGACATTATGTCCATACTCGCCGTCGTCATTGACCGCGATCACCGTGCCGCCCGCCGTAGCCACCACCATAGAACCGGTTGTCCCGCTGAAGATGCACATAGGATCTCCCTCTGCCGCTTCCTCCATGGTAGCAGAGCCCGTCAGGGGACACTCCGTAGGAATTGACTGCTTGTTCAGCTGCTCTGTGAGCAGCTCTTCATTCTGCGTCTTTTGATTAACCGTTTCGCTGAGGATCTGAACCGTCTCATTTAATTCGGCTATTTTTATTTCCAGATCTGCTTTTTCCTGCTCAAGGACTTCCTTTTCCCCCTCAAGAACGGCCAGCGCCTCCTGTTCCTCCGTCTTTTGTACGCTTCCCTGATCCCAGGTTTCCTTCTCATAGACGATGAAACCAATCAGCGCCCCTATTATGATACACAGAATAAAAATAATCATCTGAAGTACCCAAGGCCGAATGCGGAACTGTTTCATTCCAACATCAACTGAATCGGATGTAACAATGACTACGTGGCTGTTTTTTCGCTTATGTCTTTGTCGTCCCATAAAAGTCACCTCCGGTAAACTCTATTATTTTACCACAGACAACTTTTAACATCAATGAAAATTTAATATTTTTGTAATATTTTCCTAAGAAAAGCCAAAAATATATTCATTACTCACCGCAGATTTCCAGAACACGCTGCCACTTTAAGGGTCCGCCAAACAAGTCCAGCGCGCTTCCCACCGTTACATTCAGCCGGTTATTCCCCAGACGGCGCAGAAGCTCCAAATCCTCATAGCATTGCACTCCTCCCGCATAGGTCATAGGCTTCCCTTCCCATGTCCCCAGCAATGCCGCCAATTCCTTTTCGATTCCCTCCGCTCTTCCTTCCACATCCACGGCATGTATCAAAAACTCGTCACAATAACAGGAAAGCCTTTCCAGCAGCGACTCTTCCACCCTTTCCTCCGTGAGCTTCTGCCACCGGTCCGTAACGATAAGATATCCTTTTTCCGTTTTTTTACAGCTCAGATCCAGAACAAGCCGCTCTTTCCCTATTTTATTTTTCAATCTATCCAGTCTGTCAAAACGGATTCTGCCATCCTGAAATACATAGGAAGTCACGATCACATGAGAAGCTCCTGCATCCAGAAACTCCCCGGCATTGTCCTCCGTGATCCCGCCTCCCACCTGCATTCCCCCGGGATATGCCCTCAGTGCGGCAACAGCCTGCATTTTCGTATCCGGATAGTACTCGCTGCCCTCCGGATTCAGCAGAATGATATGTCCTCCCTTTATTCCCGCTTCCCGATACATGCGCGCAAAAAAAGCGGCATCCTGTTGTGCCACAAAGTTTTCTTCCGCCCGGTTTCCCAAATCCTGCAGGCTGCCGCCTACAATCTGTTTTACTTTTCCATTATGAATATCGATGCATGGTCTGAATTCCATTTGATACCTCGTCATATGTTTAGAGAAAAAATGCTCAAAAATATATTTTTCGATATATTTTCCTGAATATAATTTCCGTATCTCCACATAATATCCGCAGATCATTTGTTGTCCGCAGCGAATGATTAAATTGACTGAAAGCGGAGCAGACAGTAACGATTTCAGCATAATGCAATGCCATAAGGAGGAGACTATGAAAAAATCTATGTATTCTGCAGGGGCTAAAAAGCTTCTCGCAATCGGCCTGGTGCTGACCTTTATGTGTCTGGCTACAGCCTGTACCGACAAGAACAAGGACAGCAGCAATTCCGGCAGCATGGCCGGAAACAGCACCCAGGATGGATCCGGAACTGCCGGCGGCAATACGTCGGGCAGTTCTGCAAACAATGACAGTTCCCAGGCAGGCACGGAAGACTCTGCCGGAAATGACAACAATTATAACAATTCCGTAACAGAAGGTTCCTCAGGAAATGACGATTCCCTTTTGGATGATGCGGGAAGCGTCGCTTCCGATGTGGCTGATGATATCGGAGATGGTGTCTCCGACATCACCGACGATCTTTTGGGAAACGGAACGGAAAACAATGATGTAACCAGTGAAAACGGCTCTAATGACAACGGCTCTGCTAATAATGATATGAACGACAGCATTGATAATGATGCAGCTAATAGCAGCTCCGGCTCCACTACCGGCAATGGATCTGCCAGCAGCGGCTCCAGGAGCAGATCTGTAAACAACGGCTCCGGCAACGGTATCTCCGGCGGCAGGTCCATCAGCAACAGCACCGGCAACGGTATCTCCGGCGGCAGCTCTGTCAACAACGGCCTTGGTATCAGCGGCGGGGCGATGACCTACTAATCTGGTTTTCTATTCAGAACCGCATCGATCACATTGCTCATATCGTACATTCCGGCAGGCTTTCCAGCAAGAAACTTTGCGGCCTGAACCGCTCCCTTGCCAAACACAGCTTTGGAATATGCGGTATGAGAAAATGTGATCACTTCATCCACACCAGCAAATATTACATCATGTTCTCCTACGATAGTGCCTCCCCGAACGGCGCTGATCCCGATCTCCTTGTCAGGGCGGCGTTCTCTTCTGGCCGTTCTGTCATATACATATTCATATTCGCTGCCGAATTCCTCGTTGACAGAATCCGCCAGCGCCAAAGCCGTGCCGCTGGGTGCATCCAGCTTCAGCCTGTGATGCTTTTCCACGATCTCCATGTCAAAGCCGGCAGGCATCAAAATTCCCGCAGCTTTTTTCAAAAGCCGCAGCATCAGATTGATTCCCAGGGACATATTGGCTGACCGTAAAACAGCCGTGCTCTCTGATACCTTCCTGACCCTTTCCAGCTGATCATTGTCAAGTCCCGTGGTACAAAGCACGCAGGGAAGTTTTTTTTCTGCACAATAGTCCAGCAGACCATCTACAGCCGAAGACACTGAAAAATCAATGACACAGTCCGCCTCCACACTGCACTGGCTGATATGAGAAAAAACAGGATACGGGTTATGTCCGTCATCAAAAGCATCCACCCCCGCAGCCACCTCTGCCTCACTGTCGGCAGCGAGCAGACCGCTTATCACCTGCCCCATCTTTCCGTTGCATCCGTGCAATAAAATTTTTATCATTCTTACACCTCTTTGCGTATACGTCTATTCAGTGATACTAATCGCCCAAAATACCATATGCCTTCATGGCCTGCTCCAGGCGCTCCGCATTTGCAGGCTCCATCTCCGTGAGAGGCATTCTCAGCGTGCCGGCGCCCATACCCATAAGGTTTAAAGCCTTCTTCACAGGGATCGGATTTACCTCGCTAAACAGCTCGCCGCACAAGTTCATAGCCTGCAGCTGCAGCCTGCAGCTCCCTCTGACATCCCCATCCAGGTATGTACGGCAGATCTCATGTGTCTGAGCCGGCGCCACATTGGCCAGCACGGAAATGACCCCCAGTCCTCCCAGAGACATGATCGGTACAATCTGATCGTCGTTTCCGGAATAAATGTCCACACATCCTTCCGCCAGAGCCGCCAGACGGGCGATCTGGCTGATATTGCCGCTGGCCTCCTTGACACCTACAATATTTTCCGTATCCCGGCACAGCCGGACGATCGTCTCCGGAAGAATATTGCACCCGGTTCTTCCCGGCACATTGTACAACAGGCAGGGAATCTTTACGGCATCTGCAATTGCCTTAAAATGTGCGTACAGCCCCTTCTGAGTTGCCTTATTATAGTAGGGACTGACCAAGAGCAGTCCGTCTGCTCCGGCCTCCTCCGCCTCCCTGGAAAGATATATGGCCGTCTCCGTACAGTTGGAACCCGTTCCCGCAATCACCGGAACCCTTCCTGCCACCGTCTTTACGCAGTACCGGATCACGTCCAGATGCTCCTCATGGGTCAGGGTAGATGCTTCTCCTGTAGTACCGCATACTATAATGGCATCGATCCCCCCTGCAATCTGGAATTCCACCAGCTCGGCAAACTGCTCGTAATTTACTTCTCCGTTGTCATGCATGGGTGTGACTATAGCCACGCCCGCCCCTTTAAAAATCGCCATTTTTTACCTCCATTTTTCTGCCCAATGGGGCTTTTATCATACAGGAAAGAATGAAGAACTTTCTGATATGATAAAAAACGCCGGCGAAACAATACGCCGGCGGTCAATCCTTCAGGATATTTCCGATAGCGCTCCATCCGGTATCCAGATGACAGTCATACAGCTTTTAACCGTATGCCCAAGATTTGACCTGCAGAAAATCTCCTCTTTCGGCGTTCTCCCCTTTCCCTTTTTCTCATCTACGCCTGCCGTATCAAAAAAGGTACTCATAAATCACGCGACCTCTATCTCTATATTTTGTAGCATAACATTCCTGGCGGAAAGTGTCAATCCTTTTATTCCCATACCTTAAATTTTACGGTCTCTATTTTCGACACCTCATCGGCCAGCACACAGATCTCATCGCGGAGCTTGATGCCTGTAAGGATCACACTGGTCTCCTCCCGGCTTTCCAGCATGGCCTTCACGTCCTCCACCGTAACAATATTCCGCTCCACCAGTCCTAAAACCTCATCCAGAATCAAAAGATCACAGCCCCCTGTGGCCAGCACCTTTTTTGCAAAATTCAAGCCATTTCTGATATTGCCGATTTCCTCCTGCTTTTTCTCCTCCGACAGCTGCTCAAAATTTTCACCTGACTTTTCGAAATGGAACAGCCTGATCTCCGGCTCCATCCTGCGGACAAAATCGGACTCTCCCAGCCCTTTTCCCTTTAAGAACTGGATAATCATCACGCTTTTTCCCTCTGCTGCTGCCTGCACAGCCCTCCCGATCGCCGCAGGTGATTTGCCTCGTCCGTCGCCGGCATATATGTAAATCAAGCCTTTCGCCATAACGCACCCCATCCCTTCTCTGCTCCTGCCGGAGGTCAGCCTTTTATGTCAGAATACCATATTATCCTATTTTTGGCAAACCTTTCTTCTCTTTATGCTTCGATTAGCTCCAGCTTGCTTACGGACACCTCAAAAGCCACTCTTCTCTCCACATTCTCCTCATCCAGCTTTTTCATGTATTCCCTGCTCTGTATCCTGCCCCACACTGCGCATCGTTCTCCAACCTTAAAATTATTCGCATATCGGGCATTTCTCCCCCAGCAGATACAGGGTATATAATCGGATTTGCCGTAGGGACGGTTCACCGCCAGCAGCAGATCCGCGATCTCTCTTCCCAGAGGCGTCTTCCGGTAAATGGGCTCTTTACAGATATAGCCGTCCAGAAAAATCTGGTTGGTCTTGGAGCTCTCCTCCATCTCATCGATAAAGCTCACCTCTCTGGCGAATACTGACAGCACGAGCCGGTTTCTCCGCTCCTCATGCCGGTTATAGGAGCGGAACTGTCCGTTTACACAGATCAGCTCTCCCATGTAATCCGCAGTCACATCCAGCAGCCGGTCAGATACCATTACGGGTATGATATCATAGCTTTCGCTGAGGCGTTTACATCTGACATCTACCATATAGAATCCTTCCCCGAATATTTCATGACTGAAGGAAAAGTCGCTCACGACCTCCCCCATGACTGTCACCTGGTTGTTTTCAATTACCTTATCTGTCATTTTCGTTCTCCCTTCTTACGCTAAGACTTTTTCCGGTAACACCGCGGGCATGACCCGCGGATAATACTATATATACAATAAAACGCTTATATTTAGTACACTTTTTCGTCGCGTATTTCTTCGTTTTTCTTTAAATTTTTTGATTTTTTACCACTTTTCCGTTAATCTTGATATTGATTTGCACTCATTTATTTTCCGCCCCCTGCACAAACCCTTGCATCTGCGGCAGAATGGTGCTATACTGTAGCAGTTTGAAAAGGGATCAAATGTTTTCATTTACACCTTGGAACAAATTGATACGTTATCCGCAATTATATAACAAATACCGCCATAATAAACCATTTTTTGAAAAAAATTCTATCTGTGTGCTGCTGATCCGGCGGTCCGTCTGTTTTGCTATAAACTGCATGCAGATAAACCGTCGGATTGCAGCCGCACAGGCAGGAAAAATTACTGACAGGGGGTATCCTGCGGACAGGGAGGTATATTTTTGAAGCAGAAAAGAGAGGATATCAGAAATGTTGCCATTATCGCCCATGTGGATCATGGCAAAACTACGCTGGTAGATGAATTGCTAAAGCAAAGCGGCGTGTTCCGGGAAGGCCAGGAGGTGGCGGAACGGGTCATGGACTCCAACGACATCGAGCGGGAGAGAGGAATCACCATTCTCTCCAAAAACACTGCCGTCATGTATAAAAACACAAAGATCAACATCATCGACACTCCCGGACACGCTGATTTCGGCGGGGAGGTGGAACGGGTACTCAAGATGGTGAACGGCGTCATCCTGGTGGTAGACGCTTTTGAGGGCGCCATGCCCCAGACTAAATTTGTGCTGCGCAAGGCTCTGGAGCTGAAGCTTCCCGTCATCGTGTGCATCAACAAGATTGACCGGCCCGAAGCCCGGCCCGGCGAGGTGGTGGACGAGGTTCTGGAGCTGTTTCTGGAGCTGGACGCGGACGATTCCCAGCTGGACTGCCCCTTTGTATATGCCTCCGCCAAAACCGGCGTGGCTTCTACGGATCCTCAGGTTCCCGGAACCAGCATGGAACCATTATTCGAAACCATCGTAAACTATATTCCGGCTCCGGAGGGCGACCCGGAGGCAGGCACTCAGGTTCTGATCAGCACCATCGACTATAACGAATACGTGGGACGTATCGGCGTAGGCAAGGTAGACAACGGGGTGATCCGGGTGAATCAGGAAGTGGTGATCTGCAATCATCATGAGCCGGAAAACCAGAGAAAAGTAAAGGTCAGCAAGCTGTATGAGTTTGACGGGCTGAATAAAACGGAGGTGCGGGAAGCAGGCATAGGCTCTATCGTAGCCATTTCAGGCATCAGCGATATCCGGATCGGCGACACCCTCTGCTCTCCCGATCATGTGATTCCCATCCCCTTCCAGAAGATCAGTGAGCCCACCATTGCCATGCAGTTTATGGTAAATGATTCTCCCATGGCAGGGCAGGAAGGAAAATATGTCACCAGCCGTCACATCCGGGACAGACTGTTCCGGGAGCTGAACACAGACGTCTCTCTCCGGGTGGAGGAAACCGACACCACGGAATGCTTCAAGGTTTCGGGCCGGGGCGAGCTGCATCTGTCCGTGCTGGTGGAAAACATGCGCCGGGAAGGATACGAATTTGCGGTGAGCAAAGCAGAGGTTCTCTATCGCACCGATGAGAACGGTAAGCGCACGGAGCCTATGGAGCTGTGTTATATCGACGTGCCCAATGAATTTGCCGGAGCCGTTATCGAAAAGCTGGGGCAGCGCAAGGGAGAGCTTCAGAATATGTCCTCCATCTCAGGCGGCACCTACACCCGGCTGGAATTTTCCATTCCTGCCAGAGGTCTCATCGGCTACCGGGGAGAGTTTCTCACGGACACCAAGGGAAACGGCATCATGAATACCGTATTTGACGGCTACACCCCCTACAAGGGAGATATTCAATACAGAAGACAGGGCTCCCTGATCGCCTTCGAGGCGGGCGAGGCCATCACCTACGGCCTGTACAACGCACAGGAGCGGGGAAGTCTGTTTATCGGCCCCGGCGAAAAGGTGTACGCCGGCATGGTGGTAGGCCAGACGGGCCGCAGCGAGGACATCGAGGTCAATGTCTGCAAGAAAAAGCAGCTCACCAACACTCGTTCCTCCAGCGCTGATGAGGCTCTTCGGCTTACGCCTCCCAGAATCCTGTCGTTGGAGCAGGCACTGGATTTTATCGACACTGACGAGCTGCTGGAGGTGACCCCCAGCAAGCTTCGGATCCGCAAAAAAATTCTGGATCCCACCCTGCGGAAGCGGGCCGCCATGCGGAAATAGTGGAAATAGTACAGGAGGGGACAATCGCCGGACGATTATTCCCCTCCTGTATCATTTTTTGTCATGTACTCGTTTTATCTCCGGCATCACACCGCACCTCAATTTCGCTATCGAAATATTGTTCCTGAAAGTGTACTGCCTCTGCAATCTCTTCTTTTGTATAATGCATTCCGTCGGGCGCGGCAACAAGCTTGTCTTCCACATCATTGTGCCGGTGTACAATTCCGATCACACGGGCTCTATATTCCTTCGCCGGGTGGTCTACTCCAAGCAGATAAACGTCCATCTCCTCACCGTCACCGCCTAAAATATTGGGAATAAATCCATAGTTCACAGGATAAATGATATCCTTATGTTCAGGGTGCACACTGCCCATTGGCCGGTCAATGGAAATGTCAGCCACTTTTCCCAGATACGAATTAACCAGCGCTTTCCTTAAAGTATAAACGATAAAGTCATGCTTACCGCTGCAGTATTTCTCTCTTCCGCCGTCAACGGGGGCCTGCATGGCAAGAGACAGCTTCAAGTCCTCATAGGCTTTCGCAACAGACGGCATGTTGTTAAGATAATCTCTGAAGTTTATATAATTGATCCACTCCATACTGTCAGTCAGAACCACATGGATAAAGTGTGTCTGCAGGTCTCCCGTTCCCTGATAAAAGTTCCCGCAGGCAAACAGCAATTGACTGCCCAGCGACGACTGTACATTGGGGCGATAATAGAACCCTTCCGCCTTAAGTGCACCTTCATGGGCGAGAATTTCATCAAAGCTGTCTACCGCAAGGGCAATATCGATGATGGGCTTTGCCTTTATGGAAAATACTGCGGTGCTGCCCACATGCTGAATATCCTTAATCACACCGCCTAATATTTCTTTCAGCCGGGAAATGGTATTTTGGGCTTCAATCTCCCACTCTGTCTCATGCTCATAAAGCTTTACGCATCCTCGTTTTAATCCGATCATTTCATAGCCCTACCCCTCCGGAAAACACTGCCTTCCCCTGCAGATAATTGCTGAACACTTCCACATAATTATAATATACAACCGGCAGGAGCGCAAGCCGGCAGCGGCTTTATTCCCCTGCCCGGATCGTTTTGACGCCGAGCAGAAAATAGAAAATATGGAACACCCAGACACATGCAAGGACCACCCTTCCCACAGGAACCTGGTCCATCATGACGAATCCCACCGACATCAAAAGCGTCACCGTGACCATAATCTTAATCTTGGTTTTTCTGGTCATGCCCTTGCCCTTTACATAGCTTTCCAGATTGTTTTTATACAGCTTGGTTCCCGTAAACCATTTATGCAGCTTTTCCGAGCTTCTGGCAAAGCAGAATGCCGCAAGCAGAAGGAACGGGAAAGAAGGCAGAAGCGGAAGCACCGCTCCTAAAGCTCCCAGCGCAACACCGATACATCCTAAAATGACATATAATATTTTTTTAAGTTTCATTCTCATCCTCCCTCCTTATGAAAGACGCCCTGTCTGCGACAGACTTTCCACTTTGTATGTATTATCTGCAATCCTTATGGTGGACTGTCTGTGGGACACCAGCACCACCGTTTTTCCGTCCCGCTCCTCCCGCAGAGATTTCAGTATAACCGCCTCATTTAAGCTGTCAAGATTACTGGTGGGCTCGTCAAGCAGCAGAAGAGGCGCATCATGCAAAAATGCCCTGGCAAGTCCAAGCCGCTGCCGCTCTCCTCCCGAAAGCGTATCCCCAAGCTCACCCACAGGTGTATCGTATCCCTCGGGAAGGCTCATAATAAAATCATGGACGGAGGCCTTGCGGCAGGCTGCCTCAATTTCCCCATCCGACGCGTCCAGCTTCGCAATCCGCAGATTATTCCTTATACTGTCATGAAACAGATATGTCTCCTGTGTCATAAAGCTTTCCATATTCCTCAGATCAGCCGTATTGATTTCTTTAATATTTCTGTCCGAAATCTCCACCTTTCCGCTTCTCACATCCCAGAAGCGCATAAACAGCTTTAACAACGTGGATTTTCCGCTGCCGCTTTTCCCCACGAGCCCGATAATCTGACCTTTTGGAATCCGCAGGGACACACGATCCAGAATCACCTCCGCTCCGTCAGAAGGCCTTCCGTAAGAAAAACTGACATTCTCCGCGCAGGCGCCGTCAAAGACAGTCTCCTTTTTCCCCGCCTCTTCCTCCACGGCAGGCATTTCGTCCAGAATATCCAGCACACGATTTCCCGCCGCAAAGGTATTTTGTAACGTGCTTCCCAGGTTCGCCAGTGCCACGGCAGGCCCGAAGGAAGAAAACAGTGCGATGGTGGGAACCAGTACTCCCGTATAATCTACAATGCCCTCTTGATACAGCATTGCGGATAAAAGCAGCATTCCCAAGTCAAAAATGAGAATCACAGTATTCGTAACCGCCATATTTCTTCCGGCAGTACGCTTCAAACGCATTTCAATTACCGAAAGGGCATCCGTCCTCTTATTCATCTGTGCAAGACGTTCCTCACCCCGGCCATACTGTATCGTTTCGGAAAGCCCACGCAGGCTGTCAAGGACAAATCCGCTTAATTCTCCCGATTCGGCACGAAATTCCGCCCCTGCTGCTGATTCGCCCCTGCCGCTTAATTTTGAGGTGATAAGCGGTATCGCGGCTCCAACCGTCAGGTATGCAAGAAGAGCCAGAAGCCCCAGCACAGGATGAAAGGAGCCGATGAACAGGCACATAATGACTGTATACAGAAAAGCAATCGCTATAGGCGAGATCGTGTGTGCGTAAAATACTTCCAGCAGCTCGATATCCGAAGTAATAACCGAAATCAAATCCCCCTTGTCTCTGCCCTCCAGCTTCGCAGGAGCAAGCCTGCGCAGCGCACGAAATACCTTATCCCGAATCAAAGCAAGCAGCTTAAATGCAATAAAATGATTGCAGGACTGCTCTCCATACCGCAGCACTGCCCGCATTACGGCAAACACAAGCACACAGGCAGATATGGTCTTCAAGCTTAAAGCCATATCGAAACCAAGCAGACCCAGCACTGCATTTCCGCCCAGAATTGTGATAAAGGAGGCGCATAGATGTCCGGCCAAACCCATTATGACCGCCAGAATCATAAATCCCGTAAGAGGCTTCACCAGGCCGATAAGCCTTGCCATAACCGCAAACCCGCTCCTTCTTTTCATCCCCTTACACCGTCCTTTCCTCTGTTTGGTCCTTCTCTCTCTTCAGTTCCTTCTCTCTGTTCGGTCCTTTCTTGTCCAAAAAATGACCATTTGAATATCCCTTTACGGTGTCTGCGTAATTTTCAAGTTTTTGCTGTGTATTCCACATTTCCGCATAAATCCCACCCTTTTCCAGCAGCTCTTCGTGGCTTCCGCTCTCCGCAATGTTTCCGTTGTCCATCACATAAATCTTATCCGAGGCCGCCACATTGGCAAGGCGGTGTGAAATCAGAATAACCGTTTTATGTCCGGCAAGCCCGTGAATTTCTCTCATAATATCGTTTTCACTCTCCACGTCAATATTGGAAGTGGCTTCATCGAAAATATATACGGGACTATCATGAAGCAGCGCCCTTGCCAGTGCCAGTCTCTGGCATTGGCCGCCTGAAAGGTTAGAAGCTTTTTCCGTAAGAAGCGTGTCAAGCCCCATTTCCGCTCTCAAAAAGCCCGACAGCTTCACCTGTTCCAGAACCTCCCACAGCTGCGCGTCGGAGGCGTCGGGTTTTCCCATTCGGAGATTGTCCCTTACCGTCCCCTTGAAAAGATAGCTCTGATGGCTGATATATGTAATATTTTTCATCAGCTCCTCTTCTTTTATATCCCTCAGTTCTTTGCCGCCAAGCTTCACCGAACCGGAATATCCCTGATTTCTTCCCATGAATATCGACGCCATGGTGGATTTCCCGCAACCGCTCTCCCCCACAATGGAAACAAATCCGCCTTTTGGAATTTTCATATGGATTCCATGCAGAATTTCTCTCCCGCTCGAATCCGTTATATCCTCCCCGCCATAGGAAAAATGCAAATCAGAACATGAAACGGTGCCGTTTCCGGGAAAGCTTTCTGTTTTTTCTGCTCCTTCCGACAAATCAAGCAGCCGGAAAATCTTATCGCTGGCCGCCATTCCGTTCATGGCAACATGGAAAAAGCTTCCCAACTGGCGCATGGGGATAAAGAAATCCGATGATAGCAGGATAATCAAAAGACATCCCGAAAGAGAAACCTTTCCTGCCTGAAACTGCGTCGCCGCCATAATTACTCCCAATGCCGCACCGCCGTAAGCAACCAAATCCATAATGGTAATGGAATTCAGCTGCATGGTCAGAACTTTCATAGTGATCTTCCGGAACTTTTCCGCTTCACAATTCATTTCCTCATTCTTGAAATCATCGGCCTGATAGATTTTGAGCGTGGTAAGTCCCTGCAGGTTTTCCAGAAAGGTATCTCCCAGCGCCGTATACTGTCCCCAATACCTTGACAACAGCTTTTTCGCCCATGTCTGCACCGCGGCTATTGCAATGGGGATCAGAGGCACACAGACGAGCAGAACAATAGCGGACAGCACATTTACAAAGCACAGATACACAAACAGGGTAAGGGGTGCCAGCATAGCGTAAAAGAACTGCGGAAGATATGCGCCGAAATAGGTCTCCAGCTGCTCCACGCCCTCCACTGCCACCTGGACCACCTCAGAGGTCTTCACCTGCTCCTTATAAGAAGCGCCCAGCTCCAGTAACTTTGTATATATCCTTTCACGCAGAAGTCTTTTCACCATTTTGGATGAGAGATACCCCATACGGCTTGAGAGAATCGTACAGCTGAAACGGATTAAGACAGCTATAACCGCCACAGCCGCAGTTATGAACACACTGTTTTTATCTGCTGTTTTTGTGAAAAGGGATGCAAGCAGACTCGTCACTGCCGTCATCATGACAATGTTTGCGACAAGAGAGCACCACTGCACTGCCACATTTCCCGCTATGTATTTTTTACTTTCACTGACAGTCCCGATCAACCTTTTATTGATCATCATTATGCTTTTCCCCACTTTCATATTTTCCGGCAGCGCCATATGAGTTAGCAAAGGCTAATCATTGACCCTGACAAAAGCGGCCCCTTGTGTTAGTGGCCGCTAACTCGTTTTCAAGTATACCTCATCCGCTTTGCATTTGTCAATAGGATATCCCATTGATGGCATTTTCAACAGCTTTCTTTATGACGGTGCTTGAATTTGTTGCGCCTGATATTGCGTCAACATCTATTTTCTGCTCCTCTATAATTCTGTCAGTGACAACCTCTGCGGGTTTTCCGCGTTGGTTTTTGTGCTCCAAAATATCAATGCTTGTAATTACTCCATTCCGAACCGTCACTTCCACCTTGGCATATATAAAATTCACGTCATATTCACCCACATAAATTCCGTCGGGAATATTGGAAATATCTATGCCGCTAAAAGCGGTTTCTTTTACCGCCCTTTTATAATCTGCCACACTTTTCAGGTAAACTGCCGCAAAAATCAAGCCCGCAAAGAAAAGGACTGCTGCCGTAGACAAAAAGATTCTTTTTCGGGATAATTTCATTTCGGACACCTCTCAATCTCTTCAGTATGATTATTTTGCGTGCAAGAGGGGCGGCAATCCTTGTCTGCAATCGAATTATAAATAATTGAAAATCCGTATTCCAAAAACATATCCTTAGATAATCCCATTGCATCTTTAATGTATTCTTCTTTGTTTGCGGCAAGCTGAATGATTCCGGAAAGCATACCCCAAAAGGCAAATATGGCAGGCATCACTTCTAAATCGCCTCGCAAATCTCCTTTTTCCATGCCGGATATCAAGAAATGCTTTAGCTTTTTATTTATTTCCTCCCCCACTTGATAGGTTTCCTTTTCTTCCGGCAGATAGTC